>LNFM01002117.1_pt1 | contig 42532 bp, 40 predicted proteins | sample 596031 | NCBI WGS metagenome assembly LNFM01 (sample SAMN04254537, study PRJNA301005) | activated carbon metagenome | isolation source: dual media filters at the Ann Arbor, Michigan drinking water treatment plant | place: USA: Ann Arbor
GCGTCGGTGCCGCCGACGATGCCCCTCCCCCAACCACCCGATCAACTCGAGGGTTCCAAGGGCCTTAAGCCCTTGGTGGGTGGGGTCCGGGGAGGGCAAAGCCCTCCCCGCTGCGCATGACCGCCCTCCGCCTATCCGCCCTGATCGTCGCCCGCAACGAGGAGGCGCGCCTGCCCGATTGCCTGGCGTCGGTGGCCTTCGCGGATGAGGTGGTGGTGGTGTTGGACCGCAGCACGGATGGCAGTGCGCGCGTGGCGCGGGCGGCCGGGGCGCGGGTGGTCGAGGGGGCTTGGGAGCTGGAGGGGGAGCGGCGCAATGCGGGGATTGCGGCGTGTACCGGCGACTGGGTCCTGGAAGTCGATGCGGATGAGCGCGTCGATGCCTCGCTGGCGGCGGCGGTGCGCGAAACCATCGCGACCAGCACGCATGCCTGGCACCAGGTGCCGGTCGACAATTACGTGGGCGACCGGCTGGTGCGGTTCGGCTGGGCGGGGAGTTTCGGGACGACCTCGGTGCCGCGGCTGTTCCGGCGCGGGGCGAAGCGCTGGCGGGCACAGCGGGTGCATCCGGGGCTGGACTGGACGGGGGCTGAGGGGCCGAAGATCACACAAGGGGCGCTGGTGCACCTGGTGGATCGGGACATCTCGGACATGCTGCGGCGGCTGGATCGGTATTCCAGTGCGAAGGCTGCGGATCTGATCGCGGCGGGCGATATCGGGACGCTGCGGGCCAATGTGCGGCGGTTCTTCTCGCGCGGGTTCAAGTCGTATGTGTCGCGCAAGGGGTATCGGGAGGGCGGCTGGGGCGTGCTGCTGGCGCTGTGCACGGGGGCGTTTCCGTTGCTGTCCTACCTGAAGGCGAAGCTGGAACCCGGCAGGCACGGGGGTGGGCCGTGAGGATCGCGCAGGTCATGGCCGGCGCGCGGCACGGTGGCGCCGAGGGCTTCTATGAAAGGCTGACGCTGGCGCTGCATGCGGCGGGGGAGGAGGTGCTGCCCATCATCCGCCGAGACGCCGAACGCGCCGCGCGGCTGCGCGCGGGCGGGCTGGCGCCGGTGGAACTCGGCTTCGGCGGGGCGCTCGACTTGCTGACGGGGCCGCGGCTGCGGCGTGCGCTGGCGGGCTTCGCCCCGGCGGTGACGGTGGCCTGGATGAACCGCGCGGCGCGTTTCACGCCGAAGGGCGACTGGGCGCTGGTCGGGCGCATGGGCGGCTTCTACGACCTGAAATACTACCGCCGCTGCGACCACATCGTGGGGAACACGCAGGGCATCGTGCGCTGGATGGTCGAACAGGGCTGGCCGGCGGCGCGCGCGCATCACGTGCCGAATTTCGTCGATGACCTGGCCGGTGCGGCGCCGGCGGAATTGCCCGCTCCGCCGGGCGCGCGCCGGCTGCTGGCGATGGGGCGGCTGCATCCGAACAAGGGCTTCGACATCGCGTTGCGGGCGCTGGCGCAATTGCCCTCGGCGCATCTGTCGATCGCCGGAGAGGGGCCGGAGCGCGCGGCGCTGGAATCCCTGGCGCGCGAATTGGGCGTGTCGGATCGCGTGGCCTTCCTGGGCTGGCGGCACGACACCGGCGCCTTGCTGGCGGCGGCGGAGATCTTCGTCTGTTCGTCGCGCCACGAGCCGCTCGGCAACATCGTGCTGGAGGCGTGGTCGGCCGCGCGCCCCGTGGTGGCGCTGGCGTCGCAGGGGCCGGACGAACTGATCGCCGATGGCTTCGATGGCGTGCTGGTGCCGGCCGAGGATGCCGGCGCGCTGGCCACGGCGATCGCGCGGCTGCTGGATGACCCGACCCGCGCGGCGGCGTTGGGCGCGGCAGGGCGCGCGGCGTATCTGCGCGACTTCACGCAGGCCGCCGTGGTGGCGCGCTGGCGGGACTTCCTGGCCGCCGTCGCGCCGCGCCGGCAGGCGGCCTAGCGCGATGTGCGGCATCGCCGGGCTCGCGCTGAAGCCGGGCGCCACGCCCGACCCCGCCGTGCTGGACGCGCTGACGCGCGCGCTGGCGCATCGCGGGCCGGACGGGCATGGGCATCATGTGCAGGGCAATGTGGCGCTGTCGCATACGCGGCTCGCCATCATCGACCTGGTGACCGGCGACCAGCCGCTGCATGCCGGCCCGGCCAGCCTGGTGGGCAATGGCGAGGTCTACAACTACCGCGAGCTCCGCACGGACAATGCGTTGATCTGCACGACCGGGTCGGATTGCGAACCGCCGCTGCACCTGTTCCGCCGCGATGGCGCGGCCTTCGCGCAGACGCTGCGCGGGATGTATGCGCTGGCCATCCATGACCGTGCCTCGCGCCAGGTTGTGCTGGCGCGCGATCCCTTCGGCATCAAGCCGCTCTATGTGACGGAGACGGCGCAGGGCATCGCCTTCGCCTCCGAACCGCAGGCGCTGATCGCCGCGGGTCTCGTGGCGCCACGGTTGCGCCCGACCGCGCTGAACGAAGTGCTGCAACTGCAATTCACCACGGGTGCCGAGACCATCTTCGAGGGCATCCGCCGCTTGCTGCCGGGCGAGACCGTGGTCATCACCGACGGCGCGGTGGTGGAACGCCGCCACCGCGCCGCGCTGCCCGAGGGAGGGCCGGAGACGATCACCGAGGACGCCGCCCTGGCGCGCCTGGACGCCGCGCTGGAGGCCAGCGTGGACCTGCACCAGCGCTCCGACGTGCCCTACGGGATGTTCCTTTCGGGTGGGACGGATTCCGCTGCGATCCTGGCGATGATGGCGCGGCTGAATGATCGCCCGGTGCAGGCCTATACCGCTGGCTTCGACGTGCCCGGCGCGGCCGATGAGCGCGACGCCGCCGCCCATGCCGCCAAGGCCGCCGGCGCGCGCCACGTCACGTTGGATGTCACACGGGAGATGGTGTGGAAGTACCTGCCCGAGATCGTCGGCGCGATGGACGACCCGGCGGCGGACTACGCCATCATCCCGACCTGGTTCCTGGCGCGGCGCGCGCGGGAGGAGGTGAAGGTCGTGCTGTCCGGCGAGGGCGGCGACGAGATCTTCGGCGGCTATGGGCGGTATCGGTCGGCGATGCGCCCCTGGTGGCGCGGCGGCAAGGCGATGCGCGCGCATGGCGCCTTCGACCGGCTGGACGTGCTGCGCGCCCCCCCGCGCGGCTGGCGCGACGGGATCGAGGCCGCCGAGGCCGCCGCCGCGACGCCCGGGCGCACGCGGCTGCAGGCGGCGCAGGCGCTGGATGTCGCGGATTGGCTGCCCAACGACCTGCTGGTGAAGCTGGATCGCTGCCTGATGGCGCATGCGGTCGAGGGGCGCACGCCCTTCCTCGATGCCGGGGTCGCTGCCGCTGCCTTCCGGCTGCCGGATGCGATGAAGGTGCGCGACGGGCAGGGCAAGTGGATCCTGCGGCAATGGCTGGCGAAGCACTTCCCGGCCAGCGAGCCGTTCCGCAAGAAGCAGGGCTTCACCGTGCCGGTCGGCGCCTGGATCGCCGAAGCCGCCGACAAGCTGGCGCCGCTGGTGGCCGCGCAGCCGGGCGTGGCCGAGATCGCCAAGCCTGACCGCATACTGCCGCTGTTCCGCGCCGCTGCCGGCAAGCGCGAGGGCTTCGCCGCCTGGCACCTGCTGTTCCACGCGCTGTGGCACCGCCGGCATGTCGAGGGCATCGCGCCGCGGGGCGATGTGCTGGCGTATCTGGCGGAGCGCTGAGATGGCCAAGGAGAAGACCCGCTTCGTCTGCCAGTCCTGCGGCGCCGCGCACCCCAAATGGCAGGGCCGCTGCGAGGCCTGCGGCGAATGGAACACGCTGGCCGAGGAAGCGCCCGTGCCGCGCGGCCCCGGGCCGGCCGCCAAGGCGGGCGGCGGGCGACGGGTCGAATTCGTGGGCCTCAAGGGCAGCAGCGCGCCGCCGCCGCGCATCCCAACTGGCATCGCCGAACTGGACCGCGTGCTGGGCGGCGGGTTGGTCGCGGCCTCCGCCGTGCTGGTCGGTGGCGACCCGGGCATCGGCAAATCCACCATCCTGTTGCAGGCGGCGGCGCGGGTGGCGAGCGCCGGGCGTCGCGTGCTGTATGTGTCGGGCGAGGAAGCGGTGGAGCAGGTGCGCCTGCGCGCCGGCCGGCTCGGCCTGACCGACAGCCCCATGGCGTTGGCGGCGGCGACGGCGTTGCGCGACATCGTGGCCTCGCTGGAACAGGAAGACGACGCGGCGCTGGTGGTGATCGATTCGATCCAGACCGTGTGGCTGGACGCGCTGGATTCCGCGCCGGGGACGGTGGCGCAGGTGCGCGCCTGCGCGGCGGAACTGATCCGCCTGGCCAAGGCGCGCGGCTTCGCCATCGTTCTGGTCGGGCATGTCACCAAGGAAGGCACGCTGGCCGGGCCGCGCGTGCTGGAGCACATGGTCGATGCCACGCTCTATTTCGAAGGCGATCGCGGCCACCAGTTCCGCATCCTCCGCGCGGTCAAGAACCGCTTCGGCGCGACCGACGAGATCGGCGTGTTCGAAATGACCGGCACCGGGCTGATGGAGGTCGCCAACCCCTCCGCCCTGTTCCTGGCGGAACGGCGCGGCAATGTGAGCGGCAGCGCGGTGTTTGCCGGCATCGAGGGCACGCGGCCGGTACTGGTGGAGATCCAGGCGCTGCTGTCGCCGAGTTCGGGCGGTTCGCCGCGCCGGCAGGTGGTGGGCTGGGATTCCGGCCGGCTGTCGATGCTGCTGGCGGTGCTGGAATCGCGCTGCGGGATGAACCTCGGCCAGAACGACGTGTACCTGAACATCGCCGGGGGCCTGCGGATCAACGAACCCGCGGCGGATCTGGCGGTGGCGGCGGCGCTCGTTTCGGCCGCCACCGACCGGCCGACCGACCCCGAGCGCGTCTATTTCGGCGAGGTCGGGCTGTCGGGCGAGGTGCGGCAGGTCTCGCAGGCCGAATCGCGGCTGCGCGAGGCGGCCAAGCTCGGCTTCACCGCCGCGACGCTGCCCCGGCGCGTGGCGCGCGGCGGCAAGGCGGCCGCCCCTCCCGAGGGCATCAGCCTGGCCGAGACCGGCCACCTGGCTGACCTGGTCGCGGTGTTTGCCGAAAAGACCGTCCAGCGCGCCCGCACGGCCCCGTGACGGCTCGGCGCGGCGCCGCTATAGGGGCCGCATGACATGGGTGGACGGTGTCCTGGCGGGGGTGGTCGTGATCTCGGCCGCCATCGCCTATTTTCGCGGCCTGGTGCGCGAAGTGCTGAGCCTTGGCGCCTGGCTGGGCGCCGCGGCGGCGGCCTTCTTCGCGCGGCCGTATCTGCTGCCATACATGCGCGAATGGATCGACACCGAATGGATCGCCGATGCGGTCGGCGCCGGTGCGGTGTTCCTGGTCGTGCTGGTGGCGCTGAAGCTGTTCACCAATGCCATCGCGGACCGTGTGCAGGATTCGGCACTCGGCGGCCTTGACCGTGTGTTGGGTCTGGTATTCGGCGCGGCGAGGGGTGCGGTGCTGGCCGTGCTTGCCTATATCCTGGCCGGGATGTTCGCGCCCGAGACCGCGACCTGGCCCGATGCGGTGAAGCAGGCGCGCAGCCTGCCCTTCGTCGCCGAGGGTGCGAGGATAGTGGTGGAACGGGTGCCGGATGCCTATCGGCCCCGATTGGTGGCCCCGCCGGCCCCCGGCGGACCCAGCATGGATGAGCTGCTGCGCCCCCCCGCACGCAGCCGGATTTGAGGTTCGCGATGAGCACCCCCTTCGACCTCGACGACGACAAGCCGCATGAGGAATGTGGCGTGTTTGGCGTGTGGAACGGGGGCGATGCGGCGGCGCTGACCGCGCTCGGCCTGCATGCGCTGCAGCATCGCGGGCAGGAGGCCGCCGGCATCGTCACGCTCGACGAAAAGGGGCTGTTCCACGCCCATAAGGGCCTCGGGCTGGTCGGCGACAATTTCGGCGAGGCGAAGATCATCGCCTCCCTGCGCGGCGGGGCGGCCGTCGGACACAACCGCTACGCCACCACCGGCGAGACGGCGCTTCGCAACGTGCAGCCGCTGTATGCCGATTTCGAGTTCGGCGGCTTCGCGGTGGGGCACAATGGCAACCTGACCAACGCGCAGGTGCTTAAGCGCGCGCTGGTGCGGCGCGGGTGCCTGTTCCAGTCCACCACGGATTCCGAGGTGTTTGTCCACCTGATCGCCATCAGCCTGTATTCCACCGTGCTGGACCGGCTGATCGACGCGCTGAAGCAGGTGCAGGGGGCGTATTCGCTGGTCGCGCTGCACAATGGCGCGCTGATCGGCGCGCGCGACCCGCTGGGCGTGCGGCCGCTGGTGCTCGGGCGGCTTGCCAATGGCGGCTGGGTGCTGGCGTCAGAGACCTGCGCGCTCGATATCGTTTCCGCCGAATTCGTGCGCGACATCGAGGCCGGCGAGGTGGTCATCATCAACGATGACGGCGTGCGGTCGGTGAAGCCCTTCGGCCGGCAGGCCGGGCGCTTCTGCATCTTCGAATACATCTATTTCGCGCGGCCCGATTCCGTGATGGAGGGCACGCCGGTCTACGAGACGCGCAAGCGCATCGGCGCCGAGCTGTCGCGCGAATCCGGCGTGGCTGCCGACGTGGTGGTCCCGGTGCCCGATTCCGGCGTGCCGGCGGCGATGGGCTACGCGATGGAAGCCGGCATCCCCTTCGAACTGGGGATCATCCGCAACCACTATGTGGGCCGCACCTTCATCGAGCCCACCGACCAGATCCGCCATCTGGGCGTGAAGCTGAAGCATTCCGCCAACCGGCCGATCCTGGAAGGCAAGCGCGTCATCCTGGTCGACGATTCCATCGTGCGCGGCACGACGTCGCGCAAGATCGTGGAGATGGTCCGCCAAGCCGGTGCGAAGGAGGTGCACATGCGCGTCTCCTCCCCGCCCACCACCCATTCCTGCTACTACGGGATCGACACGCCGGAGCGGTCGGAACTGATGGCCGCCAAGCACGACATCGACGAAATGGCGCGCATCATCGGCGTGGACAGCCTGGCGTTCATTTCGCTGGACGGGCTGTACCGGGCGCTCGGGCAGCAGGCGCGCGACCCAGCCAAGCCGCATTACTGCGATGCCTGCTTCACCGGGGACTACGCGATCCCGCTGACGGATTGGCAGGACAATTCGGACAAGAAGCTGTCGTTGTTGCAGGCGGCGGGGGAGTAGCGGCGCGCTACAGCCGCGGCAGGCGGTCGATCGGTAGCCGCAGGATCAGCCGGATGCGGTGCAGTGCCTCGCGCAGCAGCGCCGCCTTCACGCGCCAGGGCGACAGCGCGGCCAGCCGCGCGGCGGTGCAGGCGGCGACGGCATCGCGCGAGCCCGCGGCGCCGAACGCCGTGCCTGTGTCCTCGCCGGGCCGCATCGGGCGTTGCAGCAGGATGAAGGCCTCGCCCCAGAGGGCGTTCTCAGGCCAGGCATAGGTATTGTCCCAGTGCTGCTCGACCACGGCGAGCCCGGCATGGGCGGCGAGGGCGGGCAGCCCGTCGGGGTAGAAGCGCCAACAATCCTTCGGGAAGCGATGCACCGGCCCGGCGGAGGGCGCGATGATCGCCGCGAAGCCGTTGCCACGCAGCACGCGCGCGATCTCCGCCATGGTCAGCCAGGGCCATTCGATGTGCTCGAAGGCCTGGCCCGAGACCACCACATCGAACGAGGCATCGGGCAGCGCCGTCCAGGCATAGGGGTCCGCGGCCACGACATCGACATTGGCCCCCGGCGCCATGTCGAGGCCGGTGTAGCGCCAGGCCGGCGCGTCGAACAACGGCCGGTAGCTCGCGCCATCCATCGCCACCGCGGCGCTGCCGACATCGAGGATGGCGAGCGGCGCCTCGGCATGCGGCGCCAGGTAGGCATCGCGGAATGCCGCCATTTTCTCGAAGGACGACCGGTGCATCAGGTCATGGTCCCGACATGGGTCAGCACGGGCGGGGCGATCAGCCGCTTCTCGATCACCACCAGGGCCGGATGGAAATGCAGGCCTTCGAGGTGCCGGCCGATGGTGCCGGTCTCCTCGGCGAAGCCCGCGCGCCAATACCAGCCGTTGATCTCGTCGATCAGGGATTTCAGGAATTCGGCATAGGTGCCGGGCACGCCCACGCCGCCGCCGTAGTCGTCCTGCCAGTAGGAGCTGCACAGGTCCTCGCAGGCATAGACGCCGCCGTCGCGGATATGCGGGAACAGCGTGCGGAAGCTGGCGAGCTGATGGGCATGCGCGTGGCTGCCATCGTCGATCACCACGTCGAAGGGGCCGTGGTCGCGCGCGATGCGTTCAAGGAAGGCCGGGTCGCCCTGGTCGCCGATCTCGACGCTGACATTGCCGCCGGCGTGGCGGCGGCAATCCGGATTGACGTCGATGCCCAGGATGCGCGCCGAGCGCCCGAAATACCGGCGCCAGAGCGGCAGCGAACCGCCGAAGCCGATGCCGATCTCGAGCACGCGCACGCCGCGCCGGCGATGGCGGCGCAGATGCGAATCGTAGATGCGGTAGTAATGCTGCCACTTGAACAGCCGGGGCCCGCGATGCAGCGCGACCAGGACCTCCAGACGCGACCGGGCCGCCAGCAGCGCCTTCAGGCGGCCGCGCCCGGCCAGGCCGCGTTCGATCAGGCCGGGCCTCAGCATGGCGTCGCGGTGGCTGGTGTCACGGGCGGCTCCCTGCGATGCCGCAGGACGCTATGGGCCACCAGGCCGCTTGGCAACGCGGGCGCGCGACGGCCATGACGGATGACGGCGCGATCCTGGAGATTGGCCATGCGCCGTTCCTGAGCCAGGTCCGGCCGCGCCAGGTGCGTTTCGTCGCGGTCGGCACCGCGGACCCGCCGCCGGACGCGGCGCTGGTGCTCGCGGGGCCGTCGGCGGTGGCGCGGCTGCCGGCCTTGCTGCGCCTGCTGGGCGACCCGGCGCTGCGGCTCGTGGTGTGCCGGATCCATCATCATCCCGGGCGGTCGTGGCGCCTGGTCTCGGCACTGCTGCGGCGGGCCTGCCGGGTGCCGCTGGCGGTGCTGGATTTCGAGGACGAGGACATCCTCCACCCGGCCCACCGCCCGCTGCTCGGGGCCGCGCAGAGGGTGTTCAAGCGCGAATTGCCGGTCGATCGCTGGCGCCTGGCGCGACGCCAGCCTTCAGCGTCGGTGAACGAGGCGCTGCTGCGCCAGGACCCGGCTGCGCGGCGGCTGGTCGGCGTGCTGCGGCCCTTGCCGCTGGGCCTGCCGCTGGGCGCGCCGGAGCCGCCGCCCGCGGCGCGCAAGGCCAGCGACGTGTTCTTTGCGGGCGCTGTCGAAGGCAATGCCTGGCACCGGGTGGCGGGTGCGGCGGAACTACGGGCGCTCGCCGGCGAGGGCATCGCCGTGGACATGCCGGCGCAACGCCTGCCGCCGGACGCATTCCTGGCCCGCTGCGCCGCGGCGCGCTTGACCTGGTCGCCCGCCGGGCATGGCTGGCAATGCTTTCGCCACGCCGAGGCTGCGGCGTGCGGATCGGTGCCGCTGATGCCGTATCCGACCATCGAGACCCATGCGGGCTTCGTCGATGGACAGACCGCGATCTTCTACGACCCGCGTCCCGGCGGGCTGTCAGCCGCCCTGCGCGCGGCGCTGGCGGATCCTGCGCGGCTGGATGCGATGGGCGCGGCGGCGCAGCGGCATGCGCTGCGCCACCTCACGCCCGCCGCGGTCGCGGACTTTGTCCTGCGCGAGGCGCTCGGCGCCGGATCACGCCGTGCGGTCGACGCCCCCGCCTGACGCCAGCGCCGCCTGCGCCGCCGCCAGCCGCGCCACCGGCACCCGGTAGGGCGAGCACGAGACGTAATCCAGCCCGACGCTCTCGCAGAAGGTGATCGACGACGGATCGCCACCGTGTTCGCCGCAGATGCCGAGCTTGATGTCCGCCTTCACGCCGCGCCCCTTCTCGGCCGCGATGCGCACCAGCGCGCCGACGCCGTCGGGGTCGATCGACACGAAGGGATCCTTCGGGAAGATGCCCTTCTCGATATAGAGCGGCAGGAACTTGCCGGCATCGTCGCGCGACAGGCCGAAGGTGGTCTGCGTCAGGTCGTTGGTGCCGAAGGAGAAGAAGTCGGCGGCCTCGGCGATGGCATCGGCGGTCAGGCAGGCGCGCGGCAATTCGATCATGGTGCCGACGCTGTATTCGACATGGTAGCCGACCTCGGCGAAGACCTCCTGCGCGACGCGGTCGATCTGCGCTCGGGTGATCTCCAGTTCGCGGCGCGTGGCGACCAGCGGGATCATGATCTCGGGGTGCGGCGGCTTGTGGGTGTCCTTGCCGATCTGGCACGCGGCCTCGAAGATCGCGCGGGCCTGCATCTCGTAGATCTCGGGATAGGAGATGCCGAGCCGGCAGCCGCGATGGCCCAGCATCGGGTTGGCCTCGCTCAGGTCCTGCGCACGGCGGCGCATGTCGTCCACATTGGCGCCGAGCGAGGTGGCGACCTCGGCGATCTCGGCGTCGCTGTGCGGCAGGAATTCGTGCAGCGGCGGGTCGAGCAGGCGGATGGTCACCGGCAGCCCTGCCATGATCCCGAACAGGTCGATGAAGTCCTGCCGCTGGAAGGGCAGCAGGCGGGCCAGCGCGGCGCGGCGGCCCTGTTCGGTCTCGGCCAGGATCATCTGGCGCACGGCGCCGATGCGCGCGGGGTCGAAGAACATGTGCTCGGTCCGGCACAACCCGATGCCCTCGGCGCCGAACTTGCGCGCGGTCTCGGCATCGAGCGGTGTTTCGGCGTTCGCGCGCACCTTCATGCGGCGGACCTGGTCGGCCCATTCCATCAGCGTGGCGAAGTCACCCGAGAGCTGCGGTTCGATCATCGCGACGGGGCCGACGAAGACCTCGCCGGTGCCGCCATCGATGGTGAGGATTTCGCCGCCGCGCACCTGCACGCCGCCGGAGGACAGCACCTGGTTGCTGTAGTCCACCGACACGCCGCCGCAGCCGGCGACGCAGGGCCGGCCCATGCCGCGCGCGACGACCGCGGCGTGGCTGGTCATGCCGCCGCGGGTGGTGAGGATGCCCTTGGCGGCGTGCATGCCGTGGATGTCTTCGGGCGATGTCTCGATCCGCACGAGGATGACGGATTCGCCCTTCTGTGCGCGCGCCTCGGCCTCATCCGCGCTGAACACCACGATGCCGGAGGCCGCACCTGGCGAGGCCGGCAGCCCCTTGGCCAGCACCTTGCGCTTCGCCTTCGGGTCGAGCGTGGGGTGCAGCAGCTGGTCCAGCGCGGCCGGGTTCACGCGCTTCACGGCCTCGGTGTTGTCGATCAGCCCTTCGCGCGCCATGTCGACGGCGATCTTGAGGCTGGCGGCCGCGGTGCGCTTTCCGCTGCGGGTCTGCAGCATGTAGAGCTTGTTGCTCTGCACCGTGAACTCGATGTCCTGCATGTCGCGGTAGTGGCGTTCGAGCGTGGCGCGAACCTCGACCAGCTCCGCATAGGCCTTGGGCATGGCGAGTTCCATGCTGCGTTCGTCCGGCTTGGCCTTGAGCTGCGCCATGGGCTGCGGGGTGCGGATGCCGGCCACCACGTCCTCGCCCTGTGCGTTGATCAGGTATTCGCCGTAGAAGATGTTTTCTCCCGTCGAGGGGTCGCGCGTGAAGCAGACGCCGGTCGCGCAATCCTCTCCCATGTTGCCGAAGACCATCGCCTGCACGTTGACCGCGGTGCCCCACTCGGCCGGGATGTCGTTCAGGCGCCGATAGGTCACGGCGCGCTGGTTCTGCCACGATCCGAACACCGCGGTGATGGCACCCCAGAGCTGTTCCCACGGGTCCTGCGGGAAGGGGTGGCCGGTGACTTCCTGCACCATCTCCTTGTAGCCATGCACGACGCGGTGCCATTCGGCGGCGGTGAGTTCGGTGTCCTCGTTCTTGCCGGTGTCGAGCTTGATGTGCTCGATGATTTCCTCGAAGCGGTGGTGGTCCACGCCGAGCACGACCGAGCCGTACATCTGGATGAAGCGGCGGTAGGAATCCCACGCGAAGCGCGCATCGCCCGAGGCGGCGACCAGGCCTTCGACGGTGGCGTCGTTCAGGCCGAGGTTCAGCACCGTGTCCATCATGCCGGGCATCGATACCCGCGCGCCGGAGCGCACGGAGACCAGCAGCGGCTTGTGGTGGTCGCCGAAGCTGTTGCCGACGGCGGCCTCGATGCGCGCGAGGCCGGCGCGGAGCTGGGCGTCGAGGTCGTCGGGGTAGCGTTCCCCATTCGCGTAGTAGGCGGTGCAGACCTCGGTCGTGATGGTGAAGCCGGGGGGCACGGGCAGGCCGATGCTGGCCATTTCCGCGAGGTTGGCGCCCTTGCCACCGAGCAGGTTACGCATCTCCGCGCGGCCCTCGTTGTGGCCGGCTCCGAAGGAATAGACCCACTGCGTCATCGGCGGCTCCCGCTCAGGCTTCGATCTTCGAGAAGTCGGCGACCGCATCCATCGTAGCGCGGAGGCGGGCGAGTAGTTTCAGGCGATTGGTGCGCGTGCCCTTGTCGGGGTCATTCACGATGACCTTGTCGAAGAAAGCGTCAACGGGCGCGCGGAGCGTGGCCATGGCGTCCATGGCGCGTTCGAAGTGTTCGGCCTTGAGGTCGAGGTCGATGCGCGCGGCGGCGGCTTCGAGGGCGGCGGCGAGGGCTTGTTCCTCATGGGCGGTCAGGTGGTCATGCTCGTAGCGCGTGTCGTAAGTGTGGCCGTCGCGCTTTTCCTCGATGCGGAGGATGTTGGCGGCGCGCTTGTAGGCGGCCAGCAGGTTCGCGCCGGCGTCGGATTCCACGAAGGCACGGACGGCATCGGCGCGGGCGAGGAGACGGAAAAGGTCGTCGTCAGGGGTGGCGCCGAGGACGGCGGTGACGACGTCGTGGCGGGTGCCCTCGGCGCGGAGCTGGACGCGGAGGCGGTCTAGGAGGAAGTCGAGGACGTCGGTCGCCACGACATGGTCGGCCGGATCGTTCTCAGAATCACGCGCGATCATCGACGGTCGTGTGTCTGGGACGCCCGTGACGCTCTCCAGCTCTTTCTTGAGCGTGCCAGCCTTCTCGAAGCGTCGTGAACTTTCCTGCCAACTATGGGCGGAGTTCGCGCTACCAAGGAGAGGCGCCAACTCGAGCCGAAGCCCGCTCTCGCGAATTGTCCTGACTATGCCGAGCGCTGCACGACGCAAGGCAAAGGGATCGCCAGATCCAGTTGGCTTCTCGCCGTGCCGGAAGAAGCCGACGATCTGGTCAATCTTGTCCGCCAGCGCCACCGCGATCGCCACCGGCTCGCCTGGCACTTCATCCCCCGGCCCCAACGGCCGGTAATGCACCCCAATCGCCTCCGCTACCCGCGGCGCCTCGCCCTGCGCCAGCGCGTAGTAGCGCCCCATCAGCCCTTGCAGTTCCGGGAACTCGCCAACCATCCCGGAAGCCAAATCCGCCTTCGCCAGCTTCGCGGCACGCGCGGCGTCATCGGCCACCGATGCATCACCCGGCCACAGCGTGTTGGCAATGACCCGTGCCAGCCGCTCCAGCCGCGCCACCCGCTGCCCCTGCGTCCCCAGTTTCGCGTGGAACACCACGCTATCCAGCTTCGGCAGGAAGCTTTCCAGCGACTGCTTCCGATCCAGGTCCCAGAAGAACCGCGCATCCGCCAACCGCGCGCGCAGCACCCGCTCATTCCCCGCGACGATCGCCGCCCCGCCATCCGGCGCTTCGACATTTGCCACCAGCGCAAAGCGCGGCGCCGCCGAACCATCCGCCTTCCGCAGCGCGAAATACCGCTGGTTCACGCGCATCGTGGTCCGCATCACTTCCGGCGGCAGGTCCATGAACGCATCGTCGATCCGCCCGAGCAGCGGCACCGGCCATTCCACCAGGCCCGCGACCTCGTTCACCAGGCCTTCGTCCGGCACCACGACCAGTCCCTCGGCCTCGGCCAGCGCGGCGATCCCCTCGCGGATCAGCCGCGCGCGTTCCGCCGCATCCAGCACCACGAACCGTTCGCGCAGCCCCTCCTGGTAATCCGTCAGCCCGCGCACCGCGAAGGCGCCCGGTGCCATGATGCGGTGGCCCTCGGTCACATCGCCCGACGCCAGCCCATGTCCGTCGTCGTCACCCGCGCGCAGATCGAACGGCACCACCGCCCCATCCAGCACGCACAGGATGCGCTTGAGCGGCCGCACCCAGGTCATGGAGGACGTGCCACCCCAGCGCATCGACTTCGGCCAGGGAAAGCCGCGGATGATCGCCGGCACCGCGGCCGCCACCAGCGCGCGCGCCTCCACCGTCTCGCCCGGCTTCTTCAGCACCCAGAAGGCGCCTTCCTGCACAAGCGCCTCGCGCGCCGCGCCATGTTTGCGCAGGAAGCCATCCAGCGCCGCATCGGGTGCGCCCACGCGCGGGCCGCGTTCTTCCTTGCCTTCCGTCGTGACGGATGCGCGCAACAGCGCCGACAGCCCGATCCGCCGTGGCCCATGGAAGGTCAGCGGCGGCGCCTCGACCAGCGCCGCGCAGCGTTCGGCGAATAAGCGCGAAAGATCCTCCGCCGCGCGCGCCTGCATGCGCGCCGGAATTTCCTCGCAGAAAAGTTCAAGCAGCAGTTCAGCCACTAGATCGCCGCCTTCACATCGGTGCGGGCGAAGTCATCGCCCTTGAACAACAGGGGTTCGTCGCGCGCGACCGCCAGCGCATAGGCGAAGCAGTCGCCCAGGTTCAGCCCCGCCGGATGCCGCCCCTTGCCGTAGCGCCGATGGGCATCGAGAGCCAGGCGTGCTTCAACGGCGGTGAACGGCACGATATCGAGCCGCAGCCGGTCCATGAGCGGCCCGAACGCCGCTGCCGCCGCGGCACTGCGGTTCTCCGCGACGATCGCGGCCTCGGTCCAGGACGCCGCCGAGATCGCCGGCTTCGATGCCGCGTTCACCGCCTGCGCGAAGACGGCTGCCTCGGGTTCGCCGAGCAGCATGGCAATGACCGCTGACGTGTCCACGATCACTTGGGCAGGCCATTCTCGTCATAGAGGTCGCTGTGATCGCTGGTGGCTCCGGCCGGCAGCGTGGCCCGCACGCGCTCGCCGATCGCCATGATCTCGTTGAACATGCGCTGCTTGCGTTCGTCCCGATCGGCCTTCTCGCGCGCCAGGCGCTCATGCACCGCCTTTCGCACCGCGCCGGTCGCGGAGGTGCCCAGCAGTGCCGCGAGTTCCTTCGCCTCGGCGATCAGCACATCGTCCTTGATGTTCAGCTGGCCCATGGCAGCCTCATGGTAGAATGCTGAGTTGATATGGTAGAAAAGCCGTGAAACGCAAGGTCACGCTGCCTCGCCGGCCAGCCAGGCCTCGCAGCAGCCCTTCGCCAGCTCGCGCACTCGGCCGATATAGGCCTGCCGTTCGGTCACGCTGATCGCGCCGCGCGCATCCAGCAGGTTGAAGCGGTGCGACGCCTTGATGCACTGGTCGTAGGCCGGCAGCGCCAGGGGCTTCTCCAGCTTCAACAGCGCGGCGCATTCCTTCTCCGCGTCCTCGAAGTGGCGGAACAGCATGGCGACGTCGGCGTGCTCGAAATTATGCGCGCTGAATTCCTTCTCGGCGCGCAGGAAGACCTCGCCGTACTTCACGCCGTCATCGTTGAAGGCCAGGTCGTAGACGTTCTCGACCCCCTGGATGTACATCGCCAGCCGTTCCAGCCCGTAGGTCAGCTCGGCGCTCGGCTTCTCGCAGGCGATGCCGCCGACCTGCTGGAAGTAGGTGAACTGCGTCACCTCCATCCCGTCGCACCAGACCTCCCAGCCAAGGCCCCAGGCGCCGAGAGTCGGGCTTTCCCAGTCATCCTCGACGAAGCGGATGTCGTGCAGCGATGGGTCGATGCCGAGCGCCCGGTAGCTCTCGATCAGCAGCGCCTGCGGGTCGGGCGGCGAGGGCTTCAGGATGACCTGGTACTGGTAGTAGTGCTGCAGCCTATTCGGGTTCTCGCCATAGCGCCCATCGGAGGGCCGGCGGGAGGGCTGCACATAGGCGGCCTTCCACGGCTTCGGCCCGAGCGCGCGCAGCGTGGTGGCGGGGTGGAAGGTGCCCGCGCCCACCTCCATGTCATAGGGCTGGAGGATGACGCAGCCGCGCTCCGACCAGAAGCGATGGAGGCGCAGGATGATGTCCTGGAAGCTCGGGGGCTTCTGCGGCATGGGCGTTCCGGGGGTCTGGCGCTGCGGCGTGTGGCGAGGCACCTATAGGCGCCAGGCGCCTGACCGACAAGGAAACCGGGCCGCATCGCACCGCGCCGGGTCGAGACACTGGGGAACACCGCCTTGGACACCGCCACGGACCTGGTCCGCGCCTACCTCGATGCCTTCAACCGCGGCGACCGCGCGGCCATGCTGGCCCTGCTCGCGGATGACGTGGCGCATGACGTGAACCAGGGCGGGCGGGAGGTCGGCCGCGACGCCTTCGCCGCCTTCATGACGCGGATGGACCGCTGCTATCGCGAACGGCTGGCGGATATCGTGGTGATGGCGGATGCGACGGGCGCGCGCGCGGCGGCGGAATTCACCGTGCATGGCGAATACCTGGCGACGGATGAGGGCCTGCCTGACGCACGCGGCCAGCGATATGTCCTGCCGGCCGGCGCCTTCTACGCCATTCTCGACGGGCGGATCGCGCGGGTGACGATGCACTACAACCTCCCGGACTGGATCGCGCAGGTGTCGGCCGATGCGTGAGCTCACCACCGACGCGCTGCTCGACGCCGTCCGTGCCTGGGTGGACATCGAAAGCCCGACCAATGACGCCGCCGGCGTGAACCGCGTGGCTGACCATGCGGAAGCGCTGCTGCGTTCTGTCGGCGCGACCATCGAACGCACGCCCGGCCGCGACGGCTTCGGCGACATCCTGATCGGCCGCGTGGCGGGCGAGGCGAATGGCCCCGGCCTGCTGCTGCTCGGCCACATGGACACGGTGCATCAGCGCGGGTCCTTCGGCTTCCGCGTCGAAGGCGAACGCGCCTACGGCCCGGGCATCTACGACATGAAGGGCGGCAACGCGATCGCGCTGGCGGCGCTGGCCCACCTGCACGCGACCGGCTGCCGCCCGCGCCTGCCGGTCAGCGTGATGATGATCCCGGACGAGGAAGTCGGCAGCCCGTCATCACGCGCCGCCATCGAGGCCGAGGCGCTGCGTCACCGCGCCGCGCTGGTCTTCGAACCCTCCGGCGAGGGCGGCAAATTCACCATCGCGCGCCACGGCATCGCGCGTTGGCACCTGCGCACCATCGGCCGCCCGGCCCATGCCGGCGCCTATCACGCCGAAGGGCGCAGCGCGGTGCGCGAGATGGCGCACCACATCCTCGCCCTGGAAGCGCTGACCGACCATCCGCGCAACTTCTATGTGAACATCGGCATCGTCCACGGCGGCACCCATGAGAACATGGTGCCCGCCGAATGCAGCGCGATCTGCTACGCGCTGGTGCCCACGGCAGCCGAGGAAGCGGAACTGCGCGCCGCCATCCACGCCCTGCCACAGCACGACCGCGATGTGCGGACCGAGGTCACCCCCGGCCTCGGCCGCCCGCCCTTCGTGAAGACGCCCGCGATCCAGGCGCTGTACGACCACGCCGCGACGCTGGCGGCGGAATGCGGGCTGCCGTCCGCGGGCGAACGCGTGGCCGGCGGCGGGTCGGACGGCAACTTCACCGGCGCGCTGGGCGTGCCGACACTGGATGGCCTCGGCGTCATCGGCGGCGGGCCGCATACGCGCGAGGAATACATCGAACTGCGCTGCCTGGTGCCGCGCACGCGCATGCTGGCACGGTTGTTCGAAACGCTGGGGCCGGGGGTGGGCGGGCTGTAGTCTCAGCCGCGCGCCTCGTATGCGGCTAGCGGACCTACAGAAACCGGCGCAACACCGATCTCCATGATCAGGACAATGTAGTGCGCCACCAGACCGAACTTAATGAGGCTTGGCGCGAACTGATTGGAAGTTGGCGAATGGCAGGGTGCAAATGTTTTTGAAGAATGATTGTAGGGCCGACACATGATAGCGCTCCGGATCCCGAAGAACCTCATTTTCTTCATTCTGGCAAATAACCATAAGCCCATACAGAGGGTGAGGCGAAATAGCCTGAATCTTTGCACGTTCAATCTCAAGTTCACTCAGAGCTTGATCATTTCCCTCATTTAGCGTCAATATTTTTCCACGCAAATCGGCCCATCGACCAAGTAAATTCTCGTGGGTTCTCGCTTTCTCGCTAAACTGAAACGCAAGCGTCACAGCGCTGAACATGGCTACGCCGAGCGAAAGTACTTGCACCAACCATAGATTTCGCCCTGCTGTAGCTGCGGCAAATGCTGAACTGCCTAGAACCAGTGGAAACATCGGTTCCATTTTCGCGAGGGCATCCAAAAATGCCCGTCGCTTTCCATGATATCTCATCATTACAGCGCTATCGTAAGTCATCTCCCATTTGCGGCGCTGGAACTCTGCGGACTCAGGCATTACTAGCTCTCCTTCCGTGCCGACATGCATCCATGTACGCTGGAAACCTAGTTCGCCGGCTCCTTAGCCCGTCTTTGGAGTAGGGCTCGCCGGGTGCGCTACACTCGGGTTGGGAGGAGTCTCTTTAGTCGGACTTGCAGACGGCGTTGGAGCAGGCTGCACAGGTCTCGGCTTAACTATCATGCCGGAATAAACAGGTCTCGGCTTAACTATCATGCGCGAATGAACGTCGCGGGAGTAAACGTCAACGCCTTCCAATTTCTCCATTCCGGCAAGCACACATAATCCCGCTGCGTCTTCAAAATTAATTTTTAGATCGTCCGCGATCCGCGCAATACGTGCTCTTTCACCGTGCGGCACCCATACCGAATGCGAGAATCTACGAGGGCTCACTGCGGATGTTGAAATGGAAGAACGATCTTCTGATACTTTAAGCTCTTCTTCAATGCGCGCTATGCCGATCAAGAGCGCTTCCGAAACCGTCTGTCTTGAGGACGCGTGATAACGTTCGCCAAGCCTCACCGATGTTCGAAACTCCGTTCGAAACGTACGACTTTCTGATTTTACGTCGTTGTACCCATCCATTCCGCGAATCCACCCGTCAGAAGCGATCTTCATGATACGGGAATGACTTGACAGTGCAAGGTGGTCGCCGCTCGCGAGAGTAACTCGACGATACGCTTCGGCTCGGAGAGGGCTACAGCCCCAGCCGCGCCCAGGCGGCGCGTTCTTCCGCGGCCGCGGCAATGGCCTCCACGCCTTCCCGCGCGCCCGGGATCAGCCGCCACGGGAAAGGCCGGCGGCGTGCGCCCATCCGGATGACCTTCACCTTCTCCCCGAAGCGGCGCCTGGCCTCGCCCTCCGCATCGCCGAGCCCGTCCGCCAGGCCGAGCGCCACCGCCTCGCGCCCGATCCAGAAGCGGCCGCTGAACAGCGCCTCCTCCGGCGCCTTGAACATCGCGCCGCGGCGCGCGCGCACCCAGCCCTTGAATTCCTCGTGCAGCTTGCCGAGCAAATCCTCCAGTCGCGCCACATCCTCCGCGCGTTCCGGCCGGAACGGGTCGAGGAACGACTTCTCGCCCCCCGCGGTCCGCAGCCGCCGCTCAATGCCGATCCGCGCCATCGCCTGGTCGAAGCCGAAGCCCCCGCTGATCACGCCGATGGAGCCGATGATGGACGCCGCATCCACCACGATCTCATCCGCCGCGCAGGCGATCCAGTAGCCGCCGGACGCCGCCGCATCCTCGGCCACCGCGATCACCGGCACCTTCTTTGTCTCTGCCAGCCGGCGGATCTGCGCTGCGATCAACGACGACTGCACCGGCGACCCGCCCGGCGAATTCACCACCAGCATCACGGCAGCCAGGCGCTTGATGGCGAAGGCACGGTCCAGCAGCGGCCCCGTGCCGGCGGCGCTCAGCCCTCCGGCGAACGGGTCGGGCCGCGCGGCAATGACGCCGGTCAGGCGGATCAGCGCCACGCGGGGCGAGCGGTCGAACAGGGCGAAGGGCATGTTCCATAGATGCCGCCGCGTCGCGCCTGATCAAGCCGGCTTGCCGCCGCGCCCGCCGCGCGCTGCAATGCCGCCATGACCGACAACCGCATCCTGATCGCCGGCGCCGGCCCGTCCGGCCTGGTCGCCGCCGCCGTGCTGGCCGAAGGGGGCATCCCCGTCACCATCGTCGAACAGGCGCGCGACCTGCCCGACGACCTGCGCGCCTCGACCTTCCATCCGCCCACGCTCGACATGCTGGAGCGCTTCGGCGTGGTGCAGGCGATGATCGATCAAGGGCTGATCTGCCCGACCTGGCAGTTCCGCGACCGCCAGGCCGGTGTCATCGCCACCTTCGACCTGGGGCATCTGCGCGACGACACCGCGCATCCCTATCGCCTGCAATGCGAGCAATGGCGCCTGACGCGCATGCTGCGCGACCGGCTCGCGACCAATCCCGACGCGACCTTCGTCTACGACGCGAAGGCCGTGGAGGTCGTGCAGGATGCCGATGGCGCCACGCTCACCATCGAACGCCCGGACGGCACGCGCGAACCGCTGCGCGGGCGCTTCCTGATCGGCGCGGACGGCGCGTCCTCCGCCATCCGCAAGTCGCTCGGCATCGGCTTTGAGGGCGAGACCATCCCCGAGATCTTCCTCACGCTCTCCACCACCTTCGCCTTCCACGACGCGATCGCTGACCTGACCAATATCGCCTACATCTCCGACCCGGAGGAATGGTTCGTGCTACTGCGGACCGCATCGCTCTGGCGTGTGCTGTTCCCGACCGACGCGGCGGAACCCGAAGCACGCATGATGGACCCTGCGCGCATCGAACAACGCCTGCAGGCCGTGCTGCCCAACCCGGCCGGCTACGAACTGCGCCACCGCACCGCCTATCGCGTGCATGAACGCGTTGCGGAACGCTATGGAAGCGGCCGCTGCTTCCTGGTGGGCGATGCCGCGCACATCAACAATCCGCTGGGCGGCATGGGCATGAATGGCGGCGTGCACGACGCCTTCAACCTCGCGGAGAAGCTCACGCGGGTCTGGCGCGGCGAAGCTGCTGCGCTGCTCGACCGCTACGAACGCCAGCGTCGCAAGGTGGCGCTGGAGACGGTGCAGGCCACCACCACCCGCAACCGCCAGATCCTGAACCAACGCGACCCGGATGTGCGCCGCGCCCATCACGACGAACTGCGCGCCACCGCCGCCGACCCGGCCAGGCACCGCGCCTTCCTGCTGCGGAGTTCGATGATCCAGTCGCTGCGCGACCTCGAGCATGTTGCGTGAAGGACCGCACCTTCGGCGTTCGCTGCGCCAACCTGACGACCCGCTCGGACCCCGAGCCCACCTGGAGGACGCCGCAATGACCCTTCCCGACCTGCGCGAAGCTGACGCCCCGCCCGCCATCACCGCCATCTACGACGCGCTGCGCGCCGCCAGCGGCGTGCCGCAGGTGAACCTGATCTGGCGCCATGCTGCCGCATTGCCGGGCGTGCTCGACTGGTTGTGGGCGCAGGCGCACCCGGCCATGGAATCGGGTGCAGTTGCCGGCGCGCGGGACCGCATCGCGGCACAGGTCTCGCTGCCCGCGCTGCAACCCGCCGCGGCACCCGAGGGCGTCGCCGCGCTGATCGAGACCTACAACCGCGGCAACCTGACCAACCTCGCGGTGCTGACCGCGGTGCGCGCGCGCGCCGAGGGTCGCGCGCCCGGCCCCATCGGTGCCATCGCAGCCATCGGCGCGCCGCTCCCGCCGCCGCCGCCGCTGCCGCGCCTGGCGGAATTGCCGCCGGACCTCGCGGCCGTCGCGCGCGCCCTGGCGGCGCAGCACGGCCTGTCCGACCCGGCGGTGATCCCGAGCCTGTACCTGCATTTGGGGCAATGGCCATCGGTGCTGGAGGCCATGCCGGCGATGCTCGCGCCGCTGTTCGCCGATGGCGCGCTGGTGCGTGCGCGCGATGCCGGTATCGCGGCGGCCGAGGCCGAAGCACCCGGCCTGGTCGCAGCCCTCGGCGATGCGCCGCCGGCGCCCGCCGCGCTGGCGCCCTTCCTCGCGACGCTCGGCGTCTTCACGCGCGAGGTGATCCCCGCGATGGTCCCGGTCGGCCTCGCGCTGCGGCGCGCGCTCGCACCCTGACGCGGATCAGTTCGCCTGCGCGCCGGTGGCGCGCACGATGGCGCCAACGCTCTCGCTTTCGCCGGCCATCCACTGCGCGAATTCGGCGCGGCGCATCACGCGCGGGATCGCCCCACCGGTGATGATGCGCTGCCGCAGAGCGGGTTCCTCCAGCGAGGCCGCCAGCGCCTCATCGAGCCGTGCGAGGATCGGCTCCGGCACGCCGGCGGGGGTGCACAGCCCGAACCAGCCGGTGGTGGTCACGTCCACGCCCTGTTCGCGCATGGTCGGCAGGTCGGGGAAGGCGGGCACGCGCTCGGGGCCGCTCACGGCGATCGGGCGCATCCGCCCCGCCTGCGCCATGCCGGTCACCGCCGAGATCGACTGGAACAGCACGTCGAGCCGCCCTTCGATCAGGTCGGTGTTCATCTGCCCGGCCTGGTTGTAGGGCGCGTGGATGATCTCGATGCCGGTGATCTGGCCAAACTGCGCCGCCGCCAGGTGCTGCGACGACCCGATGCCCACCGACCCGAAATTCAGCGGCCGCCCCAGCCCCTTGGCCCAGGCGACGAAGCCCGCCAGGTCGCGCGGCGGGATGGAGGGCGGCACCACCACGATGTTGGGCACCAGCGCGATCAGCCCGACCGCTGAGAAATCCTTCTGCGCGTCGAAGGGCATGGTCGCATGCAACCAGCGATTGGCGGCGTGCGAGGCAATCGACGCCAGCCCGATCGTGTAGCCATCCGGTGCCGCGCGCGCGACCGCGGTCATGCCGATATTGGTGCCCGCGCCGGGCCGGTTCTCGATCACGACCGGCTGGCCGATGCGCGCCGAGACGCGGTCGCCCACCAGGCGCGAGAGCACATCGCCCGCGCCGCCGGCCGGGCCGGGGTTGATCCAGCGCACCGGCCGGTCGGGCCATGCGCCCTGGGCGCGGGCAGCAACCGGCACGCCGATGGCAGGGGTGGCGAACAGCAGCGTGCGGCGGTTCATCGGCGGCGGTCTCCGGGGCGGGGCGCTGCGCCCCTGCGTCGCCCGCATGCCTAGCACGCTGCGTGCCGCGCCGCGTCGCCGATCCACGCGGAGCGAACACCGCGTCGAGGGCTGGCGCGCGCCACCGCCTGTGGCACCCTGCGCGCGCGACGCATCAGGAGCACGACGATGGGCAAGGACGCATTGGGCTGGCGCAGGCTGTTCGGCGTGATGGGGCCATCCACCAACACCATCGTCCAGCCGGATTTCGACATGATGCGGCCGGCCGGTGTGACCAATCACTATTCCCGCATCTACACGCCCAATGCCGATGCCGTGTCGAATGAGACCTTCCGCGCCGGCGCGGAACTGATCGGCGCGAATACGCTCGATGCCGTGAAGTCGGTGTTGACCTGCGAACCGGACTACCTGGTCATGGGCATGTCCGCCGTGACGTTCTTCGATGGTGCGCGCGGCGCCGATCGCTTCATCGCGCAGGTGAAGGATTTCTCCGGGCTCGACATTTCCGTCGGCAGCCATTCCTGCACGGCGGCGCTGAAGGCGTATGGCGGCGTGAAGCGGTTGGCGGTGCTGTCGCCCTACTGGCCATCGATGAACACGGAAGTGGCGCGGTATTTCGGCGACATGGGATTCTCGGTGGTGCGCGACATCGCCATGCAGGCGCGCTCCTGGACCGGCATCGCGCAGATCACATCGCAGCAATGCGTGCAGGCGCTGAAGCAGATCGACGGCGACGACGTGGACGCCATCATCCAGGTCGGCACCAACCTGTCGATGGTGCGCCTTGCGGCGATGGCGGAGCTATGGCTGGGCAAGCCGGTCATCGCGATCAACACCGCCACCTACTGGCATGCGCTGCGGACCAACGGGATCATGGACAAGGTCGAAGGCTGCGGGCGGCTGCTCGAGGAATTCTGATGCCGATCCGCCCCGCGACCGAGGCCGACCTGCCGGCCATCACCGCGATCTTCAACGACGTCATCGCGACCTCGACGGCGATCTATGCCGATGATCCGCTGACCATCGAGGACCGCACCGCCTGGTTCGCGCAGCGCCGCGCCGTCGGCTATCCGGTGCTCGTGGCCGATGACGGCGCCGTCGCCGGCGTGGCGTCGTTTGGCGACTTCCGCGCCTGGCCAGGCTTCCGCCACACGGTCGAGCATTCCGTGCATATCCGCGCCGACGCGCGTGGGCGCGGCCTGGGCTCGGCGCTGGTGGGCGCGCTGTTCGAACCAGCGCGCGCGCTGGGCAAGCATGTGATGATCGCCGGCATCGACGCGGCGAATGCGGGGTCGATCCGCATGCATGAACGCCTCGGCTTCCGGCGCGGCGCGGTGCTGCGCGAGGTCGGGCGGAAGTCCGGCCGCTGGCTAGACCTCGAATTCATGCAGAAATTCCTCGACGAACCGGGAGCACCGCGATGACCGACGACGCGATCCGCGACCTGCTGCTGTCGACGCGCCGCATCGCCGTGGTCGGCGCCTCCGACCGCCCCGAGCGACCGAGCAGCGGCGTCTTCCGCTTTTTGCTCGACCGCGGCTACGACGCGCTGCCGGTGAACCCGGCGCTGGCCGGGCGGGCGGTCCATGGCATCGCCGCGCTGGCCTCGCTGGAGGACGCCGCGCCGCTCGACATGGTGGACATCTTCCGCCGTTCCGCCGAGGCCGGCGCGGTGGTGGACGACGCCATCCGCCTGCGCGCGCGCTCCGTCTGGCTGCAACTCGGCGTGATCGACGAGGCGGCGGCGACGCGTGCCCGGGCGGCCGGGCTGGTCGTGGTGATGGACCGCTGCCCGGCCATCGAATGGCGCCGCCTCGGCCTGCCGCCACTCATCGTGTCGGGCGGGTGACAGCCGCCGCCCCCATCTTGAATCCCCCCGAACACCGGGCCATGTCGCGCCGCGTCGGGAGAGCGGGCCGGGTCAAGGCGGCGCCCCCAGCCATGTCGGGAGAGGATTGAAGCGATGACGGACGAGGAACGGCGGATCATCAGCGACTTCGTGGAGCGCATGAGCGGCTCCGCGGCGATGGCGCAGGCGCCGAGCGGCCCCTGGGGCGCCACCGGCCCCGCGCGCAAGCCGGAGCTGCCGCCGATGGACCCGGAGGCCGACCGGCTGATCACCGAGCTCTTCACCCGCTACCCGGAGGCGCGCTACCGCATCACGCAGTCGGCCTTCGCGCAGGAGGCGGCGCTGGTGGAGGCGTCCAACCGCATCCAGCAGCTGGAATGGGAGGTCGAGAACGCCCGCCGGCAGGGCCAGGCGCAGGTCGCCCAGGCCGGTGGCGGCGGCATGTTCGGCGGGCTGTTCGGCGGGCGTTCCAACGCCCAGATGCCGCCCCCGATGCCCCCGCGCCCGCAGCCGCAATTCCCGCCGGGCTACAATCCGCAGGCGATGCAGCAGCAGGGCCGCGGCGGCATGGGCTTCCTGGGCACCGCGGCCGCTGCGGCGGCGGGTGTCGCCGGCGGCATGCTGCTGGGCAACATGCTGATGGGCGCGCTGGGCGGCGGCGCGGCGCAGGCCGCACCCGCGGCCGATGCGCCGGGCGCCGGCGGCGCGGATGCCACGCCGACGGCCGGCGAGGATGCCGGCGGCTGGGGTGGCGACAAGGCCCCCGCCGACGCCGGCTATGGCCAGGACGCCGCGGCCGCGCCGCAGGACGCCTGGGGTGCGGCCGATGACGGCGGCGGCTGGGGCGGCGACGAGGAGATCTGATCCCCCGCCACGGGGTCACAAGGGGGCCGGGTTCAGTCGAACCCGGCCCTTTTCATTTGCCGGCATCATTGACCTGCGCGGCGGCATGATGGTTCCTCATGCCATGCGCGTCCCGGATCTCGACCTCGACCTGCTGCGTGGCTTCGTCACGGTGGCAGAACGTGGCGGCTTCACCGCCGCCGGCACCGCGCTCGGCCTGACGCAATCGGCCATCAGCCTGAAGGTCAAGCGGCTCGAGGAGATCCTGGGCAAGCGCGTGCTCGACCGCGGCGGCCGCGGCGTGGCGCTGACGCGCGATGGCGAGACGCTGCTGGCCTATGCGCGGCGCATCCTGGCGCTGAACGACGAGGCGGTGCGCCGCATGATCGCCCCGCCCGTCGCCGGCCGCCTGCGCCTGGGTGTCGCGGACCACTTCATCCCGCGCAACCTGGCGCCGGTGCTGGCGCGCTTCGCGCAGACCTATCCCGAGGTGCGCCTCGAAGTCGAAGTCGGGCGCAGCCACGAATTGCGCGCCGCCATGGCCGATGGCGCGCTCGACCTGGTGCTGGGCAAGCGGCGCGACGGCGAGACGGAAGGCCGGCCGATCTTCACCGAGACCATCATCTGGGTCGCCGCCCCCGGCTGGACCCCGCCGCCAGACCGCGCCCTACCGGTCGCCATGCTGCCGCAGGGATGCATGTTCCGCGACCGCGCGCTCGCCGCGCTGGCGCGCGCGGGCATCGCCTGCGAGGTGCTGTATGCCTCGGCCTCGTTGCTTGGCGTCGCAGCGGCGGCGCAGGCGGGCTTCGCGGCGACCGTGCTGGGCCGCTCCGGCCTGCCGCCGGGGCTCGAGGAACTGCCCGGCCTGCCGGCCTGCGGCACTGCCGAGATGTGCGTCTTCGGCGATGCCGAGGGACGTTCGGCGCTGGTCGAACCCCTGGTCGGCTTCATCCGCGACAGCCTGGCGCCGCGCGCCGGCTGATCAGGGCTGCCAGACGCCATCGGCGGGCAGCACGCCGTCGAGCAGGACCTCCTCCAGGAAGCGCGCCAGCGCGTTGTGCTGGAACAGCCCGGCCACCACGCCATGCAGCGCCACGTCGCGCACCGCGAGCACCTCGCAGCCGGGCACGGTCATCGCCAGCAGGCGGCTTCGCACGCAGTCGCGGTGGAAATCCTCGCCATGGACACAGACCAGCCGCGTCGCCGACTGCGGCGTGGCGGCGCGCAGCTTCTCGAAGGCGAAGCGGTCGATTGGCGCCTCGGCGTTGCGGAGCCTCATGGCCCGCGGATGCAAGCCGCCCAGCGACAGCGCCAGCCGTGCCCCCACCAGCGGGCCGAAAGCCAGCGCGGGCGCCCCGCCGGAACTCGCGCCGATGCACACGCTGGCCGCATGGCCCCTCACAGGCAGCTCCGCCGCGAGGCGCGCCGCGAGCGACGGCAGATCCGCCGCATAGCCCGCCACGCCATCCAGGAAGCCGACCCGGTCGGGGTCGCGCAGCACCACCACGTCGCAGCGATCCGCCGGCAACCCCTGCAGAAAGGGCGCGAGCGGCAGCATCATGCGCTGCGCCACGCCGGTGAAGGCATGGACCAGGATGCGCGGCGCCCCCGGCGGCGCCGAGCCTTCGAGGAACGACACGCCAGGCCCCACCGCATGGCATCGGAACGGCTGGATCGTGCCGCGGATGCGCCGGCACATGGCGGCCAGCTTGTCGATCCAGGGCTGTGCTTCGGCCGGCAGCGCCGCCGCCGCGTCATGCAGCGTGGCGACCTCATGAGGGGTCAGCGCGTTCTCGGCGTCGATCTGCACCCGGTAGCGCTCGGCGGTCGTCGCGCAGCACGCCAGCGCGGCAGCGACATCCATCAGCCGCGTGCGGCGAGATGCGCCGCGAGCCGGCGCACCGAGGCATGGTCGAGCACCTCGGCCTCGGTCACCTCGAGCCCGGCCTCGACCTGCATCCAGATGCACAATTCCATGCGCGCCAGGGAATCGAAGCCGAGATCGTCGAAGCTGCAATCCGCCGAGGGGTCGGCCAGGCGCGCGAGCAATGCCGCGTCGCTGACCGTGACCACGGGGTTGGCGCGCACCGCATCGGCCACCAGGGCGCGCAGGCGGGCGGCGTCGCGCGGGGCGGGTGCGGGCTGGTCGTCCATGACGTGAGGCAGGTCCGGCTGTTCGTGGGGCAATGTGACGGGGCGCCGCGGCCTCGGCAAGCGTACCCGACGCCGTCGCCCTGGGTTGTCGGGCGTGTCAGCGCAGCAGGCCGGCCAGCCGCGGCAGGTCGCGCCGCAGAACCTTGCCCGCGGCATTGCGCGGCAGCACCGGCAGGATCACCGCCTTGCGCGGCGCGCGCAGGCCAAGCCGCGCGCGGCAGAGCGCCAGCAGCGCGGCGGCGTCGAACCCCTCGCCCGCCACGCAGGCCAGCATCGGGATCTCGCCCAGGCTGCCCGAGGGCAGCGCGAAGGCGGCGCAGTCGCGCAGGCCGGGGAAGCCTTCCGCCACCGCCTCGATCTCGGCGGGGAATATCTTGATGACGCCGAGCGTCATCATGTCGTCCTGCCGCCCCACGATCCGCAGCTCGCCATCGGGCCCGACGCGCCCGACATCGCCGGGCTGGAACCAGCCATCGGGGAAGTGGCGCGCATCGGCCGCCGGGTCGTCGAGATACCCGCGCACCGCGCCCGAGGAGCGGAAGCGCAGCAGCCCTTCCTCGCCGGTCGGCCGCGCGCGGCCATCGCCATCCACGGTCGCGACATCGATGCCCGCGAAGACGCGCCCGACCGCGTCGGGGTGGCCGGCATGGTCGGCGGGGCCGGCCAGGCTGACCATGCCGACCTCGGTCGTGCCGTATTGCACATGCACCCCGACCCCCAGGGCCGCCTGGAGGTCGAGCCGCAGCGCCTGGGGTATCCGCGCGCCGGTGGTGAACAGGTTGAGGCCGGGCGGGAAGGCGCCGGCGCGGCCGCGATCGGCCAGCAGCGCCGCCGCGGCCTGCGGCTGGAGGTGCATGCGCTGGATGCCGAAGCGGCGCGCCAGGCCGGCGAATTCCTCCGGCGTCGCGCCCTCGGCCAGCACCTCGGTGCCGCCGCTGAGCAGGCCGCGCAGCGTCAGTCGCTTGCCGTGGTTGCCATCGAAGCCGAGCGCATGGAGGAACACGGTGCCATGCGCCGCGAGGATCGGCGCGCGGTCCACCAGCATCGCCTCGTCGGCCGCCATCAGCTTGGGACGGCCGGTGGTGCCGGAGGTGCCGACCACGAGCTCCGCCGTGCCCGGCGGCGGCGGCGCGGGCCGGTCCGGTGCGGCACGTGCGGCGTCGATATCGGCGCGGATCAGCGTGGCGCCAAGCGCGTCGGCAGGTTCGTCCCCGACGACGGCACGCAGGCCCAGGCGCCGCGCCACGTCTTCGCGCAGCGGCAGCGGGTCGCGCGCGGGGAGCGCGACCTGACGGCAGCCCAGCCGGATCAGCGCCAGCGCGCACAGGATGTTCGCGACATCGTCGCGCTGCGTGATGCCGACCGCATCGCCGGCACGCAGCCCGGCCGCCGCGAACTGCGCGGCGAGCGCACGGACCTGGCGCACCAGCGCGCCATAGCCGAGCACGCCCGAGCGATGGATCAGCGCCGGCCGGTCGGGTGCCTGCGCCGCCACGGCCTCGATCGCGGACAGGATGGGAGTGGTCGTACCGCGCATCATTGCCGGCGCGTCATGGGTGCGCGGTCACGACCGCCCCGGAGGTCCGGCAAGCGAGCCCACCGTCGCGAGGCGTGCCGCGGCCGGGTCCGGCAGCCCGTTCAGCGCTGCGACCAGGGCGTGCGCTGGTACAGCGTGCGGTAGCCTTCCTGCAGGCCGCGCAGCCGGGTGAACCAGGCCTCGCCGCCCTCGGGGCGCGGTTCGGTGAAGCGGGCGCGGAAGGCGGCCACGAAGGCCGGGTCGCGCACCACGTCGGCCATCGCCTCGCGCAGCTTGGCCAGCACCGCGGGCGGCGCGCCGGCCTGCGTGACCAGGCCGCGTTCGGAGGCCATCTCGACATCGAAGCCCAGTTCCTTGAGCGTCGGCACGTCGGGCCGGAAGGAACTGCGCGTGGCCCCGGCCATCGCGAGCGTCCGCAGCTTGTCCCGGTTGGCCGAGACCGGGCCGAGGTTCAGCCCCATCGCATCGACCTGCTTGCCAAGGATCGCGGCCATCAGCTGCGGGTCGCCCTGGAACACCACATGCACCCAGCGCGTGCCGGTCGCCGCCTGCAGCAGCACGAGTTGCAGGTGGTCGTCGGTGCCCACGCCCGGCGAGGCGTAGGTGATCGTCTCGGGCCGCGCGCGCGCCGCCGCGATAAGGTCGGGCAGCGTGCGATACGGGCTGTCCTCGTGCACGGTGATGGCGGTCGGGTCGGTGACCAGGTTGGCGATGCCGGCGAAGTCGTCGAGCTTGAACTGCGCGCTGCGCTCGATCGGGATGGTCAGCAGCCCGGGCATGTTGGTGGTGCCGAGCACATGCCCGTCCGGCCGCGCCCGCGCCACCGACGCCAGCGCCACCTCGCCGCCCGCGCCGGGGCGGTTCACCACCACCACGGACCCGCCGATGCGCCGTTCCAGCATGGGGGCGATGGCGCGGGCATCGAGGTCGGTGGCGCCGCCGGGGACGAAGCCGACGACGATCTCGACCGGCTTCTCCGGCCAGCGATTGGCCTGGGCGAGCGCGGGCGCGATGCCCGGCGCGGCAAGGCCCGCGCCGGCGGCCAGCAGCGTGCGTCGTGTGGTGGTCATGACGTCCTCCATGCGGTTCTTTCCGGCAGCATGACATGCGCCGCCGCCGGCCGCGAGGTCATGGCGCGCCGGCGGAGCGTGCCAGTTCGCGGCGCAGCACCTTGCCCTGCGCGTTGCGCGGCAGGGCTGGCACGATGTCGATGCGGCGCGGGGCGCGCACGCCCAGCCGCGCGCGGCAATGCGCCAGCAGGGCGGCGGGATCGAAGCCCTCGCGCGCGACCACGGCCAGCACGGGTATGTCGCCCAGGCTCGCCGAGGCCAGCGGGAAGGCGGCGCATTCCACGAGGCCGGGGAAGCCCTCGGCCACCGCTTCGATCTCGGCGGGGAAGATCTTGATGACGCCGAGAGTCATGCGGTCATCCGCGCGCCCGGCCACCAGCAGCACGCCGCCGGGCAGGCGCCGGCCGATATCGCCGGGGTGGAACCAGCCGTCGCGGAAATACGTCGCATCGGCCGCCGCGTCGTCGAGGTAGCCTTCGACCAGGGCGGGGGTGCGGAAGCGCAGCAGCCCGTCCTCGCCATCGGGCAGCGGGCGGCCGGCATCGTCAAGCGCCTGCGCGTCCACGCCGGGCAGGATGCGGCCGACGGAATCCGGGTGGTCCTCGTGATCATGCGGGCCGGCGATGCTGACGACGCCGGCTTCCGTGGTGCCATAGACGACATGCAGCGCGCAGCCGAGGCGGCGCTGCACCGCGCGCCGCACCGGCTGCGGCACACGGGTGCCGGTGGTGACGATGGACGTGCCGGCCGGCCAGGCCACGCCGGCCAGCGCATCGGGCAGCGGCGCCAGGTCCTTCGGTGCGAGATGGACGCGCGTGACGCCATGGCGCGCGACCAGCGCGGCCAGGTCACGCGCCGGCAGGTCCGGCGCCAGCACCTCGGTACCGCCGGTGACCAGGCTGCGGTAGCTCAGGCGCTTGCTGTGGTTGCCGTCGAAGCTCGGGCGATGGACGAACACCGCGCCGAAGCCGGCGATGCGCTCGGCCTGGTCGAGCAGCATGGGTTCGCGGGCGATCATCAGCTTCGGCCGGCCGGTGGTGCCGGAGGTCGCCATGACCAGTTCGCCATGGCCGATCGGCGGCAGGCTGGCGGGCGCATCGCGTGCGGCGGCATCGCGGTCGGGGCGCAGCAGGGCGGCACCTGCCAGCGCGTCCGTCGCATCGTCGGCGATGATGGCGACGACGCCGACGCGGCGCGCCAGGTCCTCGCGCAGCGGCACCGGGTCGCGCCGCGGCAGGCCGACCTGCCGGCAGCCCAGCCGGATCAGCGCCAGCGAGCACAGGATATGCGTCCAGTCGTCGGCCAGGGTCAGTCCGACCGCATCGCCCGGCGCGATCCCGGCGTGCAGGAATTGCGCTGCGTAGGCGCGCACCAGTCGCGTGACCTCCCCGTAGCCGACCGGCCGATCGGCGCGGATGAAGGCCGCGCGGTCGGGCGTGGCGCGGGCGATCGCCTCGACCCGCGCCATCATGGGCGTGTCAGGCGGCACGGGCCTCGTTGCCGTCGATCCAGCGCATCAGGCGGGCCAGGCCTTCCTCCATTTCGACTTCCGGCTTCCAGCCGATGGCGGCGAAGGCTTCCTCATGCGCGATGCGGAAGGCGCCGCCGGAGGTCAGCCGCACCTTGCCCGGCGTGTCGCCGACGAATTCCGGTTCGATGGTGGACCCGGCCAGCTTGGTGACCATCTTCACCAGTTCCAGCGTGGTGACCGGCTTGGGTCCGGACGTATTCACAGCCACATCCGTCGCCGGCGATTCGAAGGCCATACGGTTGGCGCGCGCGAGGTCGCCGACATAGACGAAGTGCTTGGTTTCGGACCCGTCGCCGAAGACCTGCGGGCGCTCGCCCTTCTTCACCTTGTCCCAGGTCTCGATGATGTAGAGCGCATTGGCCGCGCGGTAGTGCTGGCGTTCGCCGTACACCGTGGAATAGCGCAGCACGACGTAGTCCTGCCCGAAGCGGCGCTTGGCGTCGCGGCACAGCTGTTCGCCGATGATCTTGGTCGCGCCGTACAGGATGGCCGCCGGCGGCGCGCCGACGGAATGGAAGGGCGTGTCCTCGACCAGGTCGCCCTTCACGCCGGGGCCGTAGCCATAGACGGCGTTGGACGATGCGAAGACGACCTTCTTCACCTTGTTGGCGCGCGCGGCTTCCAGCGCGTTCTGCACGCCGCGGATGTTCACATCCAGCCCGCCCCAGGGGTCGGTGTTCATGTTCAGCGTCATGTAGGCCGCCAGCAGCAGCGCGCCGTCGCAGCCTTCCATGGAACGCAGCAGGTCGGGCAGGCGCATCACGTCGCCGCGCACGGTCTTCAGCCGCGGATTGTCCTTGATATGGGCGATGGCCTGCTCGGAGCCCATCGAGAAATTGTCGAACAGCACCACCTCGCGCGCACCGGCGTCGAGCAGCTCGGCGGCGGTGGCGGAGCCGACAAGGCTCGCGCCGCCCACGATGATGAACTTGTGGCCGGCGATCGGCACTGCTGCGCTCATGCGCTTCCCATCCCTCAACACGATATTGGTTGACGGCCAGCATCGCGCGGGTTGGGCGGTTCGGCTAGAGCCGTTTCCAAACGCCCCGGCTCCCTGCAACGCCTCTCGCCGATTGTTGTCGCGAGCATCTTCACCCGATCAGGCGAAGCCGCCTGATCGGGATCTGCTCTCATCGCAGTCAGTCCACCGTGATGTTCGCCTGGCGGATCACGGTGGCCCAGCGCTCGCGCTCCCAGCGGATCAGCCGCGCGAAGCCCTCGCCGTCCATGCTGGAGGGTTCCGCGCCCTCGTCGCGCAACCGGCGGATCACGTCGGGGTCGGACAGCGCCTGGCGCATGGCGGCGAAGATGCGTTCCTTGATCGGTGCCGGCGTGCCGCGCGGCGCCAGCAAGCCGTACCAGGCGGTCGCCTTGTAGCCGGGGATGGTGTCGGCCACGGTCGGCACGTTGGGCAGCACCGACATGCGCGTCTCGCCCGTCACCGCAATGGCGCGCACCTGGCCGCCATTGATCAGCGCGACCACCGAGGGCAGCGTCGTCACCATGAAGTGCAGGTGGCCGGCCACCACGTCGGTCAGCGCCGGCGCGGCGCCGCGGAAGGGCACGTGTTCGGCGCGCAGGCCCGCCATCTGCAGCATCAGCGCCGCCGCCAGGTGGCTGGCCGACCCGTTCGACGCGCTGGCATAGGTGATGTCACCGTTCGCGGCGCGGATCTCGGCCAGCAGCTCGGGCAGGGTCTGGGCGCGGGATTTCGGGCCCACCACCACCACCAGCGGCGCATCCGCCACCAGGCCGATCGGTTCCAGCACGCGCTCGGGGTCGAAGCGCATGTTGCGGAACAGCGAGACGTTCACGCTCATGGGCCCGTGATTGCCCATCAGCAGCGTATAGCCGTCGGGCCGCGCATTGGCGGCGGTCTCGGAGGCGATGTTGCCGCCGGCGCCGGGGCGATTCTCGACCACCACCGGCTGGCCGAGCACGCCTTGCATGGCCCCGCCCAGGGTGCGGGCGATCAGGTCGGTGCCGCCGCCCGGCGCGAAGGCGAGCAGGATGCGGATCGGCCGGTTCGGGAAGGGCGCCTCCTGCGCGGCGGCCGAGCGGGCGAGCAACGCGGGGGCGGCGGCGAGGGCGCCGATCAGGCTGCGGCGATGGGTCATGCTGGCGGTCCTCTTTGCCGGTTCGGCCGGCGCTTCTGGCATTCGACGTCCGGTGCAGGGACGCCAGGCACCCATCGCGGCGGATGGGCGGGGCACTGGATACACCTTTCCCCGGTCCGGGCCACCGCCAACCTGCGGGCGTCTGCGCGGGCCGCAGGGCAGGGGCGCCGCCGCGCAGGCATGCGGGGGATTGATCCGCCGCGGCGCAGGGTCTCACCTGTGCGGGCATGACCGACGAACCGCCGCGCCCTGTCCCGACCCTGCTCGACCTGTTCCTCACCTACGGCAAGATCGGGCTGATCGGCTTCGGCGGTATCAACGCCTGGGCGCGCCGCGTGCTGGTCGAGGAAAAGCGCTGGCTGACCGACCAGGAATACGCCGAGACGCTTGGCCTGGGGCAGGTGCTGCCGGGACCCAATGCGCTGAACGCTTCGATCATGGTGGGTGATCGCTTCCACGGCACGGCGGGCGCCATCGCGGCACCCGGCGCGATGTTCGGCGGGCCGCTGATCCTGCTGGCGGGGCTTGCGATGTTCTACGACGCCTATGGCGAGGTTCCCGTCGTGAAGGCGGTGCTGGCTGGCGTGGCGGCGGCGGCGGCGGGGATGGTGTTGGGCACCGCCGCTAAGATGACCCAGAAGCTGAAGCCGCCGCCCACACTGCTGGCGGTCGGGCTGTGCGCGCTGGTCGCGGCGGGGGTGCTGCGCGTGCCGCTGCCCTATGTGGTGCTGGGGCTCGCCCCCTTCGGCATCCTGGCGGCCTGGCGGGTGCTGACCACGAAATGACCGCGACGATCTTCTGGCAGTTGCTGCTGGGCTTCGGGGCCATCTCGCTGGTGTCGGTGGGCGGCGGCATCGCCGTGCTGCCCGAGATGCACCGGCTGGTGGTCGATGTGCATGGCTGGATGAGCAGCGCCGATTTCGCCCAGCGCTTCGCCCTGGCGCAGGCCGCGCCGGGGCCGAATGTTTTGGTGGTCGGGCTGTTCGGCTGGCATGTCGGCGGGGTGCTCGGGATGCTGACGGCCACGCTGGCGATGACGCTGCCGACCTCCTTCCTGGCCTTCGGATTCTCGCGCCTGCGGACCAGGCTGGCGGGGCGGTTCTGGTTGCGTGTGGTGGAGCGCGGGCTGGTGCCGATCGCGGTCGGGCTGATCGGCGCATCGGGGCTGATCCTGGCGCAGGGGACGGCGACGGGATGGCTGCCGGCGCTGGTGACGGCGTGCTCCGCCGTGTTCGTGTGGCGGACGGATTTTTCGCCGCTCTGGGTGCTGGGAGCGGGGGCTGTAATCGGCGTGGCATTCCTGTGAGCATCATCGCGCCGCCGCTGCGCGAGGCCGCGCCGCGCGGGCTGTGCACGGATTGCGGCGTGTCGCGCATGGCGGATGCGAAGGCGTGCGGCGTGGCCTGCCAGTTCATCCAGCCGGACTACACGGCGATGGAGGCGCGCGTGCATGGCCGCGCGCGCGACCCGGCGCGACCGGACGAGGCGTATTTCGGCCCCTTCCGCCGCATGGTGCGCGCCGGGCTGCGCGCACCCGCGCAGGGCGCGCAATGGACCGGCATCACCACGCGCATCGCCGAACGCCTGCTGGAAACCGGCGCGGTGACCGCAGTGCTGACCATGGCGCCCGACCCGGAGGACCGCTGGAAGCCCGTGCCGGTGCTGGTGACCGACGCGGCCGACCTCGCGCAATGCCGCGGCATGCGGATGGGCTATGCGCCGCTGCTGGCCCTGCTGGAACCGGCCGCGGCAGCCGGGCACAAGCGCGTCGCGATCATCGGCATTCCGTGCCAGGTCTATGCGCTGCGCGCGCTGGAGGACCGCCTCGGCTTCGAGGAGGTCTTCGTCATCGGCACGCCATGCTCCGACAACACCACCACCGAGAACTTCCATAAATTCCTGGCGCTGGTGGACCCCTCGCCGGCGACCGTGACCTACCTGGAATTCCGCGCCGACTACCATGTGGAAATCCGCCACGCGGATGGCCGCAAGCGGGAAATCCCGTTCCTGCTGCTGCCGCTGGCCGACCTGCCGGCGGACTTCTTCCCACTGACCTGCCGCACCTGCGTGGACTACACCAACGTGCTGGCCGACATCACTGTCGGCTACATGGGCGGCACCGGCGCGCAATGGCTGATCGTCCGCAACGCGCGCGGCGAGGCGCTGCTGTCGCTGCTGGGCGACGAGGTGCTGGTCGAGACGCCAGGCGATTCAGGCCGCCGCACCGCCGCCGTGCGCGGCTTCATGGCGAATACCGAGCGCGCCGCGGGCGGGTTGCCGTTGCGCCGCATGCCGAACTGGGCGCGCCCGATCGTCGCCTGGCTGCAACCGCGCATCGGCCCGCGCGGCCTGGAATTCGCCCGTGCGCGGGTCGAGATGAAGGCGATCGAGACGGTGCTGCACCTGCGCCGCCAGAAGCCGGGCATGATGCGGAACATGATCCCGCGCCATGTCTGGGCGCTGGTCGAACGCTACGGGCTGAAGCCCGGCGCGGGCGAGAATCGCGACACTCTTGCCCCGCCACCGCCCGTCCCGCAGAACCCCGCGACACCTGAAGGACCAAGCCGATGATGGACAAGGACGCGCTGACCGCCTGGGCGCTGGCCAATGGCTGGACCATGGTCGGCGGCAACCCCTCGCTGACCAAGCCCTCCTCGCCCAAGGAGGCGATCGTGCGGATGCTGCTGAAGGCGACGGTGGTGACCATCGAGGCGAAGAAGCCCGCCGGGAAATGGGAAAAGCTGTCCTCCGAGCCCTACGGCAAGATCGAGCCCGACCCCGAAGGCGGCCCGCCCCAGGGCCTGGGCTTCGGCAAATTCCCCAGCCTGACCATGCTGATGCAGGAAAACCGCGACCGGCAGGTGTTTGCGCGCATGGGGGGCGGCGGCTGAGATTGACCACCGGGCGGCTTGCGCGGCACATCGGTGGCCATGTCCGACCTGCCTGATGCCCTCGCGACCCTGCTCGGCCCCGCCGGGCTGCTGACCGACCCCGCCGACATCGCGCCCGCGCTGTCGGATTGGCGCGGGCTGTATCGTGGCGCCGCGCTGGCGGTGCTGCGACCGGCCAGCACGCAGCAGGTGGCGGATTGCGTGCGGATCTGCGCCGAGGCCGGCATCGCCATCGTGCCGCAGGGCGGCAATACCTCGATGGTCGGTGGCGCCACGCCGGAGGGCAATGGGCGGTCCGTCGTGCTGTCGCTGGCGCGGCTGAACCGCATCCGCGACCTCGACCCACTCGACATGACCATGACGGCCGAGGCCGGCGTGGTGGTGAAGACCGCGCAGGATGCCGCGGCCGACAGTGGCTGCCTGTTCCCGCTGTCCTTCGGCGGCGAGGGCACCGCCATGATCGGCGGCATCCTGTCCACCAATGCCGGCGGCAACACCACGGTGCGCTACGGCAATGCGCGCGAGCTCATGCTGGGGCTGGAAGTCGTGCTGCCGGACGGGCAGGTCTGGAACGGGCTGCGCCGCCTGCGGAAGGACAATACCGGCTACGCGCTGCGCCATTTATTCGTCGGCGCCGAGGGCACGCTCGGCATCATCACAGCCGCCACGCTGCGCCTGTTCGCCCGCCCGCGCGTGAACGAAGTGCTGTTCTGCTCGGTGGCGGATGAGGACGCCGCGCTGGCGGTGTTCCGCCGCTTCCGCGACGTGGACGAAACCGCGATCCGCGCCTTCGAATACATGTCCGGCCGTGGCGTCGATTTCGCGGTGAAGCACATCCCCGGCGTGTCCTGGCCGTTGTCCAAACGGGCCGATCACACCATTCTGATCGACCTCGCCTCGACCCGCGCCGATGCCGACCTGCAGGGCCTGGCCGAACAGGTGCTGGGCGCCGCGATGGAGGCGGGCGAGGTGATCGACGCCGTCATCGGCGGCAGCGAGGCCAGGCGCCAGGCGCTGTGGCGCATCCGCGAGGAACACCCCGAGGCGCAGCGCAAGGAAGGGGCGTCGGTCAAGAACGACGTCTCGGTGCCGGTCTCGAAGGTGCCGGAACTGATCCGCCGTGCCTCGGCGGCCTGCGAATCGCTGATCCCCGGCATCCGCCCCGTGCCCTTCGGCCATATGGGCGACGGCAACATCCACATGAACCTGGAACAGCCGGTGGGCATGGACCCCGAGGCCTTCCTCGCGCGCAGCCACGACATCATGGACACGGTGAATGACGTGGTGCGCGATCTCGACGGGTCGTTTTCCGCCGAACACGGGATAGGCCGGCTCAAGACCGACATGATGGAAGCCTGGCGCGGCGGGGCCGAACTCGCGACCATGCAGCGTATCAAGGCGGCGCTCGATCCGCGCGGCGTCATGAACCCCGGCAAGGTGCTGCCCTGAACAGGCGGCGCCAGCGCCGCGCGTGAGCGCCCCCCGCGCGCACGGGTCCGTGAGGCTTCCGGCGCCGGCCACAAACCTCTAGGTTCCCGGCGCCGATGACCAGGATCGACCGCTACCTGTTTCGCCAGCTCGCCATTGCCCTCATTGCCGTGACGGTGGGGCTGGCGGCGCTCGTGTGGCTGACGCAGTCGCTGCGCTTCATCGAACTGGTGCTGGACCGAGGGCTGTCGCTGTTGGTCTTCGTCGAACTCACCTCCCTGATGCTGCCATCCTTCTTCGCGGTGATCCTGCCGATCACCACCTTCGTGGTGGTGCTGTTCGTCTATGTGCGCCTGGCCGGCGACCGCGAATTGGTGGTGATGCGCGCAGCGGGGCTGTCGCAATGGCGCCTGTCGCGGCCCGCGGTGCTGCTCGCGAGCCTGGCGACCGCCTTCTGCGTTTTCCTGAACCTGTGGCTGGTGCCGGTCAGCCACACCGCCTTCCGGCAATGGCAGTTCGAAATCCGCAACCAGCTGGTCGGCGTGCTGCTGCAGGAAGGCGTGTTCTCGCAGGTGGGCAACGACCTCACGGTCTATGCGCGCTACCGCGACGCCGACGGCACGCTGCGCGGCATCCTGGTGCACGACCAGCGCGATCCCGGCGCACCGGTCACCATCCTGGCCGAGCAGGGGCGCATCAGCACCGGCGCCGGCGCGCCGCGCGTCACGCTGCTCAACGGCGTGCGCCAGCAGGTGGAGCGCGCGCCGCCCAATGCCGCGCCGGGCACGCCGCCGCTGCGGTTGAACACGCTGTCCTTCACCGAGAACAGCCTCGATCTCGCGCGGGCCTCGCGCGGGGAGGAATCGCGCTCGCGCGATTCGCGCGAACGCTCGGTCGCGGAACTGCTCAACCCGGACCCCGAGGAAGGCCTGCGCGATCGTGAATTGCGCCGCTACTACGCCGAGGCGCACCAGCGCCTGTCCGGGCCGCTGAGCGCGCTGTCCTTCGCGCTGGTCGGCCTCGCGGTCGCGCTGACCGGCGAATTCCGCCGCCATGGTGGCGGGCTGCGGATCGCGGTCGGCATCACCATCGTGGTGGGGCTGCTGGCGGCGGGGCTGACGGCGGGCAACCTCGCCGCGCGCGACAATGCCTGGGTGCCGCTGATCTGGCTGCAGACCGTGCTGCCGGGTGTGGTCGCCGCCTGGTGGCTGGGCGGCGCGCCGGGCTGGCCGCGTGCCGCGCCACCCCGGGTGCCGGTCGCGCCATGACCTTCGCGCGCACGCTCATGCTGTATGTCGCGCGGCGCTTCGCCACGATGACGGTGGCGATGCTGGCCGCCCTGGCGGGGCTGGTTGCGCTGTTCGACCTGATCGAATTGCTGCGCCGCGCTGCCACGCGCCAGGATGCGACCTTCGCGCTGGTCGGGCAGATCGCCGCGCTGCGCCTGCCGTTCGTCGCCATGCAGATCCTGCCGTTCGCGATCCTGCTGGGCGGCATCATTGCCTTCTGGCGGCTGACCCGCTCGTCGGAGCTTGTCGTGGCGCGCGCCGCCGGCATCTCGGCCTGGGGCTTCCTGGCCGGGCCGGTCGGGGTGGCGGTGGTGCTGGGCGCGGTCGCGACCACCGGCATCTCGCCGCTGTCCTCCGCGATGCTTGCGCGGGCGGAGCGGCTCGATTCGCAGTACCTTCGCAATGTCAGCGGCATTTCGGCCCTGGCCGGTGGCAGGCTGTGGCTGCGGCAATCCGATCCGGGGCTCGATGCGCGCGGCGTCGCCATCCTGTCGGGCCGGCCGGTCGCCTTGCGCGACCTCGGGCCCGGCGAGGCCTTCCGGCTGGATGATGTCAGCGTCTGGCGGCTGTCTGCCGACGACCGGCCGTTGGCGCGGGTCGAGGCACCCTCCGCCGTGCTCGCGCGGGGCCGCTGGATGATCCGCGATGCGGTGGTGTTCGGCACCGATCGCCTGCCGGCGCCGGCGCAGACCCTCGAATTCCCGACCGACCTCACGCCCGCGCGCATCCAGGATTCCTTCGCCAGCCCGGACACGCTGTCCTTCTGGGCGCTTCCTGGTTTCATCGAGGTGCTGGAGAATGCCGGCTTCTCGGCGGTGCGCCACCGGCTGCATTTCCAGTCGCTGCTGGCGCTGCCGCTGCTGGCGGCGGCCATGGCGCTGCTGGCGGCGGGGTTTTCGATGCGATCGTCGCGCCGCGGCGGCGTGGGGCAGATGATCGGTGGCGGTGTCGCGGCCGGCTTCGCGCTGTTCGTGGTGGACCGCATCACCGGCGAATTCGGCGAGGCCGGCACGCTGCCGGTGGTATTCGCCGCCTGGGCGCCGGCGGGGGCGGGCTTCCTGCTCGCCACCGCGCTGCTGCTGCATCTGGAGGATGGCTGACCGTGATGGCCGCGACGTTCCGCCTGGGCGCCCTTGCCATCCTTGTCGCCGCCGGCGGGTCCGCCGCGCTGGCGCAGACCAGTGCGCTGCCGCCCGTCGTGGCGCCGCAGAACGTGCCAGCCGTGCTGCCCGGCCTGCCCGCGCCCGCACCGGCCGCCCCGGCGCCCTCCACCCAGGACCAGCCGGTCACATTCACCGCCGAGGAAGTGGAATACGACCAGAACCGCGCCCTGGTGATCGCCCGCGGCCGGGTCGAGGCCTGGCAGGGCAACCGCGTGGTCCGCGCCGATGAATTCACCTACGACCGCAACACCGGCGTCGCCACCGCGCGCGGCAATGTCCAGTTCATCGAGGCCGACGGCCAGGTGATCTTCGCCGACAGCGTCGTGCTGGAAAACCAGTTCCGCGACGGCGTGATCGAGGGGCTGCGCGGCCTGCTGGCGCAGAACGGGCGCGTCGCGGCGAACAGCGCGCGGCGCACCGGCGGGTCGATCTTTGACCTCTCGCGCGTGGTCTATTCGTCGTGCAATGCCTGCGAGGACGACCCGCTCGCCCCGCCGCTGTGGCAGGTGCGCGCGCGCACGGCCACGCTCGACCAGCAGGGCCGCCAGGCGCGCTACCGCGACGCGGTGGTGGAATTCGCCGGCGTGCCGACCTTCTGGACACCCTACCTGCAGCACCCCGCCGGCGATGCGCCGCGGCAATCGGGCTTCCTGAGCCCGACGCTGGGCATCACCGACTTCCTCGGCGGCTTCATCGAGACGCCCTATTACTGGGCGATCGACCCGCAGCAGGAACTGGTGCTGCGGCCGCAATTCGCCACGCGCCAGGCGCCCAACCTGGGCCTGGAATACCGCCGCCGCTTCAACTTCGGCGAGATCGAGGCCGAGGGCTCGCTGGGCTACCTCAACGGCGACGAGGACACGCCGGAGGGCTTCGCCGGGCATATCTTCTCGCGCGGGCGCTTCTCGCTGGACGAGACCTGGCGCGCCGGCTTCGACTTCAACCGCGCCTCCAGCGAGGACTACCTGCGCGTCTACCGCTACGGCGCGCGCCGGCGGCTCGATTCCAGCGTCTTCACCGAAGGCTTCTGGGGCACCGATGCCTATGCGCGCGTCGATGCGCGCATCTTCCAGGGCCTGCGCGAGACCGACGACACCAGCCTGATTCCGACGGTCGGGCCGAACATCTACCTGGACTGGCGCGCGCCCACGGATGCGCTGGGCGGCACCTTCACCGTCGACACCTGGAACTTCGCGGTGTTCCGCAGCCAGGGCACCAACACGCAGCGTGGTGCCTTCCGGCTGGGCTACGAATTGCCGATGAACGACCGGCTCGGCGGCATCTGGACCGTGCGGGCGCAGTCCGATGTCGCGTCCTACGCCTTCACCAACCTCGCGCTCGCGCCCAATTTTTCGACGACCGCGGATGACGGCACGGCGGCACGCGCGAATGTCCGCGCCGCGCTGGCCTGGCGCATGCCCTTCATCCGCCAGGCCGGCGCCTATGGCCACCAGGTGATCGAGCCCATGCTGCAAGTGGTCGGCGGGCCGCTCACCGGGAACCAGTCGAGCGTGCCGAACGAGGACAGCATCGACTTCGAATTCACCGACGCCAACCTGTTCAGCCTGAACCGCTTCTATGGCCGCGACCGGCAGGAAGGCGGC
>LNFM01002118.1_pt1 | contig 42526 bp, 31 predicted proteins | sample 596031 | NCBI WGS metagenome assembly LNFM01 (sample SAMN04254537, study PRJNA301005) | activated carbon metagenome | isolation source: dual media filters at the Ann Arbor, Michigan drinking water treatment plant | place: USA: Ann Arbor
ACAGTCCTGGGCTGCGGCTGGAGATACCGCAGAAAGCAGTGCTGCGAGGGTAGCGGCAAGGGAGAGTTTCAGCATGGCGGCCTTCATCTCTATTGTTCTGGAAACGCCGTATAGCATCCCGCAGACATATGACTGTTTCAGTTGCATGAAGATGCGTGGCCGAGGCTGTTGCGACGCGGCTGCATGCGGAACCTCACTGCGGAGGCGGATACCGTTTCGATACGAGGTCCAACGTCGCTGTGAGACTGTCAGTGCCTCAAACAAAATGACTTCAGGCGCGTGTCCCTTGCAGCGGTACGGGACGGCACAGGAGATCGCCGCGACGGTCGCGCTCCTCGCCTCGGAGAGGGCTGGCTTCATCACCGGCCAGAACATTCGGGTCGATGGTGGGCTGATGCATCGCGGCGCGGCGGACGCCGGGTCGTGCTGCCCGGCCGCAGGCCGGACGGGAGTGGCGCATCCTGGCCTACAGCGGCGACCCCGCGCGCCTGGACCGGGTCGGCGGCGAGTGGCGCTGGCGCTGCGTCACCTGGTTGGCCGAAGCGTCGCTGCTGTGACCCTGGCACAGCCGCCCTGCGGCGTGTAAGAGCGCCGCCGAAGCGGTCGCGCGCCACGCAGCGGGCACGGAGGAAGACCATGACGGATACGACTATCGGTACCGGCGACGTAGCAATGGCATGCCAAGTTATCAGCGTGCACTCCACAGGCTGGCTGTTCGATGAGGGCGCGCAGGACAACGACGGCCGTGAGTTCGACACCTCCCGCGACCACGGCAATCCCTTCACCTTCGGCCTCGGCGCCGGGCAGGTGAGCCGGGGCTGGGACAACGGCTTCGCCGGCATGAAACTCGGCGGCCAGCGGAGGCTGGTGATGCCACCCGAGCAGGGCTATGGCGGCCGCGGGGCCTACGGGGTCATTCCGCCGAATCCGACGCTGCTGTTCGAGGTGGAACTGCTCGCCGTCGGCTGACCCCGCCATGGGGCGGCAGGGCCTGTTGCGACTCGCGCCGATCTTTCTCGGCACCTCGCTGGTGCCGCTCGACAGCTCGGTCAATGTCGCCTTCCCGGCGATCGTAGCGGCGTTCGGCGTTGAGGTGCCGGCGATCCAGTGGGTCGTGATCTGCTACGTGCTGACCTATGGCAGCTTGATGCTGGCCGTGGGGCGCCTCGGCGACATCTTCGGCCATGCACGGGTGTTCCAGATCGGTCTGGCCTGGTCGGCCGTCGCGCTGGTGATCTGCGCGACGGCCCAGACCTTCGGCATGCTGCTGGCCGCGCGCATCCTGCAGGGAATCGGCGCCGCGCTGATCGTCGGCTGCGGTCCTGCGCTGGCCACGACTCTATTCGACGAAGCGCTGCGCGCCCGCGCGCTCGCCGCCTATGCCGCGGGCTTCGCAGCGGCGCAGGCGATCGGGCCTTTGCTGGGCGGCGTGCTCGTCCAGGTTTTCGGCTGGGAAGCGGTCTATTGGATGCGCGTGCCTGTCGCGCTGGCCGCACTTCTGCTTGCGCGGCGCCTGCCGGCCATGCCCGTGCCGGACCGGCGCGAAACCTTCGACGCGCTGGGCGCGCTGCTGCTGACCGCCGCTGTCGCAACACTGCTGCTCGCGGTGAACCGCGCGCCGGCATCGGCGTCCCTGGTGCTGGCGATCGTGGCGCTGGCCTGTATGGCGGGCTTCCTGTGGCGCAGCGCGCGGGCGCCACGGGCGATCATCGATCTCGGTCTGTTCCAGCGTCCGGGCTTCGCCGCCCTCAACGCTGCCAACGCGATGGTGAGCTTCGCGGTCTTCGCGGTGATGCTCGTCGGACCCTTCTACCTGGCGCGGATCGCGGGGCTGCCGCCGTTGCTGCTCGGCCTGGTGCTGGCCATGGGCCATGGCGCGGCGATGCTGGGGGCGGCCGTCGCGGGGCAGGTCATCGCGCCTGTCGGCGCGCCGCTTCTGGTGCGCGCGGGGGCGGTGATGGCGGCGGGTGGGCTGTTCGGTGTGGGGATGTGGGAAGCCGAGACGCCGCTGCCGCTCCTGATGCTGACCCTGGCCTTGCAGGGCTTCGGCGCGGGGCTGTTCGCGCTGGCCTACGCCGATGTCGTGACGGCCACGATGCGGCGTGAGGATAGGGGCGTTGCGGGCAGCCTGACCATGCTGACCCGCACGCTGGGCGTCGTCGCGTCGGCCTCGCTGCTCACGATGTTGTTCGGCACGAGCGAGGCGGCGCTGCTGGCTGGCGGCGCACCGGCGACCGACGCCTTCCTCGGCGCCTTCGCCTGGGTCTTCATCGTGGCAGGCACGCTGCCGCTGCTCGCGCTGCCGCTGTTGCGGGCAAGCCGGACGTGACGAATGGCTGGAGGAGGAGAACCTCCCCCGAGCCCTCTCCTTTCTTTGGATACCTGGCGCCGGCTTCGCCGTCGCCCCCAATTCCCAAAGAAGGTTGAGGGGGATGCGAGGGGAAAAATTCCCCTCCCGATGGTGAAGCCCGAGACCAGCCGCGGATCGACCACCGCGGCGTCGATGTTGCGCACGAGGATCCCGATATCCGCCTCGGAGGCCCAGTCGGATTGCGTCTGCCTGACCACCTGCAGCCCGGCATAGAGCTTCTCGCCATTGCGTGTGGTGCCGCCATCACCCAGCGTCAGCACGCTGGCCGGCGCGTTGGCCGCGCCGGTGTAGCGGATCGCCAGGATTCTCGGTGACGTAGTTGCTGGCGAGCAGCGGCGGAGCATCGGTCGGCTGCCAGTTGGCGGCCGGCTCGACATAGACCGCCCGCACCCCGTTGAAGAGATCGCGCCGCGGCCGGCTGCCCTGGATGGCGACATCGCCGCGCAGGTCGTTGGAGGTGAGCGTGGCCACCGCCAGCGCCGGTGTGCCGCCGTGAATTAAGAACCGCCCATGGCGCCGCGCGGCACGCCGCCCGCGGTCGTGGACACGTTCAGCAGGCGGTGAATGAGGTGCTGCACGATCCGGCGGTGATCGCCCGCCTCGGATGAGTGACGGCGGCGCGGCCTGTTGCCCTGGCCGGAACTGGTGTGCCGCTACTCCACGCGAAGGCTGCGGCGGCGGATGAAGGCGCCCCAGTTCGCGCTGTCCGCCTCGACGCTTTCACGCACGAACTGCGCCGTACCGGTCATAGGCTCCAGGTAGCCCTCGCGCAGCTTACGGGCCGTCTCGGGATCGGCCACGGCGGCGCGCACGGCGGCGTTGATGCGCTCGACCGCCGGTCCGGGCATGCCGGCGGGGCCGACGATGGCATACCAGGTTGGCATCACCAGGCCCTCGAAGCCGGTCTCCTTCAATGTCGGCACCTGCGGCAGAGCGGCTGCACGGGCGCTGCCCAATATGGCGAGCGGCACCAGCGTGCCGGCCAGGATATGCGGCAGCGGCGTGCCGAGCGGGATGACCATGCAGTCGGTCTCGCCCGTCAGCACGCTCGTCATCGAAGTGGCGGAGCCGTTGAAGGGCACGTGGGTCATCCGCACGCCCGCGGTGTCCGTCAGCATTTCCATCGACAGGTGAGTGGAATTGCCGATGCCCACGCTCGCATAGGTCAGGCGCTCGGGCTGGGCGCGGGCGCGCTCGACCAGCTGCGCGACCGAGGTCAGGCCGCTGCGCCGGCTGGCGATCAGGACTAGGACGGTCTCCACCACGGGCGCGACGTAGGTGAAGTCGCGCGCCGGGTCATAAGGAAGGTTGGAGTAAAGGTTGGGGTTGAAGCTGAACAGCGAGACACCGCCGAGCAGGATGGCGCTGCCGTCACTGCGCATGGATTTTAGCGCGTTCACTGCCACGGTGCCATTCGCGCCGCCGCGATTGTCCACGAGGATCGGGTGGCCAAGCGAGCGACTCATGGGCTCCGCCAGAAGCCGGGCCAGGGCGTCGGCGGCGCCACCAGGTGGCTGTGGCACGATCATGCGCAGCGGGCCGCGTGGGGCCTCCTGCGCCATGGCGCCACCGGTGAGGAGGCTGGCGGCGAGTGCCGCGCTGTGCCGACGCCTGAACGGATAGGTCATGGTCGCGTCTCCGATGGTGAATGCCGCGCATCATGCGCGATGGAGGTGGCGGTGGGAACGCCATGCGCGCACCAAGTCGCCGGCAGCGGCGTCAGGGGGTTGTGTTCCCGGTGACCGCCGGCTCATCATCCGCGAAAGGACCGCGCCGCCCGACGGCACGGCCAATCGAGGAAACGCCCATGAACGCCCCCGTCAGCGTGCTAGCGCCTGGGAAGGATCAGGCATTGTCCGAGCTCATGGCCACGCGCGGCCTGGGCGCGCCGCCCGCGGGCGAGGTCACCATTACCGGCTGCGACCCATTCTGGCGCACCCCTGTCCGTGCCGGTGAGACGGCGGCGGCCGTGCTCGGCGCCATCGGCGTCGCCAGCAACGACCTTTGGCAGGCGCGCGGCGGCAGCCGCCAGAAGGTGTCCGTCAACCTGCGCCATGCCGCCGCCACGCTGCGCACGGTGGACTATACCCAGCAGCAGAACCCGGATGGTTCCTGGCAGACGCTGGATATCCCGCAATCCATGAAGCACATGATCACGGTGACGCAGCCCTGGCCGACCCGCGATGGCGCGTATTTCCTGCCGCATCTCAACCTGCCACACCTCGCCGCCCGCGTGCTGGGCGTGCTTGCCTGCGACTTCACGCCCGAGGCGGTGCGCGCCGCCGTGGGTCGCTGGAACGCCGATGATCTGGACAACGCCATCGCCGCCGTGGGTGGCTGTGGCGGCCGTATCCGCAGCGCCGGGGAGTGGCTCGCCCACCCCCAAGGGCAATACCTGGCCCAGCGCCCGATCCTGGAAATCCGCAAGATTGGTGAGGCGCCGCCGCTGGAACTGAAGCCCGGCGCCAGGCCGCTGTCCGAGATCCGCGTGCTGGATTTCACCCGCATCCTGGCTGGCCCGATCTGCGGCCGCACCCTGGCCGAACACGGCGCCGAGGTGCTGATGGTCAACGCACCGCATCTGGAGCAGACGCCCGAGCATGTGCGCGACACCAGCCACGGCAAGCGCAGCACCTTCCTGGATTTCACCGACCCCGCCCAGCTCGCCCGCGCCCGCGAATTGGCTCTGGAGGCCGATCTGGTCATCGGCGGCTACCGGCCGGGCAGGCTGGAAGCCTGGGGGCTCGACCCCGCCCAACTCGCCGAGGCCAAGCCGCGTGGCCATGTCCATGTCACCATCTCCTGCTACGGCTCCGGCGGCCCCTTCGGCGGGCGCGCGGGGTGGGAGCAGGTCGGCCAATCGGTCAGCGGCATCGCCTGGGCGCATGGCCAGGGCACCAACAACGGGGTGCCGAAGCTCGTCTTCGCCACCGTCGCCGATTACCTCACCGGCTATCTCGGCGGCTATGGCGCGATGCTGGCGCTGGGTCGGCGGGTGCGGGAGGGCGGCTCCTGGCATGTCAACGTCTCGCTCTGCCAATCCGCCATGCTGGTGCTGCGCCAGGGCCTGCTCGACCAATTCGAATCCGACGAACGCCTGACCGAGGACGAATTGGCCGCGCTGCGCGTCGTCAGCGACACGCCGTCGAACGGCCGGCTGCGCACGCTCGGCCCCGCCCTCATGATGTCTGAAACCCCGCCGCACTGGGCCACGCCCACGCCCATCCCGGGCGGCGACAAGCCGGAGTGGCTGCCCCGATGATCACCCCCCGCCGTACCCTGCTGGCCATCCTCGCCGCCCCCGCTCTTGCCCGAGCGCAGTCACTCGACCTTTCGCGCCCGGTGCGCTGGATCGTGCCCTTCACCCCGGGCGGCGGGTCGGATATCGCCACCCGCGTCATCACTGGCTTCATCGCCGAACTGCCGAACGCACCCCGCTTCGTCGTCGAGAACCGGCCAGGCGCCGGCGGCAATATCGGCATGACGGCGCTGGCGCAATCGCCGCCCGATGGCCACACGGTGGGCATCCTCTCGGTCGCCACGCACGGCATCAACCCCACGCTTTATCCCCGTCTGCCCTTCGACCCGATCGGCGATTTCACGCCGATCTGCATGCTGAACCTGCAGCCCGTCGTCATCGCGGTGAAGGCGGACAGCCCGGTCCGCGACCTGGCCGATCTGCTGGGCCGCCGCGGCCGGGAGATGACCTTCGCCAGCGCTGGCAACGGCCTTTCCGGCCATGCGGCGGGCGAGTTGTTCCGCATGCGCAGCGGCCTGACCCTGGTCCACGTCCCCTATCGCGGCAGCAGCGCCGCCTGGGTCGATCTGCTGGGCGGGCGGGTGGACATGATCGTGGACAACATCGCCACCGCCATGCCGCATGTGCAGTCGGGCTCGGCGCGCATCCTCGGCCTCACCTCGCGCGAGCCGATGCCGGGTATCGAGGCTCCGGTCATCGGCAGCCTGCTGCCCGGCTATGTCGTCGATTCCTGGAACTGCCTGGGCGGCCCGGCCAACCTGCCCGCGCCGATCGCCGAACGCTTTGCCGAGCTTTTCACCACGGCGCTGCGCAACCCCGCCATGCAGGCGCGCTATGCCGAACTCCGCATGGTTCCGCCCGCCGACACCACCCCCGCCCATGCCGCCCGCTATATCCGCGAGCAGATCGCGATGTGGCAGAGCGTGGTGCGCGAAGCCGGCATGCGGGTGGATTGATGAGCCAGGGCGCCCTTTCCGGCACGCGCGTGCTCGATCTCAGCCGCGTGCTGGCCGGGCCTTCCTGCGGCCAGCTCTTCGCCGATATGGGCGCCGAGGTGATCAAGATCGAGGATCGCGGCGGCGATGAGAACCGCAACTGGCTGCCCGTGGTCGATGGCCGGGGCGCAAATTTCATGTCGGTCAACCGCGGCAAGCAGGGCATGACGCTCAACCTGAAATCGCCGGGCGGGCAGGGCGTGCTGGCGGCGCTGATCCGCCGCGCCGACGTGCTGCTCGAGAATTTCCCGCCCGAGACGGCGAAGCGCCTTGGGCTGGACTGGGAGCGGACATCGTCGATCAATCCGGACCTGATCCATGTCTCCATCACCGGCTATGGCGGGCGCGGCCCGCTGCGCGACCGGCCGGGCTATGACAACATGCTGCAGGCCTTCAGCGGCATGATGGCGATGACCGGCGAGCATGACCGTGGCCCGGCCCGCCTTGGCCCCTCGGTGATCGACCTGGGCACCGGCGCGCTGGCCTTCGCCGGCGCCTGCGCGGCGCTGACGGCCCGCACCCAGGGCCGCGCCCGCGGCCAACATGTCGAGGCCTCGCTGCTGCAAACCGCCGCCTCGCAGCTCGGCTACCATTTCACCGCCTACACCATGGCCGGCGTGGTGCCGGAGCGCACGGGATCGGCGGTCTGGCACATCGTGCCCTACCAGTGTTTCCGCACCGCCGATGGCTGGATTCTGGCCGGCGCCACCAATGACGCGGCCTGGCAGCGCATGGCGGCCACGCTGGGCGCCGGCGCGCTGGGCGCCGACCCGGCCTATGCCACCACGCGCCAGCGCAGCGCGCTCAGGCTGGAACTGGTGGCGAAGCTGGAACCCTATTTCCTGGCCCGCGGCACCGGCGAATGGGCAGCGCTGTTCGACGCGGCCAAGGTTGCCTGCAGCCCGGTGCAGGATGTGGCGCAATTCCTCGCCCATCCGCAGGTCGAGGCGATGGGCCTGGTCCAGGAGGTCGATGACGGCCGCGGCGGGACCTTGCGCCTCTGCGCGCCGCCGCTGGAAATGTCCGCTACGCCGATGACCCCGGGGGGCCGCCCGCCTGACCTGGGCGAACACACCGACGAGATCCTGCGGCAAGAGCTGGGCCTGGACGAGGCCGCAATCGCGGCGCTGCGGGCGGAGGAGGCGATATGAGCCAGGGCCAGGTCCACATCGAGCGGCGCGGGGATGGCGTGCTCGTCCTCACCCTCGACAATCCCGCGCACCGCAACGCGCTGAATGACGGCATGATCGAGACGATCATCGAAGCCTTCGGAACCCAGGCCCGCGCCAGCCGCGCCATCCTGCTGCGCGGGTCGGGCGGCATGTTCTGTGCCGGGCGCGAGATCAACAACCTGCTGGCCTTGCAGGAGGCGGGGATGGAGACGATCCATGCCGCCTATCACCGCCTGCGCGAATTGAACGAGGCGGTCTACTACTGCCCACGGCCGGTGGTCGCCGCATTGGACCGCTACGCGCTGGGTGCGGGCATCATGCTGGCCACGTTGGCCGACATCGCCATCGCCGCCGAGGACTGCCTGATCGGCTACCCCGAGGTGAAGCTGGGCATCCCGCCCACGCAAACCACCATCGGCCTGATCCGCGGCGTGCACCGCAAGACGGTGATGGATCTGGTGCTGACGGCACGCAACATCCGCGGCGCCGAGGCCGCGCGCATGGGCCTCGTCACCCGCGCCGTGGCGCCCGAGGCGCTGGGCGCCGAGATCGAGGCAACGCTTGCGATGCTCGTCGCCAATGGCCCGGAGGCGATGGCGCGCACCAAGGAGCTGATCTGGAAGACGGAGGATGCCGACCACCGCTCGGCGCTCTCCGTCGGCACCGACGTCATCTCGGTCGCCGTCGCCACCGCCGAGGCGCGGGAGGGCGTGGCCGCCTTCCTGGCCAAGCGCAAACCCAATTGGTGAGGTTGGACATGAAACGACGCAGCCTGCTCGCAACACTGCCCGCCGCCGCTGCCGCGCGGGCGCAAGGCACATGGCCCGAGCGCCCGCTGCGCATCATCGTGCCCTTTCCGCCCGGCGGACCGGTGGATGGGGGTGCGCGCGTGCTGGGCCAGGTGCTGAGCGCCGGCCTCGGCCAGCCCGTGGTGATCGAGAACCGCGCCGGCGCCGGCGGATCCATCGGCACCGAGGCGGCGGCGCGCGCGGCACCCGATGGCTACACGCTGCACTTCGGTTCCACCGGCTCGCTGGCGGTGAACCAGACGCTGATCCCCAACCTGTCCTATGACACCAGCCGGGACCTCGCCGCCATATCGGTGGTCAGCGCGGTGCCGATGCTGATGGTCGCCCGCTCTGGCCTGCCGGTGAACACGGTGCAGGAGGCCATCGCCATGGCCCGCGCCCAGCCCAACCGGTTGACCTATGGCACCTCGGGCCCCGGCGGCGCGCCGCATCTGGCGGGCGAGTTGATGCGCCAGCGTGGTGACGTGCAGCTGATCATGATCGCCTATCGCGGCGCCGCGCCGACCATGACCGCGATCATCGCGCAGGAGGTGGATTTCACCTTCCTCGACCCCGCCGTGCTGATGCCGCATGTGCGCGAGGGCCGGATGAAGGCGCTGGCGGTGACGGGACCGCAGCGGCTGACGGCGTTGCCCGACTACCCCACCCTGATCGAGGCCGGGCTGCCGGGCGTGGAGGTGGAGAACTGGTACGCCCTGCTGGCACCCGCCGGCACGCCGCCCGAGCGCATCGGGCGCATCCATGCCGTGCTCTCCGCCGCGCTGTCACGCCCCGAGACGTTGCGCGGCTATGTCGAGCAGGGCCAGCGCGTGGTGAACAGCACGCCCGAGGAATCCGCCGCCTTCATCCGCGCCGAAATCGCCAAATGGGCAGAGGTCGTCCGCGCCGCCGGGATGCGGCCGGAATGACCCGCCGCCGCGCATTGCTGGTGGCGGGCCTCGCGGCCCCCGCCTCCGCCCAGGGCGTCTGGGCGCCGACGCGCCCAGTCCGCATCGTCGTTCCCTACGGCCCAGGCGGTGGCGCCGACACCACCTCGCGCCTGCTCGCGGGCCCCATGGGCGTGGCGCTGGGGCAGAGCGTGGTGATCGAAAACCGGCCCGGCGCCGGTGCCTCCATCGGCGCGCAAGAGGTGGCCCGCGCGGCACCCGACGGCCACACGCTGCTGATGGACGCCATGTCGCATTTCGTGACGCCGGTGCTGATGCGGCTGTCCTTCGACTACGCCACCGCCTTCGCGCCGCTCTCACTCGTCACCGCCCTGCCGCATGTCCTGCTGGTCCCCAACGCCTCCCCGGCGCGCGATGTGGCCGGGCTGGTGGCGGAGATCCGCGGCCGGCCAGGGCAGGTCGCCTTCGGCACCTCGGGCAATGGCACGGGCGGGCATCTGGCGGCGGTGATGCTGGCGCGACGCGCGGGGCTCGATGTGATCAACACCACCTATCGCGGCATCGCCCCCGCCCTGCAGGATCTGGTGGCGGGGCGGCTCGGCTTCGGCTTCGCCACCGTCGCCGCGGCCGTGCCGCTGGTGCGCGGCGGCAATGCGCGGGCGATCGGCGTCTCCTCGCTGGCCCGCGTGCCGGTGCCGCCGGACACGCCGACGGTGGCCGAACAGGGCTATCCCGGTTTCGAGATGGATGAGTGGAACGGGCTGTTTCTGCCCGCCGGCGTGCCCGCCCCGGCCATCGCCCGGCTTTCGGAGGCCGTGGCGCTGGCCGTCCGGGATGTGACGGTGCGGGAGCGCGTCGCCGGCATGGGCGCGGTGCTGGTAGGCGCCAACCCCGATGGTTTCGCCGCCTATATCGCCGCCCGGGCGCCGGCCATCGCCCAGTTGGTGCGGGAGGAGCGAATTACGCTGGAGTGACCGCAAGCGCCGCCGTGCGATCGCGTGCAAGTCCCGAACGGGGAAGGATTCGTCCGAGCTTGCCCGGGCCGTCTGCCGCCGGTTTAGCGACGCGTCGGCCATGACCGAGCCAGCGTTCCAGCCCTTTGCTGCGGCGTTCCACTGCATGGTGGTGCCGGAGGCCAGCACATCGCCGGCGATGTTCTCCCGGACATTGGCCGCGCCATCGAACACCCGCTCGAAGAGCCGCCCGCCATCGGCCCCGCCGACCAGCCAATGCGTCAGCGCGAACTCCTTGGCCGAGGAGGTATCCACCACGAAGGGCATGCCCCGGTTGGCATCCAGCAGCAGCCCGCGGGACGTCGCCGCGATCCCGTCCAGCCCGTTGAAGCACAGGCCCGCCAGCGTCGTCGCCGCGGTGGTCGAGGTGGCCAGCGTCGCCAGCTTCTCGACGCCGATCTCCGTCGCACTCTGCCGGAAGGCCGCAGCGCGCAGGTTGGGCCATCAATCGCAGGGGCGAACTCGCGGCATGGAACCTCCGGCCAGACGCAGGCTAAGCCGCGTCAAGACAAAGATGCCGTAGCCGGCAGCGGACGCTTAGGGTCATCCGGCAGAATAGGCCGGCGTGCCGCAATCAACGGGTGGAAGCCGTCAACCCACCATCGACGACCAGTTCCGTTGCGGTCACGTATTTCGCCTCGTCAGAAGCAAGGAACAGCGCGGCATGGGCCACGTCCCATCCCTCGCCCATCTGGCCGATGGGAACGGCGGCGTTGCGCTTCGCCACGAACCCCTCCAGGTCGCCGCCCGCAAATTGCTCGGCGAGCTTGGCCACCAGCGGCGTGTACATGAGGCCTGGCAGCACGCAGTTCATCCGGATGCCGCGCGGAGCATAGGTAATGGCAGTGGTCTTGCTGAAATGGATCAGCCCCGCCTTGGCCGCCGAATAGGCCGCCTGGGGCTTGCCCGTGTAGCGAATGCCCGCCGTGGAGGCGATGCTGACCACGGCTCCCTTTCCCTGCTTCTGCATGATCGGCAGCACCGCTTGGCAGCAGAGGAAAGCGCTTTTGAGGTTGACGGCGATCTGGCTGTCCCACAGCGCCTCCTCCATCTCACCGGGGATGGCGGGCTCGGACTTGCCGACATTGTTCACCAGCACATCGATGCGACCGAAGCGCGCCATGCAGGCCTCGACCAGCCGCGCCACCTCGGCGGAATCCGTGACGTCGCCTGTCGCGATCTCGCAGATGCCGCCCTCGTCCTGGATGATCGCCTGCGTCTCGCGCGCCGCCGCCTCGTTGATGTCCACGCCGAAGATGCGCGCCCCTTGGCGCGCAAAGAGCACCGCGATCGACTTGCCATTGCCCCAGCCGGGGCCGACCGAACCGCAGCCGGTCAGGAAGACCGCCTTGTCCGTCAACTTGAACATAGGCTCACTCGATCTCGATATTGGCGGCGCGGATGACGGGGCCCCAGAGCGCGGCCTCCTCCGCGATGAAGCGCGTCGCGCGTTCGGGCGTGGAATCCGTCACGGGCACAAAGGCGAGGGCCTCCAGCGCGCGGGCAATCTCGGGCGTGGACATCGCAGCGCGAGCGGCAGCGGCCAGGCGCTCCAGCCGGTCCGCCGGCGTGCCGGGGGGTGCGGCCAGGTAGTTGGCGATGCGGGTCACGACGTCGAAGCCACTCTCGCGCGCGGTCGGCACGTCGGGCACCACCGCTGCGCGCTGCTCGCCGAAGACGGAGATGATCCGAAGCCTCCCCTCCTGGTGCTGCGGCAGCAGCGTCGTGAAGGCGTCCACCGCGAAGGAGATCGTACCGGAGAGAAGATCCTGGGTCAGCGGCCCCGAGCCCCGGTAGGGCACGTGCACCACATCAAGGTTGCCCACCCGCACCCGCAGCAACTCCGTCGAGAGGTGTGGGGCGCCACCGATGCCCGAGCTGCCATAGCTGAGCCGGCCCGGCTGGGCGCGGATCATCGCGATCAACTCGGCCAGGCTGTTCACGCCAAGCCGCGGGTTGACCGCCAGGGCGAGCGGCGTGATGCCGAGGATGGCGATGTGCGAAAACCCCGTCACGGGATCGAAGGGCGGCACGCGACGTGTGAGTGGGCCGGTGATCCCGGCCGTCGGGCTTTGAAAGATCAGCGTGTACCCGTCCGGTCGGGCGCGATGCACCTCGCCCGAGCCGATGAGACCGCCCGCCCCGCCGCGATTGTCGATGACAACGGATTGGCCGAGCGCCCGCCCGAAGGGCTCGGCAAACAGGCGCCCAAAAATATCGGTGTTTCCACCTGGCGGGAACGCCACCACCATGCGGATGCTGGAACTGGGGAAAGGCGCTTGCGCATAGGCGGGGGCGGCCAGCAGTCCAATGCCGGCCGCAGCGCGCAGGATCTGGCGCTTCTTCATGGCTTTTTCCTCTTCACCCTCTCGCGGGCCCGAGGATAGCCAACGCCGCGCGGCCCCGGCTGTCAATGTGAGGGTGGGTTCATGGCCATCGGGCGGTCTCCTGCAGTCCAGTGTTTCGAAGGGTAACCCCGACGATTTCGTCAGGGACCTGGTCAGACACTGGTCATTTTTCAGCGAAAACTTATACCCTCTCCGGGTCAGATCTCAATGCAACTCAACACTGAGGCCACCGACCGATCGGGGATGCTCCATATTTCATTACAAAACTCGATTCAGCCCAAATTTATAGGACATCTAGTGTCACCAACCGGTCGCGACTTCCCGCTAATTGCTGCCTTGCGACAACACGGACGGCGGCAATTCAGCGATGCAAATCAACGCGGCCTCTAGCTCACCGATAGCTGCTCTCTGCATGACCGATGCCGTTGCCTGCGGCACGAGCCTGGAGGTTGGGACTCGCCACGCAGCCCTCGGCCTGCTCAGCCAGTTGAACGCGCATCACCCCGGGACAGGCGACCATTCAGTCCGTGTCGCCCGGCTGATGATCGCGATGTGGAGCGTGGATTCGACCTGGCTCGGTCTCTACGAGACTGTGTTGTTGGCTGGCCTCCTGCACGATGCTGGCAAGCTGTTCGTTGATCGCGAGATCCTGGATGCAAACCGCAAGCTGACCGAGGCTGAGTTAGCGGAGATGCAAGACCATTCCGGGCAGGGCGCGGCGTTGCTCGAGGAGCTCGGCTTCGCCGATGCGGTGGTCGCAGCGGCGCGGGACCATCACGAACGTTGGTCGGGCGGTGGCTATCCGACCGGGCGGCCATCCTCGCAGCTGTCGCCCCTGTCGCGCGCATTGGCTGCGGCCGACGCCTTCTCGGCGATGATTGAGCCTCATCGGGCATATCGCCGTCCCCGAACAGTCCCAGAAGCGCTGGCTGAAATGAATGCGTGCCGGGGCACCCAGTTCGACCCGACGGCAGTCGATCTGCTGCATGCCGCAACGGACCGCCAGATCCACAAGGCAGGTTGGGTATCAGCGCCTGAATCGGGTGCCGGAATGGCACGCCCAATAAGGACTTTTGGTGCGGCCGGGATAAGGTCTGTATCGGCTAGGTTTTGTGGACCCTTACTCAACCAGAGTATCGTCGCGGCGCGACAACCAGCACGGCGCCGAGGGCGTGACCTTCAAGATGCGCAACGACCCGCGCGTGACGCCGCTGGGCAAGTGGCTGCGCCGCAGCTCGGTCGATGAACTGCCGCAGCTGTGGAACGTTCTGGTGGGCGGCATGTCGCTGGTCGGCCCACGCGGGCGGGCCATTTCAGCAGCGCGTCGCGCATGGTGCTGCCGATTTCGTCGAGCGCGGCATTCGCCTCGATGACGTCGAGCAGGCGGCGCTTGGTCTCATTGAGTGCAAGGCGCTGTGCCTTGACCTTCAGGGCAAGCTGCGCGACCTTCAGCCGCGCGAAGGGCGTGCCGTCCGCGGCGGCGCCGCTGGCCAGGGGTGAGCGGGCGGGATCGGCGGTCTCGGTCAGGTGGCGGCGGGTCTTGTCGATGTCCCACTGGCCGTCCGGCTCGCGGGCGATGCGGTTGGTCTGTTCTGCCTTGCGCAGGCCGGTCTCACTGACGCCGAGGCGCCGCGCGGCCTCGCGGGTCGAGGGGGTCAGTTCGGGCATGGCGGGCCTTCCAAGCCGTAGGGCAACCAGCGATCGGTGCTATAAGGACGTTGGTATGGGCGGCGCTACGGGCCACCCTCAGGGCTCCGGAAGGGCAGACGAAATGGCGGAAGAAAAGGTCGCGATTGTCACCGCAGGTGGCAGCGGGATGGGCGCGGAAACGGCGCGCCGACTGGCAGCGGATGGCTTCAAGGTCGCCATCCTCTCATCCTCAGGTAAAGGCGAAGCGCTGGCCGCCGAACTTGGTGGCCTCGGGGTCACCGGTTCCAACCAATCGAACGACGATCTGCAACGCCTGGTGCAGGGCGCGATGCAGCGCTGGGGCCGCATCGACGTCCTCGTCAACAGCGCAGGCCACGGGCCGCGTGCGCAGATCCTCGACATCACCGACGAGCAGTGGCACGCGGGCATGGACGTTTACCTGATGAACGTTATCCGTCCGACGCGACTCGTGACGCCGGTCATGCAGGCACAGAAATCTGGCGCCATTATCAACATCTCGACCGCCTGGGCATTCGAGCCGAGCGCGATGTTCCCGACCTCCGCCGTGTTCCGGGCAGGCCTCGCAGCGTTCACGAAGGTCTTCGCCGACACCTATGCAGCCGACAACCTGCGCATGAACAACGTCCTCCCCGGATGGATCGACAGCCTTCCGAAGGCGGAGGAGCGTCGCCAAAGCGTGCCAATGCAGCGGTACGGGACGGCACAGGAGATCGCCGCGACGGTCGCGTTCCTCGCCTCGGAGGGGGCCGGCTACATCACGGGTCAGAACATTCGCGTCGATGGCGGGCTGACGCGCGCTGTCTGACACGGCGGATTTGCGGCCAGAGAGCGGCCGCATTGCTGTCATCGTGAAGTTGGTCGCTTCAGCCATCCAGATCCTCGGCCACGCAGCCACTGCCAGCCAGAACAGGAAAGGCCCGCCGCTTCCCAGCAGCGAGCCCTGACAGGTCCCTCGCGGCGTGATTCCGCCAAGGCGTAGATGGTGAAGGAGCCCTTCGCCCCCGTCTTGTTCGGGCCGACCATCCGCTCCCGTGACTTCACCTCGACCGCATAGGGCGGCAGGCGCAGCAGGGTGATGTTGTCGGGCACGATCAGACGCTCGCCATTATGATGCCAGCCGGCACCGTCGCAGACCAGCACGGCATGGGCTGCGGTGCCGACCTGAGTTGCGATCTCGGCCAGGTGGAGGCTCATCGCCTCGCTGCTGACGAAGGGCATGACGATGGCGGCACCCACCGCGCGCGCTTGGCAGATCGCGCCGAACAGGTAGGCGCTGTCATGCCGATTGTCGCGCACCGCGGCGGGACGCGAGCCGCGTGGCGCCCACAGATAGGTCAGCGTCGCGCAGCGTCCGCCGGTCCATGCCGCACGCCGATGCTGCGGCCGCGCGCGACGCGCCCTCCAAGACATGCGCGATGGCCGGCACACGGCACGCCACACGTCCGTCACGGCACCGCAAGGCATGCTGCCGCAGCCCCGCCGCCGACATGTCCCGCCGCGTCACCTCAACCGCCCGAGCCATGCCGTCCTCCCCCACGAATCGCTGACAACACAAGCGAATCGAAAGTTCAGCTGCCTCGTACGGGCCGCTCGCCTTTCCTTCGAAGCGCTCTTCGATGTTCGGGCAATAGCCCGTGGTTGATCAGTGTCCGTACCAATCGCTCCACCACCTCAGAACAGGAAATCACCTACCGCCAAATGCGCCGCACCATAGATCTGCAAGGAACTGCCACCCAGCGTCACCAGGGTGAAGCCATCGCCCGCCGTGACCGCCAGATCCGCGAGCCGCAGCCCCGTATCCCGGAAATCGAGCAACTGCCCGGCCTGCCATCCGCCGATGACGTCGTGCCCCCAGGATGCGTTGTCATAGACATAGTGGTCCGCGCCGCCGCCGCCGCGCAGCACGTCATCGCCCGCACCGCCGCGCAACACATCGGCCAAGGCCGAGCCGAAGAGCCGATCATCGCCAGCGCCGCCATCGAGAGTGCTGGCCAGGGCCTGGTTCGCCACGATGGTCTCGCCCGCGGCACCGCCGGTGAAGACATCGGCGCCTTCGAAGAGCCGGTAGATCTCGACATGGGCCGCCGCCGCGATGCCGTTCACCCCCGCCCAAAGGGAGTCGTGGCCGCCACCCTCGGCCTCGATCACCGTGGCCGCCGTGCCGCGCAGCACATAGGCGTCATCGCCCAGTCCGCCATCCAGATGGTCGGCCGCGCCGCTGCTGTAGAGGATGTCATCACCCTCGCCCGCCTCGACGCGCGAGGCGAGGGAGGCGCCCAGCAGCACGGTGTCGCGCCCCGCCCCCGTCACCGCTCGCAGCCCGCCCAGGGCGGCGAGGACGTAATCGGCGTCGCCTCCGGTGCTGACCACATAGCCGATGCCGCCCAGCACCAGGTCATTCTGGCCGTCGCCCGCGGTGATCGTGCTGCCGATGGCAGCCGCCAGCGCGTTCACCGCGTTGTCGCCGGCGCCGAGGTGGATGGTGGCAGCCCCGCCGCCCGCGATCACCACGGTATTGGCGCCATCGCCCAGCGTGATGTCATCGGCCAGGCCATGCAGGCCCACGATGTTGTCGCCATGCCCGGCCCGCAGGCGAAGCCCGCCATCGAGGCTCTCCACCAGGTTATGGCCACCGCCCAGCGTCACCAGGTTGCTGGTGCCCCAGACCTGCACGGTGTTGTCGCCGCCGCCCAAGGTAATCTCGGCAAAGCCCAGGTTGTTCTTCACGAGATTGGCGCCGCCGCCCGCGGTGATCCGGTTGTGGCTGCCCATCAGGATGATGCTGTTGCCGCCGCCACCGGCCTCGACATGGGCCAGGCTGGCGAAGCCGATCACGGTATCGTCGTCGGCGCCGAGGTGCAGTTGCGCGCTCTGGCCCGACAGGGCCGCCTGGTTTTTGCCGGCTCCGAGGTCGAGCAGCAGCCCATCGCCCGTCAGCTCCACCACGTCATCCCCGGCGCCGGTGACCAACGCGAAGCCGGGCAGGGCCTGGTCAGCGCTGAGGCCGATATCGGCGCCACGCAACACCAGCCGCAGCGGCGGCCCGGCGGCCGAGGCATTGCCCGCGGCGTCGCTCGCCTGCAGCGCCAATTGATAGCTTCCATCACCAAGCCGCGCGCCGAAGGCGATGCTGAATTGCCCCGCGCCGTCGGCCGTGCCCAGGCCGAGCGTGGTGCCGCCGGCCCGCAATACGACCTGCGCGCCGGCCTCGGCGCCGCCGGAGAGTATGAAGGTATGCGCCCCGGTATCGGCGAGGCGCAGCACAGTGGGGGCCCCTGGTGCCTGGCCGTCGAGGTCGAAGCCCAAGGCGCCGGTGCCGCCCGCATTGCCCGCCTGGTCGAGATAGCCGCCCTCGGTCACGGCGATGCTGGCCCTGCCCAGACCGTTCGCCACGGGTGTGAAGCGGGCCTGGAAGACGATGCTGTCGGTGGTGGCAAGCGCGCCCAGGCTGCCACCGGACAGCGTGATGTCCTCGGCCCCGAAACCGGTCACGGCTTCGGAAAAGGTGAAGCGGATGGTCGGCGTCTCCGCCGCATTGACCACCCCATCCGGGTCGCTGCTGGTGATGACGAGGCTGGGCGGCCTGGTATCCACCGCCAGCGCCAGGCTGGCCGCACCGCCCGCATTGCCGCTCTGGTCCATGTAGGTCGCCCGCGCCACGCTCACCCCGGCCAGAGCGTTCTCCGTCATCGCATCCGGCGCGAAACGCGCGGTGTAGACCCGCGGATCAGCCGTGGCCGCAAGGTTCGAAACGGTGCCGCTGCTGGCACTGATATCGTCGAGGGTGAAGCCCAGCACCGGCTCGGAGAAGGTGAAGGTCAGCGTCGCGGCTTTGCCATGGCGCAGCGCCGCGTCATCGGTTGCGATGCCGAGCATGGGCGGCGTGAGATCGACGCCGAAGGCCAAACCCGCGTCGCCGCCGGGATTGAGCGCCAGATCGGTATAGCTGCCGACCGCGACGCCGAGGCTCGCCACCGCGCCCTCGCCGCGGGTGAAGATGGCGGTGAAGCTGCCGGGCCCGGTCGCTGTCAGGCCGCTGATGCTGCCACCGCTTTCCAAGACGTCCTCCGCGGTGAAGCCGGCCACCGCCTCGCTGAAGGTGAAGGTGAGGGTGGCGATCTCGCCAGGCAGCAGGAGCCCCGTGGGGCTGGTGATGACCAGCGTGGGCGCCACCGTATCCACCGCATAAGGGCCGCTTCCGGCACTGCCGCTGCCGGCATTGCCGGCCAGGTCGGCGATGCCCGCGAGGTCGAGGGTGAGGCTGTTGCCGGCAGCGGTTCGTCCCGGCGCAGGCGTCAGCACCGCCGTGTAGGTGATGCCATCGGAAGTACCAAGGCCGGTCAGCGTGCCATTGGGCACAGTCACATCGGCCGCGGTGAAGCCGGTGACTGCCTCGGTGAAGCTGAAGGTGACGAGCGCCGTCTCACCGATGATCAGCGCCGTGTCACTGATGCCGATTGCGCCGGCCAGGCCCGGCATTTGCGTATCCACCGCGAGGGCGAGGCTGGTGGCGGCGCCCGCGTTGCCGGCCGCATCGGTGTGGCTGGCTGCCAGCACGCGCACCCCGCCGGCCGGATTATGGGTATTGGCCGAGGGCGTGAAGGTCGCGGTGAAGGTGCCGGGCGTGGCCGTCATCGCAAGCCCGCTGACGGCCCCGCCGGTGGCGGTGATTGCGGCGATGTCGAATCCCACGACCGGCTCTGAGAAAGTGAAGGTCAGCAGCGCCGTCTCGCCCAGGCGCAGCGCCGTGTCGTCGGCGGTGATGGTCAGCCTCGGCGCGATGGTATCGACCGCGAAGCTGAACCGTCCGGCCAAGCCGGGATTGCCCGCCATATCGCCATACCCGCCGGCCAGCACGCCGATGCCGGCCGCGGCATCCTCCAGCCCGGCATCGGGGGTGAACAGCGCGGTGTAGAACTGCCCCGAGCCCCCCGCGGGCGCGAAGCCGCTGAGGGTGCCGCCGCGTGCCGTCAGGTCGGCCAGGGTGAAATTCGTCACCGCCTCGGCGAAGCCGATCTGCACCGTCGCGGTCTCGCCGGTGGTCAGGCTGGTATTGCCATTGCCGAAGCTGATGGCGACGGGACTAGGCGCCAGGGTGTCGAGCGGCAGCTCCAGGCTGGCCCTGATATTGCTGTTGCCGGCGGTGTCGCTGACCGCGCCGGCGCGCACCGCGATGCTGGCGGTGGCGCTGCCCTCGAAGCCGGCATCGGGGGTGAAGCTTGCCTGGAAGGCTATGTTGTCGCTGGTGGTCAGCGTGCCGAGCCGGCCGCGGGTGACGCTGACATCGTCGGTCGCGAAACCCGTCACGGCTTCGGAGAAGTTGAAGGTCAGCGTGGCGACATCGCCCAGAATAAGGCAGGTATCGCTGCTGACGATCAGCGCGACCGGTGGCCGGGTATCGACGGCGAGGGCGAGGCTGCCGCCACCGCCCGGCGCACCACCCAGGCCGGTATAGCTGTTCGCCGCCACGGCCACGCCGGCCGCAGCGGTCTCGGTGTCCGCGCTCGGCGTGAAGGTGGCGGTATAGACCAGCGGATCGGCGGTGGCGGCGAGATTGGCGACGCTGCCGCCGCTGGCCGTGATATCGGCGATGGTGAAGCCCGTCACCGCCTCGGAGAAGGTGAAGGTCAGCGCCGCGGTCAGTCCCTGCTTGAGCGCTGTGCGGTCGGTGGTGATGCCGAGGCTGGGTAGCGTGGCGTCGAAGCCCAGCGCCCCCGCGCCGCCGGCATTGCCGGCGAGGTCGGTGTAGCTGCCCGCATCCACGGCGAGGCTGGCCGCGGGGCCGCTGTCGCGGGTGAAGCTCGCGGTATAGACGAGCGGATTGGCGGTGGCGGCGAAGCCGCTGATGGCGCCGCCCAGAGCCGAGACATCGGCAGCGGTGAAGCCCGCCACGGCCTCGGAGAAGGTGAAGCTGACCGACGCCACAGCGCCGGGCGCTAGCAGGCTCGCGGGGCTGCCGATGCCGATAGTGGGGGCCTGGGTATCGACTGCGTAGTCGGGGGACGGGGCGCTGCCGCTGCCCGCATTGCCGGCCAGGTCGGCCAGGCCGGCCAGGTCGAGGCTGAGGCTGTTGGCGGCCGCGCTGCGGCCCGCCAGGGGCGTCAGCGTCGCGGTGTAGGTCGTGCCGCCGTCGCCGGTGGCGAGGCCACTGAGCGTGGCATTGGCCACCGTCACATCTGCGGTGGTGAAGCCCGTGACCTTCTCGCTGAAGGTGAAGGTGACCAGCGCCGCGTCGCCGATCTTCAGCGCGGTATCGTTCAGCGCGATGGCGCCGACGAGGGTGGGGCGCAGCGTATCCACCGCGTAGGACACCGAGGCGCCGGTGCCGCTGCCGGCATTGCCGGCGAGGTCGGCGATGCCGGTGAGGTCGAGGCTCAGCGTATTGCCGGCCGCCTCGAAGCCGGTGCGCGGCGTCAGCGTGGCTGTCCAGCTCAGCCCGCCATTAAGGCTGGCGAGATCGCTCAGCGTGCCGCCGGGCACGGTGACATCGGCGGTGGTGAAGCCCGAGACTTTTTCGGTGAAGGTGAAACTGACAAGCGCCGTATCGCCGATGCTGAGCGCGGTGTCCGAGAGGGCGACGGGCGCGGCGAGGCCGGGCCGCAGCATATCCACGCCATAGGTGGGGGAGGCGAAGCGGCCGGTGCCGGCATTGCCGGCCAGGTCGGCGATGCCCGCGAGGTCGAGGCTGAGCGTATTCGCCGCCGCGCTCGCCCCGGCATCGGGGGTCAGCGTTGCCGTCCAGGTCAGGCCGCCATCGGCGGTGACGAGGCCGCTCAGCATGCCATTGGGCACGGTGACATCGGCGGTGGTTAAACCCGTCACCGCCTCGCTGAAGGTGAAGGTCACGCCGGCCGTCTCGCCGATCTTCAGTGCGATGTCGCTGAGGCCGATCGACAGCGCGGTGGGCTGCTCGGTGTCCACGGCATAGTTGCCGCTGGTGACGATGCCCAGGCCCGCGGTGCCGCCGGAATTGGCAATGCCGGCGAGGTCGAGCGCGATGGCATTGGTCGCGGCGGTGAGGCCGGCGGCGGGTGTCAGCGTGGCCGTCCAGCTGATGCCGTCGGTGGAGGCGAGGCCGCTCAGCACGCCGCCCGGCGCCGTCAGGTCGGCGGTGGTGAAGCCGGTCACCACATCGTTGAAGGTGAAGGTGACCAGCGCGGTGTCGCCGATCTTCAGCGCCGTGTCGCTGATGGCGATGGGGCCGGCGAGCCCGGGCCGCACCGTGTCGATGCTGAAGCGCAGCCCGGCCGGCAGGGCGATGAAGTCCAGCGGGTCGCTGCCGGCGGCACCCGGATTGATGTCGGCCACGCGCCGCGTGCCCAGCCCCGTGCCGTCCGTGATCCAAAGCTCGCGCCCGCCGGATGCGGTGATGGCGCTGAACAGCACCCGGCCGTCACCCAGCGCCGTGAAGCCCTGCGGATTGCTGCTGGCGGTGCCGGGATTGATGGAGGCCAGCAGCAACCCCATCGTGCCATCGGTGACGTAAAGCTCCGCGCCCTGGCTGAACCCTTGGTCGGCGCCGAAGACGGCTCGGCCATCGGCCAGCAGCCCGAACTGGACGCCGGGGGCCAGCGAAGCGCCGGCGCCGCTGTTGATGGTGATCAGCCGCGTGCCGGCTGCCGTGCCGTCGCTCACCCACAGTTCATTGCCCGCCACGCCGTCATCGGCGGCGAAGACGATGAGCCCATTGCCGAGCACCCTAAAGCCGGCCGCGTTGGACCCGCCGCTGGCTGCGATGTCGCGCAGCAGTTGGGTGCCGGCGGTGCTGCCATCGGTGATCCATGGCTCGCCATCGGCAGCGGTGAAGATGGCCCGGCCGCCGCCGATGGCGGTGATGGCGGCGCTGGCGGTGAGAACGCCCGCGGCGCTGCCCGGGGCGATATCGGCGACCAGCCGGGTGCCGGCCGTGCTGCCATCGGTGATGGTGAGCTCGGTGCCCGCCACGCCGTCATCGGCGGTGAACAGCGCCCGGCCATCGCCCAGCGCGGTGAAGCCGGAGGCGCCGGAGGAGACGCCGCCCGGGCTCAGGTCGGCCAGCAGCCGGGTGCCGCCGGTGGTGCCGTCGCTTACCCAGGGCTCGAAGCCCGTGCTCCCGTCATCGGCCAGAAAGAGGACGCGGCCATCGCCCAGCGGCACGGCGCCGCCCGTGGAGGCCACACCTCGGCCGGCCGGGTTGATATCGGCCAGCAGCCGGGTGCCGGCGGCGCTGCCGTCGGTCACCCATAATTCGCGGACATGCACGCCGTCATCGGCATTGAACATGACGCGGCCATCGGCCAGGGCGACCAGGTTCTGCGGCACGGCCCCGGCGCTGCCGGGGTTGATGTCGCTGAGCAGCGTGATGCCGGCGGCGGTGCCGTCGCTGACCCAGAGCTCGGAGCCGGTGGTGGCCGTGCTGGCGCGGAAGACGATCCGGCCATCGCCGAGCGGCGTGAAGGACATCGGAGTGCTGTCGGCGGCGCCGGGGTTGATGTCGCTGATCAGGCGGGTGCCGGCGCCCGAGCCATCGGTCCGCCAAAGCTCGACCCCGTTGCTGCCGTCATTGGCCCGGAACAGCGCGGCGGAAGCGATGGGATTGAACGCCAGGTCGGTGATGCCGGCGGTATCGACGCTGACGCCGCCCGGCCTGCTGACCCCGGCCGTGGGTGTGAAGCTGGCGGTATAGGTCTGCCCGCCATCGGCGGTGGCGAGCGCGCCCAGCGTGCCGCCGGCGGTGCGGATATCGGCCGCGGCGAAGCCCAGCACCTTTTCGGAGAAGGCGAAGGTGATGGTGGCGGTCTCGCCCGCCCGCAGCACCGTGTCGCTGGTGCTGATGGCGAATGTCGGCACAACGGTATCGCCGGTCAGGGTGAAGCTGGCCTGTGTGCCCGCGTTGCCGGCAAGGTCGGTCACGCCCCCGGCGGCGAGGGTGATGGTGATGGGCGTGTTGTCGGTATTGGCCAGGGGCTGAACGAAAGTGGTGTAAACGTTGTTGCCCGAATTGCTCAGCCCACCCACCAGTCGCCCGCCGGCGATGCTGAGGTCGGCCAGGGTGAAATCCATCACGGGTTCGGGGAACGTAAAGGTCAGCCTGGCGGTCTGGCCGGCGGTCAGGAAGGCGTCATCGGTGGTGATGAGCGGGGTGGGCGCCAGGGTATCGATATTGAAATCCTGCCGCTGGGCGGATTGGAAGGCGAAATAGGCGCGCGGGTTGCTGCCGGCCAGGCCCGGGTCGTTGTCGTGCAGCAGGCGGGTGCCGTCCGGCGTGCCGTCGGTGATCCAGGTCTCGGCGCCGGCGACAGCGCTGGTCGCGGTGAAGAGGGCGAAGCCATTGCCCATGTCGGCATAGGCGCTGTTGATCCCGCTGACGCTCCCGATACTGGTCAGCCTGTAGGTCCCGGCGGTTGTCCCGTCGGTGATCCAGGTCCCATCTTCACTGTCAGACACGCGGGCTGTGAACAGCGCGTGACCGCTGCCGAAGGCAGTGATGTAGGTCGGTTCGACCAATGCGCCCTCCGGCCCGGCCAGCAGCGCGGTCCCGGCCTCGGTGCCATCGGTGAGCCAGAGGCAGCGCAGCCCCCCGTCCGCTACGGCCGAGAACAGCGCCCGGCCATCGCCGAGGTCGATGAAGTTGGTCGGGTCGCTGTTGCCGCCCGGCAGCAGGTCGCCCAGGGCGTGGGTGCCGGCGGCGGTGCCATCGGTGATCCAGGGCTCGCGGCCGCCCGGCACATCGTCGCCGGCGATGAAGAAGGCGCGGCCGGTGCCGAAGGGCACGATGACGGGGTAGCCGCTGGTCGAGGGGTTGAGGAAGTCATAGAAGGAGCGATCAACCGCGCCCGTGGCGGTGCCCGTGGCCAGGTCCAGCACCAGGCTGGTGCCGGCCTCGGTGCCATCGGTTACCCACAATTCCCGCCCCGTGCCGATGTCGCCCGCGATGAAGAGGGCGCGGCCATCGCCCAGGGCGGTGATGTTGGCGGGGTCACCGCCGCTCGCGCCATTGAGGTCCTTCAGCAGGTGGGTGCCGGCCGCGGTGCCGTTGGTGGTCCAAAGTTCGCTGGTGACCGTGGCCGCCCGAAAGACGACCTGCCCGCTACTCAGAACGGTGAGGAAGTTCACCTCCGAGAGGGCGAGCACCTCCTTCGTCCCTGCAGCCGTTCCATCCGTCGCCCATAGGGTATTGCCTCGGGCGCCCGCGCCTACCGCACCAAACAGCACTGTTCCGTCCGGCAGTCGGGCCGAGGTTTCGACGGAGGCGATGGCGCCACTCACTGTCACATCACGCAGGTTGATGGTGCCCTGCATCGAGCCGTTGGTGACGAAGAGCACATCCTTGGAGCCTCCACCCGTCGGGGCGCTGCCGATGAACCCAACCCGGCCATCGCCGAAATCGAACAGCGTGCGCGGGTTGCCGTCCTGCGTGCCGGGGGCGGAGGCGAAGAGCATTGCCGTGCCGGCATCGGTGAAATCGGTGCCAAAGAGCTCCCGCCCCTCCGCCGCCGTGCGGGCGGAGAACAGCGCGAGGCGCGGCGCCGTGCCGGCATTGCCAGCGAGGTCGGTGTAGCCCGCCGGGTTTACCACGATGCTGGCGACATCCTGGAAGCCGGCATCGGGAGTGAAGGTGGCGGTGAAGGTGATGTGGTCGGCGGTGGCGAGCGCGCCGAGCCAGCCACCGCGCAGCGTGATGTCCTCTGCGCCGAAGCCCGTCACCTGCTCGCTGAAGGTGAAGGTGATGGTGGCGGTTTCGCCGATGCTCAGCACCCGGTCGCTGGTGGTGATGGCCAGGGTGGGCGCCACCGTCTCGCGCGGGGCCACGGTGAAGCTGAGGTCGGGCGCCACCGGGGTGAAGCCGAAAGGCTGTGAGCCCGCGACGCCAGGCGCGATGTCGAACAGCCTCAGGGTACCGGCGGGCGTGCCGTCGGTGACCCAGGGCTCGGCGTCGCCGGTGCTGGATGCGGCCCTGAACAGCACCCGACCATCGCCCAGCAGGCCGCCCACGAAGGTCATATCCAGGCCGTTGGCGGCGCCTGGGTTGATGTCGCCGAGCAGCGTGGTGCCGGCGGAGGTGCCATCGGTGACCCAGACTTCGCGGCCATGAATGACGTCGGCCGCGGAGAACACGGCGCGGCCATCGCCCAGCACGCCCAGGATCCGCGGATCCGAGCTCGGGATGCCGGGATAGATGTCGCGGAGCAGGGTGGTGCCGACGGTGGTGCCATCGGTGACCCAGAGCTCCTCATCCCCGAGCGCGTTGCCGGCGTTGAACACCGCGAGGCCATTGCCGAGCCGGGTGAAGAGGCGCGGGAAGGATTCTTCGGCGCCGGGGGCGATGTCCTTCAGCAGGCGGGTGCCAGCAGCGGTGCCATCGGTGATCCAGAGCTCGATGCCGCTTGCGACGGTGCCGCCGCCACCCAGCGGGTCCGGCACCTGCGCGCCGGCGGCGGCGAAGACGGCCCGGCCAGGGCCCAGCAGCAGGATGTTGTTGTCCGCGTTGGTGGTACTGTCGGGGCCGAAGCCCGCGACCCGGGCGGTGCCCGCCACGGTGCCGTCGGTGATCCAGAGCGTGCCGGGGCTGCCCGGTTCGTCGGCGAGGAACAGCAGGCGGCCATCGCCCAGGGCGGTGAGGGAATACGGGTCGGAGCCGCGTGTGCCGGGATAGATGTCGGCCAGGCGGAAGGTGCCGGCCGCCGTGCCGTCGGTGACGAAAGGCTCGTTGCCGCTGCCGCCATCCTCGCCCACGAAGATCACCTTGCCCGGCTGTAGCTGCGCACCGGTGGTGGAGAGGCCGGAGCCGCTTGGATCGAGGTCCTTAATCAGCCGCGTGCCGGCCGCCGTGCCATCGCTGATGCCGGGTTCCACCCCCAGCACGGGGTCGCGGTAGCCGAAGAGAAACGTACCGTTTCCGAGGGAGACGAAGGCATGGCCGGAGGCACCGGAGGCGTTGCCCGCGGCCAGGTCCACCACCAGGGTGGTGCCGGCGGCGGTGCCGTCGGTCACCCAGATTTCCTGGCCCGTGACGCTTGTCCGGGCCGTGAAGGCTGAGCGGCCATCGCCGAGCGCCAGGAAGCCGGTGGCCGCGCTGTCGCCGGCGCCCGGATCGATGTCGCGCAGCAGCCGGGTGCCGGCCGCGGTGCCATCGGTGGCCCAGAGTTCCACCCCGGTGCTGCCGTCATTGGCGCGGAACAGCGCGAGCGGCGCGCCGGCATTGCCGGCGAGGTCGGCAAATCCGCGGCTGTCGACGCTGATCCGGCCAATGCCGGCGAAGCCCGTGGCGGTGGTCAGGGTCGCGGTGAAGGTGATGTTGTCCGCGGTGGCGAGGCCGGTCAGGGCGCCGCCGGTCGCGGTCACGTCGGCCAAGGTGAAGCCTGTCACGGTCTCGGTGAAGGTGAAGGTGATGGTGGTGGTTTCGCCCTGGCCCAATTGCTTTTGGCCGGCGGCGATGCGCAGCCGGGGCGCGGTCAGGTCACCCGCCATGCTGGTCAGACCCGGTAAAGGCCGCGTCGCGCGGGAATGAGTGGGGCAGGGGCGAAGAGGGCATGGAAGGCTCACGGCATTGCGAAGTCTGGGATCTAACCGTGCAGCCCCGGTTTCGGCCGGCCAGAAAAGGATGTATTCAAATTTGGCCACGGCACGGCGCCGATCAAAAACGAACGGATCAGAATTCTCTTGATTTCAATGGGTGGCAATGGACGCGGTGCTGAGGGGCATGCGACTTCCGCTGAGCGGCCCTTCGCGTGTCACCTTGTGGCCTGGCCGGATGCCCGAGCGTGGGCTGTGGCGCCGTTTGGGGCGTAATTTGAGATGCTCGACAGTGTCCATGATCCAGACCGGGACCTGGCGGCGGAGGATGCCCTCATGGCGCATCCCCATTTCGCCCGCGGGCTGTGGCGTCTGAGCGAGCGCTTCATGGCGCTGCACCAAGGCCAGATCATCAACAAGCTCATCGCCACCACGCAGCGATACTACGTCACCGCCTTCGCGCTCATCCTGCATGCATCGCGGGACCCCGCCGACGTCACCTCGGGCATCACGCTGTCGCGCATTCAAGAGCGTTGCGCCGCGCTCCGGCTGCTCTCGCCCGGGCAGGTGCGCGCCTTGTTCGAGCTGATGCAGCAGACCGGGCGCCTCGTGCCGGTCGAGGGGGTGCCGGACAAGCGGCTGCGGCTGCAACGCCCCGGGGCGTTGCTCGTCGCCGAGGGGCGGGCGCGCAATGCGATGCAGCTCGAGGCGCTGGAGGATATCTTCCCAGACCGCGGGCATCTTTTGCGCCTGCAGACGGAGCCGGAATTCCTGTGGGCGATGGAGCGCGCGCGGGGCATGTTGTTCGAGGCTGTTCCGGTGCCCGAGGACCGTTTCCCCGAATTCGCCACGACCTGGCGGATCGATGGCGGCTATATGGTGATGATGGCGCTGCTGGCGGCCTGCAGGGTGGATGATGCTCTGCCCAGGCCGGGCAAGGTGCGCATGGGTTTTTCGGAGACGGCGGAGCGTTTTGGTATCAGCCGGTCACAGGTTCGGCGATGCATCGCGGCCTTCGAGGCGTCAGGGGTCGTCCAGATCATCAAGCCGGGCGGCGATGCGCTGGTCGTAAGGCCGCGCTTCATCGAGCAGGTGACGCGGTGGAAGGCCATGCGGCTGCTCCGTTTCGCGGCTTGCGCTGAGATGGCTGAGGCGCAACTTGGGTGAGGGTAATGGGCGTGGCCGAACAGGGGTTGGCCAGGTCGGCGGCTTTGGTATGGGGTCCGACCTCATTGCTGGTTCACACTAACTTTGGGGGCAGTCGCTTTTCGGACACTTGGCGGACACGAAAAAGCCGCCTGCGAATTTCTCATCCGAGGCGGCTTCTAAGATTTTGATATTCTTATCATGATGGGATGCGGGGACACGCAAGCAGCTTGATTTGCTGTTGGTTGGCTGACCGGCCCATCCACATCCCCCGGCAGCATGGTCTAGCGGCAAACATCGAAGCCTGTCCCGCTCGATTTAGGAGCGTCCGTCCCAGCGGCCCGCCGGCAGGTAACCCCTTTCTCACGGCCGCACCCCAGGCGTCTCCACCGCCATCCCCGCCGCGCGCTGCGCCAGCCAGGCCTCGATGGCGATCATCTCCGACTCGCCATAGCCGAAGGGCTCCGCGCGCACCCCCGTCATGCAGCCGCGCAAGCGCCGCTGCAGCGATCCGAGCGCCTGCCATTCCAGCCGATACAGCGGATAAGCGGTGGGATGCGCTTGCGGGATGGTGCTGCCGGCCAGGCGCCGCCCGGCATTTTCGTCATGGCATTGTGCGCATGAGAGATCGAGCTGCCCCCGGCGCTGGCGGTACAGCGCCTCGCCCAGCGCGCGGCTGCCTTGCATCCGGCCATCGGCGGGCGGCGCCAGCGGCATCCCCCGCGACTGCAGGCCAATGAAGGCGGCGAGCGAGAGCAGCCCCTGCGATTCCCGCGCCAGCGCCGGCGCGCCCTGGCGCTGCTCGCGGCATTGCGCGATGCGGCCGGCGAGGTCGATGGCGGCGCCGCTGGCCTCATCCCAGGCCGGGTAGCGGGCGGCAACGCCCGCCATCGCGGCCTCGGCCGCGCCATGGCAACTCGCGCAGGACCGGCCCTCGGGCCCGGCGGGTCGCGACCACAGCGCGGCACCCTCCTCCACCCAGAGCATGCCGGGATTCGCGGCATCGTCGCGCTGCATCGCCTGGGTTTCCCGCGCCATGTCCTCAAAGCCCGAGCGGCGTTCCTGCGCGAGAGCCGGCAGGCACAGCAGCACCAGCAGTAACGCCAGCCTCATGCCGCAGAAATCGGCCGGATCTCGGTCTGGTCGAAGCCGCCATCGCCCTGCCAGCGCAGCCGCAGTGTGCCGCTGCCCGGCACGATCATGCTGAAGGTGATGAAGGGATTGGCCGCGACGGCGGGGGAAAGCTCGACGGCGAAGACCTCCTCATCCTCGAAGCTGGCGGTGAAGCTGGTGATGATGTCGCGCGCCAGCACGCCACCCCCGCCATCCGGCCGATAACCGCTTTCCATCTCATGCTGGATCAGGGTGCGGATGGTGATGGTCTCGCCGGCACGGATGCCGCGCGGGATGTTGATGAGCACACGGGCCATCTTAGCCCTCCAGACAGGCGGCAAGGGTGACGATGACCTGCGCGCTGTCCGACCAGAAGCTGCCGTCGGAGAAGGCGGCCACCGCCAGGATGGTCTGCGAGGTGGCGAGGCGGATATTCGTGGCCAACATCGCGCGGCCGGAGTGCCGCGAGAAGCGCGCGGTCACCACATGCGGCTGCGGGTTGCGCTCGTTGAAGACGGCGATGGCCCGGACCTGGTCGGCCGGTGTCATCGGGCTCTGCACGAGGACGGAGAGCGGCACGGTGTTGCCGTTTTCTACCAGCGGCGAGATGTCGAGCGCGACGCGGCCGGGGGTGACGATGGCGCCGCCGGTGAAGCCGCGCAGCGCCTCGGCCATGGCCGCGGGTGAGGCGCGCGCGGGTTGGGGCGGCAGCAGCAGCAGGGCCGGGGTGGCCAGGATCAGGCGGCGGGGGATCATGGGCTCTCCTCGCGCAGGGTGAGCAGGAAGGCAAGCACATCCTCGATGTCCTGCGCGGCGAGCAGCGTGCGGCCGTGCAGGGCAGGGGCCACGCGGTGCAGCCCATCGGCCCGGTAATAGGCGGGCATGATGCTGTCGGGGTTCACCCGGCGTGAATCGACCAGGCGCAGGCGCAATTCGGGTGCCGTCAGCCGCGCGCCAGCGCCTGCCAGGCTAGGCGCCAGATTGCCCTGGAAGCGCTCCTCCGGAAACGGCCCGGAATGACAGAGCAGGCAGAGCCCGCGGCTGCGGTCGGCGATGATGGCGCGACCGCGGGCAGCATCGCCCGGTGTTGCCGTCAGGGGCTCGGGCAGGCCATCGGCCAGCGCCGGCGCGGCCAGCGCGAGCAGCAGCGCGAGGCCCTTAAGCGAAGGCATCGGCGGTGATGGTTTCGAACCAGTCCTCAGCATAGCGCGCCTCGGCCTCCCGCGTGACCGCGGGCGCCTCCAGCGGCGAGGTGCCGCCGGCGCCGGGGATGTCGCTCCACAGCCCATTCGCCGGGCGGTACACGCCGGCGATGGAGATGCCGTAATCCGGCGTCACCAGACTGTAGCAGGTGTTCATCAGCCGGGGCATGGGCAGCGCCGTGCCACGCAGCAGGGCCGCCACGGCATCGGCGCAGACGCGGCCTTGCGCATTGGCGGCGAAGGCGGATTTCGGCATGGCGCCGGCGATCGCGGCATCGCCGATGACATGGATGCCGGGCACCAGGCGGGATTCGAAGTTTTCCGGCGCGATCGGGCACCAGCCGCTGCGATCGGCCACACCGGCCAGGCGCGCGATCTCGCCCGCGCGCTGCGGCGGGATGACATTGACCACCGCCCCTTCGTGGTCGCCGAAATCGGTGCTGACGCGCCGCGCCGCCGCCTCCACCCCCGTCACCTTGCCGCCGGACGAGAGCGGCACGTATTCCAGGATGCCGGGATAAAGCGCGCCCCAGGCCGCCTGGAACAGCCGCTGTTTTGAAAACGCGTCCTTCGCATCGAGCACCAGCAGCTTGGAGCGCGGCTTGCGGGTCTTCAGAAACCAGGCGATCAGGCTGGCGCGTTCGTAAGGCCCAGGCGGGCAGCGATAGGGGCTTTCCGGCACGGTCATGACGACGGTGCCGCCATCATCCATGGCCGCCAGCTGCCGGGCGAGAAGCTCGGTCTGTGGGCCGGCCTGCCAGGCGTGCGGCATGGTCGCGCTGGCGGGCTCGTCGTAGCCCGGCAGGGCGTCGAAGCGCAGCGCGATACCGGGGGAGAGCACCAGGCGGTCGAAGGGCAGCCGTGTGCCATCGGCCAGGGTCACATGCCGGTCCGCGACGCCTGTGGCCGTCTGGTGCACCACGGTGACGCCCGCGCGGCGCAGGCCGTCATAGCCGAAGCGCTGCGCGGCCATGGGGCGCAGGCCGGCGATGACGGCGTTGCTGAAGGGGCAGGCGGTGTAGCTGTCATGCGCCTCGACAAGGGTGACGGCGATGCCGTGCGCCTGCAGCGACCGCGCCGCCGAAGTGCCGCCGAAACCGCCACCAATGACCACGACCATGGGCACGCCTTGTGCGAGGGCCGGCATGCCCAGCAGCGCCGGCAGGGTGCGCCTGGGAAACCTCATCGCACGACCCAGGCTGCGATGGCCTGGCTCTCCTCCTCGGAGAACCCTTTTGCCAGGCGGTCCATCAACGTGGCCGGCCGCCGTCCCTCGCGGAACTCCCGCAGGGCGGCGGCGATCTCCGCGGCCTCCCGCCCGCGCAGGGCGGGGATGGCCGGCGCCACGCGCGTGGCGGAGTGGCAGCCGAGGCAGGCCGAGGCGCCGGGTGGCGCCGGCTCCGCCAGGGCCACCCCCGCCGCCAGCAGCAGCGGGAGAAGTGCCGCCCTCAAGCCCGGCGCAGATCCGCGTCGCGCAGCGGCAATTGCCGGATGCGCTTGCCGGTGCCGGCGAAGATGGCGTTGAGCACCGCCGGTGCCGCCACAGCGATGGTCGGCTCGCCCACGCCCCCCCAGAAGCCGGCAGTGGGGGCGATGATCGTCTCCACCTTGGGCATCGTGTCCATCTTCATCATCGGATAGGTGTCGAAATTGGTCTGTTCGATCCGGCCGTCCTTCACGGTGCATTCGCCATAGAGCGCCGCCGTCAGGCCATAGACGAAGCTGCCCTCGACCTGGGCCGCGATCTGCTGCGGGTTGACGGCGAAGCCGCAATCGGTGGCCGCCACGATGCGGTGGATCTTCAAAGCGCCAGCATCGCTGACCGAGACCTCGGCGCAGGCCGCGACATAGCTGCCGAAGCCATGTGTCACGCAAAGCCCGCGATGCACGGACTGGCCGCCGATGGCCGCCGCCGGCCTGCCCCAGCCCACCCTCTCGGCCACCGCGTTCAGCACGGCGAGGTGCTTGGGGTAATTGGCCATCAGCGCACGGCGGAACTCCAGCGGGTCGCGACCAGCGGCATGCGCCAGCTCATCCATGAAGCATTCGAGGTAGAAGGCGTTCTGGTTGAGGTTCACGCCGCGCCAGAAGCCGGGCGGCACATGCGGGTTGCGCATGGCGTGGTCGATCAGCAGGTTGGGGAAGCCATAGCCGATATCGGCCTCGCCGCCCGCATTGTTCAGGCCCTGGAAGACCACCGGGTCACGCCCGTCGCGGATGTTCTGCGGGAAGATGCCGGCCAGGATGGACTGGCCGGAGATGCGCATATGCAGGCCGGTGACATTGCCCTGGGCGTCGAGGCCGGCGGTCATCTTGGCCATGGTGACGGGGTGGAAGCGGCCCTGCAGCATATCCTCCTCGCGCGACCAGAGCAGTTTGATCGGCGTGCCAGGCATCTGCTTGGCGATGGCGACGACCTGGCGGACCCAGTCATGCACCGCGCCGCGCCGGCCGAAGCCGCCGCCGAGATGCAGCTTGTGGACCTCGCAGCGCGCCGGCGGCAGGCCGGCGGCCTCGGCCGTGGCGGCATGCGCGGCCTCGCCATTCTGGGTGGGCGTCCAGACCTCGCAGCGCTCCGCCGTCCATATGGCGGTGGCGTTCATCACCTCCATGCAGGCGTGGTTCTGGTGCGGATAGCCATAGACGGCCTCGACCTTGCGCGGCGCCGCGGCGATGGCGGCGGCGGCGTCACCGTTGCGGTTGCCCACCGCGGCCTGCGGCGCATCCAGCCCGGCGCGCATGACCTCGGCGAAGGCGGCCGAGGAGGCCTGGGCGTGTTCGCCCAGGTTCCAGGTGATCTTGACGGCTTCCAGCGCCTTCTGCGCCCGCCACCAGGTATCGGCCACCACCGCCACGGCGTTGTCGCCGACGCGCAGCACGCGCTTGACGCCGGGCATGAGCTCGGCCGCCGCGCTGTCCACCGCGGTGACCGTGCCGCCGAAGACCGGGCAGGCGTGGATGGCGGCGTTGAGCATGCCCGGCAGCTTGAGGTCCATGCCATAGATCTGGCTGCCATTGAGCTTGGGCGCCGTGTCGAGCCGCGGGATGGGCTGGCCGATCAGCTTCCAGGCCGAGGCCGGCTTCAGCGGCACATCGGCCGCCGCGGGCGGCGTCAGCCGGGCGGCCGCCAGGGCCACGCTGCCGAAGCTCGCGGTGCGGCCGCTGGGCCGATGGGTGATGATGCTGTTGGCCGCCGCGCATCCGGCCGGGGCCACGCCCCAGGCCTGCGCCGCGGCCTGCACCAGCATCATCCGCGCGGCAGCGCCGCCCTTGCGAACCAGCTCATTGCTCTCCCGGATGCCGCGGCTGCCGCCGGTGGACATGTTGCCCCAGACCCGGCCGCGGGCCAGGTTCTGGCCCGGCGTCGGGTATTCGGTGGTCACCTTGGACCAGTCGCATTCCAGCTCCTCGGCCACCATCTGGGCAAGGCCGGTCAGCGTGCCCTGGCCCATTTCGGAGCGGGCGATGCGGATGATGACGGTGTCGTCCGGCTTGACCACGACCCAGGCATTGACCTCGGGGGTGGCGGTGCCTTGGGCGGCGGCCTCGCCCGGGGCGGGGATGCGGAAGGCGAAGGTGAAGGCGCCCAGGGCGGCGGTTGCCAGGGCGGCGCGGCGGGTGATGGCGTTCATGATCTCTCTCCCCTTCAGCCGGCCGCGCCGGTGCCGGCGGCGCGTTGGATGCCGGCGATGACCCGGTTGTAGGTGCCGCAGCGGCAGATATTGGTGACCTCCTCGCGGATCTGCGCCTCGGTCGGGCGCGGCGTTGTGGCCAGCAGGGCGGCTGCGGCCATAATCATGCCGGGCTGGCAGAAGCCGCATTGCGGCACATCCAGCGCCAGCCAGGCCTGCTGGATGGGGTGGCTGCTGTCGGGCGAAAGGCCCTCGATGGTGACGATTTTCTGGCCCTCGTTGAAGGCCGAAACGGGCTGCGAACAAGACCGCACGGCGACGCCATCGACGTGGACCGTGCAGGCACCGCATTGGGCAATCCCGCAGCCATATTTCGTGCCAGTGAGGTCGAGATGCTCACGCAGCGCCCAAAGCAGCGGAGTATCATCCTCCACCGCGAATTCGACCACGCGTCCATTGACGTTGAGTTTTGCCATCACGTCTCTCCTGTCTCGATATCTGGGATGTGTTGCGCCCGGCGCCGGACACGCGAACGGCAATTGCGTCAAAGTTAACAGTAGCGATAACGACGATGCAATCACGTCACTGGGACAGCGTGGAATGCGGATCATTCGGCAGCCCCACGGAGCAGGCGTGTCCGCACTGTCGAAAAGAGTCCGCCGACCACGTTCGCCCCAAAGTACCCAACCCGGCCGAATTGATCGATCCAGCCCAACACGACGTGTTGGCTTTTTTGGACGTCCCGCTCGGGCACCGCGCCAGGATACACGACACCAATCCCGCCGAGCGCCCGAACGGCCTTTTCAAGCGCCGCACCGACATCGTCGGGCAATCCCCGCGTAAAGTCAGAATTTCAATAGGATAATATTGCTGGCTTTTCTGCCGTCCACAATTGGTGATCCGGTTGCGGGTGGCGAGGGATGCCAGGATGCGGGCTGCCCTGGCCACTTGCCTGGAGATGCCGTCTGCCTGGCACCAACACGACAACACATCATTGCGCCACAGGTGTTCATCCTGTTGCGTCAATAAATTTGCCCTGACCCGCGCGGGCGGCCCGGGTCGCCGCACCCAGCAGGGCTGCGGTATAGGCATTGGCGGGATTGCGGAATATCGCCTCCGTCTCGCCGGTCTCCAGGACACGTCCGCCCTGCATCACGGCCACGCGCCGGGCCATCCGCCACACCACGGACAGATCGTGTGTGATCAGCAGCATCGCCGTTCCCTGGCGGCGCTGCATCGCCGCCAGGTGATCCAGCACCTGTGCCTGGACCGAGGCATCGAGGGCCGAGGTGATCTCGTCGCAGATCAGGAGATCCGGTTCGGCGGCGAAGGCGCGGGCAATCGCCACCCGCTGCTGCTGCCCGCCCGAGAGCTGACGCGGGAAGCGCGTGAGAAGTGCCGGCTCCAGTCCCAGCTGTTCGAACAGTGCGGTAGCACGAAGGGTGGCGGCGCGGCTGTCCAGGCCATGAAACAGCCGCAGGGGGCGCATCAACGCATCGCCCACGCGGCGGCGCGGGTTGAGCGACGAGAGGGGGTCCTGGAACACCATCTGGATACGCCGGCGCTGTTCTCGTGTGCGTTGCGCGGCCATGGGGGCGCCGTCGAATGTCACCTGGCCGGAATCAGCGGCCAGCAGGCCGGCGACGATGCCGCCCAGCGTCGTCTTGCCGGACCCGGACTCCCCGATGATGCCGAGCACCTCGCCCCGGGCCAGGGTCAGCCACACATCATCGAGGGTGGGCGGCCCGAGAGGCGGACGCCGAAACAAGGAGGGGCGGGCGTAGTGGAAGCCCAGGCCCTTCACCTCAAGCAAAGCCTGGGCCGGCGCGGTGGCTGCCGGGCGGGCTGCTTCCTCGACGCGAAGTGCCGCGCCCAGCAGCACACGCGTATACGCCTCGCGCGGGGTGGAAAAAACCTCGCCGACCGGCCCCTGTTCGACGATCCGGCCGTGCTGCATCACCAGCACCCGGTCGCAGATATCGGCCACGACGTTGAGGTCATGCGTCACGATCACCATGGCCCCCTGGCGCGCGCGGCGCAGCCGGCGGATCAGATCGATCACCTGCGCCTCGGTGGTCTTGTCGAGTGCCGTGGTGGGTTCGTCCAGCACCAGGAGCAGGGGGTCGCAGGCCACGGCACAGGCCAGCACCACGCGCTGGCGCTGCCCGCCGGAGAGTTGATGCGGATAGCGGCGGGCCAGATGCTCCGGCTCCGGAAGGCCCATCTGGCCAAACAGTTCCAACGTACGGAGCCGGGCGGCGCCTGCGGAAAGCCCGGCGCGCAGCCGCAGCACCTCCTCCAACTGGCGCCCCACCGGCAGATGGAAAGTGAGCGAGGCAAGCGGATTCTGCGGCACCATCGCCATGATGCGGCCCCGCCTGCGGGCCAAAGCGGGCTCAGCCAGCGCCGCCAGGTCATCCCCATCGAGCCGTATGCTGCCACCGGTGATCTCGCTCCCTGCCCGGCAATGGCCCAGCAGTGCGCGGGCCAGGGTGGATTTGCCGCTGCCGCTCTCCCCCGCGATGCCCAGCGTGCCGCCAGCCGCCAGGTCGAAGGACACGCCCGCCACCACGGGGTTCTCGCGGCCATCGGCGCCGCGCCAGATGATCGAGAGATCACGAACGGACAGCACGGGCTCAGCCACCGCCACCTCGCGCCGCATCCAGGCCCAGGGCATTGGCCAGCCCCTCGGCGGCGAGGTTGATGCCCAGCACCAGCGAGGCGATGCACAGCGCGGGTGCGAGCACCAAATGCGGCTCGCTGTCCAGCAGCGCCATCCCGTCCTCCACCATCAACCCCCAATCGGGTGTAGGTGGTGAAATGCCAAGGCCGAGGAAGGACAGCGCCGAGACCAGCAGCAGCGCGGAAGAGGCGCGCAGCGCGAATTCCACCGCCATCAGGTCCGCCACATTGGGCAGCAATTCGCGCAGCACGATGGCGCCGCCGCCCTCGCCATTCAGCCGCGCCGCGCGGACATAGCCCTGTTCCATCAGCACGATGCCGGCGGCGCGGGTGGTGCGCACCACGCCCATCATTTGCACGATGCCGACGGCCACGATCAGCACCGGCACGGATTGCCCGAAGCCGGTGACGAAGATGGCCACGAACAAAATCGTCGGCACGGCCAGCTTCATCTCGACCAGTCGCATCAGGACATCGTCGAACAGTCCGCGCCGATAGGCCGCCGAAAGCCCGAGCAGCGTACCGCCCAGCACCGCGACACCGCCGGCGCAAAAAGCCACAACCATGGCGACCCGCCCGCCCCACAAAAGGCGCGAAAGCGCATCGCGCCCCAGATCATCCGTCCCCAGCCAATAGGTGTCGTTCGGCGGCTCCAGCGGCGCGTCGAGCAGCGAGGTCGGCGCGAAGGGCGCGATCCAGGGCGCGGCCAACGCCACCGCCAAATGCAGCAGCACGAGGAGAGCGCCCAGCAGCGCGGCGGGGCGCCGCAGCATGGCCCTCACGCGCCGCGCGTCCTCGGGTCCAGCGCCAGGATCGCAAGGTCAGCCAGCAGGTTGAAGCCGACGACGCAAATCGCGGCGGCGAGCGCAATGGCCTGGACCACATGCACCTCGCGCCGCGTCACCGCCCGCACCAGCTCCGCGCCGATGCCGGGATAGGCGAAGACCAGCTCCACCACCACGATCCCCGAGACCAGCGAAGCGGCATAGAGCGCGGCCGCCGAAAGCCCTGGAATCACCGCCGCCGGCAGCGCGTGCAACCAGATGATGCGGGCGCGCGGGATGCCCGAAAGATGCAGCCGCTCGACGAAATCGGCGGCCATCGCCTCGATCATGCCGACCCGCAGGATGCGGCCGAGGTAAGCCACCGAGCCGATGATGGTGGTGGCGATCGCCAGGGGTGCGGCCGCCAGCAGCACAGAGAGCGGGTCATTCGTGCTGGCCGTGATGGTGGCGGGAAAGATCGGCCACCACACCGCGAAAACCGCGATCAGCAGCAGCCCGGTGACGAATTCCGGAATGGAATAGCCGATGATGGCCAGGCCCGAGACGGTGTTGTCCAGCGCCCGCCCAGGCGCGCGTGCGGCAGCCATGGCGATGGCCAGCGCCACCGGCAGGGCGAGCAGCAAGGTCACCGCCGCCAGCGCCAGTGAGTTGCGCAGCGGCAGTGCCACGATATCGCCCACCGGCGCGCGGGTCAGCAGGGTGCGGCCGAGATCGAGCGTGAGAAGCCCGCCCAGGAAGGCCCCGAAACGCTCCATCACCGGCCGGTCCAGCCCCAGCTCGGCGCGGCGCGCAGCCAGGCGTTCGGGCGGAATATTGGCGATCTCATCGGCCGAGAGCGAGACGTCCAGCGCATCGCCCGGCAGCACTTCGGTGGCGAAGAAGATGAACGCCGCCAGCAGAAGCAGCGTGAGGCAGGACAGCCCAAGCCGCCGGGCGATGGCCAGGATCACCCGCGCCAGACCTCGTCGAAGCGCACTGACCAGATCTGCGGGTGGAACTCGAAGCCCTGCACATGGCGGCGGCGGGCGGAGAAGGTCATGGTGCCGGCCGGCAGCAGGGCGGGCACTTCCTCCTGTACCAGGCGCTGCATGGCGTGGAAGGCCTCGCGACGGCGCTCCGCATCCCCGTCGCGCATGGCCTGGGCGTAGAGTGCCATGTAGCGGTCATGCTCGGGGCCGCGCCAATGGCCGGACTCGACGAAGGCGCCGCGCATGCGGAACAGCGAAATGCCGGGGTTGCGCGGCCCCACCGCCGTCATGGCGAAGCGGTGGAAGCGCCCGCGGGAGAAATCATTGTCGCCGCTGCGGAACTGGACATAGCCATCGGCCGGGCGCTGTTCGAGCGCCATGGTCAGCCCGGCCTCGCGCGCGGTTTCCTGCAGCACCTGGAAATAGCGGCCGACCTCGGGCGATTGCGGGCTCCAGTAGAGCGTGCCGAGGTTGATCCCCTGGGGGTGGCCCGCTTCCGACAGCAAGGCGCGGGCGCGGGCGATGGCCTGGGCGCGCGGCATGGCGGTGATCGGAAGAAAATTCGGGTCGGCGGCGACGAGGTGGCTGTCATTGCCGACCCAGCCATTGCCCTCGCCATAGACGAGGCGGACGATCGCCTCGCGGTCCACACCCAGCGCCAGGGCCTGGCGCACGCGCTTGTCCTCGAAGGGCGAGCCGGGGTGTTTTGGAAGCTGGATGACGTAATGGTGGCCGCCGCCGCCGCTGTCCACGATCAGATCCGCATCGCGTTGCAACGGGCGCACCGTGCGCGGGTCGATGGTCATGACCATGTCGAACTGGCCGGAGCGCAGCCCGGCCATGGCGGTTTCTTGCTGGCCCTCGCGGTTGTGCAGCTCGATCCGGTCCAGGAACGGGAAACCCTCGCGCCAATAGGCCGGGTTGCGTTCGTAGACGGCAATTCGGTTGGGGTCGGTGGAGGCGAAGCGGAAGGCGCCGGTGCCAATGCCAGTGTTGCCGATGGTCTCGATGGGTGCCGCCGGCATGATCATGTTCTGGTATTCGGCCAGCACATACGGGAATTCGGAATTGCCGGCATCGAGATGGAAGCGGACCTTGCCATCCGCCATCGCCTCAATCCGCTGGATCTGGCCGGAGGCGAAGTTCTGGCGGCGGTGGAGTTCGTAGCTCGCCACCACATCCTCGGGCCGCAGGGGCGTGCCGTCATGGAAGCGAACGGCGGGGCGAAGGGTGATGTCCCAGACGCTCTGGTCCTCGCTGGCCGGGGTCCAAGCGATGGCGAGCTCGGGTTGCAGGCGCATCTGCCGGTCCACCCAGACCAACGCGTTGTAGGGAATGCGGGTGGTCAGATCGACGGTGTAATAGGGGTGCCGCGCATTCTGCGCATTGGCGACGAAGCGGTTGGCCGAGCATTGCGCAACGGTGATGGAACCGCCCCGGCGCGGCGCCTGCGCCTGGGCGGCCATGGGCAGAAGGGCGGCAGAGGCCAGCGCGCGGCGAGGGAGGATGGTCATGGGCGTTTCCTTCAGGCGCTGCGGAACACGTCGTCCCAGCGGATCGACCAATGCTGCGGATGGTTGCGAAGGTTGTGGACGGTATTGCGCTTGATCAGCACATTGTTGCGGCCGGCCGGCAATATGGCCGGCACCTCGGCCTGCACGATCGCCTGCATCTCGGCATAGAGGGCCTGGCGCGGAGCGGCCTCGGCGGTGATCATCGCCTGCCGGTAGAGTGCCATGTAGCGGTCGGCGGCGGGGCCGGACCAATAGCCGCTCTCATTGTTCGCCGGCCGCATGCGGAAGAGCGAGATGCCGGGGTTGCGCGGGCCGACCGCAGTATAGGCGAATTTGTGCCAGTCGCCGGCCGCGACATCCGCATTTCCCATGCGGAAGCGCTGGTAGCCGTCATTGGGGCGTTCCTCGATGGGCAGGGTGATGCCGGCCTCGCGCACGCTTTCCTGGATGAACTGGAAGTAGCGCGCCATCTCCGGCCATTGCGGCGCGTAGTAGAGCGTGGGCAGGGTGATGCCCAGGGCGTGCCCGGCCTCGGCCAGCAGGCGCCGCGCCTCGGCCAGGTCGCGGCCGCGGGCGCGGGGCACGAACATCGGGTCGGCGGCGGCGAGGTGGCTGTCATTGCCCTGCCAGCCCCAGCGCGCCCCGCCATAGACGATGCGCACCAAGCCCTCACGGTCGATGGCCAGCGCGAGCGCCCGGCGGATGCGGGTGTCGTTGAAGGGTGAGCCGGGATGTTTCGGCAGGATGATCACCGATTGGTCGCCGGAGGCCGCGGGGACAAGGTCTGTCGCGGCCTCGCGTTCCAACTGGCGGATCAGGCGGGGGTCGATGTTGAGAATGGCGTCGAACTGACGGGCACGGTAGCCGCTCAGCGCCGATTCCATCTGGCCCTCGCGGTTCACCACTTCGAGGCGGTCCAGATAGGGGTAGCCGTCGCGCCAATAGCTCTCATTACGTTCGAAGATCATGCGCCGCTGCGGATCGGCCGAGACGATGCGGAAGGGGCCGGTGCCGATGCCCTCCATGCCGATGCGCTCGAAATCCTGGTTCGCCGGCATGATGACGTTGTCGTATTCGGCCAGAACGAAGGGAAACTCGGAATTACCCGCATCGAGGTGGAAGCGGATTGTGGTCGGGTTCACCACCTCGGTCCGCTGGATCTGCGCGGAAGCGAAGTTGCGCCGGCGATGCAGCTCGAAGGAGGATGCGACATCGGCGGCGGTGACCACGCGGCCGTCATGGAAGCGCACGCCTTCATGGATCGAGGCTTCCCACACCTTCAGGCTCTCGTCGGTGGGCTCCAGACGGGCAGCGAGCTCGTTTACGACCCGCAGGTTCTCATCCACCCAGGTCAGCGTGTTGTAGGCGCCACGGGTAATCAGATCGACCATGAAATAGGGGTGGCGGGTGTTCGAGGCATCACCGCCGCGGCGGTTGCCCGACATTTGTGCGTAGACCAGAGCACCGCCGCGCCGGGGGGCGGGCTGCTGCGCCAGCGCGAGGCCCGGTTCCAGCGCGCCAAGGAAGGCGGCGACGGTGCCGGGCAGCCCGCGGCGAAAAAATTCGGACATCGACGCCTCCGTAGAGTTTTGCCGCAGTATCGGGCGTAACATTTGACCGGCACTAAATAGAATCCGTGACAGGACCATGACGTTCCATGGCAATGGCCATGACAATTGACCCTCGTGCAGGCCGGTGGGAGGCCGCGATCAGCCTGACCACCCCGCGTGTGAAGAAGCGCCGACGTGCAACCGACGATGCCATGAGATACGCTGCTACGCATAACCGCGTCGGCGCGTTACCCACCGCTCTACCGCCCCCTATCCGAAGATGAAGTCATTCTCCGCCATGCTGGCCACCACAAAGACCAGGATGGCATGATCGTTGAACTCCACCTGTGTATTCCCGCCGGCGCTGTTCAGGAACAACTGGTTGAATTGCGTCACACCGCTGCCCGCCGCGAACTGGATCTTGCCCTGGCCCACCGTGAAGCCCGCCACTTGATCGTACCCCCAGTCGGCTGCGTTGTAGGGGAAACTCGTTTTGGATGCGAACGCCACTCCGGATATCAATCAGCTGGCGGACGAGGCCTTGGCGGCCTGGGAGGCGTTGTGATTGGATGGTGTGCGCCGGTGGAGCTATCTGTGCCGGCGTGACCTTCCCCGCAGATGCGGCTCAGGAGGGTAGGGCAGGGGCCGAGCCAGACGACAATCCGCTTTTCGGCGGTGTCTGGGTGTTCTCTGGGTTCCCAACTCGGGCGAAACGCCGATCTCGGCAGCGCCCGATTTTCGGACACTGGACGGACACGAAAAAGCCGCCTGCGGATTGTTCATCCGAGGCGGCTTCTAAGATTTCGATATTCTTATCATGATGGGATGCGGGGACAGGATTTGAACCTGTGACCTTCAGGTTATGAGCCTGACGAGCTACCGGGCTGCTCCACCCCGCGGTGTTAAGTGTGAGC
>LNFM01002969.1_pt1 | contig 42517 bp, 34 predicted proteins | sample 596031 | NCBI WGS metagenome assembly LNFM01 (sample SAMN04254537, study PRJNA301005) | activated carbon metagenome | isolation source: dual media filters at the Ann Arbor, Michigan drinking water treatment plant | place: USA: Ann Arbor
CGGCAAAGGACTATCGTCGCGCCGTGGACGAGCGGCTGCTGCATCTCGGCACCAGACGCTACGAAGCGCTGATGGACACGCTGATCCAGCTTCGCCAACCGCAGCTATCACGCAAGCCCGATGAGACCGCTCTCTCCAACGCGCTGACCGAGGCCTTGCCGCCGCTCGCCCCGGAACTGCTCGCCGACGTCGCCCAGGCGCTCGGCCAGCTGGAGGAAGATCGCCGCCAGCTCGAGGAGTTCCAGTCCCTGGCGCAGGCCGTCGACCGGTTCGAGCAGCGCTATCGGGTGTATGCCGGCACGCAGAGCCGTCGCCAGGCGCGCGTCCTCCGCCAGGCCCAGACGGACTTCGACAATGCCAGCCGGGCGCGGGGCGAAGCGCAGGTCAATCTCGATGCGACGACGCAGGAGGAAGCACGCGCCCGGTCAGCTCGCGACCAAGCCGAGATCGACCTCACCGGCGCGCGCGCGCGCCACGAAGCCCTTCAGCTTCATCCGACCATGCAGGACGCCAGCCGCCTCGACCAGGCGGAGAAGGACGCAAAGGCGCGGCAGGACTCCTCGCGCACGGCGGACGCGGCGCTGCGCGAAGCCGGGCAGCGCTTGGCCGCCAGCGTCGACGATACGCATCGTGCCGCGCAGCGGGCCGAAAGCGCCGAGCAGGCGTGGTCGCGGCTACGTCTCGAGGCGGCAGGACACGCCGAAGCCGCCGGCGTTGCCGTCGCCCATGCGGCGAACCCGCTTGCGGCCTTCGATCGCGCCGCCGTGGTCGGCCTCGACTCGCGCAGCTTCGACACCGCCGACCGCGAGCTGCGCACGGTCGTCGCCAGCCGGCGCGAGCAGGTCGGACTGCTCCGCGAGCGTCATGCCGAAGCGGACACGGCGGAAGCCTGGCACACGCAAAGCCGCAAGCAACGCGACGAGCGGCAGCTGGACGCCGATGCGGCCGAGGCGCGACGGCGCGATGCGGATGCCGAGGTCGAACGCGCAGGACAGGTCCTCGTCGAGCAATGGCAACGTCACCTGGAAGGATTGCTGATCCTGCCGGTCGATCCGGATGCGGCGGCGGCCGCCCTCGATGCGTTGGCCGACTGGGTGGTCGGCCCGACGATCGACAACCCGGCGCGACTGGCTCTGCAGGTCGCTCAGCAACGGGCTGCCGAGCAGCTGGCCGAGCGCCATGCCGAGCTCGCGGGCCGCCGGCAGGACCTCGAACGCGAGATCGCGGCCCTCGAGGACGAACGCGCCCGTCTCGAAGCGGGCGTCGACGCGAGCCCGCCGCAGCCCCACACCCGCGGCCCGGACACGCGCAACGCTCGCGCGGGGGCGCCGTTCTGGCAGCTCGTCGACTTTCGCGATCATGTGACGGCGCCCGAACGCGCCGGGCTCGAGGCGGCGCTCGAAGCCTCCGGCCTGCTCGATGCCTGGGTCTCGCCGGACGGCCACCTCCAGAGCACCTCCGGCGAGGCAGTCCTGCACGACACCCGGCTGCAGGCGCGCGGCCGGCAACCCGCGTCCCTCGCCGACTGGCTGACGGTTTCCATGCCAGGCGGCAGCCCGGTAACCGCCAGCGTCGTCGAGCAGGTACTGTCGAGCATCGCCTGCTCCCCCGATGACCAATCCGAGGCCGAAGCGTGGGTCTCGCCCGATGGCCGCTTCCGCCTCGCCGCACTGGCCGGCGCCTGGGCAAAGCCCGCTGCGGCCTATGTCGGCCATGCAGCTCGTGCCGCGGCGCGGGCACGTCGGCTCGCCGAGATTGCCGATGGCCTGGCCCTGCTCGCACGCGACCTGGCCCAGGTGCAGGACCTGGCCGTGCAACTCGCCGTCGATCGCCGCCGCGCCGACGAGGAATGGCGGCGCGCGCCGGCCGACGATGGCCTCAAGCACGCCCATCTCGTTGCGGTAAACCGCGCCGCTGAGCTCCTCCTCGCCCGGGAGAGATTCGCCGAGGCGGACGGTCGATGCCGCGACGCCGAGGCGGCCGCGCGCGACGCGCGCCGAAGCCTGGCGCGGGACGCCGCCGACCTGCGTCTGCCCGAAGAGCTGGCAGGCCTGCGTCCTGTCGAGGTCGCGCTCGACCACTATCGCGATGCGCTGATGCAGCTCGTGCAGGCGATCCACGAGTTGCGACTTGCCGTGCCCGAGCTGCAGCGACGGCAACGCCGCGAGGACGAGGCACGCGAGGACCTGGGTCGCGCGGAACATCGCCTCGGCATCGCCCGCGGCGAAGCCGAGGAAGCGGTCGCCCGCTTCGAGGCGTTGCGCGAGGCGGTCGGCGCCGAGGTCGAGGCGCTGCAGCGGCGCCTGGCCGACGCGCGGCTCGAGATGAACGGCTGCGACGGCGCCTTGCGGCGTGCCAATGCGGCCCTCAACGCCGCCGGTGCGGCTCACGCCGTTGCCAGGGAAAAGGCGGATGCCGCCGAGGCGCTGCTGCAACAGCGCGCCGATCAGCGATCCCTCGCGGTGTCGAGCTGGCAGCGCTTCGTGGCCACCGGTCTGTTCGCCGCGGCACTGCCGGAGATGGAGCAGCCGGATCTGGCCGCTCCGTGGACCATCGACCCTGCGCTCACCCTGGCGCGGCGGGCCGAGCAGGCGCTCGCCGGCCTCGCGGACGACGACGACAGCTGGACGCGCGTGCAACGCCAGGCGAATGAAGGATTTGCCGAGCTGCAGCGCGCCCTGAGCGCGCTCGCGCACCAGACGATCGCCGACCACGGCGACTGGGGATTCGTCGTCCACATCGTCTACCAGAACCGGCCCGAGCGCCCCGACCGCCTGGCTGCGCTGCTGGGCGAGGAGATCGCGCAGCGCAGCGAGCTGCTCAGCGCCAAGGAGCGCGCCATCCTGGAGAATCACCTGCAGGCCGAGATCGCCTCCGAGATCCAGCGCCTGCTGCAGGGAGCGGAGCGCCAGCGCGACTCGATCAACAAGGAGCTGCACAAGCGCCCGACCAGCACCGGGGTGCGCTTCCGCCTGATGTGGCAAACCCTCGGCGAGGACGAAGGAGCGCCCGTCGGGCTCGAGGCGGCGCGCAGGCGCCTGCTCAATACCAGCGCCGACCTGTGGTCGGCCGAGGATCGCAGCGTGGTCGGGGCGATGTTGCAGCAGTGCATCGCCGCCGAGCGCGAGCGCTCCGAGGCCGTTGGCGGCAGGGGCGGCAGCCTGCTCGAGCAGCTCGCCGCGGCGCTCGACTACCGGCGCTGGCACCGCTTCCGCGTCGAGCGCTGGCAGGACGGCAGCTGGCGCAAGCTGTCGGGCCCCGCTTCCAGCGGCGAGCGTGCGCTCGGGCTCACGGTGCCGCTGTTCGCGGCCGTGGCGAGCTTCTACAGCCAGGGCGCATATGCCCTGGCGCCGCGCCTGATGCTGCTGGACGAGGCCTTTGCCGGCATCGACGATGCCGCGCGCGCCCACTGCATGGCGCTGATCCGCGAGTTCGACCTCGACTTCGTCATCACCAGTGAGCGCGAATGGGGCTGCTACGCCGAGCTGCCGGGCGTGGCAATCTGCCAGCTGCAGCGGCGAGAAGGCATCGACGCCGTCTTCGTCTCGCGCTGGAGCTGGGACGGCAAGGCGAGAACGCTCGAAGCCGACCCTGACCGCCGGTATGCGCCGGCATGAGCGACGCGGGCGATGCACGGCTGCAGCGCCTGCTCGGCGGCGATCAGCTCGCCGCGCTGCGACTGCGCTTGCGGCGCCGCTTCGAGCGTGCGATGCCCGGCGAGCCCGTGGAGATCGTCCGGATCGCCGGGCTCGATGCCCAGGAGCACGCCGCCCTGGCCTCGCTGATCGGCCGGCCTCAGCGGCTTTCCAGCTCTCTTGGGATCGACGTCCGCATGATCGATGCCTCGCTGCAGCGCGCCGGCATCGCCGACTCCTTGCGCGATGCGCTGGAGCGACTGGACGGACCGATCCTCGACTTGGCGGCCTCCCGTCAACGCTTGCAGGTTCATTGGGCAGACCTGATCGCGGATTGTCGTCATCCTGGCCTCGCCGCGCTGCTGCGGATGCCGGCCAGCCTCGGCCTGCTGAAGCGCCTGGCGCGGCAGGACCCGGCGGCGGGCGCACGATTGTGCCGGCAGGCCGAAGCGGTGCTGCAGCGCTTGCCGGCCAACGGACAGGCGCGATCGCACCTGGCGGCCGAAACGCTTGGCGATGCCCACGCCCTCGACGACGGTCAGCCCGTGGCGACTCTCGTCCTCGCCGTGCAGCGCCGCAGCGTCGCGCCGACGGACGAGCTAGGGCGGCGGCGGGGGTCCTGGTCAACGAGCTGGCGCGGCCTGCCCTGTTCCTGAACCTTGGGACGGAGAGTGGCGACGACCACTGGACGCCTGGCGAGCCATCGTTCCTTTCCCTGCGCGCCCTGGTGCGCACCGCTCGGCACTGGAGGGTCGTAGGCCAGGACGTTCGCGTCTGCGAAAATCCCAACGTCGTCGCCATCGCCGCGGACCGCCTCGGCGCAAGGTGCCGCCCCCTGGTATGCACCGATGGCATGCCGGCCGCCGCCCAGCGAACCCTCCTGACACAGCTCGCCCGCGCCGGCGCCCGCCTCCTCTATCACGGCGACTTCGACTGGCCCGGCGTGACCATCGCCAACACGGTCCTGCGAGACCATGGGGCGCTGCCGTGGCGGCTCGGTGCCGCGGACTATCTGGCGGCGATCCGCGGAGCGACGGCCGACCGGCAACCGCTCACCGCCCGACCGATCACGGCAAGCTGGGACGAGGCCTTGACGCCCGCCATGGAGCAGCACGGGGTGGCCATTGCCGAAGAATCGCTGGCGGAGTCGCTGCTTCGCGACCTCGAGGAGCCATAGAGTGTCCAAGGCGAGAGGCAGAAGCGGCGAGATCAATCCCGCATTTCGAGGTCTGCCGACATAGCGACGAAGGTTTTCTTCTGGCGGTGCCGCTCACGCAGCGCCTTCAGGCGATGGGTGAAGGCACCCTGGTCTCCGTCCCGCTGGGCCAGCAGCTGCAGATCGCGAAGGAGGCCAATCGCCATCTTGTAGCCTGCCGGCGTCCGTCGTCCGAGAGCGTCCTCCACGTCGCTCCAGACATCGGCTCCAAGCTCCTGGAGAGCGTCGAGCCGAGCACGATTGTTTTCGAGTACTCTCTGGAACTGCGCCCGCTCGCGCGCCTCTCCCACCTCTGTCGCCCGAGTAAGCAAATGGCCGGCGGTGCGGCTGCCGCGGGTTTGAGAGCGCTCTCCACAAACCGTGCTCTCGGTCTCGGCCGCCGCCTCCAGGAGATCGGGATGGATATGGAGAAAGCTCGCGGCTTCCCGGAGGGCGTCGGTCAGGGGGCCAATGCCAGGGAGCGGCTCCACCTCGTCGTCGGGGACGTAGTCGTCGAGATCCACCGCCACGAGCCACAGCAGATAGAGCAGCCTGAGGTCACCGGAAATGACGTCGGCGCGCAGGCTTCCGACCAGGGAGAGCCGGTGCCCCTCGTCGTCCCAACCCTCGGACAGCTCGTCGTATCCGGCGACTTCCCCAAGGTAGACATCCACCATCACGTCGGCGCCCTCGGTTCGAATGTCGATATCGTCGACGTGGCCAACAAAGACCCCGAGGTCCACGCCCTCCAGAAAGCGCTTCGGCATGCGCATCATCATTGCGCGCGTTCCCATGTTCGTATGCATCAGATGCACGTCGAAGCTGCCTTTCATGAGCACGGCCCGCTTGGGCGAGCGGTCCTGGTCGACCGCGCAGCAGACCCTGAGGCTCGTCGCCCCTACTCGTGCCTCCGGAAATGTCTCGCGAAGCCGATCTTGCTCGATGTCGTCGAGCAGGCGATCGACCGCCAGGAACTCGTAAAGTCGATACTTGCTAAGCATGGCACGCTCCGTGCTGCAACCGCACAGCCCTACATCAGTCTCACGCCATGGGCGCGCGCGGGCGGTCGTGCCCAGCACGGACAGCGCGTCGGCGAGCTGTCGTGCGATCTCCGGCAGCGGCAGCGACACCTTGAGGCATTTTCCCACTCTTCGGGTTCTGTCGCCGCGCATCCATCTCCCATTCCGGCCATGATCGACGGGCGCATCGGCATGTGCGAGCCGCCGCTCGGTCCGCTGAAGCTACCACTGGCCGGTCGAGCGTGGTTGTGGGCAACCAGAGGAAACGGCACTCATGCCCGAAGCTCGAGAAAGTGAAGGCGCGGGGCAAGGAATCAGGGCTCGCCCGATGCCGAGCGTCTCGAGCAATCCGTGGGCGGACGACCTGGTGTCGTCTATTGCCCAAGGGACTCGGCCTGCCTCACGGTGGCGGCCGGAAGATGCGAACAGCGAGGCGTCGCTGACGGGAGCCCGGTCCCGCGCTTCCCCTGAGCGCCACGGCCGCTGGAAAGCCGTCGAAGGGCTCGAGGCACCACAGGGCATAGTGGCCGGCGATCGCCGGGGCACCGCCGATCTCGACATCGAGCCGGTCGAGAGCCGGATCGACATCGACCTCGAACCAGTCGAGCTCGAAGGCAACGCCAACGCCTGCCGCCTTCACCAAAGCTTCCTTGCGGGTCCAGCAAGCATAGAAGCCGCGCCGGTACGCATCGGCAGGCAAGGCGGCGAGCTCCCGATTCTCGCGCGCGGAGAACGTTCTCCTGGCGACCGCAGCCATGTCCGCCATGTCGCGCGCAGCCTCGATGTCGACGCCGATCTCCGATCCGCGAACCACGCCCAGCAATGCCCATCGATCGGAATGCGACAGGTTGAACCGCAGGCCGTCGTCGCCCTCGGCAAGGCCGGGCTTGCCATGCGGCCCGTAGACGAGCTGCAGCCTCTCGGGCGGCATCGCGAGGTAGGATCCCAGCAGCACGCGCAAGGCACCGCGGCCGACCGTGAAGCGATCCTGGTGCTGGCGCCGCAGGAACCGAGCCGCCCGCGCGCGCTCGTCGGCATCCAGCGCAGCACCGAGCATGGCACGCTGCTCCTCCGGTTGATCGAGGTCGATCAGCCAGAGATGCACTTCATCCTTTTGCAGGGTCACGTCCGCCCCGTCTCCTTCCCACGCAGGCGCCCAGCCATACCTCCGGAGGGCCATCGCCTTCCACTCGACATTCGCGGGCCCTATCATCGGGTAACGAAGCCGAGGAGGGAACAACCGTGCTCACCGTCACGCGCGACATGATCCTGCCGACAACCGTCACCGGCTCCTATCCGCGCCCGCTATGGTTCGATCGCAGCCTGGAGGGGCGCTCGTTCAAGTCGGCGCTGGGTGATTCGCTGTTCCGGGAGCAATACCTCGATGCCGTCGCCAGCATCATCGCCGAGCAGGAGGCGGCCGGGCTGGACATCGTGACCGACGGCGACAGTGGTTCTTCTATCCGATCGAGCGGCTGGGCGGCATCGAGGGCCATCGCGACACGTCGCGCGGCTGGATGGCGCGACATGGCCTGAGGCCCGGCAAGATACTCTGGGAGGTCCAGGAGGCCTACCAGCCCGGCGTGGTGCGCAGGAAGCTGTCGCGCGGGCCGCTCGAGTACGCCGCGCTGTGGCAGGTTGCACAGCGGCTCACCGATCGGCCGCTCAAGTTCGGCGCGATCTGCGCGCCGGCGCTGGCGTCCATGCTGTGGAACGAGTTCTACGACGACGACAGGGCGATGATCCTCGATCTCTGCGACATCATGAACGCCGAGTTTCGCGCGCTCGCAGACGCCGGTTGCCCGCTGATCCAGGTCGAGGAGCCGCCGCACCACTTGCGCGCCCAGCAGGCCGGTACGACGGACGCCGACCTCGAGTTCCAGACCGAGGCATTCAATCGCCAGCTCACCGGCGTGGACGCCGAGATCTGGGTGCATACCTGCTGGGGCAACCCCAATCAGCAGCGCGTGCATTGGGAGGTGCCGAGCTACGAGCGCGGCCTGCCCCACCTGCTCCAGCTGAACTGCGACGTGCTGACGATCGAATGCGCCAGCTCGGAGGGGCGCGACCTCCCACTCTTCAAGCACGTCAAGACCGACAAGAAGATCGCCATCGGCGTCGTCAACCATTGCAACACGGTGGTCGAGCCGGCCGAGCACGTGGCGGCGTTGATCCGCAAGGCCCTGGAGTTCATTCCCAAGGAGCAGCTCATCATCAGCACCGATTGCGGCTTCGGCCGCGAGGGCCTGTCGCGGCGCATCGCCTTCTACAAGTGCGTGGCCCTGGTCGAGGGAACCAACATCGTGCGCCGCGAGCTCGGCCTGCCCCGAAGCTGTGGTTCGCGGGGCAGTGAGCTCGCTTACCCGACAGAATTCCGCCAGCATGATCCCGTCGAGCCCCCACGCGCCGCTGCACAGCGGCTCGGGGCGATGGGTGGCCGCCATGCTGGGCCGCGCATTCAGGCGCGCCGGCCAAGTCTCCACGTGCGTGCCTGCAAGCAGGGACGACCCACGGGAGTCGCGGCGGCGAAGTCAAGCTGGTGTGCCAAAACGGCGAAGGCTTGCTCCTGGCTTGCCTTGACGCAGATGCTCTTGCGCACCGACGCGATCGTGATCGTGCCAGTCATTTCCGCTCCGCCTCCGCCTGGAACGCCGCCAGTGCGTCGTCCCGGAAAGTATCGAGCCAAGCCCGCAACGCGCCGAGCCGGTGCGGGTCGATGTAGTAGACGCGCCGCGTGCCCTCGGCCCGGTCGCCCACCAGTCCCGCCTCCTTCAGCACCTTGAGATGCTGAGACACCGCCGGCCGGCTGACCGGCATCGCGGCGGCAATCACGCCGACCGGCTGCGGGCCCGAGCGCAGCTGCTCGAACACCCGACGGCGGGTCGGGTCGGCAAGCGCTGACAGGGCATCTTCGTAAGACATGACTTACCGTAAGTTACTACTTACCAATCGTCAAGCTTTCCCCTGGCGGTGTAATCACGGGAAGCAAACAGGGCCTGCATGCTAGGCTTGCCGCCATGACCCCATACGCAGAGTACAAGCCCCTCACCTTCCACGATGCCACACGCCGGTTCACCGACGGCAACGACAGCCCGCGCGCCTACCTGGAGCGCTGCCTCGAGACCATTGCGGCGCGCGAGCCGATCGTGAAGGCGCTTACCGCGATCAACGAGTCGGGCGCCCGCACTGCCGCCGACGTCAGCACCGCGCGCTGGAAAGCCGGCAAGCCGCTGTCGTCGATCGACGGCATGCCGGTCGCCATCAAGGACCTGCTCGAGACGCGGGACATGCCCACCGAGATGGGCTGCGCGGCGATGAAGGGGAACTTCCCCAAGCGCGACAATGCCGGGGTCTGGGCGCTGCGCCAGGCGGGCGCGGTGATCCTCGCCAAGACGGTGACCGCCGAGCTCGGCGGCTCCCATCCCGGGCCGACGACCAACCCGTTCGACCCGGCGCGCACGCCGGGCGGCTCGTCCTCCGGATCAGCGGCCGCCGTCGGCGCCAACATGGTGCCGATGGCAATCGGCACGCAGGTGGGCGGCTCGATCATCCGGCCAGCTGCCTACTGCGGAAACTTTGCGCTGAAGCCGACGCAGGGCGGCATCAACCGCGGCGAGCGGTTGGCCACCAGCCAGAGCACGCACGGCCCGCACGCCAACTCGCTCGAGGACATGTGGCACTCCGCCATCGAGATGGCCAAGCGCTGCGGCGGCGACCGCGGCGCGCTCGGCCTGATGGGCCCCGACGGCCTTCCCGCCGCGATCAAGCCCGACCGGCTGATCGTGCTGGAGACCGAAGGCTGGGTCGACCTCGATGCGGCGACCAAGACCGGCTTCGCCCAGCTCCTGCGGGCACTCGAGGCGGCCGGCGTCAGCCTGATCCGCCGCGCCGACCATCCCTTCGTCGAGGCGCTGGAGCGGGCGATCGCCAGCGGACGCGCGGTCTGCAACGGCATTACCAGCTGGGAGAACCGGTGGTACCAGCGCGGCATGCTCGATGCAGCGCCCGACGGCCTCAGCGCCCGTGCCAAGGCGAGCTTGCTCAAGGCCGAGTCGATGACGCCCGATGACTATCGCGCGAGCCTGCTGGTCCGGCAGCAGGCGCAGCTCGCCCACGCCGCCGTGGCCTCGCTCGCCGATGCCGCGATCACGCTCGCCTGCCCCGGGCCCGCGCCGCTGTGGTCGGGCGATGTCCCGGGCCAGCCGCTGGCGCCGCGGCCGACGGGCGACTTCGTGTTCAATGCGCCCTCGTCGATGCTGTTCGCGCCGGTGGTGACGGTACCGCTGATGAGCGTCGGCGGCCTGCCGGTCGGGGTGCAGGTCATGGGCCAGCAGCACGAGGATGCCCGCGTGACCGGCCTCGCCCGCTGGTTCACCGAGAACATCGATCGCATCGCCACTGCGGCCTGAGGCCGAGGACAAGCGCATGATCGCCTTCGGATTTCGTCTGCTGCTCGCCGTCGCCTGCCTCGCGCTGGCACAGGCCGCAGCCCCGCTTCGTCCGGCGAGCGCCGCAGATCTTGAGACCACGAAGGCAGCGATCCAGCGCAGCCTCGACGTGCAGTACCCGCGCATCGAGGCGCTCTACAAGGACATCCACGCCCATCCCGAGCTGGGCTTCCAGGAGACGCGCACGGCGGCCCGGCTCGCGGCCGAGATGCGAGCGCTGGGCTTCGAGGTCACCGAGAGTGTCGGCCGGACCGGCATCGTCGCCCTCTACCGCAATGGGCCGGGGCCGACCGTCATGGTGCGCACCGAGCTCGATGCGCTGCCGCTCCTGGAGAAGACCGGCCTGCCCTACGCCAGCACCTTCAAGCAGCTGTTGCGCGGCGTCGAGACGCCGGTCATGCACGCCTGCGGCCACGACATCCACATGGCGGCGTGGGTCGCCGCCGCCAAGGTGCTGATCGACATGAAGGACGAGTGGAGCGGCACCCTGATGTTCATAGGCCAGCCGGCCGAGGAAGGCGGCGGCGGCGCCAGGGCAATGCTGGCCGACGGCCTGTTCACGCGCTTCCCCAAGCCCGACTACGGCTTCGCCCTGCATGTCGGGCCGGCTCCGTATGGCTACGTAAGCTACAGGTCCGGCGTCGTAAACTCGACAGCCGACGGATTCTCGATCACCTTCACCGGCAAAGGTGGCCACGGCTCGCGGCCGCACACCACGGTCGATCCGGTGATGATGGCCGCACGCTTCATAGTCGACGTGCAGAGCGTGGTCAGCCTCGAGAAAGACGCCAACCGGTTCGGTGTCGTCACTGTCGGTGCGGTACAGGCTGGCAACGCCGGAAATGTCATTCCGGACACCGCGACCGTGCGGGGCACCATTCGTTCCCATGACGAGCCGACGCGCGCCAGGCTGATCGAAGGAGTCGAGCGCACTGCCCGGGCGGTGGCGACAATGGCAGGCGCCGGCGAGCCCGAGATCAGGATCTCCGGAAGTGCCAAGGCGGTGGTCAACGACGCCACGCTGGCGCAGCGCAGTGGCGCCGTGCTGAAGAGGGCCTTCGGCGACAATGCACGCCAGATGCGGCTACCCAGCTCCGCCAGCGAGGACTATTCGGAGTTCGTCGCAGCCGGCGTGCCCTCGTTCTATTTCGGCATCGGCGGTCTCGACCCCAAGCAGATGGCCGAGGCATCCGCGAAGAAGATTCCGATTCCGGGCAATCACTCGCCAGAGTTCGCCCCGATCCCCGAGCCCACCATCCGCACCGGCGTGCAGGCAATGACTCTGGTGGTGCTCGAGGTGCTGCGGAAGAACTGACGGCGGCAGGAGGCGACAGGACGGCCGGCAGATCGAGCCGTCGATCCAAGGAGAAGCCGATGAGAAGCGTCTACTCGCTGGCGTTCGCTGGTCTGCTTGCGTCGGTCGTACCGGCTGCCGCCCAGGACAAGCCGTTCTCGATGGCCGGCACGTGGCTCAACAAGGGCGAGTCCGTTTCCATCGGCGAGAGTCATCACCCGGAGCACCATGTCAGGGAATCCGAGCCGAAGGTGGTGCAGACGTCGCTGCGCATTGTAATCGACAGCCATGTCGGCACCAGTTTCTGGGGCACCGCGACAGGCGCGAGTGGAGTGCCGGAGCGCATCGTCGGCGCGACCAACGGCAAGCGCGGCTCGGCCGTCAACGCGCGCGGCGGCATCTACCAGTTCGTCGTCGTCGACGCGAACACGCTCGAGACCTGCTACGCGGTGCGAACGGACAAGCACCTTGCCGCAAGCTGCACCACCTGGACCCGGCAGTGAGCACCCTCGGGTCGACCGCCAGCCGCCAGCCGCGGCCCCCCCGACACGGCAGACACGGGCCCTGACGATCATGCGGGCCGGGCGCCGTTGCCACCGACCACAATTGGGATGGGGTGCGACAGCGACCTTCGACCCACCTCCTGGAGGCAATGACCTTGGATACGACAGCCGACAACCCGGCCAGCCCGCCGCCCGTTGCAACGCGCCGCTCCCTGGTGCGGACGTTTCACGGCCAGTCCCTTGCAGACGACTATGCCTGGCTGAAGGACGCGCGGTGGCAACAGGTGCTGCGCGATCCGGCGCTGCTCGACCCGGAGATCCGGGCCTATCTCGAGGCGGAGAACCGCTACGCCGAAGCGGTGCTGCGGCCGACCAGTGAACTGCAGAAGACACTGGTCGCCGAGATGCGCGGTCGCATCAAGGAGGACGATTCCACCGTACCGCAACCCGACGGCCGGTTCGCCTACCTGTCGCGCTATCGCGATGGCGGCCAGCATCCGCTGATCGCCCGCACGCCGCGCGACGGCGGCGATGCCACGACGCTGCTCGACGGAGATGCGCTCGCCGCCAGCTCGGCCTACTTCAAGCTCGGCTACACGCGGCATTCGCCGGACCACCGGTACGAGGCCTGGAGCGCCGACATCCGCGGCTCCGAGTACTACACCATCCGCGTGCGCAGTTGGCTGACCGGCGAGGATCTCGGCGACGTCCTCGAGCAGACTTCGGGCGGCGTGGTCTGGGGGCTCGACTCGACGTTTTTCTACTACATCGGGGTCGACGAGAATCACCGGCCGCTGAAAGTCTACCGCCATCGCCTGGGCAGCCCGCAGAGCGACGACGTCCTGGTCTACGACGAGAAGGACAGCGGCTGGTTCACGCGGGTCGAGGAAAGCGCCAGCGGCCGCTACTGCGTCATCAACACGGGCGACCACGACACCTCCGAGAACTGGCTGATCGACCTGTCGCGACCCGACGCGGTGCCGCGCCTGGTGACAGCGCGCGAGACCGGCATCCGCTACGGCGTGTACGACCGCGGCGACGAGCTCTTCATCCACACCAACGAGGGCGACGCCATCGACTACCGCATCGCCATGGCGCCATTGGCGACGCCGGAGCGCATTCGCTGGCGACCGCTGATCGCGCATCGGCCAGGTATCTACATCGTGAGCATGGCGCTCTACGCCGGATACCTGGTGCGGCTGGAGCGCGCAAACGCGCTGCCGGCGATCGTCATCCGTCGGCTCGACGACGGCAGCGAGCATGCGATCGAGTTCTCCGAGGCGGCGTACGCGCTCGATGTCGTCGACGGCTACGAGTTCGACACCACGCGGCTGCGCTTCGCCTACTCCTCGATGACGACGCCGGCCGAGGTCTACGACTACGACATGGCCAGCCGCCAGCGCACCCTGCGCAAGCGGCAGGAAATTCCGTCCGGACACGATCCGGCCGCCTACGTGACGCGTCGCCTTCTTGCGATAGCGCACGACGGGGCGCAGGTGCCGGTGTCGGTCCTGCATCGGCACGACCTCACGCCCGACGGGACGGCGCCGCTGCTGCTCTACGGCTATGGCTCCTACGGCATGGCGATGCCGGCATCGTTCGCCGCCAATCGCCTGTCGCTGGTCGACCGAGGCTTCGTCTATGCCATCGCCCACATCCGTGGCGGCGCCGACAAAGGCTGGGGCTGGTACCTCGACGGCAAGCGCGAGCGGAAGACCAACACCTTCGCCGATTTCGAGGCCGTGGCGCACGCGCTGATTGCCGGGCGCTACACCGCGGCCGGCCGCATCGTCGCCCATGGCGGCAGCGCCGGCGGCATGCTGATGGGAGCAATCGCCAACCGCGCGCCCGCGCTGTTCGCCGGCATCGTCGCCGAGGTGCCGTTCGTCGACGTGCTGAACACCATGCTCGACGATACGCTGCCGCTCACCCCGCCGGAATGGCCGGAGTGGGGCAACCCGATCGGCGACGAAGCCGCGTTCCGCCACATACGCTCCTACTCGCCCTACGATAATGTCGCAGCGCAGCGCTATCCGGCCATCCTGGCGATGGCGGGCCTCACTGACCCGCGCGTAACCTACTGGGAACCGGCCAAGTGGGTCGCGCGTTTGCGTGCCACCATGACGGGTGGCGGACCGATCCTCCTGCGCACCAACATGGGCGCAGGCCACGGCGGCGCCGCTGGCCGTTTCGACCGGCTGAGCGAAGTGGCGATCGCCTACGCCTTCGCCCTGCAGGTGGTGAAACAGGTCCCGGGTTGAGCTTTGGCCTTCTGAATCGCGAACGCCCAACGTCATTGCTGGGAGCGCGCCATTTCGTTGGCGCTCAAGAGATGTGTCATCAACGAAAAGAGCGCCACAGGAGTGACGCGCTCCCAGCAATGAACAGCAGGAGAGCGGCATGGCGACCTACGACGCGATCGTTATCGGGACGGGGCAGGCAGGACCTGCCCTGGCAAGACGACTGGCGGGCTCGGGACAGACGGTGGCGATCGTCGAGCGCGGGCGTTTCGGCGGCACCTGCGTCAACACCGGATGCACGCCGACCAAGACGCTGGTCGCCAGTGCCTATGCCGTCCACATGGCGCGGCGTGGCGCCGACTACGGCTTCACCGTCGGCGGCGCCATCAGCGTCGACATGAAGCGCATCAAGGCGCGCAAGGACGAGATCGCCGGGGCGTCGACCCGGGGCGTCGAGCGCTCGCTGCGGCGGCTCGGGAACGGCACAGTGCACCAGGGCCACGCGCGCTTCGTGTCGCCCAACGAGGTCGCGGTCGGCGACGACGTGCTGCGCGGCGACCGCATCTTCATCAATGTCGGCGGCCGTGCCGCGGTGCCCGATATCCCCGGCCTCGACAAGATCGACTACCTCACCAACAGCTCGATGATGGACGTCGATTTCCTGCCGCGGCACCTGCTGGTGCTGGGCGGCAGCTACATCGGATTGGAGTTCGCCCAGATGTACCGCCGTTTCGGCAGCAGGGTCACGGTCGTCGAGGTCGGGCCGCGCCTGGTGCCGCGCGAGGACGAGGAAGTTTCGCGAGCGATCGCCGCCTTCCTCGGCCGCGAGGGCATCGAGGTCCGCACCAGCGCGCGCTGTCTCGGCCTTGCCAGGAACGGCGACGACATCGTCATGACTCTCGCCTGCGAGCAGGGCGCGCCGGAGGTCACAGGCTCTCACCTCCTGGTGGCGACGGGCCGGCGACCCAACACCGACGACCTCGGGATCGACCGCGCCGGGATCAAGACCGACGTGCGTGGCTACATCGAGGTCGACGACGAGCTCAGGACCAGCGTGCCGGGCATCTGGGCCCTGGGCGATTGCAATGGCCGCGGCGCCTTCACCCACACCGCCTGGAACGACTTCGAGATCGTGGCCGCCAACCTGCTAGACGGCGAGCAGCGGCGTGTCGGCGATCGCATTCCCGCCTACGCGTTGTACACCGATCCGCCGCTCGGTCGCGCCGGCATGACCGAGGCCGAGGTCCGGCGCAGCGGCCGTCCGGCGCTGGTCGGCAGGATCGCCATGGAGGATGTCTCGCGCGCCGCCGAGAAGGGCGAGACCGAGGGCTTCATGAAGGTGCTGATCGACGCAGAATCCAGGCTGATCCTGGGCGCCACTTTCCTCGGCACCAGCGGCGACGAGGCCATCCACTGCGTGCTCGATGCGATGTATGCCAAGGCGCCCTACACCGTCCTGCAACGCGCCGTGCACATCCATCCCACGGTCTCCGAGTTCATCCCGACGCTGCTCGGTGATCTGGTCCCGCTGGAGAGGAGCGCTCTCCATCCGGAAGCTTGACGCGAACCAGGACCTGTGTACCCTTCGATCAACTGCTGGCGTCCGCATGGCTTCGGAGCGTGGTGCCCTTACCAGCCGCAAGGTGGCAGGAACGGTAAGGGTCGCAGGCCGTACTACTTATTAGTACCGCGTACTTTCAGTACCGCGAGGATCCGGCCTCTCTGGGCCTGATCGCCCTTCTGAACAAGAATAGACACGCCTGGGGAACAACACGCCTGGGAGGCGACTGATCATGAAATCGTTCAGCAGACGCAAGGCGACTCTCGCGCTCGGCGCCGCAGCGCTCGCGCTCGGCTCACGCGCCGCCTCCGCGGCGACCTACACGCTGCGCTACTCCGATATCGGACCGCCGCGCGGTCCACGGGCGGAAACGCTCAAGTGGTGGGCGGCCGAGATCGAGAAGCAGACCAATGGCCAGGTCAAGGTCGAGTTCTTCTGGAGCCAGGCGCTGGTCAAGGGCAAGGACACGCTGAAGGCAGTGGGTTCCGGGCTCGCCGAGGCCGGGTCGATCCTAGGCATTTACACGCCGGCCGAGCTGCCGATCTGGAACTACGCCAACACGCCCTTCGGAGTCCGCAACATCTGGGTCGGCATGCGCACCTGGAACGAGCTGCGCCAGACCGTGCCAGAGCTGCGCAAGGAGACCGAGAGGCACAACATTCACATCCTGTTCAACTTTTCCACAGGGCCAGTCGACCTGCTGAGCCGCATGCCGATTCGCTCGACCAAGGATGTCACCGGCAAGAAGGTGCGCACCACCGGCGGCTGGACCCAGGTGATGCTGGGGCTGGGCGCGACACCGGTCGATATCGGCTTCGGCGAGCTCTATCAGGCGCTCGAACGCGGCACCGTCGACGCGACCATTAACTACATCCCGTTCGTGAAGTCGTACAAGCATTTCGAGGTCGCCGGCCATCTGACGGAGACGGAGATGGGCCAGGTGCTGGGCTATGGCGCTGGGATCAACCTTCGCCTGTGGAAGCAGATGCCGCAGGATATTCGCGATAAGATCACCAAGATCAGCGACGAGTACATGGATCGCTACGCGAAGGCCTACCTCGAGGATGCGAAGAGAACCAAGGCCGAGCTGATCGCCGGCATCGATGGCAAAAAGGTGCAGTTCTACGAGCTGCCGGATGCCGATCGCGCGGAATGGGAGAAGCTGGCCGCGCCATTCACCGAGAAGTGGATGGAGACCATGAAAGGCAAGGGGTTCGACGCCAAGGCCTTTCTCGCCACCTTCGAGAAGACGCGCGCGAAGTACGAGAAGGAGCTGAAGACCAACGGGCTCGCGATGATCCGCTAGCGCTTCTGCCCGATCCCATCCGCGACATGCGTTCCTCCGTGCAATCGGTGCTCGACGCGATCGACCGGATGCTGGTGGCACTCGCTGTCGCGGCTCTGCTGCTGATGACCGTCCTGTGCGTCGTCTCGGTGGGCGGGAGATATCTCTTCAGCATGCCGGTTCCCGACGATCTCACGTTCAGCGAGATGCTGCTCGTCGTGCTGGTGTTTCTGCCGTTTGGCCGGGTCCAGGCGTTGCGCGAGCATGTGTCGGTGAGCCTGCTCACCGATCTCATGCCGGCCCGGGCCCAGGCGTTGTGCCTCTTGCTCGCTCTGCTCGTCGGGCTGGCCTTCTTCGGCATGGTAACGGCCGCCACGTTCGAAGCCTTCTACGATGCCTTCGAGGCCGGCGCCTACTACTCAGGTCGCCTGGACTTGCCGGAATGGCCGGCGCGGTTCGCGGTCTTCCTCGGCTGCGCCGCCATGTTCCTGCGGCTCGTGCTGGATTTCGTCACGTCATTGCTTTCCTCCCTGCGCCGTTGACCGGAGCTGTCGTTCATGGACCCGATCTCGCTCGGCATCATCGGCCTCGTTCTGCTGCTCGTGCTGATCTTCCTGAACGTGCCGATCGGCTTCTGCCTCGGCCTGGTGGGTTTCGCCGGGCTGATCGTGGTGGTCGGGTGGCCACGCGGCGCAGCGTTCGACTTCGAGCGGGGCTGGAACGCCGCCTGGGCCTACCTTTCCTTCGAGCCGTTCTCGTTCATCGCCTCGTTCCCGTTGGTCGCAGTGCCGCTGTTCCTGTTCATGGGCTACGTGGCCTTCCACGCCGGCTTCACCCGCGACATCTACTACGCCGCACGAGTCTGGCTGTCGCGCCTGCCCGGCGGCCTCGCCATGGCCTCGGTCGCCGGTTGCGCGATGTTCGCTGCCGTCAGCGGTTCCAGCCTCGCGACCGCAGCTGCCATGGGCAAGCTCGCGGTGCCGGAGATGTTGCGCTACAAGTACGATAAGGGGCTCGCCACGGGGGTGGTGGCAGCGAGCGGCACGCTGGGCTCGCTTATACCGCCCAGCATCCTGATGGTGCTCTACGGCATCTTCACCGAGCAGTCTGTCGGCAAGCTGCTAATCGCTGGGTTCATCCCGGGGGTGCTGTCGGCGGCCATTTACATGGCGATGATCTGGGTACGCTGCGCGATCTCGCCCCAGCTCGCCCCGCTGCCCGAGCAGGCGAACTGGCTCGAGAAGGTGCGGGCGATCAAGGGCGTATGGTCGATCGTGGTGCTGTTCCTGATCGTCATGGGCGGCATCTATCTCGGCATCGTAACGCCGACCGAGGCGGCAGCGATGGGCGCCGCGGGAGCTTGGGTGCTGGCATTCCTCGCCCGCCGGGTCACCCGCGAGGGCGCGCGCTCCGCCATCGGCGAGACCGTCCTTCAGACCGCCAGCATCTTCGCGGTCGTCCTGGGCGCCAAGATCTTCGTTGGCTTCATCGCCGTCACCGGTCTCTCCGGCGTGCTGTCCGACTGGGCGGCCGGGCTCGACCTGCCACCGATCGCGATTCTGCTGGCCCTGTCGCTCGTCTACATCCTGCTTGGCACCTTCATGGACCCGCTCGGCATCATGCTGCTCACCCTGCCGGTGGTCACACCTGTCATCGAGAACCTCGGCTATGACCTGATCTGGTTCGGCGTGATCATGATCAAGTTCCTGGAGATCGGTCTCATCACGCCGCCCGTCGGGCTGAACGTCTTCGTGCTCAAGGGCGTGGTCGGCGATTCGGTGAAGCTCGAGACAATCTTCAAGGGCATCCTGTGGTTCCTGGCGATGGATGTGGTTACCTTGGTGATCCTCATCGTGTTTCCAGAGATCACCCTCTGGCTTCCGAACCAGATCTGGAACTGAGCCGAGGTACGCCAAGGCGCCCTATACCGTGCTGCAACGCGCCGTGCACATCCATCCGACGGTCTCCGAGTTCATCCCGACGCTGCTCGGTGATCTGGTCCCGCTGGAGGACAAGCAGTCCTGGCCAGTCGCCGCCCACACGGGGCATACGCCGACCGCCAGGACCCTGCCGGGCACTACTGCGGCGACAACCCCGGCGGCATGCGCCGCGCGTTCGAGGCCTGCTCGTAGGCGTAGGCCAAGCGCAGCAGCGTGGCCTCGCTCCAGGCGCGGCCGGCGAAGGTGAGGCCGAGCGGAAAGTCCGGCGTCTCCCTGTCGCCGACCCGACTGATGAAGCCCGCCGGCACCAGGACGCTCGGGTAACCCGCCTTGGCGGCGATGGCAGCGCCGGCACTGCCGGGAAACACCACGGCATCGAGGTCGTGCCGGCGCAGGTATGCGTCGAGCCCGCGCTCCTTGGCGGCCAGCAGATCCATGGCGCGCGCCGAGCGATACTCGAGCTCCGAAAGATCGCCGCGGGTTGCCTCGGCAGCGAGAAAGAGATCCTGGCCGAAGCGCAGCGCCCTGTCGGCATGGGTCTGGTTGAAAGCGATGATGTCCGCCATCGACCTGATCTCAGTGCCGACTGCCCAATCGCGCAAATAGAGATTGAGATCGCGCTTGAGCTCGTAGAGGAACACGATCGGCGGTGTCGCCGTCGTGCCCTTGCCGCGGCTGAGCGGATTGCGATTGAGCACAGCCATGGTCGTGCCGGGTCCGCCGATCCAGCCAGCCGTTGGCATGCTGGCGCGAACGAGGGTGGCGCCGCAATCCTCCAGGACCTCGAGCGCCTTCGCCATCACGGCCTTGGATTGATCGGGCAGCCGGCCGAAATAGACGTCGTTCAGCGGATCGTCGGGATCGCTCGGCACGCCAATGCGCATCCCCCTCAACCCGTCCCTGTCGAGGTCCTTTGTATAGTCGTCCGGCCGCTGCAACGGCGCCGTCGCTTCATCCAGCGCATCGCGCGCCGCCAGCACGTTCAGCAGGATCGCGGCGTCACGCACGGTGCGAGTGAGCGGGCCGGCCGTGTCCTGGCTGTGCGAGATCGGCAGGATGCCGGCGCGGCTGATCAGCCCGACCGTGGGCTTCACGGTGACCACGCCGTTCTGCGTCGCCGGACTGAGCAGCGAGCCCGAGGTCTCGGTCCCGATCGCTGCCGCGCAGAGGCCGGCCGCGACGGCGACGGCGGAGCCCGAGCTCGAGCCGCCCGGCGGTACGAGCGGTATGCCGCGATCGTCGAGCAACGTCGGCGCATACGGGTTCCGCACCTGACCGCCAAGCGAGCTGTAGCCCGACGGCATGTCGATCGCGATGATGTTGGCGAACTCGGTGAGGTTCGCCTTGCCCAGGATGACCGCGCCCGCCGCGCGTAGCCGCTTGACGACGGTGGCGTCGTCCCTGGCATGCGCCCCTTCGAGGGCCAGCGATCCCGCCGTCGTTTGCTGCTTGTCGCCGGTGGCGATGTTGTCCTTGACCAGGATCGGCACGCCGGCCAGCGGCCGTTGCGCCGACGGCGTCGCCGCATCGAGGCCGGCGGCAATCGACATTGCGTCGGGGTTGACCTGGCGAACGGAACCAAGCCCCGGTCCGCCGCGGTCGTAAGCGTCGATGCGCGCCAGGTAGGCACGGACGAGGCTGCCGGCAGTGGTCCTCCCGTCGGCAAGGGCCGCTTGCACCTCGGAGAGCGAGGCGTACTCGACGCCGAAGCTGGATTGCCCCGTGGCTTGCCTTGCAGTCATGGCGCCAATCGCGACGGGGAGCGCTGTAAGGTCGCGCCGCGTGAGCTCGCCGCGCCGACCGCGGCTCTCTTCAGGCTCTTCCCGTTCTGCCATTCCTGACTCTCCGGCGCCGGTGATCGCCGAGCATACCAGATGAAGTGACGTCCCCACCCAATGAACGGGGCAAAGCGGTTACTATCGATGAAGCAAGCAAGGCCGGCGCCGGTGGAGTGGTTGCCGCTTTCGATCGGGAACGCCAAGGGCGTCGCCCCGGGTTCGGTGCCCCGATGGACCGTCCGAGCGTGGCCAGGCCGACGAACTGAACTGCGGCTTGGCATTCCGACGCGCGACCGCTCGACGACATCGGGTGCCGGGAGATCGAAGGCTTCGACCGTCCGATGGGGTTGATCAGCGTCGCCGGCCCATCGTAACCTTTCTCCGAAGCGGGTATTGATGGTGGTCTAGTAGAGTGATCCCACGCCGCCTCTGGGAAGGGACGACAGATGGGATCGTGCGCTCGCGGCGCCGGTCGGGGCTGGCGCTGAATGGCGGCCAGCGGACCTGCGCAATCACCTCCACTGTTCCTGCGTCGGGCCGACGAGAGCCTGTCGCATGTCGAGGATGCCCTCAACCTGGTGGCCGCCCTCGCCATATTCTTCCTGATGTTCGTCGGCGTGGCGCAGATCATCGGCCGCACCGTCTTCGATTTCGCGATCTACGGCTATATCGACTGGATCGAGCAGGCGTCGTCGCTGTTCGCCTTCCTGGGCATCGCCTACGCCCAGCGCCTGGGCAGCCATATCGGCATGGACCTGACGATGTCGTGGCGGCCGTCGGCGCGCTGGCGGATCGAGCTGTTCGGCGTCGTCATGGCGATCGCCATCGTCACCGTGCTTGTCTATGCCAGCTTCTTCAACTTCCTGCGCGCCTGGCAGATCGGCGATTCGACCATGGACATTCGGCTGCCGACCTGGCCCGCCAAGCTGATGGTCCCGCTGGCGCTCGCCATGCTGTGGCTGCGGCTGGCGCTGCAGATCTGCGGCTACGTCCGCATGATCGCCCAGCCGGGCGCCGAGCCGGTCGCGGTGCCGAAGCTGATAACGCTGGAGAGCCAGGTACAGGACGAGATCGCTGACGTGCTCGGCCGGGAGCAGCGGCGATGATCGAGCTCGACCCTCTGGCCATCGGCGGCATCGGCATCGTCGTCCTGCTGGCGCTCTGCTTCACCGGCGTGCGCTTCGCCTTCGCCGGGGCGCTGGTCGGCACGACCGGCCTGGTCTGGCTGATCGGCTGGGACGCCGGGATCCGCACCGCCGGCATCGCGCCTTACACGGCCGGCGCCAACTACACGCTGTCGGTCCTGCCGATGTTCATCCTGATCGGCTACCTCGCCTACTATGCCGGCATCACCCAGAGCGCCTTCGAGGCGGCGCGCCGCTGGTTCGGCTGGCTGCCGGGCGGCCTGGCCACCGGCACCATCTTCGCGGTTGCCGGCTTCTCGGCGGTTTCCGGCGCGAGCAGCGCCGCCGCCGCCGTGTTCGCCAAGGTGGCGATCCCGGAGATGCTGCGGGCGAAGTACGACAAGCGCCTGGCTGCCGGCGTGTGCGCCGCCGGCGCCACGCTCGACTCGCTGATCCCGCCCAGCACGCTGCTGGTGGTCTACGGCATCATCACCGAGCAGTCGATCGGCAAGCTGCTGGTCGCGGGCTTCGTGCCGGGCATCGTGTCGGCGATGATCTACGCCTTCATCGTCACCTGGCGGTGCTGGCGGCAGCCCGAGCTCGGGCCGCGCATCACCGGCTACACCTGGCCGCAGCGTGTGAAGTCCCTGCCCGCGACCACGCCGATCTTCCTCGTCATCCTGATCATCTTCCTCAGCATGTATTTCGGCTGGGCGACGCCCACCGAAGCGGGCGCGCTTGGCGCCTTCTCGGTGTTCGCCTTTGCTCTCAAGGAAGGCATCAGTCGCGGCGAGCTGCGCCAGTGCCTGCTCGATTCGGCCAAGCTCACGGTGATGATCTTCACTGTGATCTGGGGCGTGCTGATCTTCGTGCGCTTCCTGGGCTTCTCGGGCATGCCGGAGGCGGTCTCGAAATGGGTGACCGACCTCGACATGCCGCCGCTCGCCATCCTGCTGGCGATCTACCTCCTGTATTTCATCCTCGGCACGGTGCTCGAGGGCATCGGCATGTTCCTGCTGACCCTGCCCGTGGTCTTCCCGGTGATCATGTCTCTGGGCTACGACCCGATCTGGTTCGGCATCGTGCTGGTCAAGCTATCGGGCATCGCCTCGCTGTCGCCGCCGGTCGGCCTGGTGGTGTTCGTCGTGAACGGCGTGCGGCCGGACATCCCCGTACGCGACATCTTCAAGGGGGTCTGGCCGTTCATCTTCGCCGACCTCGTCACGCTCGGGGTGCTGACCGCGTTCCCCGAGATCGTCACCTTCATTCTGGAGAGCACCGACTAACCAAGGGAGGAAGTCGTCATGAAGCGTAGAGTTTTGCTTTCGAGTGGTCTCGCCGCGTTGGCCGCGACCCCGGCCAGAGCCGCCGACAAGGTCACCTGGAACTGGGCGCTGTACGGCCCGCCGCGCGCGGTGACCGTGTGCATGGAGCACCTGGCCAAGGTCGCCAAGGAAAAGAGCGGCGGCAACTTCATCATCAACCTCAAGTACAACGAGCAGCTCGGCGACGCGAAGGACATGCTCGACGGCCTGAAGGTCGAGGCCTTCCAGGGCGCCTTCGTCGCCTACTCCTACGCGCCGGCGAAGACGCCGCTGCAGGGCGTGCTCGACATGCCCTTCCTCCCGATCCCCGACCTGGTCAGCCAGCACAAGGTGCAGGATGCCTACCAGGCCTGGAAGCCCGTCTCCGACGAGCTGTCGAAGTGGAACGGCATGCATTTCATGACCGTCCTGCTGCCGCAGTACGAGTTCATGGGCACCGGCAAGCCGCCGCGCAATCTCGAGGATTGGAAGGGCATGCGGGTGCGCGCGCTGGGCGGCCTCGGCGAGGCCATGAAGCTCCTGGGCGCGGTGCCGACCTCGGTGTCGGCGCCGGAAGTCTACACCGCGCTCGAGCGCGGCATGTTCCAGGCCGCGTCCTTCCCGTTCGCCTACAGCTTCACCGCCTACAAGCTGCACGAGGTGTCGAAGTGGTACACGCTCGGCATGCAGCTCGGCATCATCCACAACTCGCTGGTGCTCAGCCAGACGGCATGGAAGGCCCTGCCCGACGAGTACAGGAAGATCCTCGAGGAGGCCCGGCCGGAAGCCTACCGCCTGCAGATCGCGGCCTACGAGGAGGCCGACAAGAAATCGATCCCGCAGTTCGAGAAGCGCAAGCTCGAGATCGTCAAGGTCTCGCCCGAGATGCGCGAAAAGCTGATCGCCACCGCGGGACGGCCGGTGTGGGATCAATGGGTGACGGACACCGAGAAGAAGGGACTGCCCGGCAAGGAGGCGCTCGAGCTGGTGCTTTCGCAAGCCAAGAAGGTCACCAACTGACGAACGGTGGACGGCGGGCCGGCGGAGCGTGCCGGCCCGCCGTGCCGTCCACCGCGGCGAGCCATCGCGCGGGTCCCTGACAAGACCCGGCTGTTCATCGACTTCATCGTGAACGTCTTCCGCCACGATCCGGATCGCGATCCATGGCTCGAACCGGCGCGGGCCGTTCCGGGCGGCCGCGGCGCCGGACGGACGGCAAACGCGCGACCGCGGCGACAACGCCCGTTTGCCGTGGGCGTCGGTCCAACGCAAGATAACCGTATCCTGCCGAACACAGCCATATGGAGCGACGCGTTGCCGTCCACGATCTCCCAGCCGGTCGCCGCATCGCTGACGCGCGCTGCCATCTTCCTCGTCGTGACCGTGAACGATGGACCGGAGCACGAGGGAACCGTGCGCGGCCTGTGCGCCGATCTGGCTGGGTTGGTGCGCTCGGTCGGGTTCCGTGATCTCGAGTCCCGGCTGTCCTGCGTCATGGCGGTCGGCTCCGATGCCTGGGATCGGCTGTTCGGCTCGCCGAAGCCTGCCGAATTGCACCCGTTCCGGGAGATCCGCGGCCAGCACCACGCCGTCGCCACGCCGGGTGATCTCCTCTTCCACATCCGGTCCGTGCGCATGGATCTGTGCTTCGAGCTGGCGACGCAGATCATGGTCAAGCTCAATGGGGCCGTCACGACGGCCGACGAGGTGCACGGCTTCCAGTATTTCGACGACCGCGACCTGCTGGGCTTCGTCGACGGGACCGAGAACCCCGTCGACCAGGCAGCGCTCGACGCGGCGCTGATTGGCCCCGAGGACGCGGCGTTCACCGGCGGCAGCTACGTGATCGTGCAGAAATACCTGCACGACCTGCAGACGTGGAACGCGGTGCCGGTCGAGGAGCAGGAGAAGATGGTCGGGCGGACCAAGCTCTCCGACATCGAGCTCGACGACGCCGTGAAGCCGACCTCGGCGCACAATGCCCTGACCATCATCGAGGAGAACGGCGAGGAACTGAAGATCGTGCGCGCCAACATGCCGTTCGGCGAGGTCGGCAAGGGCGAGTTCGGCACCTATTTCTGCGGCTATGCCCGCTCGCCGCGACGGACCGAGCAGATGCTCGAGAACATGTTCGTCGGCAGGCCACCGGGGAATTACGACCGGTTGCTGGACTTCAGCCGTGCCGTGACCGGCACGCTGTTCTTCGTGCCGACAGCGACCTTCCTGGAGGAAGTCGTCGCCAACGCGGCGCCGTCAACGCTCGTCGAGCCGGAGGACGGTGGCGGCGATGTCGATCGCGAAGCTGCGTCTTCCGACCGCGACAGCTCGCTCGGCATCGGTTCGCTGAAGGGGGGCGCGGGCGAGAGCTGACCCGGGCTGCAGGAAGGGTATGCCCCGTCCCAGGGCGTGCCCTACGGCCTGCACGGGTTCACCCAGCGCAATCCCTCGATACGGGCGAAGTCGCTGTCGGTGGAGAAGAGGACATAGCCGCGCTCCATCGCGAGCACGGCAAGATGGGCATCGGTGGTCAGGTTCGCGGCAGTTCCCAGCCTTTCGAGGACGTCGCGAAGACGCGAGAAATGCGACCCTGATGGCTGCACGACGTGAACGTGCGGCAAGTCCAGCCAAGCCTGAATTCGTCCCATCACCTCGTGCACAGCCAAGGGACGCGCGACGATCCTGCGGTTTGTCGTGATCCGAACGAAACCAAGCACTGTCGCCCAGGCGAGACCCACCCCTTCCGAGCCCGCCAGACAGCCGTCCCACCAGCGGCGGGCCGAATCGTGCACCGCCGAGTCCGTGTTATGGGCGTGAACGAGAACGTTGACGTCTGGCAGGATCATGAGCGCCTCCCGATTTGTCGGCGAAGCTCTCGGCCTCCAGCTCGTCGGCAAGCTGGCCGAGCTTGTCGAGATCGACGCCCGGCCGGAACCCGAACGAATGCGGCTTGGTCCGGGGCACGGCGCCGCGATACGCCTTCTGTCCCTCGCCGAGACCGGCGCGAATCGTCCGATTGACGACCTCCTTGAACGGAATCCCCTGCTCACGCGCGCGCTGCTTCAGGAGCCCTGCAAGGTCGTCGTCGATCGTCAGCGTTGTTCGCATGCAGACATCATGATGTCTGGAAAGTTGATGTCAAGACATCACGACTGTATGGCCATCCCGGAAGAGATCGCTCGCCTTGAACACGCCGGCCGCGGCCGCAACGGTCGGCAGCTTATCGCCAAGGTCAGCGGCGCGCCTGCTGCATCTCGGTGCTCGCAGATATGCGACAATCGGCCGACAATCCGCTTGGACACGGGTGCACATGACGGACCTGCTCACCACCGACTTCACCGACACGCCGTACTGGTGGGAGGCCGCGCCGCTGACCGAGGTCTCGTCCAGCACGCTCGCGCCCGCGTACGACGTGGTCGTGGTCGGATCGGGCTACACGGGATTGCGCGCTGCCCTGACGCTGGCGCGTGCCGGACGAAGCGTCACGGTCCTCGACAAGGAGCGGCCGGGTTACGGCGCGTCACGCCGCAATGCCGGGTTCATAGGCCGGACCCTCAAGAAGGCCTACATCGACCTGAAGGCGGCCAAGGGCACCGCCCATGCCACCGCCATCTATCGCGATCTGACGGTGGCCTTCGAGAGCACATTCGCTTTCATCGAGGAGGAAGGGATCGAGTGCCACGCCGTGCGCTGCGGGCGCCTGATCGCGGCGACGTCGCCCGCCCACCATGCCCTGCTGGAGCGCGAGTTGGCCGGCATGAAGGCCGACCTCGGGCTTCCCTACACCATGCTGCCGCGCGAGCGGCTGCGCGAGGAGATGGCCAGCGACCTCTACGACGGCGGCGCCGTCATCCCCGATCTCGGATCGCTGCACCCGGGCCTCTATCACCACGGCCTGATGACGAGGGCCCTGGCGGCGGGCGTGGCCATCGTGGGCAATTGCGAGGTGACCGCGATCGAGCCGTCGGCCGGACAGGGCGCACGCTTTCGCGTCACCACGGCCGTCGGACAGACCCGCGCGCGCGACGTCGTCATCGCCACCAACGGCTACACGACCGCGAACCTTCCCTGGCATGCCCGCCGCGTCATCCCCTTTGTCGGCTACATGGCGGCGACGGAGCCGCTCCCGCCGGCGCTCCTGCAGAAGCAGCTGCCGCACCGGCGCACCGTGATCGATGCCAACCTCGACATCGACTTCTTCCGGCCGGCGCCCGATTCGCCGCGCCTGCTGTTCGGCGGCGCCACGGCCAACGGCCTTCAGGATCCCGCCGCCATCGCCGCCCTCCTGCATGGGCGTCTCAGGCGCGCCCTGCCCGACCTCGCCGACGTCAGGCTGAGCCATGTCTGGACGGGACAATGCGCCGGCACCTTCGACATGATGCCGCACATCGGCTGCCATGACGGCATCTGGCACGGCATGGGCTACAACTTCGCCGGCGTCCCGATGGGATCGTTCTTCGGGCTCAAGATCGCCCAGAGGATCCTCGGCCAGCCGGAGGGGGCCTGTGCCTTCGAGCAGGCCCCGTTTCCCACCTTGCCGTTCTATCGTGGCAATCCCTGGTTCCTGCCGCTCGCGATGCGCTACTTCGCCTGGAAGGACGCGCGTCTCGCGCAACGCCGTCCGGCGACGCCCGCCTGACGGGTCACGCGTATGCCGCCCTCAGCGCCGGCAACACATTGCGGGCGATCCGCTCGAACATGGGCGCCTGCTCCTCGAGGATGGGATAGTAAAAGCCTATCTCCGAGATGCCGAGCTCGATTACCTGCCCGACCATTCGCCTGAACGTCTCCTCGGACTCGTAGTACTTGATCGTGCCGCCGCTCGACCGGGCGGTCGGGTCGAACATGAGATAGGAACGCCGCAAGCTCGCCGGGTCGCGCCCGATCGCGGCGCACCGCTTGTCGATGGCCGCCACGCGACCGCGCGTCTCGTCGAGCTGGGTCTCGAAGGTCTTGGCGAAGCTGATGCTGTTCCAGACGTCGGCATGACGCGCGGCGTGGCCCAGCATCCGTGGTCCCATCGCGGCAATCACGATGGGAGGCCGCGGCGACTGTACGGGGCGCGGCCGGAGCGCCGCCGCATCGACCTGGTAGTAGCGACCCTTGAACGACGTCTCCTCCTGCGACAGCAGCCGGTCGACGATCTCGACATACTCGCCGAACCGGGCGACCCGCTCTTTCGCGCTCCAGTTCTCGATGCCCATCATGCGATAGGACGGGTCGATCTCCAGCCCGATTCCGAGCCCGACATCGAGCCGGCCGTCGGAAATGTGGTCCGCGGTGAGGGCCTGCAGGGCAAACATGACCGGGTTGCGCAGTGGAATCTGGGCGACCAGGGTGGTCAGGCGAACGCGCGACGTCGCCTGGGCGATGGCCGAAAGCTGCCCCCACAGCTCGAACCACGGCCCCTTTCCGCCGGCCCAATCCACAAGATGATCGGCTAGCCCGACCGAATCGAAGCCAAGCTCCTCGACCTGACGGCAGCGCCGCAGCAGCTCGGGCCACGCCACGTTCGGCAGCACGAGAACGGAAAACCGCAACCGGCTGGGCATCGCTTCCCCCTTCGATCGAAGCACGGAACCGCACTCTACACGAAATGCGCAACCCCGAAGCGGCCTCGAGAGGTTCCTGCAGCACCTCGGGCCTCGGCGCTATCGCAGCGATCTTTCCACAAGACCCTCGGGCCAGCTCGCCCGGGTTCATCAGCTCGCGTGCGATCGGCCATCTTGCAGACCTTCCCGGCAAGCCTCCTGTGATCCGCGAGCTGGGTAAGCGACACCTGAGCGTCCTTCGGCCGTCGATCGGCGTATTGGCGCAGTCGTGAAACTCTGCTTAGGTCACCCCGGGAGAAGGAAAGGATGAGCCGGTCATGGCGAGCGAACAACTGACCCCGGGTCTCACGAAGGAGATCACGTTGGCGGTCGACGACACTCTGGTGGTCAAGCACATGGGCGGCGACGGCGTGCTGTCGACGCCCTCGATGATCGGCCTGATGGAGCGGGCCGCGATCCAGGCGGTGCAGGCCCATCTGCCCGAGGGGCATACGACCGTCGGCTTCGAGGTCAACGTCAAGCATTTCGGCGCCACCCCCAAGGGCCAGAAGGTCACGGTCAAGGCCGAGCTTCTCGAGGTCGACGGCCGCAAGCTTCGCTTCAAGGTCGAAGCGCACGACGAGGACAAGAAGGTCGGCGACGGCACCCATCGGCGAGCCATCATCCAGGTGCAGAAGAAGGGCTGACCGGCGGGCCCGACAGTTCGCGCCAGTCCCGTCCGCGAAGCTCCCACCCCGTCGAAGGCGCCACGCCGGCATATAGCGCCGTCAGCGGCGCCGCGGCCTATCGGGGAGTCGAGGCGGCCTTGGCCCCTATGACGATCCGGATGGGAGCGTCGGTCGGCGCCGGCGTCTGCGGACCGTCGAGCGCGCCGCGATGACGGCGCCAGTCCGCCGGCCAGTCTCCCTTCGCCGCGTTGAAGCCGGCCATGCGCAAGGCTTCCACGAGGGCGGACGCGGCCTCGTTGGTTTCCGGATCGCTGCCTTCCTTGACGAGCACGACGACGCCGAGAATTCCGGCGACGCCGGTCCACGTCCACGTCTGCGACGCCCAGCCGGCGTCGTTGAGATAGGCAGAGATCGTCGAGGCTGCCGGCGGAGCCTCGGCGACGCGATCGAGGACGAACACGGCGGCGTTGGTACCGGCATACTTCCGCAGGCTCGCGACAATCGGCGATGGTGACGGCGGCGATGGTGACGGCGGCGATGAAGACGGTGGCGATGCTTCCCCATCACGACTCGCCGCAGCGCTTTCAGGCGGCGCCGGGGGCGGCGCCTCGGCCGCCTTGTCCTGGCCCGGACCGACCGTGCGCGCGGTGGCATCCCTGACCAGCTTCGCCAGGTCGGCGAGCCGCTGCTGGATCGCCGCCGGATCGAGTTGAGGTGCAGGTGTCTTATCGACTGCGGCTGTGCTCTCGCGGGCGGCCATCTGAGCCGACCGCTCGGTGGCCTCCCGGGCGGCCATCCGTGCCGACCGCTCATTGGCCTCGCGTGCTGCCTGCTCGAGCGCTGCTGCGCGTTCACGCGCCTTAGAGGCTTCCTGCTCCAGCGCATCGGCCCGCTCGCGTGTTGCGGACATCTCCTGCTCGAGCGTCGCCGCCCGTCCCCGCGCGGTGGAGACCTCCTGCTCGAGTGCCGCCGCCTGCGCCCGCGCCGTGGCGACCTCCTGCTCGAGCGTCGCCGTCCGTTCCCGTGCCGCGGCGACTTCCCTCTCGAGCTGCACCGAGCGACTCTCAGCGCCCTGGAAGCGATCGACGGCGGCATGCTCATGGGCACGCACGGCGCCGCTGAACCTGAACGACAGCCACGTCGTCACCCCCATCGCCCCAACGGCCAGGATGGTGGCTGCGAGGCTCACGATCATGGCTCTGTCCATGAAGGTCGCCCATCCGCGGAGCTGATCGATATCCATGCTCACCGGCTTGTTGGAGCGCATACCAGGGACGGTGACCGTCATCGTGCTCTGCTCATGCGCATTGTGGTCGGGACGGCACTGTATCGCTTTGCGATCGTGCGTCACCGACTCTTAATCAACAGGCATGGTCAAGCCATCCGGCAAATCGTTGCCGGCCGGCAGACGGCCGTGCCAAAGGCGTGGCGGGAGATGCATATCGAGCACCGGTGCTCATCTGTGGCTCTCGCTTTCGGCCTGTAACCCTGCAGCCGGTGGACAAGCAAGGCCCTGCACGAGCGGTGGCGGCGCGCCGGAGCGGCAGGATTCCTCGGCACGGCGGCAACGCGGATGGAACGGGCAGCCGGCGGGAATGGCGGCCGGATTGGGCGGCTCGCTGGGCGCGGTGGCCGGCACCAGCGCGCCGCCCAGCCGCGGGACCGACGCCAGCAGGGCCTGCGTGTACGGATGGCGCGGTGCGCTGAAGACCTGGTCCACGCTGCCTTGCTCGATGATGCGGCCGAGATACATCACCGCCACCTCGGCGCACACCTGGCGCACCACGGCGAGGTTGTGGCTGATGAACAGGAAGGCGAGCCCGCGGCGCCGGCGCAGGTCGGTCAGCATGTCGAGGGTCTGCGCCTGCACGCTGACATCGAGCGCGCTGGTCGGCTCGTCGAGCACGAGCAGCTGCGGCTCGGTGGCGAGCGCGCGGGCGATGCAGACGCGCTGCTTCTGGCCGCCCGACAGCTCGTGCGGATAGCGGCGCAGAAATTCGCTGCCGAGACCGACCTCGGCAAGCAGCTGCTCGACCCTGCCGCCGAGCTCGTTGCGCGGGACCAGGCGCTGGATGATCAGCGGCTCGGCGATGGCTGCAGCCGCGCTGAGCCGCGGATCGAGCGCGGCCGACGGATTCTGATGCACCAGCTGCAGGCGGCGGCGCAGCGGCCGCATCGCCGCCTCGTCGAGGCCGGTGATGTCCTGGCCGTCGAACACGATGCGGCCGGCGCTGGGCGGCGTCAGCCGCAGCAGCAGGCGCGCCAGGGTCGACTTGCCGCAGCCGCTCTCGCCGACCAGGCCCAGCGTGCCGCCTGCCTCGAGCGCCAAGTCGACATGGGCCACCGCCGTCAGCCGCCGCGGCGGCTGGAATGCGGTGCGCGGCAGCGCGTAGGTCTTGGCCAGCCCGATCGCCTCGACGAGTGCGGTCATGAGGGTGCCGTCATGACGCCTCGGCGTGATGGCAGGCGACCCGATGATCCGGCGCCAGCGCCCGCAGCGCCGGCTTGGTGCTGCGGCAGATCTCGCTGGCTCGGTCGCAGCGCGGATGGAAGCGGCAGCCGGCGGGCGGCGTCAGCAGGTTGGGAATGCTGCCGGGGATGCCGCGCGGCTTGTGCGCCGGGTTGTCGAGGTCAGGCACTGCGACGATCAGGCCCTGCGCGTAGGGGTGCATCGGCCGGGCAAGCAGCGAAGCGGTCGGTGCCTCCTCTACCACCGTGCCGGCGTACATCACCGCGACCCGCGCGCAACTTGCAGTGACCACGCCCAGATCGTGGCTGATCAGCATCAGGGCGAGACCCTTCTCCGCCACCAGGCCGGCAATCAGCGCCAGCACCTGGGCCTGCACCGTGACGTCGAGCGCAGTGGTCGGCTCGTCCGCCACCAGCAGGGCCGGGCCGCCCGCCAGCGCCATGGCGATCAGCACGCGCTGGCGCATGCCGCCCGACAGCTGATGAGGATGGCTGGCCAGCAGGCGCTGCGGCTCGGCCAGGCCGACCGAGGCCAGCAGCCCGGCCGCCTGCGCGCGGATCGCGCGGCGCGGCCGCACGGCACCGCCCAGCGCGGCCTCCTGGCCGCGGATCGCATCCTCCATCTGCGTGCCGATGGCGAGCAGCGGGTTGAGGTAGCTCGCCGGGTCCTGGAACACCATGGCAATGCGCCGGCCGCGCAGCCGGCGCATCGCCGCTTCCGGAAGCGCCAGCACGTCCTCGCCCTCGAACAGGATCGCGCCCGAGACCACGCGCGCCGGCGGCGACTCGTTCAGGCGCAGCAGGCTGCGCGCCAGCACCGACTTGCCGCAGCCGGTCTCGCCGACGATGCCCAGCGTCTCGCCGGCGCCGAGGCTGAGGTCGATGCCGTCGAGCACGTGCACGGTGCCATCGAACGTGTCGAAGGCCAGGCGATAGTCGCGAATCTCGAGCAGGCTCATCCGCGGTTGCTGCGCGGGTCGAGGATGTCGCGCAGCCCGTCGCCCAGCAGGTTGAAGCCCAGCACCGAGGCATAGATGAAGGCGCCGGGAAAGATAGCGTACCACCACCAGTCGGGCAGATAGCCGCGCGCGATCGAGATCATGGCGCCCCACTCCGGCGTCGGCGGCTTGGCGCCGAGCCCGATGAAGCCGAGCGAGGCGACGGCGAGGATGGCCTGGCCGATATCCATGCTCATCTTGACGATGATCGGCGATATGCTGTTGGGCAGCACATGGCGCCACAGGATGCGCAGGCGCGGCGCGCCGGCGACGCGCGCGGCCTCGATGTACGCCTCCTCGCGAATCGACAAGGCCTTCGATTCGGCGAGCCGCACGTAGCCCGGCCACCATACCAGGACCAGCGCGATCATGGCGTTGACGATGCCCGCGCCGAGCGCGGCGACCAGGGCGATGGCCAGCACCAGCCCGGGCACCGACAGGAAGAGATCGGTGAGCCGCATGATGATCTCGCGCACCCGGCCGCCTGCCGTGCCGGCGAGGATGCCGAGCGGCACGCCGATCGCCGCCGCCGCCAGCGTGATCCCGATGCCGACCAGCAGCGACAGGCGGGCGCCGATGATGGTGCGGGTCAGCACATCGTTGCCGACCTCGTCGGTGCCGAACCAATGCGCCGCGCTGGGCGGCTGCAACTTGCCCGCGAGCCGCACCGCGCCCTCGACATCGTCGGGATAGGGTACGATCCACGGGCCGATCAGCGCCAGCACCACGATCACCGCCACCAGCGCCAGCCCGAGCATCGAGGCGAAGCTCCTGCCGAGCTGCCAGGCCGCCAGGCGCAGGCCGCGCGACACCGCCATCAGGCGTGCCTCAGGCGCGGGTCGAGCACGCCGTACAGGAGATCGACGATCAGGTTCACCAGCATGAAGTTGAGGCCGATGATCAGGGTCACGCCCATCACCGGCTTGAAGTCGCCGGCGATCGCCGACGACACGGCGTAAAGGCCGATGCCGGGCCAATCGAAAACGGTCTCGACCAGCACCGTGCTGCTCATCATCCAGCCCCAGCGCAGGCCGATGATGGCGAGCGTCGGCAACATGGCGTTCTTGAGCGCATGCACCGTCACCAGCCGCCAGCGCGACACGCCGTGGGCGCGCGCGGCGGTGATGTAGTCGGCGCGCAGGGCCTCCACCATCTCGCTCCTGTTGACGCGCAGGATCGAGGCAAGACAGGGCAGCGACAGCACCAGCGCCGGCAGCGCGATGTAGGACAGGCACTGGACGAACAGCGGGCCGTTGCCGCGCAGCAGCGAATCGACCAGCAGCAGGCCGGTGATCGGGTCGCCGGGATCGGTCGAGACGCCGATGCGGCCGCTGGTCGGCAGCCAGCCCAGCCAGGCGGCGAAGCCGAGCTGCAGCAGCAGGCCGAACCAGAACGGCGGCAGGGCGATGCCCGAGACGGCGAAGATCCGCGTGACGTGGTCGAGCCAGCGATCCTTGAACAGCGCCGAAAGCATGCCGAGCGAGATGCCGGCGACCATCCCGAAGGCCATCGCCACCAGGCAGAGCTCGAGGGTGGCCGGGAAGTATCGCGCGAGGTCGCGCCCGACCGATCGCCCGGTCGCCACGCTGCGGCCGAACTCACCCTGCACGAGGTCGGACACGTAGCGCAGGAACTGCTCGGGCAACGGCCTGTCGAGCCCGTACTCGCGTCGCACCTGCTCGATCTGGGACCGCCCTGCGTCGGGTCCGGCCGCCAGCGCCGCCGGATCGGACGGCGCCAGGTTGGCGATCGCGAAGGTGAGGCAGACCAGACCGAACAGCATCAACCCTGCCAGCGCGATGCGCCGCAGCAGGTAGACGAGCATCAGGCGTCGATCCACATCGGGTAGAGATCGACCTCGCCGGTGAAGCGCACGGGGCTGAACTCGAAGCCCTTGACGTAGTCGCGCATCGCCCAGGTGCGGTTGGGGATCATGCCGAAGATCTCGGGCTGGTCGGCGACGATGCGCTTCTGGATCTCGCCGTACAGCGCCATGCGCCTGGCCTTGTCGGTCAGGCCGCGCGCCTCGGCGATCATCGCCCAGGCTTCCTTGTCCTCGTAATGCGACATGCCGTAGTAGAGGCCCCACGAGTCGCGATGGTACTGGAAGGCGACCGTGTCGGGGTCGGTGCCGATCGGGGTGACGTAGACCGAGGTCATGTTGGCCGCCGTGTCGGGCTTGGAGCCGCGCGCCACCATGGTCGGCCACGGCTGGCCGACGATGTTCAGCTTGATGTCGAGCGCGCGCAGGCTGTCGAGCAGCACGAGCCCGATGCGACGCGCATCCTCGAGGCCCTGGACGTGGACGTACTCGAGCTCGATGCCGCCCTGCGGCGACTTGCTCTTGGCCAGGAACTCCTTGGCCTTGGCGATGTCCTTGCGCGGGATCCCGGGCACCGGGATGTGCCCTTCCAGGGTCGGCGGGAACGGGCTGTCCATCAGCGTCGCGCCGCCATTGTGGATGGTGATCAGCGCCTCGTAGTCGAAGGCGTAGGCGATCGCCTTGCGCAGGTTGATGTCGGCGGTCGGGCCAGTCTGGCAGTTGAACTTGATGCCGAAGGTGGTCGAGCCCGGATGGTTCTCCTCGCGCACGCCCGGCAGCTTGGCGAGCTGCTGCATGTCGTCGGGCGACATGTTGGTGATGACGTCCATCTCGCGCCGCTGCAGGCCGGCGCGCCGCGGCGCCGCCTCGCGCACGATGCGGTAGATCACGCCGCTCAGGCGGTTCTTGTCGCCCATCGGCCAGCCCTTCCAGTAGTCGGGCACCGCATCCATGTGGATCAGGGCGGTCGAATCGAACCGCTTCAGCTTGAACGGCCCCGAGCCCGCCTCGTTCTCGGTCAGCCACTTCTTGCCGTAGTCGCCGTCGACGACATTGACCTGCACCTGCTTCGGGTTGACGATGTACCACCATGGCACGTAGCTGATGAACGGCTGGAACGGCCGCTCGAGGACGAAGCGCACGGTCTTCGCATCGACCGCCGTGATCTTCTCGGGCTTGAGGAAATCCTTCAGCATCCAGGCGACGCCGGCATTGAGCTTCAGCGCCCGCTCGAACGAGTAGCGCACCGCCTCGGCGTCGACCGGATCGCCGTTGTGGAACCTGGCATTGCCGGCCAGGTGGAAGGTGTAGGTGAGTCCGTCCGGCGAGGCCTCGAACTTCTCGGCCAGCCACGGGATGATGCGCGGCGGGTTGCCGACATATTTCAGCAGGCCGTCGTATACCGACTGCTGGATCATGCGCGTCGACCAGTCGTAGCGCACGTGCGGGTCGAGCACGGGCACCGCCTGGTTGCCGGAGAAGATCATGATCTTGCGATCGCCATCCTTGTCGAAGGCCCAGCTCATCGACGGCGCCAAGGCCGACAGGGCGGCGCCGTGCAGGACGGCGCGACGGGTCGTGTTGCTCATCGTCATTTCCTTCCACTCGCAGTTTGTCAGATCAGACCCGCGCTGGTTTTGCCTCCACGTCGCGGACAGAGCTTTCGACATCGACAAAACACATCCCGTCATCCCGACCGGAGCCGAGCGCAGCGGGACGTAGTGGAGGGACCTTTCCTGGTGCACTGTCGACCAAGAAAGGTCCCTCGGCTGCGCCGCCCTTCGGATGGCTCCGCTCGGGATGACGGAGAATACGGCATGCGAACGCCCTGCGTGGTCGGGCTACCAGGCGAAGCAAGGGAAGTCCGACCAATCACAATTTCTCCGGTGCCGGCTCACGCCGACGCAACGTTGCCTCGATGTCGATACGGCCATCCGTTGTCATCACGCAGGCGTAGTCCCGCGCCGCCCCTTCCGGCGTGATGTAGCCGTTCTCGAGGTCGCGCGCGATGTCCTCGAGGGCGCGCTCGTGCGGCGGGTCGAACCCCGAGCCGCCGGCGATCGTGACGTCGATCACCAGACGCGCGTCGGTCATCGCCACGGTCTCGCCGGTCGCCACGTCGTGGACGGTGCCGTCGGGACGCTCGACCCGACCCTCCGCGCCGCCGCCCGGCAGGCCGCCGAACAGGCCCTGCACGTGGATGCCGTGGCCCTCGGGATAGAGACCGACCATGATCGGCTCGCCGTCCACCAGCCGGCGGGCGCGCATGCGCTGGCCGAGACCGCCGCGCCGCCGTCCCGGGCCGCCGCTGTCCGGCACCAGGCTCTTCTCCAGGATCACCACGGGCATACGGCTTTCCAGCAGCTCGACCGGCGTGTTGGCGGCCGAGGTCGGGAACAGCAGGCCGGACTTGCCGTCCTGGCGCTGCGAGGCGCCCTGCCCGCCGCCCATGAAGAAATGATCCGAGGCGACGCGGCCCTGCAGGTTGCGGCCATAGAAGCCGAAAGCCTTTGGCATGCCGGTGAAGGCCTGGACCTTGCCCGGGATGGCCGGCGCGAGCGCGCGGTAGAGGTTCGGGCCGAGCCACCAGGAGATCCGCGTGCGGTAGGCGACGGCAGCCGGCGGATCGCAGTTGAGCGAGCTGTGCGGCGGCGCCGTCACCGTGATCGGTGCGTAGCAGCCGGCATTGCCGCGCACGCCCGGCGTCAGCATGCATTTCACCGGATAGCTCGAATGCGCCGCGGTGACGTTCATGGTGCAGTTGACGCCGCCCTTGGCCACCTCGGGCGGCGGATCGACGTGCTCGATGCGGATCGTGTCGTCCTTCTTGTGGACGCGCACCTTGAAGCGCAGAAGGTCGACGGCGCCGGGCCGCGCGTCGAGCTCGCTCTCGTACACGCCGTCCGGCACGGCGCGGATGGCCGCCCGGGTCGCCGCCTCGCTGCGCGCTCGCACGACGGCCGCCAGCGCGGCCAGATCCTCGAGCCCGTACTCGGCCATGAAAGCCAGCAGCCGCTGCCCGCCCAGCGCATTGGCGGTAATCATCGACTCGATGTCGCCCAGCACCTGGTCGGGATTGCGCACGTTGGCGTGCAGCAGTCGCAGGATCGACCGGTCGGGCTTGCCGGCCTCGTAGAGCTTCATTGGCGGGATCAGCACGCCCTCGTCGAACAGCTCGCGCACCACGCTCGAATCCTTGACGCCGCCGATATCGCTCACGTGCCCGACCGTGCCCATCAGCGCCACCAGCCTGCCCTCGCGGAACACCGGGCTGACCAGGGCGATGTCGAACAGGTGGCCGGCGCACAGCCACGGGTCGTTGGTGACCAGCACGTCGCCCGGCCGCAGGGTCTCCGGCGGAAAGTGCTCGAGCAGCGCCTGCACGCAGCGCGTCAGGGTGAGGTTGAACAGCGGCATGGCGCGCGGGCTGTGCGCCAGCGGGTTGCCCTGCGGGTCGAGGATCTCGTTGGCGAAATCCTGGCTCTCCGAGATGATCAGCGAGTAGGCGGTGCGGCACACCGTCTGCCACATCTCCTCGACGATCGAGATCAGGCGCGACCACATGATCTCGAGCCCGATCGGATCGGCCTCGATTCGTGCCATCGCCGCCTCGAGCGACATGCCGGGCGTCACGATCGCCTGCGCGTTCTGGGCTGCGGCGACATCGATGCGCAAATTGCGCGCCGCGTCGACCGACAGTCGGTCGCCCGGCGCGATCACCGTCGTCGCCTCGCGCTCCTCGACGATCGCCGGGCCCTCGACTGTCTGGCCAGGCACCAGCGCATAGCGGTCGTAAACCGGTGTGTCGTGGAATTTGCCTTCGAAGTATGCCGGCCGATGATCCTTGAGCGCCGCCCCCGCGGCGCTGCCAGCGACCGCGCCGCTCAGCGCAATCTGCGGCTCGGGCGCGCTGGCGCGCACGCGGAAGGACAGCACCTCGATCTCGGCATCCTCGACCACACGCGTGTAGAGCGCCCGGTACGTTTCGGCGAACGCCTCGCGCACCCGCGGCAGGCTATCGTGCGAGAGCGCGCCGTCCGGCAGCCGCACCATGATCTGGTGCAGCTGGCCGACCAGCCGCATCTCGGCGTAGCGCTCCGCCCTGATGTCGCCGTCGGCGACGCCGGCTGCATGCAGCCGGCTGCGCGCTTGCGCTTCGAGCTCGCCGAGATCGGCATTGGCCTGGGCCCAGTCGGTGCCGTCGCCCAGCGCCGTCAGTACGCTGCGCGACTGCTCGAAGGCGAGCGGCGCCGCCAGGAAGCCTAGCGCCGAGGCGGCGCCCGAGGCCGGCGGGATCAGGACCTGGCCGATGCCGAGCACGCGAGCCACGCGCACCGCGTGCGCCGGGCCGGCGCCGCCGAACGCCACCATGGCGTAGCGCCGCGGGTCCCTGCCCTTCTCGATCAAATGCACGCGCGCAGCGCTGGCCATCGCCTCGCAGACCACGGCGTGGATGCCGGCCGCCGCCTCGATCGCCGGCAGGCCGAGCTTGTCCCCGAGCCGCGCCAGCGCCGCCTCGGCCGCGGCCTTGTCCAAGGTCATGCTGCCACCCAGGAAGAAGCCCGGGTCGTAGTAGCCCAGCAGCAGGTTGGCGTCGGTGACGGTGGCCTCATGGCCGCCCTGGCCATAGCAGGCCGGACCCGGGCTCGCGCCGGCGCTCAGCGGCCCGACCTTGAGCAGGCCGGTCTCGTCCAATCCCGCGATCGAGCCGCCGCCGGCGCCGATCTCGATCATGTCGACGACCGGTGCCTTGATCGGCAGGCCCGAGCCGCGCTTGAAGCGGCGCACGCGCGCGGTCTCCATCATCGGCACCACGGCGGCGCGCCCGTTCTCGATCAGGCACGATTTCGCCGTCGTGCCGCCCATGTCGAAGGCGATGGCGTCGGGCAGGCCGGCCTCGCGCGCGAACAGCACGGTGGCGAGCGCGCCGCCTGCCGGGCCGGACTCGAGCAGACGGATCGGGAAGGTGCGCGCGAGCTCGGGGGCGCACAGCCCGCCGTCGGACTGCATCAGGCGCAGCGTGCCGGCAAAGCCCAGCGCGTCGAGCTCGCTGAGCAGGCGGCCGATGTAGCGATCCATCAGCGGCTGCACGAAGCCGTTCGCGCAAGTCGTGACCAGGCGCTCGTACTCGCGGATCTCCGGCGCCACCTCGCACGACAGGCTGACCGAGACGTTGGGGAAGGCTCGTCGCAGGATGCGGCCGGCGGCCTGCTCGTGCGCCGCGTTGGCGTAGCTGTGCAGGAAGCAGACGGCAATCGCCGAGCAGCCATCGGCGACCAGCCGTGTGCCCTCGGCCAGCACCGCCGCCTCGTCGAGCGGCTCCAGCACACGGCCGTCCCAGGCCAGCCGCTCGCCGATCTCGATCCGGCGATGGCGCGGCACCAGGGCGTCGGGGAAGCGCAGGAACAGGTCGTAGATGTCGTAGCGCTGCTCGATGCCGAGCTCGAGGACGTCGCGGAAGCCGCGGGTCGTCAGCAGGCCGAGCCGCGCCCCGCGGTTCTCGATCAGCGCGTTGGTGACCAGGGTGGTGCCGTGCAGCAGCTCGCCTACCTCGGCGACCGAGATGCCCGCGGCCGCGCAGATGCTTCGTATGCCCTCGAGCGCGCCGTCCGCCGGGTCGTTCGGCGTGGTCAGGCACTTGTGCAGCGAGATGCCGCCGGTCGCCGCGTCGAGCAGCACGAAGTCGGTGAAGGTGCCGCCGATGTCGAAGCCCAGTCGATAGCGGAGAGAGGCCGGAGATGCCGGATCCGGAGATGCCAAATCAGGAGATACCTGCCTCATGGCCATCGTCGACCCTTCCAGAAAGCGCGCGCACGCGACAGCAGGCAAATCCTATGCCGTAGGGGGCGGTCGTCAATCGCTTCGCATCGGCTTGCAGAAGGCCACGTGAGGCCCCCTGTCGTCGGCATTCCGGCGAGCGAGCCCTGAGCATCTTGACAGCAATATTGCTAGCATCATGATGCATCATGCGCACCACGGTCACATTGGATCCCGACGTCGAGGCCATGCTTCGCAAGGAGGTGCATCGGCGCGGCGAGCCCTTCAAGCAGGTCCTGAACAACGCGATCCGGGCTGGGTTGCGCAACAAGAAGCGAGGCGACGACGCTTTCGACCCCATCACGTTCGACATGGGCAAACCGCACCTGGATCTCACCAAGGCGGCCTCGCTCGCCTCGGACCTGGAGGACGAGGAACTGATCGATCGCTATCGGCGCAGCCGATGATCCTCCCGGACGTCAACACGCTTCTCTTTGCAGTCAACAGCTCGAGCGAACAGCACGGCGCCGCACTGAGAGCCTTGCGGGAAGGCTTCGAAGGTCCACGCGGAGTCGCATTTGCCTGGACGGCGCTGCTGGCCTTCCTGCGCCTGAGCACGCGCCGTGGAATCTTTCCCAGGCCATTGGCAGCGGACGACGCCCTGGGCGTAGTCATGCATTGGCTCGGGCAGCCGCGGGCACAGGTCGTGCACCCGGGCGACCAGCACGCTGAGATACTCGGACGGCTGCTTCGGTCTGCCGGCACGGCCGGCAACCTGACGACGGACGCCCATCTTGCCGCGCTCGCCATCGAGCACGGAGCGACGATCGTCAGCTTCGACCGGGACTTCGCGCGGTTCGCCGGCGTGAACTGGACGCTGCCGACGCCCGAATGACCATGGCGCGTCTACTCCGGCGCACGATCGAGGATCGCCTGCAGGGTCTTCGCGCCGTGCGCATCGGGTGGCGGCGCGTGGCCGGCCTCGGCGATGCGGCGGCGCTGCGCATCCTCCCAATGGCGGCCGTCGAAGAAGCGGGTGGGCTTCAGGTTGGGCCCATCGATGCCGTCCAGGCAGCGCGCATTGACGATGACGCGGTGCGGCTGCGAGCGCGCAATGTAGAAGGGGTGCATGCCGCAATGCGCGCAGAACGTATGCTGCGCCACGCCCGTACCGAAGGTGTAGGACTTGAGCGCGCTCTTGCCGCGCAGCAGCTGGAAGGTGGCGAGGTCGGTACCGAGGTGCAGCATGCCTTTCTTGGTGCAGACCGTGCAGCTGCAGTTGGACATCAGCTCGAGGTCGACCTCGGCGCGAATCCGCACCTGACCGCAATGGCATCCGCCTTCGCGTGTTTCCAGCATCTTCGTTTCCTCCCGTCGATTGGGCTCCGAGCGTAGCACAGAGCGGCAAGCCGGACCGTCCACGATGCCGCCTGCCGGCGTCCTGGCTTCGCCCCTGGGAGCATTCGCATATGGCGCCGCCGCTTGCTCTCCTCCCCACCTTCGGTCCCGAAGGTGGGGAGGTGCCCTGTCATACGGGGCGGAGGGGTCATGAGCCACAAATGACAGCGGTGCGATGGCTCATGACCCCTCCGTCGCCGTATGACGGCGACACCTCCCCAGCTTCGCTAAGCGAAGCTGGGGAGGAGGATGAAGAGCGCTCCATACTCGCGGAACTGGAGCGATCGGCCGGCGGGTCAGGGTCCCTGCGACGTGCCTGCCGTGGCGACCCGCAACCGATAGAGCGACGTCGACGCGGTCACGTAGAGGCTGCGCAGGTCGTTGTCGCCGAAGCAGAAATTGGCGGTGTACTCGGGCATCCTGACGACGCCGAGGCAGGCCGCATCGGGCGCGAACACGTGAATGCCGCCCGGGCCGCAGCAATAGATGTTGCCGGCGCTGTCGATCTTCATGCCGTCGGGCGCGCCGGC
>LNFM01003254.1_pt1 | contig 42501 bp, 45 predicted proteins | sample 596031 | NCBI WGS metagenome assembly LNFM01 (sample SAMN04254537, study PRJNA301005) | activated carbon metagenome | isolation source: dual media filters at the Ann Arbor, Michigan drinking water treatment plant | place: USA: Ann Arbor
GGCCCATCAGGCCGTCCATGGCGTCGACCTCCCGGACGAGGTGGCCCTTGCCGAGCCCGCCGATCGCCGGATTGCAGGACATCTCGCCGATGGTCGCAGCGCTGTGCGTCACCAGCGCTGTGCGCGCGCCCATCCGCGCGGCCACGGCCGCCGCCTCGACGCCGGCATGGCCGCCGCCAACGACGATGACATCGTAGGTCGCCTTGTTCATGGGTCCGAGCCGCCCGAAGTACCTGATTTGCCGCGAAGGCGAGAGCCATACGGCAATCCGCATCCGCGGTCAAAAGGCGCGGTTAGGCGTAATGGTGGAGCCGTTTGCCGGGCAGCAGGTCGTAGGCCGATTTGTGGCCCGGTAGGGCGGCGATCCTGCCGAGCCAGGCACCCACGGCGGGATGACTTTTGGTGAATTCGTATCCGTGCTCGTCACTCGGGTACTGCAAGTAGGCACACATCGACAGGTCGGCAATCGTCGCCTTGGCGCCAACGACGAAGGTCGAACTGGCTACCCGGCGCTCAAGGATACCCAGATAGTCGTCGATCCGTTTCCGCAGAAACGCCAGTACGCGCTCATCGGGTGACGCGCTGAATGTCCGCAGGAAACGATAGGTCGCCATCGTGCCGGTGAGCTTGTGGTTATCCCAGAACAGCCAACGCAGGACCTCCAGCCGCTCTTCCGGTGGGTCACCACCGAAGCAGCCATACCGCCGTCTGTGTCAGGCGCACGCCGTCTTCCTCGAGAACCGGGATTTCCCCCATTTCATTGACGGCCGCCCGCCACTCAGGCGTGCGTGTGATGCCCGCACCGAAGTCCGTCCAGACAGGCTCGAAAGGCTGCCCGCAGAGGGTGAGCATGAGGGCGAGCTTGTAGCTATTGCCGGATTCGGGGAAGTAGTGCAGCCGGTAGGTCGGCATTGGACCCTCTCAACCTTGGGGAATGGTGCGGAAGCTTATTTTGTAATTTGTCGCGTCCCCAGACGCTGCGACAGCCGGATTAGGTAGCCGTCCGGGTCCTGCACTATGAATTGACGGACACCGATTTCGGCCTCGTCGCGACGATACCAGCGTTCTTCGAGTGGGAGGAACGCGCTCAACCCGGCGCTGACGACGGCCGCATGGATGACATCCACGTCGTCAACGGCGATCTGGAAGTTGACGCCGCGGCCATAAGGTCGCTCGAATGGTGCCATCGCCAGCATCCGCGCACCGGGCACGTACTCGTCGAGCATCAGCTCTGCGCCGTTTCGGTCGAGATAGGCGAACCGTTCCTCCGGCCGATCGTACAAAACACGAAAGCCGAGGAGGTCGACGTAGAAATCGAGGCTTTTGTCGAGGTCGCTGCAATGCAGCTCAGGAACGAGAGCGGGTCGCACGGCTAGGTCCCTTTCCGGAGATGCCAGCAGACACCGGCGGGGTCGACGACGTGAACCTCCCGGCCCCACGGGTAGTCGGTCGGCGGCTTGATGCGGACGCTCGCGTATTTCGCAGGAAGGTCCAGAGCGTCGATTTCCGCCCAATAGATGTCCAGGTCGTCGACCTCGATGACGTGCATCTGGTTCTCCTGCCAGACCGGGATGTCGATGTCCTGGAGCATGAAGTAGGCACCGCCGAACCGCAGGCCGGCGAGCCCATCATGACGCCAGACCGTCTCGAAGCCCAGATCGGTAAAGAAGGCGAGGGCTGTTTCGAAGTCCGGTCCCGAGGGGACGAAAGGGACCAAAGCGGTTGCACGAGCCTTCAAGGCTTGGATCTCCAATCAAGGTGGTCCTAACAAAGTGTTTCACGTGAAACATTCAACGAAGTGGCGACGAGTGGCCTGGGATGTCAGAGCGAAGGACGGCTCGGTGTTTCACGTGAAACAATCGTTAGGACTTCGCTCACACTTCATTTGCCGATGCAGAAACGAGCGAAGACCTCGTCGAGGATGTCCTCAGGATCAATCCGCCCGACAATGCGCCCTAACGCGTCCGCCGCCAGGCGTAGTTGTTCGGCAGCGAGCTCCGTCCCAAGGTCTCCGGCCGCTTGTGCGCTCGCCAGGGCATCCAGGCATGTTTCGAGATGCCGGCGATGGCGGATCTGGGTGATCGCGGGTCCGTCATCGCTGCCGATGGCGTTTCTGACGATCGCGCCGAGTGCCGTCACCAGCTCCGCTATGCCTTGGCCGGTTCGTGCGGAGATCGTGTGGTCAAACGCAGTCCGGTTCATACTTGGCATGCCAGAGGCATCGATCTTATTCAGGACGCGCAGTGTGCGCGCGGTGCTGGTCGCGAAATCTGGCGCCAATTCGCACGACGGGGCGGTCGCGTCGGAAATCCACACAATCAGGTCAGCTTCCTCGGCCCGGCGACGGGCCCGGCGAATGCCCTCTTGCTCGACGGCACCCACCGCTTCGCGCAATCCGGCGGTATCGGCGACGATGGCCATGTAACCATCGAGATCGAGTCGAGCCTCCAAGATGTCACGCGTCGTGCCAGGTTCGTCCGAAACGATCGCGACGTCGCGCCGCGCCAGTGCGTTCATCAGGCTCGATTTGCCTACATTTGGTGGCCCAGCCAGGACGATACGGAAGCCCTCCCGCACGATCTCGCCGCGGCGGCCATCGTCGAGGTGGTGCTTGATCGTGCCCGCCAACGATGCGGCTCTGGCGAGGCCGTTCGTCTCAGCGAGATGCGAGATGTCGGCCTCGTCGGAAAAATCGATGGCCGCTTCGACCAGCATTCGCGCCTCGATCAACTCACGCCGCCAGCCCTCGTAGAGCGCGGCAAGCTCACCCGATGCCTGACGCAGCGCCTGGCGCCGCTGGGCATCGGTGTCGGCATCGATCAGGTCGATGATGCCTTCGGCAGTCGTGAGATCGAGCTTGCCGTTGTCGAACGCGCGTCGGGCGAATTCGCCGGCGGTGGCGGGCCGACATCCTGGAACCGCTGCTAGCGCCTCGTATGCCGCCGCCAGGACCGCGCGGCCGCCGTGAACGTGAAGCTCGCAAATATCCTCGCCGGTTTCAGTCTTGGGACCGGGGAACCACAATACAAGGGCGTGGTCGAACTCCTCTCCGGTATCCGGATGACGCAGTTTACGTAGTGCGGCGAAGCGTGGCTTTGGCAAAGGCGCTGCGATACGCTCGAGCGCGATTCCCGCCGCCGGACCCGAAACGCGTACGACGGCGACGGCCGTGCGTCCCCCTCCGCTCGAGAGCGCGAAGATGGTGTCATGAGGCACGGCGCTTGGCGTCGATGCAGTCGCCATGGCCTGTTCTTACCTCCAGCGGCGCCGCGAACGGTGCGACCCAGCTAGCGCTGCGCCTCTTTGATCATGTCTGCGAGGCCGCGGCGTTGCGCGCCCTGGGCGTCGAAGTTTGCGGGATCGAGCCACGCCTCGTAGGCGCGCTTTAGAGCCGGCCATTCCTTGTCGATCATGGAGAACCACGCGGTGTCGCGATTTCGGCCCTTGTAGGTGACGGCCTGGCGGAACGTGCCCTCGTAGACGAAGCCGTAGCGCTCGGCGGCTTTGCGTGACGGATGATTGAGGCTGTCGCACTTCCATTCGTAGCGGCGATAGCCGAGTTCGTCGAAGACGCGCTTCATCATCAGGAACATGACTTCGGTCGCAACCGCTGTGCGCTTCAGCCGTTCGGAGTAGTTGATGTTGCCGACCTCGATGACTCCCATGTTCGCATCGATGCGCATGAAGCTCGCGATGCCGACGGCGCGGCCGGTCGATGTGTCGATGAGCGTATGGCAGAGCGGATCCGCTGTCTTCGCCTGCGCGTCGAGATACGCCCGCAGTGCTTCGCGCGTGGCCGGCATGTCAACGAACAGATATGTCCAGCTCTTACCGCTGGGGTCGGTTTGGAATGCGTCCCACAGGTCGTCGAAGTGGGCTGCAGGGTCGAGCATCACGACGTCGCAGCGCGTACCCATCATAGGTGTCCGCGGCGGCTGCGCGCGCGGCGTCCAGTTCGCGAGCGGGCTGCCGATCGGTTGGCTGTGCTCGTTTCGGCCCGGTGACAGGTTCTCGTGGAGGATGGTCTGCATGGGGATCTGCCGGTTGAGAGAGATAGAACTATAGTCTAGCTGCGGTTCTTGCGTTCGCGGATCTCGGCGAAGACTTCCCAGTCCTTTTTGTCGGCCATGCCGAGACGCTCTCGGATCGCCAGGACAGCGGGGCGCAGGAACGGATTGGTCTCGAGTTCGATGTCGACCCGCGTCGGCTGGGTGAGTTGATCGCGCGCACGCAGGGCAACGACCTCGGCGGCGCGAGCGACGAGCTTGTCATTGCCGGGTTCGATTGTGAGCGCGAACCTCGCATTCGCGACGGTGTACTCGTGGCCGCAGTAGAGTTCCGTGTCGGCCGGTAGGCGCGCGATCTTCTGCAGCGAGGTCCACATCATCTGCGGATCGCCTTCGATGATGCGGCCGCAGCCCATCACGAAGAGCGTGTCGCCGACGAACGCCATCTTCTGATCGGGAATGACGAGACTAATATGGCCGGCAGTATGGCCTGGAGTGTCGAGAACATCGACGCGGTGAGGGCCGAACTTGAACGAGTTGCCCTCAGCGACGACCTCGTCGAGACCTTGGATCTTAGCGGCTTCCGCTTTCGGCCCGATGACCTTGCAGCCGGTTTCCGATTTTAGCGCGGCAATGCCATCGGTGTGGTCGGCGTGGTGATGCGTCACCAGGATATGGCTGAGCCGCCAGCCTTTCTCGGCGAGCGCGCGCCGGACAGCGTCCGCATCGGGTGCGTCGATGCTCGCGGTAAGGCCGCTCTCGCGATCGTGTATGAGGACCCCGAAGTTATCGCTTCGGCACATGAATTGATGGACATCCAGCCGGCTCATCGCAGTCTCCGCTCGTAACGTGTGGCGCTCCATGTCGTCCGGTCGCGCCCGGTGTGATGCAAGGTGCGCAGCGCCACTGGCTGCGCGCTCGATTTTGCAGTATCGCACGTCAGGCCACATTGCCAGCGCCGTGCTGGCAATCGGCGGCGATAACGAAGCGGCAAGGTACGCTCCAATGCCGGCGAAACCGCGAACACCCCTGGTCGTCTGCGCCGACGATTATGCCCTGACGCCTGGCGTCAGCCGCGGCATTCGCGAGCTGATTGCGGCCGGCCGCATTTCTGCAACGAGCGTGATGACGGTTTGCCCGTGGTGGCGGGAAGAAGCAGCAGCGCTCTCGGAGGTGGCCGGGGCCGCTGACATCGGGCTCCACCTGACGCTGACCGATCAGAAGCCCCTCGGCGCAATGCCGACGTTTGCGCCGGCGGGCCGCCTGCCGCGGGTCGATCGATTGGTGCGCGCCAGTCTCCTCGGGCGGCTGCCGGGTGCTGAAATCGAAGCCGAGATTGAGCGGCAACTCGTAGCGTTCGTCGACATTTGGAAACGTCCGCCCGCGCATATCGATGGGCACCACCACGTGCACCAGCTTCCCGGCGTGAGACGTGCTCTTTTCAGGGCACTCGAGCGGGCGGGTGCGGGTCGGCCAAAGTATCTGCGATCGTGCCACGAGACGCCCGCGCGTATCATCGCGCGAGGGGTCGCGTCATCAAAGGCATTGGTCATATCCACGCTAGGTCTGAACTTCGCTCGCGCGGCACGACGGCGGGGGTTTGCGCTCAATGACGGGTTCAGCGGGGTCTATGATCTCGCGACGCGTCAGCACGTCGGCGACCTGTTCGCTCGCTTCATTCGCAATCTCGGCCCGCGACCGCTCGCGATGTGCCATCCCGGATATTCGGATGCGTCTCTGGCCGAACTCGATCCGATGACCGAGCAGAGAGACGTTGAGCGGATCTTTCTGGCGGGCGATGAATGGCCGCGCTTGCTGGAGTCCGCGGGTGTCGCTGTGGCTCCGTTTGGCGCCTTCGGCGTCGCGCTCGACGGTTAGCGCGCCGATTGGCACGCGTTGTGCTTGTCCGATGGCATTCAGATTTAATCAAGCAGGTTGAACGATACGCGGGCGCTTGAGTGCACTTTTGGTCGAAAGCATCACGCTTGTTTACCAATTTTTACTTGACGTGAAGATAAAGTGTCGCACATTATCCACAATGTTCTGCGAAAGGTGAAGGCCTTAGCGGGACGTCGATGGCAGCCATGGGACCGTGTAGGGGTTCGATGGGGTCGAGCGAGGTCGGCGACATGAGTATCGAACGACTGCATCGTGCCGCACTGGCGGCGGGTTTCTCGATGGCGGCACCTGACGATGAGTCCGGTGCAGAAACCGACAATGGCGCTCGGCGCGCCGATGTCCCGGCTTCTGCCAATCTTCCTGCGGTCATCGTCCGCACTCACCGTGTCGATCTGCGCGGCAGAGAGCTGTTGGCTCCAGTCGTGGCTTTTGGCACGCGGCTACGTGGGCGGATTTCCTACTTGAGCGGCCGCGCCACGGCCTGATCCCCGAGACTTCAACGAGGCCCGCGCTACCTTGCGCGCATTCGTGCGACGAGGCAGTAGAGCTGCGCATCAGTCGTCCTGATGTCGTCAGTCGTCACAACCCGATCATCAAACTCCAAAAACAACAAAACCGCATTGCTGTGCCCGAAGGCTAGCAATACGGCTTCGTTGTCGTCTCGGAACCGGGTTGGCTGCAAGCAGCCGACCCGAATTCGATGACTTAGCGGACCTGCTGCGCAACCGGCGCAACGTCGCCCGCACCGAGCTTGTACGACTCGTGGGCCACTTCTTTGCGGCACGCGCCAAGAGCGACAGCCGCGATCACCGTGGCAAGAACGATGGCACTCTTCATAGTCAGTCTCCCCTAGAAAGCCCCGTGATGGGATCAACTCTCAACGCTAACGAGCTCCGTCGCCGGTGCATTGGCATCTATTGCCGGTTCATGCGACGCACAGCGCCAACATTCCCCAACAGCCACTGCCCAACAGCGTCAGTGACCGTAACGTGTTCGTATGAACCCGGTTCCGGCGACTGAAACCGCTTATTCGGCGGTCGCTCCATCTTGGGTACTGGTGGTCCGCGTTCAGAGCAAGAAGTGTGGTGACTCCACAGGTGTTTTGTGGCCCCTTAGATGCGAAAATGACACGCGAAATAGGCCATGGGGCCTCTTAAACAGGCTCGTGCAACTTTCGCGGGGCGTCAAGCCGGATTTCCGGGAGTCGCCAGCGCCGGATGTTGCTGCTCAGCGCAACAATGGCGACCATGCGGGATCCGATGCGAACGAGGGCGTGCGAATCACGCGCTCGTTGCGTCCGGTGAGATCGATCGAGTAGATCCTGGGGCCGCCATTGGCGCCTTGCGCCTCACGGAAGAACATCAGGAATCGGCCGTTCGGCGCCCACGTCGGTCCCTCGTTATGGTAGCCCTCGGTCAGGATGCGTTCGCCCGAGCCGTCCGTGCGCATGACGCCGATCAGGAAGCTGCCGCTGGTTTGCTTCGTGAAGGCGATGTAGTCGCCGCGTGGCGACCACACTGGGGTCGAGTAGCGGCCTTCGCCCATGCTCAGACGGCGCGGGGCACCGCCATCCGATGCCATGACATACAACGCCTGCCGGCCCTCGCGATCGGATTCGAATACGATCTGCCGACCGTCGGGTGAATAGCACGGGCCGGTATCGATCGCGCGGCCCTGCGTGAGACGGCGCATCTGACGGCTGCGCAGATCCATCTCGAGGATCGACGAGTCGCCTTCCTGCTGGAGGCTCATGACGACGCGCTGGCCGTCGGGGGAAAACCGCGGAGCGAACGTCATGCCGGGGAAATCGCCGACGACCTGGCGTTGGCCGCTTTCGATGTTGAAGAGCACCACGCGCGGCTGCGCGCCGGCGTAGGACATGTAGGTGATTTCCTGGCTCGTCGGGCTGAACCGCGGCGTCAGCACGAGTTCGCCACCTTGGCTCAGCATGCGAATGTTGAAGCCGTCCTGGTCCATGATCGCCAGGCGCTTCACGCGCTTTTGCTTCGGCCCCGTCTCGTCGATGAAGACGACGCGCGAGTCGAAGTAGCCTTTCTCCAGCGTCAGCTTCTCCCAGACCTGGTCGGCGATGATATGGCCGACGCGCCGCCAGTTGGCGGAGGCCGTGGTGAACTGCTGGCCGGTCACCTGCTTGTTGAGCACGACGTCCCAGAGCCGGAACTCGGCCCGTACGCGCCCGTCCTGCACCTGCGATACGCGGCCAACCACAAGCGCCTCGGCGCCGGCACTGCGCCAGTCGGCAAAACGCGGTGCCGCGTTGAGGTCGCTGATCTGCTCGATGAACCCTCGCGGGTCGAGAGGTTGGAACAGGCCGGAGCTTTCGAGATCGGCGGTGACGACGCCCGCAACATCGGCGGCAAAACGAGGGTCTTCGCCGAGGAACGGCGGAATGGCGATCGGGCGTGGCCGGATGTTGGCCTGGTCGATGTCGACCTCGAGCGGACCGCGCTGCTGCGGCGGTGGCTGCTGCGCCCCGACAGGGAGGATCGGCGTCAGCGCGGCCGCCGCGCCAAATTGAAGGGCGGCGCGCCGCGTCAGGGTGCGCTTGGGTATCGTCAAAGCCATATAGTCGCCCGTCCCCGGATTATTTCCTCGGAGGCTGTGCGCCGCCAAGGTGTCGAAAGTTTGGAGCGCAACCGAGCCAAAGGTTCACTGCGTCCGGGGTTTGGCCTCAGCCGAGCGTCACCCCGCACTTCGCCGCCCAGCCCAGGCCCTCCAGGGTCCCGTTGCGCGGTTTATACTCGCATCCGACATATCCCGTGAAACCGCTGGCGTCGATCTCTCGGAAAAGAAATGCATAGTTCATTTCGCCGTCGTCCGGCTCGCCGCGGTCGGGCGGGCTGGCAATCTGGTAGTGGCGCGCGAGATAGCCGAATTCGCGGATCGCGGTCGCCGTGTCGCCCTCCTGGATCTGGCGGTGGTAGAGGTCGAACTGAAGGCCGAGATTGGATTCGGCGACCTCGTGGATGACGGCGCGGGCCTCGCCGGTGGTATTGAGGAAGAAGCCCGGGATGTCTCGCGTGTTGATGGGTTCGATGATGACGTCGACGTTGTCCTTGGCGGCGAGGCGGGCCGCGCGGCGCAGGTTCGCGATATAGGTGCGGCGGTCGGCGCCATGGTGGCGGAGGCCAGGCATCGCGTGGATGCGTCGGCATCCCGTGGCCTCGGCATAACGCAGCGCTGTCGCCACGGCCGCCTCGAACTCGGCTTCCCGGCCGGGGATCGCGGCGAGGCCACGCTCACCCTTGGTCCAGTCGCCGGGCGGCAGGTTGAACAGCGCCTGAGTGAGGCCGTTGGCCTTGAGCCGCGCGGCGATGTCGCCCGGAGGGTGCTCATACGGGAACAGAAATTCCACCGCTCGAAAGCCCGCCTTGGCGGCTGCATCGAAGCGATCGAGAAATGGCATGTCGAGGAAGAGGAAGGAGAGATTGGCGGCGAAGCGGGGCATGGCGGTGATCCTCCCGGTGGGTTTGACCCTTGCGGAGGAGCATTGCAGAGCCCGTCGGCGTTGTCAGCAGGGCTTGCGCCCGAGGCCGGCTTTCAACGCTTGGGATTTGGCCGTGGTGAGGCGCCGAGCGTCACGATGTAGGCCGCGAGGGCGTGCATCTCGTCCTGGCTCAAATGATGGTTCGGCATCATCGGTGGGATCGAGCGCAGCCACGCGACGATACCTTCGTGGGTTTGATTGCGCCGCCGAGCGATGGCGCTGAACCCGGGAATGTCGTTCGCTCCCTGCTTCTCGCCCTGCCCCGGCGCCATATGGCAACGCGCACAAAGGCGCTCCGCCAACGCGCGGCCGGCTTCGATGTCGTCCGAGGCGAACGCGGCGCCGGCCAGAACGCAGATTGCGGCCGCTGTCAGGGCGATCAGGCGCCCAGCCCGGCTCACCGGCAAATGTGTGCGGCCACAACGATCATCCATTAATGGTGCTCCTTCGGCGGGTGGCAGCCTGCCATCGGCCAAAGTCCGATTCGCCAATTGCTATCTTGAACGCCCGGTCGATACCGGCTTTGCGCCGGCGCAAATGCGCAAAGCCGGCCGCGACCGTTCAACATCGGCTTGCGCAGCGGCGCGAGCGGCGATATTTCGGATCACCGATCTACTGTGGACCGCCGGAGCTCAACCCGTTGACGCAGCGACCTGACGACCGTGAGGTGCGCGAGCTGCTGGCAGGACTGCGGGCCGAGCACCGCGATCTCGACGAGCAGATCGTGAAGCTCGAGGCCGAGCACTCCGGCGACCAGGTCACGATCAAGCGGCTCAAGAAGCAGAAATTGCTGCTCAAGGACCGGATTTCGGCCCTCGAAGACCAGATGACCCCCGATATTATCGCTTGAAGCGTCCTGTCAGGCCCTGATCAGGCCATTCTCGCCGGGTCTTCCACACCATGCCATGTCGGAATGCTTGCCGCCGCGGCGAGGCGAAAATACTGTCGTCGCTCGCAGCGCGGGGGCACAGTCGCCCCTGCTGGGCACCGAATTTCGAGGAAATCGGCCCGAGGCGAGGAAAGGTGACCTAAAATGGCCGGGCCGGCGGCAGACGTGGCGATCATCATGGGCAGCCGTTCGGATTGGCCGACCATGAAACGGGCGGCGGCAGTGCTCGACGAGCTCGGCGTTAAATACGTCGCGCGCGTGATTTCGGCTCACCGGACCCCCAAGCGGCTTTACGATTTCGCCCACTCGGCGCGCGACGCTGGCTTCAAGGTCATCATCGCTGGCGCGGGCGGGGCGGCGCACCTCCCCGGCATGACGGCGGCGATGACGATGCTCCCGGTGCTCGGTGTTCCAATCAAGTCCAGCGCGCTCAGCGGCCAGGACAGCCTACTGTCGATCGTCCAGATGCCAGCCGGCGTTCCCGTGGGCACGCTGGCCATCGGCGAACCCGGCGCGGCGAATGCGGGCCTCCTTGCGGCGCAGATCCTGGCACTTGGCGATCCGGCGCTGGCGGCCCGCCTCGACGACTGGCGCGCACGTCAAACCGCGAGTATCCCCGAGACGCCGGAAGGCCCTGCAGGATCATGACGGACTCGACCGTCCCGAACGCCGCGGCGCCGCTGGCCCCGCACAGCATCATCGGCATCCTCGGTGGTGGTCAGCTCGCCAAGATGCTTGTGCAGGCCGCCGCTGATCTTGGGTTTCGCTCGGCCATCTATTCCGATGACTGGGGCCCGGCGCTGGATGTCGCCGGCAGTCATCTGATCGGTCCTTATGACAATCTCGGGCGACTCGACGAGTTCGCGCGCGGCGTCGACGTCGTGACCTACGAGTTCGAGAACGTGCCGGTGATCGCGGCCGAGCATCTGGCGCGGCGGGTTCCTGTGCGGCCCGGTCCGATGGCACTGCGGGTCGCGCAGGACCGCGCCGTCGAAAAATCATTTATTGCCGATCTCGGCATTCCGGTCGCGCCGTTCGTAGCGATCACGAATACCGTAGAGCTGGCGACTGCATTTCAGGCGATGAAAGCCTGGCAAGGTCCGGCCATCCTCAAGACGGCGCAGCTCGGATACGACGGCAAGGGGCAGGCTGGCGTCGCCACGGTCGGTGATCTCGCGGCGGCGTTCGCCGAACTCGGCTCGGTCCCCTGCGTGCTGGAGCGGCGGATCGATTTCGCCTTCGAGATTTCGGTTCTGGTGGTGCGCGGCCTTGATGGCAGCCTTGCCTGCTACGACGCACCCCGCAACACGCACGACGGCGGCATCTTGCGCCGTTCCGTGGTGCCGGCTGGGTTGTCGGAAGCGATCGAAGCGCAGGCACGCGACATCGCCTGCCGGATCGCCGTGGCGCTCGACTATGTCGGCGTGCTCGGCGTTGAGATGTTCTGCATTGCCGGGGATGCTGCATCGCCGCTGCTGGTCAATGAGATCGCGCCACGCGTGCACAATTCCGGCCACTGGACCATGGATGCCTGTGCGATCTGCCAGTTCCAGAACCACATCCGTGCGGTGGCCGGCTGGCCGCTCGGCTCGACGCAGCGTCACAGCGATGCCGAGATGCGCAATCTCATTGGCCACGACGCCGACGACTGGCGCGCGCTCGCCGCCGATGCCGACGCGTGCCTTCACCTCTACGGCAAACGCGAGGCGCGAAGCGGACGCAAAATGGGCCACGTTACGCGGTTGACGCCCCGCTCCAGTTGATGCGGGTGGGGCAGCGCCCCCTCAACCGGCGGTCGCTCTGATGCAGCGGACCATCCGCGTCGGATCGATCCACACCTCGGCCGGCGGCGCAGCGGAACAGGCTGCCTCGGCGTAGCGGCAGCGCGGCTCGAACGCGCATCCGGGCGGCAGCGCCGCGAGATTGGCGGGCGAACCCGGGATCGCTTCGAGACGGCGGCCGCGCATGGCACCATGCACCGTCGAAGCGAGCAGCCCCGACGTGTAGGGATGCTGCGAGTCGCGGATCACCGACCGCACCGGGCCGGTTTCGACGAAGCGGCCGGCGTACATCACCGCGATGCGATCCGCGATCTCGACCGCCACACCGACGTCGTGGGTGACGAACAGCACCGCCATGCCAAGCTCGCGCTGTAGCCGCCGCAGGAGCTGGAGGATCTGGATCTGCACCGTCGCATCGAGCGCGGTCGTCGGCTCGTCGGCGAGCAGCAAGCGCGGTCGGCATGACAACGCGAGCGCGATCATGGCGCGTTGGCGCATCCCGCCCGACATCTCGTGCGGATAGTTCGCGAGACGGCGCTCGGGCGATGGGATCTGCACCATCTCGAGCAGTTCCAGCGCGCGCTTGCGAGCGGCGCTGTCGGAGAGCCCGTCGTGGCGCTTCACGGTCTCCATGATCTGCGTGCCAACGGTGAACACTGGATCGAACGACGTCATCGGTTCCTGGAAAATCATCGCGACTTCCGGGCCGCGCAGATCGCTCAGCGCGCTGCCGCCGAGGCCGAGAATGTCTTTCCCGGCGACCGTGACGGTCCCTGACATCTTGGTCAGGTGCGGCGGATGCAGCCGCATCATCGCCCGTAGCGTGACGCTCTTGCCGGAGCCCGACTCGCCAAGAATGCAGAGCACTTCGCCCGCGTCGACCGAGAAGCTCACGCCATTGACCGCATCAATGGTTCGTTCGCGTCCGACGAAGCGGATGTGCAAATTGTCGACCTGGACAAGCGGCTGTGCGCCCGATGATGGACCGGCCGGCGCGATATCGGTGGCGGTGTCGTTCATGGTGCGCCCTTCGTCATGCGGCGACGGCTGCGGGCGCGGCGCTGTGGCCGGAGCCGGGGATCAGCATGTGACACGCGGCGAGGTGACTGCCTTCCACGGCGCCCGCCGTCAATTTCGGCTCGATGATGCCGCAGCAGGCCTCGGCATGGGCGCAGCGCGTATGGAAGCGGCAGCCCGGCGGAGGATTGATGGGGTTCGGTGGATCGCCCGTCAACGTCACTTGCTCACCACGCCGGTCGGGGTCCATCGACGGCATCGCGCCGAGCAAGGCGCGCGTATACGGGTGGCGCGGGCCGCCGTAAATGCTCTCGACCGGCCCGATCTCGACGACCTTGCCGAGATACATGACGAGGACGCGATCGCTCATGTACTGCACGACGTTGAGGTCATGCGAGATGAAGATGTACGTCAGGTCGAGCTCGCGCTTGAGATCGACAAGGAGATTCAGCACCTGGGCTTCGACCGATTTGTCGAGCGCGGAGACGGGCTCGTCGAGCACGATCAGTCGCGGCTCGAGTGCGAGCGCGCGAGCGATGTTGACGCGCTGCCGCTGGCCGCCGGACAGCTCGTGGGGATAGCGCGCGGCAAACAGGATGGGATCGAGGCCCACTTTATCCAGCAGTTCGTGCGCACGTTTGCGGGCCTCCTCCCACGACACGCCATGCGCGGTCGGTGCATAGGCGATGGTGTCCTCGATCGTGCAGCGCGGATTGAGTGAGGAATAGCTGTCCTGGAATACCATCTGCACCTGACGGCGATAGTCGCGCATCGTCAGGCCACTCGAGTCGCCAATGATGCGGCCATCGAGCGTGATCGTGCCGGAATCGGCCTCCAGGAGCTGGATCAGCAATCGCGCCGTTGTCGACTTGCCGCACCCGGATTCGCCGACGATGCCGAGCGTCTCGCCCCGCTCAACCGCGAACGAGATGTCGTCGACCGCTTGAACCGTTGCGACTTGACGCTGCAGCAGCCCGCCGCGGATCGGGAAGTAGCGCTTGAGGCGGTTCACTTCGAGGACGGTAGGAGTGCTCATGGCGCCGCCCTCATATCCGAACGTCCATGGCTGTCCGCAATCCATCGCTGACGAGGTTGAAGCACATCGACGTGATGAAGATCATCGCGCCGGGAAGGGCGGCGACCAGCGGGTTTACCCAGATCGCTTGCCGGAGGTTGTTGAGCATCAGGCCCCATTCGGCATCTGGTGGCGTCACGCCGAGACCCAGGAAACTCAGCCCCGCCGCGAGAATGATGGAAATGGAGATGAGCGATGTCGCGTAAACAAGGATGGGTCCGAGGACGTTGTTGAGGATGTGAAAGCGGATGATCGAGATCGGTCGCGCGCCACTGGCGCGAGCTGCCTCGACGAACTCCGCCGAGCGCACTTGCGTCGTCACCGTTTCGGCAATGCGCACGACCGGCGGAATGAACGTGACGGTGAGCGCGAGGATCGTATTGCCAAGGCCCGAGCCGAGCATGCCGCAGATCGCGATGGCGAGCAGGATCGAGGGAAACGCGTAGAGCACGTCCATGCTGCGCATGATGAGGCTGTTGACGATGCCGCCGCTGTACCCCGCCACCAGCCCGAGTGAGCCGCCGATCAGCACGGCGAGCGTCACCGGCGCGACGCCACACAGCAGTGACAGCCGTCCGCCATAGAGGATGCGGCTCCATAGGTCGCGCCCGACTTCGTCGGTGCCGAGCCAGTGCCCCTTATAGCCGGGCGATTTGAGCCGCGCGAATACGGAACTCGCTGAGGGGTCGTGGGTGGCAAACAGCGGCGCTGCCACCACCATGAAGACGATGCACGCAAGCAGGATCATCACCGTCAATGTGACGCGGTCGGCGAGGAGGCGTTCGCGCACGCGCGTCCAATAGCCCTTGCCCGCTTCGGCGCGGCGCACCGCGTCGGCGGCGGAGGGAACGGCGATCGTGTCTTGCAACGACATCTGGTCCTCCCGCCGCGCTATCGTCGGATGCGCGGATCGATCAGCGCTTGCAGCACGTCGACCACGATGTTGATGACGACGAAAATGGTGGCGAGCACCAGGATCGTGGCGGAAAGCACAGGAATGTCGCGCCGGAAGATCGCCAGATTCAGCAGGCTCCCGGAGCCGGGCCAGTTGAACACGGTCTCGACGAGAATCGACCCGCCAAGCAGATAGCCGAACTGCAGGCCCATCAGCGCCAGAGCCGAGGGCGCGGCGTTCTTCATGATGTGCAACAGCACGCGGCGCCCCTTGAGGCCTTTCGCCTGCAGCGCCGTCACGAACTCCATCGATCGGATCTCGAGCACGTTCGCGCGCACGAGCCGACTGATGATGCCCATCGGGATCAGCGACAATGTGATGACCGGCAGCACGTAGTGCTTGATGTGCTCCCACGATGAGGGAAAACCTTCCGGGCCCATGCCCTGGCCGGGAAGGATATTGAGGACGACGGCGAAGATCGCCACCATCACCATGCCGACCCAGTAGTGCGGCAGGCTTACGCCGGCGATCGCGACGCCAGAGAAGAGCTTGTCGAGCCAGGTGCCATTGTAGTAGGCGGCGAGCGCGCCGAGCAGAACGCCGAGCGAGAAGCCGAGGAACACCGCAGGCAGCGCGATCTTGAACGTATTGCCGAGGGCGCTGAACAGCTCCTGTGCTACCGGCTGATTGGTGAAGATCGACGTGCCGAGATCGCCGCTCGCCATGGCCTGCAGCCAGCGCAGATATTGAATGTGCATCGGCTGGTCGAGGCCGAAGCGGGCGCGGATCATGTCCGCGACTTCTTTCGGCGCCTCGGGCGGGATCATGATGTCGGCTGCGTCGCCCGGCACCATTTTCATGAGCACGAAGACGACAAGCGACACGCCGAGCAGGATCGGCACGGCGTAAAGGATGCGGCGTGCAACGAAGAACCACATGCGTTCGAGCACCTCGCGAAAGGGAGCCACCGGCGCCGCCGCATGCTTCAGCGGGAAGCGGCGACGCGCAGCAGCCTGGGGCCTTTGAGCGCGACCTATTTCTTGAGCGACACGCTCGTAAGGTCTTGGAACCAGCTTTGGGCGCTGACGAATCCTTCGACCTTTGTCGTCATGGCCCGTGGATTGCCGTCATGGACGATCCACACCCACGGCGCGTCGTCGACGAGCATTTCATGCATCGAGATGACGGCCTTGTTGAAATCGTCCTGGTTCGTCGCGGTCTCCATCTTGAGAAGCGTCGCGTCGAACTCCGGGTTCTTCCAATGACCCCAGTTCGACCCCTTCGGCGTGCTGTTGTCGCCATAGAACCAGCGGACGATCATCGACACGTCGGACGAAACGAGACTGATGTTCAAGGCATCTGCGCCTGCCGCTTGAGGTGCGGTCGGCTCGGCGCGGAAGGCGACGAGAACGGTGCCCCACTCAACGACCTCGAACGAGATGTCGAAGCCGCACTGTTTCATCGACTGCTGCAGGAATTCGTTCATTGGCAGCGGCAGCATCTGACCCGACCCTGAGGTCGAGATCATGATCTTGCCCTTGGCCGGTTTGCTGGGACCGTAGCCGGCCTCTGCGAGTAGCGCTTTGGCTTTGGCGGGATCAAACGTGTAAGCATTCTTCGGATTGCCGAAGCGAGCATCGGTCTTCTTGAAGAAACCGACGGATGGTTCCGCTGTGCCGTTGAGCAGTGTCACGAGACCGGCGCGGTCGACGCAATAATTGATCGCCTGTCGTACCTTGACGTCGCGAAACGGCGAATCCGCTTTGGCTGTGTTGAGCACCCAGGGCCACACATGCGGATAGCTGTTCGAAACGAATGTGAAGCCGGCCTTCTTGAGACCGTCGATGGAGTCCGGCGGCGGCACTTCCACCCAATCGACCTGACCCGAGCGGAGCGCGGCGAGACGCGTATTCGCTTCCGGCATCGGGAACAGGACGACCTTATCGACTTTGGGAATGCGCGCCTTGTTCCAATAGTTTGGATTCTTGTCGAGATCGATGCTGATGCGCGGCTTGAAGTTCTTGGCGATGAAGGGGCCGGTACCGATCGGCGCTTTGGCGAACTCTGCCCAGCTTCCGGCTTTCTCGAAGGCCGCAGGGCTGACGTAGAAAATCGTCGTCAGGACGTAGGGGAAATATGAAATCGGCCGCGTCGTCGTGAATTCGATCGTGTAGTCGTCGATCTTTTTGTAGCCGCCGTCCGCGATATAAGTCGGGCGTCCGCGATTGATCGCCGAACCTTGCGGATCGAACTGCTTCGCGTCCTTGTTGAAGCTTCGATCGAGGTTCCATACGGCCGCATCAGCGTTGAAGGGCGTGCCGTCGTGGAATGTCACGCCCTGACGCAGCTTGAACGTCCACTTCTTGGTGTCGCTCTTGCTCTGCTCCCAGCTTTCGGCGAGGCCGGGCGTGATGTCGGCTGGCTTGTCGGCCTTGCTCAGGTCCCAGTTGACGAGTGCGTCGAAGGCGGTGAAGCCCATGAAGCGCACGCCCTCGAAGCCGTTGTTCGGGACGCCCGTCGTCGTCGGCACGTCGGTCGCAGTCATCGCGATCCGCAACGTACCTTGGGCCAATGCCGGTGCGGTGGCTCCCATCAAAGCCGTCGCCGCCAGCGCCGCGAGGCGGAGCGTCGTGCCGTTTCGCCTAACCATGCTACTCTCCCTTACGCCTGAATTCCGTGACGGAAATTCTGCTGAAGCATGCCGCCTTCAGTCGAGCGGTCATCTGCCAGCGCTGAAAATATAGGCCTCAATGGCCGCGAAGGATAGGCACATAGCCCAGGCACGCTGCTCAAAACGCCAGCGTACGTGCTGGTCATTGCACGGCGCAATTGCTTCGGGCGGATCGCTCAGATCGCGGTGTTGAGCGGCGCACCATCGCCACCAATCGGCCGGCGCAGGCACGCCACATGATGTCCCGGCGCGACTTCCAGCAGCGGCGGCTCTGTCGTTTTGCACTCAGGCATCACGTAGGGACACCGCGTGTGAAAACGGCAGCCGGACGGCGGATTGATCGGGCTCGGGACGTCGCCCTGAAGGATGATCTGACGGCGCTTGGTGCCGGGCTCCAGCAACGGCGCTGCGGCCAGGAGTGCTTCGGTGTACGGGTGCAGCGGTGCGCCGAACAGGTCGGTATTGTCGGCTAGCTCGACGATGCGACCGAGGTACATGACCGCGACGCGGTGGCCGATATGCTCGACGACTGCGAGATCGTGCGACACGAACAGATAGGCGAGCTGGAACTGCTCCTGCAGGTCGATGAGCAGATTTAGCACCTGTGCCTGCACGGATACATCGAGCGCGGAGACCGGCTCGTCGGCGATGATCAGGCGCGGATTGACGGCAAGCGCGCGGGCGATGCCGAGGCGCTGGCGCTGTCCGCCAGAGAACTCGTGCGGGAATTTGGCGATTGATTCCGGGCGCAATCCGACATGCTGGAACAGATCGGCGACGCGCGCATCGAGTTCCGTGCCGCTCGCGATGTCGAAATTGGTCAGCGGCTCGGCGACGATGGCGCCGGCCGAGAGGCGCGGGTTGAGCGACGAATAGGGATCCTGGAATACCATCTGCATCTGGCGTCGCTGGAGGCGCAGCGGTTCGCCCTCGAGGTGGGTGATATCGACACCGTTAAGCTCTATCTTTCCAGCAGTCGGCGTTTCCAGACGTGTGATGCTCTTGGCGACCGTCGACTTGCCGCAGCCAGACTCGCCAACGAGGCACAGCGTTTCGCCGCGGCGGATCTCGAACGAGACCCCGTCAACCGCCTGTACATGTGCGACGACACGCGACAGGACACCGCGATGGATGGGAAAATGCTTCTTCAGGTCCGTAACCTTGAGGACGGTCTCGGTGACTCGTGCTGCCGGTGGTGTATCGGAAGGCATGGAATCGGAGCTCATTGCGGCACAGCCGTCACGCGCGCGACCTCCCAACAGGCGGCGCGATGGCTCGCTCCGTGGATGTCGAGCGTGGGGCGCTCCAACTGGCAGCGCTCCACGGCGAAGCCGCAGCGCGGCGCAAACGCGCAACCGGGAATTTCCTCGCGCAACGACGGCACGAGCCCCGTGATCTCCTGCAGACGCGTGCGCGGCCGACCGCGTTGAGCTGCTGTACGCCGCCGTGGGATCGAGCCGATCAGGCCGCGCGTGTATGGGTGTTTCGGGTTGCGCAATAATTCCTCGACGGGGGCCTCCTCGACCGTCCGGCCGGCATACATCACGATGACACGCTGCGCGGTTTCGGCGACGACTCCGAGGTCGTGTGTGATCAGGATGATCGCCGTACCAAGCCGATCCTTGAGCTCCAGCATCAGATTCAGGATCTGCGCCTGAATCGTGACGTCGAGCGCGGTTGTCGGCTCATCGGCGACCAGGACCTGCGGATTGCACGCAAGCGCGATCGCGATCATGACGCGCTGACGCATGCCGCCCGAGAGCTGGTGGGGATATTCGCCTGCCCGACGTTTGGGATCGGCGATCCGCACCAGCGCCAGCATGTCGATCGCGCGGTCGCGGGCGGCGCGCCGGTCAAGTCCTTGGTGGATGCTGAGTGATTCCGCGATCTGCGCGCCGACGGTCAGCACGGGATTGAGCGACGTCATCGGCTCCTGGAAGATCATCGAGATGCGGTTGCCGCGGATCTTGCGCATCTCAGCTTCCGTCTGGGTCGTCAGTTCCGTGCCTTCGAAATTGATCGTGCCGCCGACGATGCGGCCGGCCCGTTGAGGGATCAGCCCCATGATCGACAGTGCGGTCACGCTCTTGCCGCAGCCCGACTCACCAACAATGCACAGCGTCTCGCCGCGATTGAGATCGAAGGAAATGCCGTCGACCGCGCGGACGACACCGTCGCGCGTAAAGAACTGCGTCCGTAGATCGCGCACCGACAGGATGGTGTCGGACTGGCCCGCTTTAGAGGTTGCGGTGCTTTCGGCCGGGACGGTTGTAGCCATTGTCACTATCGGGCCCTCACATTCGCCGTGAAATGCGCGGATCGAGCGAGTCGCGCAGCCCGTCGCCGACGAGGTTGATCGCGAGCACCGTGATGGCGAGCAGGATGCCGGGAAAGAAGATGATCCACGGCGCGATCTGGAAGAACGTGCGGCCGAGCGAGATGACATTGCCCCAGCTTGGAATTTCGGGCGGCGTGCCGGCGCCGAGGAACGACAGCCCGGCTTCCGTCAGGATCGCCGAGGCGCAAACGTAGGTGGCTTGGACGATCAGCGGTGCGACCGTGTTCGGCAGGATATGGCGCACCATGATCCGCCCATTGCGCGTGCCGCTGGAGATCGCGGCTTCGATATAGGGGCGGCTTCGTACCGAGAGGACGACACTACGCACGAGGCGCGCGACTCGCGGGATCTCCGGAATTGCGATAGCGATGACGACGATCATCAGGCTCGCCTTCATCAACGTGATCAGCGCGATCGCGAGTAAAATTGCGGGGATCGCCATCATGCCGTCCATCACACGCATCATCACGGCATCGACGGCTTTGTAGAACCCGCACAGTACGCCGATGACCAGCCCGATGAATGTCGCCACCACTGCGACGCTGAAACCGATGATGAGTGAGATGCGCGTGCCGTAGATGACGCGGCTGTAGACGTCGCGGCCGAATTGGTCGGTGCCGAACCAGAACTGATCGGACGGCCGCTTCAGACGGTTGGTCGGCTCGAACTGCAGCGGATCGCCGGCGAGCCACGGCGCCAGCAGGGCGATGGCGAGGAGGGCGAGCAGGATGAGACTGCCGCCGACGATGGTCTTGTTGCGGCGAACCCAGGTCCAAACGGCGTTCGACCGTGGACGGGTGGTGGTGACGGGCAGTCCGGCGGTGGTGGAGGCCATCGGTCCCGTCCTATTGGCGAATGCGTGGATCAAAGAAGGTGTAGCTGATGTCGATCAGCAGGTTCACGAGCACCTTCGCACCGGCAAACAGAATGATCAGGCCCTGAATGATTGGATAGTCGCGCTTCAGGATCGCATCGACGGTCAGCCGACCGAGCCCCGGGATATTGAAAACGGTCTCTGTGATCACGACACCGGAGATCAGCAGCGCAAGGCCGATGCCGATAACGGTCACGATCGGCACGGCAGCGTTCTTGAGCGCATGGCGCAGCAGAACGGAGCGCGTGGCAACACCCTTCGCGTGCGCGGTGCGGATGTAATCCTCCGACAGCACCTCGAGCATGCTGGCGCGCGTGATCCGGGCGATCAGCGCCATATAGGCCATGCCGAGCGCAAATGCCGGCAGCGCAATGGATCGCAACGTGCCGACGATGCCTTCCGACAACGGTCGATAGCCCTGCACAGGCAGCCAGCGCAACTGGATCGCGAAGACGTAGATCAGGAGATAGCCGACGAGGAACACCGGCACCGCGAAGCCGAGAACGGAAAAGCCCATGACCACACGATCGATGGTCGTGTCCGCCTTCCACGCAGCCACGACGCCCATCGGGATCGCAAACGCAACCGCGACGACGAGGGTCGCAACCGCGAGTACGAGCGACGGCTCCAGGCGCTGTTTCACCAGCGTCATCACCGGCAGGTTGGAGAAGATCGAGGTGCCAAGATCGCCGTGCAGGAGGTTCCAGATATAGACGCCAAACTGCTCCCACACCGGGCGATCGAGTCCGAGCTTGCGGCGAATGCCCTCGATCTCGGCCGGCGACGCATCATCGCCCGCGATCACGGCCGCCGGATCGCCCGGTGTAAGATGCAGAAGGAAAAACACGAACAGCGCCACGACGATCATCACGGGGATCGTCGCGATGAGGCGGCGCAGGATATAGGCGGTCACGAGACTGCTCCGGTCGGCCGTGTTGGCGCGCCGCGAGACAGATTCTCGCAGCGCGCTGTACCAGCGGTTCGGTTCGTTACTTCTTCTCGATGTTCCACATTGGTGGCACCGAGGGCACGGAGAGCACGCCCGAAATCTTGTCCGACCGGTAGGCTACCGGGTTCCGCCACTGCGCGAACGAAATATACGGGACTTGATCGTAGGCGCGTTTCGAAAGCTCGACGGCGATCTTCTTGCGCGCCTCGATGTCTGGGGCAAACGCCCACGCCTTGCGCAGCTCCTCAAACTTGGCGTCGCACGGCCAGCCGAACCAGGCCTTGTCGCACGCCATGCCGACCGAGGTGTGCGTGATCGGGCTCGACGATGTCAGAACGCTCGTGCCGGTGATGAAGATATTCCACCCGCCTTGAGCGGGCGGCTCCTTCTTGGTGCGGCGGGAGACGACCGTGCCCCAGTCCATCGCCTGCACGTCGAGTTTCAAGAAGCCCGCCTTGCGGAGCTGCTGGATCATGACGAGATTGGCGGGGTTGATGTACTGGTGGTCGGTGGCGTGCAGGATTGTGATCGGCTCGCCGTTGTAGCCGGCCTCCTTGAACAGCGCCTCGGCCTTCTTGATGTCCTTAGGGCCCTTATAGATCTCGCTACCGGCGTCCGTCTCCATCTCGACGCCGCAGCCGAAGAACGAGAAGCAAAGCGTCTGCAGCTTCTTGTCGGCAGCGATCGTGTTGAGGTAATCGGCGTTGTTGATGAGATAGAGCATCGCCTGCCGCGCCTTCACGTTGTTAAAGGGCGGGTGGAGATGGTTGAGCTGGAGGATGCCCATCGTGCCCATCGCAGGATGGGTGTCGAGCTTGATGCCGGGCGTCGATTCGAGGATCGGCAAGAAATCGGGTTGCGGGTTCTCGAGGTAATCGATCTCGCCGGCCACCAATGCGGCCTGCGCGGTTTGCGGGTCGGACAGCCAAATGAATTCGACGCGGTCGACCTTCACGACCTTGCCGCCGGCGTGACCTGATGCCGGTTCCTTGCGGGGGACATAGGCTTTGAATTTCTCATAAACGGTCTTGCTGCCCGGCACCCACTCGTCACGTTTGAACACGAATGGGCCGGATCCGACGACGTCCTTGATCTGCTGGAACGGGTCGACCATCGCCTCCTGCTCGCGCATCACGAACGGAATGCTTGTGCCGGTCTTGGCAAGGGTGTCGATCAACAAGCCGTACGGCTCTTTCAGCGTCCACACGAAGGTCTTGTCATCCTTCGCGACCAGAGACTCCGTATAATTGAAGAGCTGCTTGCCGGCGCCGTCGCGCTGCCACCACCGCTTCATCGACGCGACCACGTCCTTGGTGGTGACCTTCGATCCGTCGTGGAAGGTCAGGCCGTCGCGCAGCGTGAACGAGTAGACCTTGCGGTCATCGCTGACGGTCCACGTGTCCACCATCTGCGGCTGCGGCTTGAGATCGGCGTCGCTGGAAAAGAGCGTGTCGAACACCATCAGGCCGTGGATGCCCGCGATCGTCTGCGTCGTCCAGAACGGGTCGAGCGTGCGCACGTCGGCGTGCATGGTGACTTTCAAGACTTTAGGCTGCTGCGCCACAACGGGCGCGGCCGCGAATGCCACGGCCGATGCTGCAAGCCACACTCGGAATGCCGTCCTTAACATGTGCGTTGTTCCTCCTCGCAAGCCTCGGTCGATGATCGGGAAAGGTGGTCGAGCGGCAGAGGACGCGCCCGCCGGCGCGCCGCAAAAAGCGGCGCTGTGCACATGCGAGAAGCATCAATCCGGTGTTTGGAGGTGTGGAGAAACGGAGGTGCGCGCGTGAGGGCGAGGCTTGTCGGCAGCGGGGACGGAGTGCTCGTTTGGGTCGCCAAAGTCACTGCAAACAGGCGCATTACGATGCTCCAGGCCTCCACAATGCGGACATGAGCGGCCTGGGAATGATCGCATGTCCGTCGGGTCGCCGCTAGGATTTCCCAGCAAGCATCGCAGGTTTCATGCCAGCGCGATGTCTGGCCCCGATTTTCGTGGCACGAGGTGGGCGGGCCTAGGTTGGGAGCGGACCCGCCGGCAGCTCGCTTATTGGTCTTTGGTCTTGGAAGGATAAGGTTGCTCGGGCGGCTGTGGCGTCCCAGTTTTCTCCTTCAGCGGGCCCTTATCACTCTGCGGCTTCGGCACCTCCGGCGACTCCATCTTCGACGTCGGCGCGGCAGGATTTTTCGGATCGACCTGTCCCGACTTATCCTGCTGGGGCGGAGCGGTCGGAGTTTGGGCCGACGGACTCATCGATGAACTGACCAGCGTTGCCAGCGAAATAAACGCCGCCACAGCAAGCCGGGGCAGCGCAGATCGTGTAAATGCCAAGTCCATAATTCTTCCTATCGCAGTTGCAGCCTTCGATAGAAAATGCCCAGTCGTCGATTTGGTTCCGGGTTTGCTCGGCGCCCGAGACCTTCCAAGGAATGTGCAATGGACATCTTTGACCGCCTGAAGGCCGCGGCGTCGGCCGACTGGAATAGCTACGTTGACCACCTGTTCGTTCGTCAACTCGGTGCCGGATCCCTGCCGCAGGCGGCATTCCGCACTTACCTCGTGCAGGACTACCTGTTCCTGATCCAGTTCGCGCGCGCTTATGCTCTTGCGACGTACAAGTGCCGCACCCTTACCGACATGCGGGCGGCGCAAGCGGGACTAGCCGCCGTGCTCAGCGAGATGGAACTTCATGTCCGGTTGTGTGGCCGCTGGGGATTGTCGCCGCAGGACATCGAGGCCGCGCCCGAGCACCAAGCCACCGTCGCATATACCCGCTTCGTGCTGGACTGCGGCGCCGCCGGCGATCTGCTCGACCTCCACGTCGCGCTGGCGCCGTGCGTCATCGGTTACGCCGAGATCGGCCGCACCTTGTCGACCGGCAACCCTGCGGGGCTCGCCGATCATCCCTACGGCGAATGGATCGGCGAATATGCGAGCGACGTCTATCAGGAGGTGGCAGCGCGCGCCCGCCGCCATCTCGACGACCTCGCGGCACGATCGATGACCGAGCGGCGTTTCGTCGAACTCGCCGCCCTCTTCGGCACAGCCTCGCGGCTGGAGGCGGATTTCTGGCAAATGGGCCTGGACGGGGCTGCTGCGAGCCCCCCGGATTGAGCGCCATGAGCGCGCGACTGCGCGCCGGCGCAAGCGCCGCCCCCGCGGAGCCAATGAGCGAAGTGAATTGGGCGTGAGCGAAATATGGTGCCGGATGAGGGGATTGAACCCCCGACCTTCGGTTTACAAAACCGCTGCTCTACCGCTGAGCTAATCCGGCCCGGCGCCCCTCGGAGACAAGACGGGGGCGCGAACGCGGCCCTTATACGCGAACCGCCCGCCCGCTGCCACCCTTGCGGCGCGGCAATCTCGCGGGGTGGGCCGCTCCGCCGCCTTCCGACGCCGGCTCTAGCCGCCGCGCCGCCAATGACTTATAAGGCGGCACTGCAAGCCCATATATGAGCAGTGCAGCCGGGGCCTCAGGAGGGGCGCCCGGTGCCGTGGCATTGAAGGAGACGTGACATGCCTGCCCCATGGTCGCCTGACAGCTGGAGATCGAAACCGATCGTCCAGGTGCCCGACTATCCCAACGCGGCCGCCCTGGCCGACGTCGAGGGCCGGCTCGCCACGTTTCCGCCGCTCGTTTTTGCCGGTGAAGCGCGGCAGTTGACGAAGGTGCTCGGCGAGGTGGCCGAAGGCCGCTCGTTCCTGCTCCAGGGCGGCGACTGCGCCGAGAGCTTCCTCGAGCACCGCGCCGACAACATCCGCGATTTCTTCCGCGTCTTCCTGCAGATGGCGGTCGTGCTGACCTATGCCGGCGGCTCGCCGGTCGTGAAGGTCGGCCGCATCGCCGGCCAGTTCGCCAAGCCGCGCTCCTCGCCGACCGAGAAAAAGGACGGTGCCGAGCTGCCGAGCTACCGCGGCGATATCGTCAACGGCGCCGAGTTCACGCCGGAAGCGCGCACGCCCGATCCGCAGCGCCAGCTCGAGGCCTATCGGCAGTCGGCGGCGACGCTGAACCTGATCCGCGCGTTCGCCCAGGGCGGCTATGCCGACCTCGAGCGCGTGCACCAGTGGACGCTCGGCTTCATCAAGGACAGCCCGCAAGGTCGTCGCTTCGAGGAACTGGCGGGCCGCATCTCGGAGACGCTCGAGTTCATGCGTGCGTGCGGAATCACCGCCGACAACACGCCGCAACTGCGCACGACATCGGTCTACACGAGCCACGAGGCGCTGCTGCTCGGCTACGAGCAGGCGATGACGCGGCTCGACTCGACGAGTGGCGATTACTACGCGACATCAGGCCATATGATCTGGATCGGCGACCGCACCCGCCAGCTCGATCACGCGCACGTCGAGTATTTCCGCGGCATCAAGAATCCGATCGGCGTGAAGTGCGGCCCCTCACTGGAGCCGGACAACCTGCTCCGCCTGATCGACGCCCTCAATCCGAACGACGTTGCGGGCCGGCTGACGCTGATCTGCCGCTTCGGCTCGGACAAGGTCGAGGCGCATCTGCCGAAGCTGATCCGCGCGGTCCAGAAGGCTGGCCGCAAGGTCGTGTGGTCGTGCGATCCGATGCACGGCAACACGATTTCGGCGGCGAGCGGCTACAAGACGCGCCCATTCGAGCGCATCCTGAAGGAGGTCGATACCTTCTTCGCGGTGCATCGCGCGGAGGGCACGCACGCGGGCGGCATCCACGTCGAGATGACCGGCCAGAACGTCACCGAATGCACGGGCGGCGCGATGGCGATCAGCGATGCGGACCTGTCGGACCGCTACCACACGCACTGCGATCCGCGGTTGAATGCGGACCAGTCGCTGGAGCTTGCTTTCCTGGTCGCCGAAAGGCTGAAAATGGAACGCACCGCGCGCGCACCCCACGAGGCGTCCATCGCCGCGGCGGAGTAGAGGTTCGACGGATACTGTCGGATTGAAAACATGAGCGCGGCGCCCAAAGGTGCCGCGCTTGTTCCATGAATGGCGAAGGGGTCGTCGGCTTTTCTACGCAGCGCGTTTTTTGGTAGATGCCTTTGTTGCAGTGAGCAGCAGCCCACGGACCTGCTCGGGATCGCTTTCGATCAGCATGAGATAGGCACGCAAGCCACCCAGCGGCCGCGATCGTCCTTGTTCCCACGCTTTTATCTGGTCGATTGTGAAGCCGAAGCCAGCGGCAAAGTCCTCCTGCGACAGGTCGAGCTTCTGCCTGATGGCTTTCACATTGATTGCCGCCGGCACAAAAAGCTTTGCCGGGCGCACTTCGCCCTTTGCGATAGCCAGCGCTTCGTTGAGCCCCGCGGCGATCTTTTCAAATGCTTTCTTGCCCATCTCAATCACCTTTTCTTCCGCCGGGCCGCGGGGGCCGAGCCTTGTAAGCTTCGACGATGACCTTCGTTAGGTCGCGCAAGGCGTTGCGCTCTTTCTGGGTCAGATCGCTGCGCTCAGCCTTTCCAAATGCGGCGAGGAGGAAGACAGGCATGCTCTCTCCGGAGAAGAACGTTATCGTTCGAAAGCCGCCGCTTTTGCCTCTTCCTCGTCCCGCCACTCTGATCTTGCGGCATCCGCCGGTCCCTTGAATGACATCGCCGGCGTCCGGATTTTCGGCAATGAATAGCACCAAGCCCTCGATCTCAGCCTCCGTCATTCCGGCCGCCTTCGCCTGAGCTACGAAAGCGTGAGTTTGGGCCACCGAGTGCATAGCCTATACTACGTAACTTACGTAGTGATGTCGAGTGAATTCGCAAGCGGGCGGTGGCCGTTACGACAACCCCAGCTCCCAAAACTGCCCATTTACGTCATGGCCAAACTCGTTGTGGCGTTCTTCCTTGATGAGCTTGAAGCCGGCGGCTTCGTAGATGCGGACGGCGGACACGAGAATGTCGTGCGTCCACAGCATCAGCGTTTTGTAGCCCTTGGCGCGCGAGAATCGGATGCACTCGTCGACGAGGCGGCGGCCGAGGCCGAGCCCGCGCGCGGACGGATCCACATAGAGCAATCGAAGCTGCGCCACCTCGGGTGACGCGCGCGCGATGAACACCGAACCGACGACCTCGCCGTCGCGTTCGGCGATCCACGCGCGCTCATGCGCCGGATCGAAATTCTGTACGAACTTGGACAGGATTTCTGCGACCAGCGCCTCCATGCGCGGATCCGTCCAGCCGTACTCCCGCGCATAGAGGATCGCCTGCCGGTGCGTGATCCAGCCGGCATCGCCGGTCTCGAGGCCGCGCAGGATGTAGGGCTCGGGCGTCGCCGCCGGCTCGCCAAGCAGACGCGCGATCGTTTTCGTCGCCGCGACGAAACGTGGGCGATCCGCCGGCGCGATCCCGCTCAGAATGGCGACGACACCTTCCTGCGATCCGCGGTCGAGCGGCGCAAATTCGGCGGCGCCTTTTGCGGTGGGCGCGATGACGGCGCGGCGGGCGTCATCCTCGGCCGGGGCGCGGCGGATGAGGCCCTGGTCCTCGAATTTCTTGAGCATCCGGCTGAGGTAACCGGCGTCGAGGCCAAGCTCGCGGATCAGGTCGCTGGCGGTCGCGTCGGGCCGATGGGCCAGCTCGTACAGCACGCGCGCCTCGGACAGCGAATAGGGGCTCGCCAGCATGCTCTCGGCGAGCAGACCGAGCTGGCGGGTGTAAAAGCGGTTGAAGCGCCTGATGGCGGCAACATCGTCCGGAGTGGGTGCGGGGGCGGGGGCGGGCTGGGTCATGGCTATCCTCCGCCCATCACAGTCAATCAATTAATTGACTTAGTCAACTAACAAGCTTGTTCGGCCGATGTGTTGCCGCTCGACGGCGTCTTTCCAACCGCCATCGCGAAGTGCATAAGGTCGCGCAATACGAAACGGGGACGATCTGGGAGAACGCCATGCTGCTCGCCGATAACCTGAAACGACTGGGCACCGAAACCGCGTTCGAGGTGCTGGCGCGCGCCGCCGAGCTGCAGCGCCAGGGTAAGGACGTCATCAACCTCGGCATCGGCCAGCCCGATTTCCAGACACCTGCCCATATCGTCGAAGCGGCGATCAAGGCGCTGCGCGACGGCCATCACGGCTACACGCCGGCGCAGGGCATCCTGCCGCTGCGCGAGTCGGTCGCGAAGGACCTGCACAAGCGGCACGGCGTCGAAGTGAGCCCCGAAAACATCGTCATCATGCCGGGCGGCAAGCCCACGATGTTTTTCGCCGTTCTGATGTTCGGCCAACCGGGCGCCGAGATCATGTACCCGGATCCCGGCTTCCCGATCTACCGCTCCATGATCCAATATTCCGGCGCCAAGGCGGTGCCGATCGCGCTCAAGGAAGAGAACGGTTTCGCCTTCAGTGCCGATGAAGTGCTGGCGCAGATCACGCCCAAAACGTCGCTGATCATTCTCAACAGCCCCGGCAATCCGACCGGCGGCGCGGTGCCGAAGGAGGAGGTGGCGAAGCTCGTTGCCGGCCTCGCGAAGCATCCGCACGTCGCGATCATGTCGGACGAGATCTACGGCCAGATGTTGTACGAGGGACGCGAATTCGAGAGCTTCCTCCGCTATCCCGAGATCCGCGATCGCCTCATCATTCTCGACGGCTGGTCGAAGACCTACGCGATGACCGGTTGGCGGCTCGGCTTCTCGGTGTGGCCGAAATCGATCGTCGATACGGTCGTGCGGCTGTGCGTAAACAATCATTCTTGCGTCAACGCGCCGACGCAATTCGCCGGTATCGCAGCGCTCGAAGGCCCGCAGGACGACGTGGTCCGCATGGTCAAGGCATTCGACGAGCGCCGCCGCGCGATCGTGCCGATGCTGAACCAGCTGCCGGGCTTTACGTGCGTCGATCCGGGAGGTGCGTTCTACGCCTTCCCGAACATCACGGGGACCGGCATGAGCGCGCGCGAGTTGCAGAACAGGATGCTGGAGGAAGCGGGCGTCGCGACTGTCGCCGGCACCAGCTTCGGCATCCACGGCGAAGGCTACATCCGGTTTTCGTATGCCAACTCGATCGAGAACATCCGCAAAGCCATCGAGCGTGTCGGCACGCTGCTGATGGAAAAGCGGTAGCGAGGGGAAGTTGAGCGGAGTGATCGCGTGACTGAGAATCCCGAAATCTACTACGCGCGCCGCGTCCGTGAGGAAACGGAGTGCGGCGAGCCCGAGCTGGCGATGCTCGGCTCGCTCGTCGGCCGCGGTGGTCTCGCGGTCGATATTGGCGCCAATGAGGGGATTTATTCCTTCGCGCTGAGCGAGCTTGGCGCGTCCGTCCATGCCTTCGAGGCCAACCCGGATTTCGCATCGTTTGCCGCACGATCGCTAGGGCCTCGCGCGACGGTCCATGAGGTGGCACTGTCGAATGTCGCGGGCCGGGCGTCGTTCTATGTGCCGCTCGCCGACGATGGCAGCGACCTCCATTTTGCCGGCAACTTGAAGAATACGCACACGGGGCACGAGAAACTCAAGGTGCTGGACGTCGAGGTGCGCACGCTCGATTCGTTCGAGCTCAAGGGCGTGCAGTTCATCAAGGCCGATGTCGAAGGCAGCGAGCTTGAGGTGCTCGAGGGTGCCCGCGAAACGATCGCGCGAGACCATCCGGGGCTGCTGCTGGAGCTGCTGTCGGGCTGCTACCAGGATCCGCTCGCGGCAACGCGCGAGGTCTGCAAAAAGTACGGCTACAGCGCGTTCATCGTCGACAAAGGCAAGCGGCTCGACGCCATCACGACGATCGCCGGGCTCAAGTCCAACACGACCTGGGGCACGCCCATCGCAACGCGGAACGTGCTCTTTCTCTGATCACTCGAACAGGCAGAGCTGGCCCTCGGGCTCCTTGAACGAGCCGCGCGGTATCCGGCGATAGCCGAAGCTGACGCGGTCGGTCAGGCCGGGATGGCGATCGCGGAACGCCGCCTCCGCCCGGGTGCGGCTGCCGGGAAAACGCTCGCCCCACCAGATTGCATAGAGCTGGCGCGGATCGCAGCCATAGCGCGCGATCAGGTCCTTGCGCCGCACGCGGAGCCACCGTGCGATCCAGATCTCAATCGCGTCTGCTTCGGACAGCGCGCGCGTCGTCGCGGCGCGTAAGGGCGTGTTCGGCGTTTCGGCGATAGCGAAGGAGGCGTCGATCATGGGAGGTCACACAACTCGAAGCAGATACGCGGCATGGTGAGATGATGGCAGAACATTGCGGCAACGACTAGGCGTTGCGTGTGGTCGTTCGCCGGTCGTCGACCGTGGAACACATTGCGCCGGCGCCGCAGGAGTGGCACACGGACCATCCGCCGCGCCCTCCTGGCGATGGCTGCTGGCGATCCGCCGGCCGGAGATTTCATCGTGACCTCGAACCCTCCCGCACGGGCGGCCGCAATCCTGATCGTCATGCTGTCGGCGACGACAATCCTGTCGCAGTTTTTTCGGTCGACGCTGACCGTCATCGCGCCGGAGCTCATCGTCGAGCTGAAACTGACGTCGGAAGCGCTCGGGCTTGCCAACGCGATCTTCTTCTTCGCGCTGCTGGCGGCGCAGGTGCCGGTCGGCATCCTGTTCGATCGCATCGGCGTGCGCTGGACGGTCGGCATTCTTGCCGGCCTCGGCGTAGCGGGAGCGGTGTGGCACGCCATGGTCCGCGACGGCAGCGAACTGATCGCGGCGCGCTTCCTGCTCGGGTTGGGTTTTGGCGGCAGTTTCATGTCGGTCATCGTGCTGTGCTCGCGCTGGTATCCGCGCGCCCGTTGGGCGACCGCGATGAGCTGGGTTTTCGGTCTCAGCATGATCGGGGTCGTGTTGGCGGGGACGCCGCTCGCGGTTGCGTCGCAGTTGGTCGGCTGGCGGACGACGTTCGTCGTCATGTCGGGCGTTGCGGCTGTAGTTGGGCTGCTGTTCGTGTGCCTGGTGCGCGACGATCCGCCGGGCACGATTCCATCGGTACGGCCGCCGGAAACGCTATGGGCCGCGTTCACAGGATTCGCAGCGATCGTGCGGCTGCCCGGTCTGCTGCGGGTGCTGGGGCTGCAGACGGTCGCTTATGCGGTCATGGCGACGATCATGGGCCTTTGGGCCGGGCCGTATCTCCACGACGTGCATGGCCTCGATGCGGTGGCGCGCGGCAATGTGCTGATCGCGATGGCCTTGGCGCAGACGGCGGGCGTGCTGATGTTCGGCCCGCTCGATCGCATTTTCGATACGCGCAAGTGGGTCGCGATCTGCGGTGCCACGGCGACGATGCTGGTGCTGTTGGCGCTGGCCGCGCATCCGCACCCTCCGACGGCACTCGCGATCGTGCTGCTTGTCGTGCTCTGCATGACCTCGTCGTATGGTGTCGCTGTGGTGACGCACGCGCGCACGTTCTATCCGGATCATCTGGTCGGGCGTGGTGCCACGACGGCCAACATGGCGCAGCTCTTCGGATGCGCCATGGTTCCGGTGGTGACCGGCTTCATTCCGAGCTATTTTCCGAAGACGGTGGCCGGATATTCTCCGGTCGCCTACCAATGGATCTTTGCTACGATTGCCGCATCGCTGGCTGCCGGCCTGCTGATTTATACGACGGCACGCGACGTCAAGCCGAGCAGTCAGCTCGGGCCGGAGCCATTTAATCCAACCAGCCGCAAGAGCGGGAATATGGATACTTAGGAGGACGCCATGCGGACGCGGATGACGGAAGCCCTCACATTGCCGAAGGACGGCACGGCAGGCGCGTTGGCCGGTCGTGTCTGGCGGCCCGACGTCGAGGGGCCGTCCGTTGTCGCCGTGCGCGCCGACGGTGTCTTCGACATCTCGCATCATGCTGCGACGATGCGCGATCTCGCGGAGCATCGTGACGCCGTGGGCATTGTGCGCGATGGCGGCGGCGAACGGGTTGGGTCACTCGGCGAGATCCTCGCGAACACCCCCGAGATTTATCGCAACCTAGCGAAGCCCTGGCTGCTGCCGCCCATCGACCTCCAAGCGGTCAAGGCGGCTGGTGTGACGTTCGCGCGCTCGATGGTCGAGCGTGTGATCGAGGAACAGGCCAAGGGGAGGCGATCCGCCGGCAGGTCCAGGCTCAGCTTGGCGGCGATCTGCGATCCTTGAAGCCAGGCTCCAAGCAGGCGCTGGCGCTCAAGCAGACGCTGATCGCGGCGGGTGCATGGTCGCAGTACCTCGAAGTCGGCATCGGCGAGGACGCGGAAATATTCACCAAGGCGCAGCCGCTTTCGGCGGTCGGCCATGGCATGACGGCGGGCCTTCATCCGCGCTCGACGTGGAACAATCCCGAGCCCGAGGTGGCGCTCCTGGTCAATTCCAAGGGCACGATCGTCGGCGCAACGCTTGGCAACGACGTGAACCTGCGCGACTTCGAGGGGCGGTCGGCGCTGCTGCTTTCGAAGGCCAAGGACAACAACGCATCCGCGTCGGTCGGACCGTTCATTCGTTTTTTCGACAAGGATTTCACGCTCGATACGGTCCGCGCGCTCGATGTGCTGCTGACTGTCGACGGGCCCGAAGGCTTTCGCCTCACCGGCAAGTCGTCGATGAAGGAGATCGCGCGCGATCCGGCGGACCTGGTTGGCGAACTGATCGGGCCGACGCACCACTACCCGGATGGCGCCATCCTCTATCTCGGCACGATGTTCGCGCCGAGCGAGGATCGCGGCGAGAAGGGTATGGGTTTCACGCACAAGGTCGGGGACATCGTCATGATCCACGCCGACGCTCTCGGCGCACTCGTCAACGTCATGGAGACAGCCGATAAGGCGCCGCCATGGACCTTCGGTGTCGCCGATCTCATGCGCAATCTCGCGCGCCGCAACCTGCTCTGAGGGAATCCAGAATGCTCTTCATGGTCATCTCGACGCCGCGACCAGAGAAACCATCCTCGATGGTGCCGAGCCGGAAGTCGTACTGGGAGTGGCTGGCGCCGCTCGAAGGCAACGGCACGTGCAAGGGTGCGTGGGCGCGGACGGGGCGCGGTGCGGTGATCCTGTTCGACGTCAAGGACAACGAGATGCTGCACCGCCTCATGAATGAGTGGGCGGAAATCATTCCGGCGACATTCGAGGTCTTGCCGCTGATCGACACCGGGGCGGCGAAGGCATTTCTCGGAAAGTCCGGCGGATAACAAATAGGGGCCCGCACTCTCATGCGGGCCGCTAATCCTTTTCGGTCAGTACGCGATCAGCCGTAGATCTCTGGGTTGATCGCGTTTTCCTTGCGCGGCGCGCCGTCGAACACGGCGAAGACGTTCTTCACCGCCTCGACCGACATGCGATCCATCGCTTCGATCGTGACTCCGGCGATGTGCGGCGACGCGATCAGGTTCGGCAGCTTGAACAGCGGGTTCGCCGGATCCGGCGGCTCGCGGTCGAAGACGTCGAGGGCGGCGGCCGGCAGCGTGCCATCCGTCAGCGCCGTGTGCAGCGCCGCCTCATCGATGATGCCGCCACGCGCCGTCGAAACGAGATAGGCGGTCGGCTTCATCGCCTTGATCTGCTTGGCGCCGAACATGCCGACCGACTCCGGCGTCTTCGGGCAGTGGATCGTCACGAAATATTGGAGACCGGCTCGCAGCCAGCCGCCTTGATCTTCTCGGCCGGCACGTATGGATCATAAACGAGGACGTTCATCTCCATCGCCTGGCAGCGCTTGGCCGTCCGCGTGCCGATGCGTCCGAAACCGATGATGAGGACGGTCTTCTCGAACAGGTCGGTGGTGATCATCTCGGGGCGCATGCGCTCGGCCCAGCGGCCTTCCTTGACCAGCGCCGTCAGCTCGGGGCCTTTGCGCGCGAGCGTCAGCATGAAGCTGACCGCGTGTTCGGCGACGGACGGCGAGTTCGCGGTGCCGGCGATCATCACTGGGACCTTCGCCGCAGTCATTGCCGGGATGTCGATGGCGTCGTAGCCGACGCCGACGCGGGCGACGACTTCCATGCCGCCGGCGGCATCCAGCTCCGCCTTCCGAAAGCGCGTACCGCCGAGGATGGTCCCGTGGACGGGCCCGTGCTTTTTCAGGATCGCGCGGTACTCTTCATCCTGGGACATGTTGGGAAATGGGATACCCTCGACGTCGCCGCGGGTCGCGAGCAGGGCCACGCCCGCCTTGCCCATCGAATCCGTGAACAGCACTTTCTTCTTGTTCGTCGCCATGCGTTTTCTCCGTTGAACCCCCGCCGGACCAACGATCCGGCATACTCATCTGGTCCGGACTGACGGTCCGGCACATTCAATCGACGTAGCGGACCTTATCCGACACGAGCAGATCCTCGATGCCGCCTAGGTTGGTGAAGCCGTTCTTGATCTTTTGCTGCGTCGCGCTCTCGGCGGCGAGCACTTCCTCGATGAGCGGCAGGAGCGTTAGCAAATTCTTGCGCGGCAGCACCACGACGCCGTCGGCATCGCCGATCACGATATCGCCCGCTTCCACGGCGGTTCCGCCAATGATGATGGGCAGGCCGACTTTGCCGGGGCCGCTTCTGACGCAAGAATTTGGCGTGATGCCGCGCGCAAACACCGGGAGACCGATCGGCGCGATTCCGGCGAGGTCGCGCGCCATGCCGTCGATGACGATGGCGGCGACGCCCTTGGCCTTAGCCATGAGCACCACGTTGTCTCCGACGACGGCGGATTGGGTAAAGCCTTCGGACGCGGCCATGATGACGTCGCCCGGCTGAGCGAGCGAGACCGCGGCGAGGATCGCGAGGTTGTCATTGGGCCCTGTCTCACACGGAAGCGCGGAGCCGACGAACATGGCGTTGCCGATGTCGAGCGCCTTGATGGCCGAATCCAACGCGCCGCGTCCCTGCAGGGCGTCGACCGCTTGACCCGTTTGCACGTCCTTGAGACGGCTCAGCGTAAATGCATCGGGCCGCTGCCAGACGCGACGAACCGTCAAAATTGGAGGGTTCTTGAGCATGGGTGTCTGCGATCCTGGGCGTGATGGTTGACGATTATGGCGTGACGCTATCGGCTGGATCAGGCAATTGGCTTTCGTCGCGGCTCGACGATCTCGAACATGCGCTCGAAGGTGTCAAGCAGCGCCACAAACGAGAAAAGCTTGGTTGGATCGCCGTCGATGCGGATGGCGCCCGTAGCCGCCGCCGCGTCGAATGTCGATCGTTCCGCGATGATGTCGTTGAGTACGGTGCGGGTCATGGTGACGGTGGTGTCCGGCGCCGAAGCAAGACGGCGCGACGAGGTCGAGAGCGCTGAATTCGCGAGCGTCAGGCAGAATTGCTCGCCGGTGTCGGTGAAAAGCCAGTTCATTACGATCCGTAAGCCCTCGGCCTTGGGTGCGTTCACGCGCACGGCGAGATAGTCGAGGAGCTGGTTGGTCGGCAGCGCGCCGAGGATGTGTGGACCGATCGTCGAGCGCGCCGGCGTATTCGGCATGCCATGACGCAACTCGTGAGCGCCGAACAGGTAGGCGTTTCGCCATGTCGAGCTCTCGGCCAGATAGCCGAGCTGTTCGAACGTATCGGCAAGCAGGGCGCGTGCCGCCGCGTTGTCCGGTTCGGCGAACACGAGCTGTGAGAGCACTTGCGCCACGAAGCGATATTCGCCGTTCGCGAAATCGGTGCGCGCGCGCCCGATGATCGCCTCGGCGCCACCCATGTATTCGACCATCTTGCGGCCGCTCTCGACCGGCGGGAGTGGATCGAGATTGGCCGGGTTTCCGTCGTACCAGCCGAGATAGTGCTGATAGATCGCCTTGGCGTTATGGCGGATGTGGCCGTAGTAGCCGCGCGTCGCCCAGGCACAGTCCAGCGACTTTGGCGTGCCAATCTGCTCGGCGATTTCGGCCGGCTTCAAGCCGTGGTTCATCAGCCGCACGGTCTGGTCGTGGGCGTAGCGGTAGAGATCGCGTTGCGCTTCGAGGTGGGCCACGACGCGTTCGCGACCCCACACCGGCCAGTGGTGCTGGCCGCACAACGCGATGGCCTCCTCGCCCCACAGATCCAGCGCTTCGTGGATGTATTTCGACCAGTCGAGCGAATTGCGCACCTGGGCGCCGCGAAACGGCAGCAGGTTGTGGAAGTTGTGCGTCGCGTTTTCGGCGAGGTTCAGGACTTTGAAACCGGGTAGGTAGAAGTGCATCTCCGCCGGCGCTTCGGTATCGGGCGCCATCTGGAACACGAACTCGACGCCATCGATCGTGCGCGTCTCACCCGTCTTGGTGATGAGATCGGTCGGCGGCAGCAGCGCCACCCGGCCCGCCGTGATCGCCTTCCCGAGCCCGCAGTCGACGAGTTGCGACGGGCCACGCGGTAGCAGTCCGCCGAATTGATAGAGCGCCCTCCGGATCATGGCGTTGCCGGCGATGACGTTCTCGGAAACGGCGTGCTCCATGAACTCGTCGGGTGCGATGATTGGCACGTCGCCGTGCTGCACCTCTTCAGCCGTGATGACGCCGAGCGCGCCGCCCCAGTGGTCGACGTGGGTGTGCGTGTAGACGATGCCGGTGACGGGTCGCGCGCCGCGATGGCGACGGTAGAGGGCCAGCGCTTCGCGCGCCGATTCGATCGACGTCAGAGTGTCGACGACGATGACGCCGCGCGCACCTTCGATCAGCGTCATGTTGGCGATGTCGAAGCCGCGGACTTGATAGACGCCGGGGACGACCTCGAACAGGCCGTGGTTCATGTTGAGCCGCGCCTGGCGCCACAGGCTCGGGTTCACGGTTGGAGGCGCGGTCTCGGTATCGAGAAATCGGAACGTCTTCAGTGTCCAGACGGCGCGGCCACGATCGCCAAGAATGTGCGCATCCTCGATCGAGCCGAGAAATCCCCGTGCGGCGTCAGCGAAGTCCTGGGTATCGCCGAATGGCAGCGCGTCGAGAACCGCCGCGTTGCGGGTCGCAACCCGTTGCGAAGCTGGTTTCGGACCATCGGAAGCCGGACCATCCGGTTCCTTCATGCGACCTCCCGTTGGATTCCGTCGTTGCGGGTGGCGCCTAGCCCCAAGGGGCGGTCGCTCTTGTTCCCAGTCAACTTGGCACGCGGCAAACGGTCAATGTCATTCAGCGCACAAGAGATCTGCACGCAGAAGGCATAAACCGCGACCGTAGAGGCCTCAGTCCTTGGCGCGCTCGACGTAGGCGCCGTCCTCGGTCGTGACGACGATCCGGGTGCCCGACCCGATATGCGGCGGCACCATTACGCGGGCGCCGTTCGACAGCTTCGCGGGCTTGTATGAGGACGACGCGGTCTGACCCTTGACCACGGGGTCGGCCTCGACGATCTCGAAGATGACGCGGGCGGGTAGCTCGATGGCGACCGGCTGACCGTCGAACAGCTTGATCGAACAGCGCATGTTCTCGACCAGCCACTGGGCGGAGTCGCCGAGCAGGTCCTTGGATACGACGATCTGCTCGAACGTCTCCGGCTCCATGAAATTGAAGCCCATTTCGTCCTCATAGAGGTAGTCGTAGTCCTTCTCGTCGAGGAACGCGCGCTCGACGGTCTCCGTCGTGCGGTAGCTCTTAACGATCTTCACGCCGTCGGAAATGCGGCGCATGTCGAGGTGGGTCGTGGGCGTGCCTTTTCCGGGCCGGATGCTTTCGGCTTTGAGGATGGTGCACAGGTCACCGTCGACCTCGAGCACGTTGCCTTTGCGAACTTCGCTTGCGATAACCTTGACCACGAAACCGTTCTCCGTCCATTTGCCGCGTTGGGGCTTGCCGAGGCGGAGCCGGGCGAAACCCGTCCGCGGGTATCGCGATGGGAGGCTGCCCGGCGGTTCGCCGAAATCGTATGGTTGGCGGCTTCATAGCGGTTTCGTGGCCTGAGGCCAAGCCGGCCGCTGCGGCACGACAATCTTATGACAATTCAGGGCAGCATGTCTGAGCGTCCCCAAGAGCGCCCATGGTGGCACCCCGACAAGCACGCGGATCGGCGCCCGTTCCTCGTCGCGCGGGGTCGGATCAAGGCTGCGCTGCGTGGATGGTTCGAGGATCGAGGGTTCATCGAGGTCGAGACCAGCGCACTCCAAGTGTCACCCGGCAATGAGGCGCATCTCCATGCTTTTGCAACAGAGTTTCGCACCGAAGCGGGCGCCAGTACGCCGCTTTACCTCCATACGTCGCCCGAATTTGCATGCAAGAAGTTACTGGCGGCGGGCGAGCGGCGGCTGTTCACCTTCGCCCCCGCCTACCGCAATCGTGAGCGCGGCGCGCTGCATCATCCCGAGTTCACCATGCTCGAATGGTACCGGGCCAATGAGCCCTACGACGTTCTGATGCGGGACTGCGCCGAGATCCTAGCGCTGGCTGCCGCCGCCGCCGGTACGGATCTGCTGGCTTGGCGCGACGAGCCGGTGGACCCCACGGCGGTACCGGAGCGGCTGACGCTGGTGGAGGCTTTCAGCCGCCATGCTCGGATCGACCTCCTGGCGACTCTCGGTGACCCAGAACCGGATCGGGCGGCTTTGGCTGACGCAGCCCTCGGCATCGGCGTGCGTGTGGCGTCGGACGACACGTGGTCGGACATCTTCAGCCGCATTCTGGTCGATTGCGTCGAGCCGCGCATCGGGCGTGGGCAAGCGACGATCCTGATGGAATACCCGACCGTCGAAGCGGCCCTTGCGCGACCGTCGCCGAAAGACTCGCGTGTCGCCGAGCGGTTCGAGCTGTATGCCTGCGGTGTCGAACTCGCCAACGGCTTCGGCGAACTGACCGATCCGGCCGAGCAGCGCCGCCGCTTCGAGATCGAGATGGCGGAGAAACAGCGCGTCTATGGCGAGCGCTACCCGATAGACGAGGATTTTCTGGCGGCGCTGGCGCTGATGCCGCCCGCGTCCGGAGTAGCCCTCGGATTCGATCGGCTGGTGATGCTGGCGACGGGCGCCACATCGATCGAGCAGGTGCTGTGGGCGCCGGTGGCTGTGACATGAGCAAAACGTTGCGGACGGCGAAGGACCTGCTCGACGCGGGCCTGATCGAAGCTGATGGCCTGAATGCCGCCGCCGAGGTTGCGGCGCGCTATGCCGTTGCGGTCACGCCGGTGATGGCGGGCCTCATCAATCGCGATGATCCTGCCGACCCGATCGCGCGGCAGTTCATTCCCGATGTCCGCGAGCTACATACGCGACCCGAGGAACTGGCCGATCCCATCGGCGATGATGCCCACTCGCCGGTTCCGGGGATCGTGCACCGCTACCCGGATCGCGTGCTGCTGAAGGCAACGCACGCCTGCCCGGTCTACTGCCGTTTCTGCTTCCGCCGCGAGATGGTCGGGCCTGGAGGCGAACAGGCACTCTCCGGCGCGCGGCTCGATGCGACGATGGCTTACATTCGCGCACATGACGCGATCCGCGAGGTCATCGTTACCGGTGGCGATCCGATGATCCTGGCACCGCGCCGCATCGCAGAGATTTCGCAACGACTCGGCGAGATCGCGCATCTGGATGTGATCCGCTGGCATTCGCGCGTGCCGGTGGTAGCGCCAGAGCGGGTGACGCCGGCCCTGGTTGAGGCGCTCCACGCTCCCGGCAAGGCGGTCTGGATCGCCGTCCACGCAAACCACGCCCGAGAGCTGACGGATGCGGCCCGCGCTGCCATCGCACGGCTGATCGCGGGCGGATTTCCTCTCGTCAGTCAGACGGTGCTGCTCAAAGGGGTCAACGCCGACGCCGAAACGCTGGCCGAGCTGTTCCGCGCGCTCATCGCGCTGCGCGTCAAACCCTACTACCTCCACCACGCCGATCTTGCCCCAGGCACCGCTCATTTCCGCACCACGATTGCCGAGGGCCAGGCGATCATGCGCGCGCTGCGTGGCCGCGTCTCCGGGCTGGCGCTGCCGACATACATCCTTGATGTGCCCGGTGGCTTCGGAAAGGTGCCGGTCGGGCCGGACTATGTGAGCGAGGCCGGCGGCATGGCCACCATCGAGGACGTGGCCGGTGTCCGCCACAGCTACCCGTTCACCTCCGATGCCGGACCCATCGACAAGGGCTGACTTTCCGCTAATGTGCGCGCCGCCTGCGCCCAGAGAGGCCAGGAAGGGAAAACGCCATGGAATTCAAGATCGCCAAGCGGCTGCAGCGCATCGAGCAATCGCCAAGCATCGTCGCCGCGCAACGGGCGCGTGAGCTACGCGCCGCCGGCCGTGACATCGTCGCGCTCTCGACCGGCGAGCCGGACTTTCCGACGCCCGCGCACATCATCGATGCCGCCGCCGCCGCCGCGCGCAAGGGCGAGACCAAGTACACCGCAATCGCCGGCACCCTGGAGCTTCGCACCGCGCTGGCCGCCAAGCTCAGTCGTGAGAATGGGGTCACCTACACGACCGACGAGGTGATGATCTCGACCGGCGGCAAGCAGGCGATCTTCAACGCCATCGTCTCGACCATGGAAGCCGGCGACGAGGCCGTGATACCGGCGCCGTTCTGGATCGCCTATGCCGATACGGTCCTCTATGCGGGGGCGAAGCCGGTGGTGGTGAAGTGTCCGGCCGAGACCGGCTTCAAGATCACACCTGAGATGCTGGAGCGCGCCATCACGCCCGCGACGCGCTGGTTGGTGCTCAACTCGCCTTCGAACCCATCCGGAGCGGTCTACACGCGCGAAGAATATCTCGGGCTCGCCGAGGTGCTGCGACGGCACCCGAACGTCGCCGTCATGGTCGACGAAATGTACGAACACATCGTTTTCGACGGGATGCGCTGCGACAGTTTCGTCGCCGTGTGCCCGGACATGAAGGACCGCGCGGTCATCATCAACGGCGTGTCGAAAACCTACTCGATGACCGGTTGGCGAATCGGGTTCACGGCGGCCCCGGCAGCGCTGATCAAGGAAATGACCAAGCTCCAGGCGCAGGTGACGTCAGGACCATCATCGGTCGGGCAAGCGGCGGCGCTCGCCGCGCTCACCGGTCCGCAGGAGTCGGTCGAGACGTATCGCGCGGCATTCGAGGAGCGACGCGACTTGGTGGTTTCGATGCTGAACCAGGCCAAGGGCGTCACGTGCGTCAAGCCGGCCGGGGCGTTCTACGCGTTCCCGAGCTGCGCCGGCCTGATCGGCAAGCGCACGCCCGACGGCAAGGTCATCGAGACGGACCGCGATTTCGTCATGTACCTCATGGATGGCGAGGGGGTCGCGGCGGTGCACGGGGCGGCGTATGGTGTGTCGCCGCACTTCAGGCTGTCGTTCGCGGCCTCGACCGAAGACATCACTCGGGCTTGCGAGCGCATCCAACGCGCCTGTGCGGCGCTGCGCTGAACGATAACAAATGAGACGGAGGAAGACGCCATGGCCACTTTGAAACTCGGCATTCTCGGCTTCGGTGAGGCTGGCCAGAGCGTCGCCGCCGGATTCAAGCAATCCGCGACTGCCGACCACCCGATCGAGATCGCGACTTGGGATATCCTGCTCCCGAGCAACGAGAAGGGGGCGCCGCTCAAGGCTGCGGCCGATCGCATCGGCGTCCGCACGGTTGGAAGTGCCGCTGAGTTGGCTGCGGCGAGCGACATCATCTTGAGCCTCGTGACGACGGAAGAGAGCCTCGTTGCCGCGGGCCAGATCGCGAAGCACCTGCCGAAGGGCATCCTGTTCCTCGATTGCAACTCGACCTCGCCCGGCATGAAGCGCGACGTCGCGAAGACGGTGACGGCGGCGGGCGCGCGCTCGGTCGAAGCGGCGGTGATGGATCTCGTGCCGCG
>LNFM01008681.1_pt1 | contig 42487 bp, 39 predicted proteins | sample 596031 | NCBI WGS metagenome assembly LNFM01 (sample SAMN04254537, study PRJNA301005) | activated carbon metagenome | isolation source: dual media filters at the Ann Arbor, Michigan drinking water treatment plant | place: USA: Ann Arbor
TCGACTACGACATCGTCCCGCTGACCTACACCAACTCGCGTTGGTCGGCGTTCTTCTACCGGGTGGACGAGGCGGCTCTCCGTCGCATCCTCCCCAAGTGCGTTGAGCTCGAGGACGACGTCGTCGAGTTCTGGTACGTGGACCACCTGCACACCGGTCTCGGCCCGTACGGCGAGATGGGCGTGACGGTCTCCGTCTCGGCCAAGGGCCACGACGGCAACACGTACTACGCGGGCTACTACCCGTACATGTACCTCACGCAGGACGCAGCCGTGTTCGCCGGCCGCGAGCCCTTCGGGTTCCCGAAGAAGATCGCCTACATCGTCACCCAGGAGCACGGTGGCAAGGAAGACGACGGCTACGGCGGCTTCGGCAACGACTACTTCAACTTCACCATGGAGCGGCGTGGGTACCTCATCCACACCGCGACGGGCCGGTACGACGACGCCGAGCTTCCGGCGAAGCCCAGCTTCTACGGCGACCCGAAGTACGGGCGCATGAACCTGCGGCTCATCACGGACCCGTCCCTCACGACGACGAAGTGGGACCTCACCTACCTCCCGTCCGAGGTGACCAAGGCGACGGCGGCGGCCATGGGCCGTCCCGAGACCGAGGGTCAGCACCGCTTCCAGCTGAAGCCGGAGTCGATCCGCACGGCGTCCGCCGGCGCGATCCGGTCGTGGGCCCTCACGGCCACGCCGTTCGACAACCTCGGCGCCATGATGCCGGTCAAGGAGCTCATCGGTCTGATGAGCTTCAACTTCGACCTCATCATCCCGGGTGCGGACACCATCTGGACGCAGACGATCGAGCGGACCGCCGAGGACGTTGGCGACCTGCTCTTCGCGACGCCGTACCAGTACACGATGCGTCACCGCTTCCCGAAGCCCCCGGGCGTCTGAGCCCCAGCTTCTCGAAGTCGGCAGTACACGCCGGCCGGGTCCCTCGGGACCCGGCCGGTGGTCTTTAACGGGTCGGGTCCCCCCGCCCTAGATGGCGGCGCCGGCGCCGCGTGGCGCCGCCGCACGGAACGCCCCGAGGCGCTCACGGACCGCGGTCGCGTCCTCCGAGGTCTGCTCCCACAGCAGCATCTCGATGATCTCGACCTTGCTGGTGCGCACACCGGCGCGGCGGAGGTCGTGGATGACGTCGGCGAGGTGGTCGTCGAGGGGTTTGCGGACCCGGATCGCGAGGTTCACCGGCGGCAGGTCCGGTGCGAGGCGCGGCCGCCGCGCGGACGCCGCGGTGGCACGCCGCCGCGTCGCCGCCGGGCGGGGCGCCCCTCCCCCCTCCCCCACCGTCGCCGTGTCGGCCTCCACCACCGACGCCGTGTCGACCGCGGCTGCCGGCGCGCCGGTGGGGACGGGCGCCGGTCCGCCCTGGTCGGCGTCGGTGGGTGTCCGGGTCCGTGGCGCGGGCGGGGGTTGGCGGCTCGCGCGTTCGATGCGCCGTCGCATCAGGTCGATGCCGCTCGCCTGGTCAGCCACATGCCACCTCCACTGTGTCGGCGACCGCCCGGAACTCGGCGGCCGCGGCGCGGACCCGCACGCCGGGGTTCGGTTGGGTCACGAGTGCCGCGCGGCGCAGGCGCCGGCGGATCCAGCGGTGCTCGGACACCGGCGGGGCGACGGTGATCCGCCCCGCCTCGGCGAGACCCGCGAGGCGCTCCACGAACCGCCGCGGCGGGACCGCCGGCACCATCGTCGGGACGAGGAGGAGGCGGTAGTCGCGGTAGTCCCCGACGATCGCCTCGAGGGCGTCCATCTCCCGGGCACCGAGGACGACGGGGACGACGACGAGGTCGGCCCCCTGGATCGCGCCGTCGGTGAGGGGGTTCGCCCCCGGGTGGGTGTCGACCACCAGGTACGGGTCGTCGAACGCCGTGGCCCAGGCCCGCAGGCAGTCCCCCACCAGGTCCGCGTCGATGCGGCTCGCCGACAGGTCGGGGTGGGCGGGGACGAGGGCCGGTTGGTTGGCGCGGCGCTTCGGGCGGGGCGGACGCCCCTCGGGTCCGCGCTCCAACGCATCGAGGAGCGGGGCCCGGGCGGCGCGGGTCGGGTCGTGCCCCCACATACGGGTCGCGCCCCCCGCGTCCCAGTCCAGGTCGACGAGGACCCCCGAGAGGGCGGCCGCCAGCTCATAGGCGAGGGTGGTCTTCCCCACCCCCCCCTTCGCCGCCGCGACCGTGACGATGCGCGCAGGAGTGGTGTCGGTCATGCGTTCCTGTTCGTGTGCGTGATCGGATGTCCTCCTTCGTGCATGCATGCATGCGTCCACGCTAGAGGGCGTGCCGGACGGATCTCTCCCTCGCCGGGGGACGGGGGGATCCGACTCGCGGATCCACCCCGGACCCGCGTCCTCGACGTGGCACGCGCCGCCGGGCGGCGTGGGAGGCCACATGGCGGGCGTTGCGGGCGGGGACGGCCTTGGGGGTCGCCCCGAGCGGTGGGGGTGGCTCAGGCCCCCGTGCGGGTGAGGGTGCGGGGTGACCGGCGGCCGGCGGTGCCCGCCGGGCGCGTCACGATCAGCTGGTGGGCCCAGCCGTCGTCGACGGCGACGCGTTCCCGGACGAACCGGTACCCCGTCCCGGGGTGGCTGGCGACGGCCTCGCAGGCGCGGGCGACGGCGGCGACGTTGTCGCGTTCCCGTGCACACGTGGACCCGACGCTCGCGAAGAACTCGCCGTCCCCGCCGTCCTCGAAGCGGTCGTTCTCCAGCAACCCGTAGAGCTTCCGGGCGATGGGGGGGAGGTCGCGGAGGACGTCCCAGTCGATGTAGACGCCGGCCTCGTGGCGGAGCTGCTCCAGGAACCAGCTGCCGAGGAAGATGTAGCCGAGCCGCTCGAGCCGGCCGTCGGACACGACGGGCCACAGGACGCGGTCGATGATCCCGAAGTGGTCCTCGTGGGTCTTTCGGCCTGTGGCGGAGTCGTTGACCTCACCCTCCCACCGGGCCTCCTGGAGGTTGAGGAGCGTCCGTTTGAGGGCCTGGCGGGCGTTCTTGCCGGATTCCGCCCACCCGAAGTCGTGGAGGAGGCGGTACTGGGTGAACGGCACCGCCGACGCCCCCGCCTGCTCGAGCTGGAGCCACCGCGACCCGAGCCACACGATCGCCATGTACCCGTGACGGCCGATCGGCGGCCCGGCGGTCTGGCGGATCGAGCCGAGGCGGTCCGCGATCGCGACGCCGGCGGCGACCTCGAGGCCCTTCCGGGCGCTGGAGCGGTCCGCGAACCCGTACTTGAGGGGCTGCTCGAGGCGGCGGAGGTGGTCGGGTTCGCAGAGGGCGAGCTGGGCCTCCGCGCCGCTCAGGTGGTTCTCGTCCGCGGTGGCGGACCCGTCGCGGCGCCGGACGCCGGGACGCTCCAGGGGGATGGTCTCGTTGCGGCGGGGCGTGGGGGAGGAGGGCACCCGGTCAGTCTTGCGCGGCGGTCGGCCGGACACCACGGGTCGCGAGACCGCAACCGGGGTAACCGGCTCGCGCCGTGGCCGGGCCGCGGAGCGGTTCGGCCGGCCACGGCCTCTGTTCTTTTCCCTAACCCCTATTAACCCTTAAACCTACGCGTCGGGGAAGTGGTTGTTTTGCAGGGGGAAACGGTGGTCGGGCGCGAGTCGCATCCCCCGGGTCGACGCGAGTCGGTTACCCCCGTGGGGCGCGAGGCGGCTACCCCGGTCGGCGGCGCGTCGGGGGGTCGCCGGCGAGGCGGATACCCCGGTCGGCGGCTCGCGGTGGCGGACGGCCTGTGGAGAAAACGTGGTGGGGGACGCCGCGGCGCGAGTCGCATCCCCCCGTCCGCGAGTGGGATCCCCCCGTCCGCGAGCACCTGACCCCGGGAGGTGACTCGCGGGGAGGGGTGGGTGCGCGAGTCGGTTACCCCCGGTGGCGCGAGTCGTGTACCCCGGTTCGGGGTCAGGTCGTGAGGCGGCGGTACAGCTGGGGGAGCTTCTGCGGCAGGGTCCGGACGTCGTCGACGACGACGAAGTTGGCGTCCGAGTACATGTGGGGGAGGTAGTCGGCGCCCTCCCGGTCGACGGTGACGCAGAAGAGGTGGATCTTCTCGCGGCGGGCCTCGCGCAGGGCCATCTTGGTGTCCTCCTGCGCGTAGGAGTTGTCCTGGTAGGTGTCCGAGTCGTAGGGCTTGCCGTCGGTGAGGAGGATCATCAGCTTGACGTTGCTGTCGGCGGCGGCGAGGCGGCGGGTCGCGTGCCGGATCGCCGGCCCCATGCGGGTCTTCTGGCGGGCGTAGATCCCGCCGATCCGTCCCTTCACCCGGTCGTCGTACCGCTCCCCGAGCTCCTTCACGACGTAGAACTGGGAGTCCTCGCGGCCCGACCCCGAGAAGCCGTAGATGGCGTACTCGTCGCGGATCGCCTCGAGGGCCTCGCACATCAGGAGGAGGGCCTCCTTCTCGATGTCGATGATCCGCTTGCGGCCGTCGATCTTGCGGTCGGTGGAGCTCGACATGTCCACCAGGAACGCCGTCGTCACGTCCCGGTCGCGTTTGTCGCGCTTGATGTAGACCCGGGGGGTGGGGGAGACGCGGGCCTTGCGGTCGACGACGTACTCGACGAGCCCGTCGGTGTCGAGGTCGTCGCCGTCCTCCTGGTAGCGCATCTTGCGGAGCGCCTCGGGGCGCATCAGCTGGAAGTTGCGCCGGATCTGGGTGACGATCCCGCCGAACTCGTGGAACGTCGCCGCGACGAAGCCCTCCTGGGTCCGTGTCTGGCGGTGCTCGGTGAGCGTGCACCACGACGGCCGGTAGTCCTCGATCTTGTGGTCCCACTCGTCGTAGTGGAAGACCTGCTCCCCGAGGTCGCTCTCCTCCGCCTCCGGTTCGACGTGGGGGACGTCGGCGAGGCCGGTCTGCTCCGGGGAGTCCGACCCCCCGCCCTCCGCGTCGTCGGAGCGCCCGTCGGCGGACCCGGGGGGTGCGTCCTCGTCTCCGGAGTCGGAGGTCTGCTGGGCGACCTCGTCGGGTTGCCCCTGCCCCGCCTGCGCCTCGCTGGTCGACATCGCCTTGTCGGCGTCGCCCGCCTCGTCCTCGGCGGGGGGCTTCTTCTCGCCCTCCCCGCCCTCCTGGCCCTCCGCCTGGTCGGCCTCCCGCTTCACGGGGGCGTCGGAGGGGGGCCGCACGAGCTGCTCCATGACGGGGGTCATGAAGGGCGGCAGCTCCATCTGCTCGTAGTCCTCGACCCCGGAGCCCGCGGGGGGCGGCTCCTCACCCTCACCCGGCGGAGGCGGGGTGCCGGGGTCCTGGGGGCCCTCCTCCTCACGCGGCATCGACCGCTGACCGGGGTCGGCGAGGCCCTCGTCGATGAGGGCGTAGAGGCGGCCGGTGAGGGTCGCGGCGTCCCCCACCCGGTTCTCGGCGGCCTCGATCGTCACGAGCAGCTCGACGGCCTGACCGATGACGGTCTGGGTGACCGGCGCGAGCTCGGAGCGGTCGGGGGAGAGGCCGAGGCTGTGCTGCAGGAGGGCCTCGACGACGGCCTGGGCGTCCGACAGGGTCGCCAACTCGGGGCGGCGTTCGGCGCTGGCGGTCTGGATCAACGCCATGTCCCGGCGGATGCCCGGGTAGGCGCGGCGGATCGCGGCGTCCACCCGGTGGCCCTCGACGATGTTGAAGAGGTCCCGGGCGAGGGCCGGCTGGGGGAACAGCCCGTAGAAGCGGGTGAGGTCGGTGTCGGTGGCGCGCAGGGTGCTCAGCGGATCTCCTGGGAGTAGCGGGCCCGCAGGTGCTCGACGGTCTCGGGGATGTCGCCGAGCGAGAACTCGTAGGTGCCGAACTCGATGCGGCCGGCGCCGTGGGCGGTCGCGACCTTGTAGGCCGTGAAGTTGCCGGCGTCGTCCTCGAAGAAGTGCATCTCCGGCGGGAGGATGATGTGGTCCGCCCCGTACGCGTCGACGGCCTGCAGCTCGTTCGTGCCGCGGATCGCGACCTCGTGGCCCGACAGCGCCGTCGCGTACAGCTTCAGGACCCGCGCCACCGACTTCAGCGCCAGGCCCTCCTTGAGCTCCTCGAGGACCTGCAGCGAGTACTTCGAGCCGAGGCGGAAGTAGCCGCGCCCGACCTCCTTGTTGCGGTCGAGGACCTCCAGGCCACGGGTCACCCACTCCGCGGCGCCGTCGGTCGACACGCGCTCGCCGTTGAGCAGGTCGAGGAGGGTGTCGGCGGCCTCCAGCGACGCCTCCGGGTCGGCGGCGGCGACCTGGCGCACCTGGTCGAGGTAGGCGGGCCGGTACCGGGGGCGGAGGCGGGCGAGGATCGGGGGGAGCGCCGACGCGAGCTCGACGGCGTGCTTGCGCCGCTTCTCGTCGCGGCGGTCGCGGGCGGCGAGCTGGGTGCGCAGCTCCTGGGCCCGCTTCACCTTCGGCTCCATCTCCCGCAGCTCACGCTCGAGGACGTCGAGCTCCGTCGCCAGCTGGGCGGTCTCGGTGTCCTCGGGGGGGCCGGCCGTCGCCTGGGAGACGATGTCCACGTAGGCGCCGGCGAGGGTGGCGTCCGGGGCGTCGTAGAGGTCGGGGAGCTGCTTGGCGACCTCGACGCCGCTCTTCCAGCCGGTCGCGGCGACCTCCCGCACCTGCAGGAGGTACCGCTCGACCCGCTCCGGGTCGGCCTCCGCCATCAGCCGCGGCAGCTGACGGGCGACCTCCACCCCCAGCTGGTACTTCAGGTCGGAGATCTCCTCGACCATGCGCAGGTACGCCTGGCGCTGGTCCTCGGGGACCGAGATCAGCATCTCGCGGGCGACGTACATGCCCACGTTTCCCACGGCGGGACCGAAGGTCACGGCGCGCCCCGCCCCGCTAGAACTGCGTCGCGATGATCTCGACGATCGAGCGCTGCATCTCCAGGTCGTCGGTGATCGGCTTGCAGATCGTGGCCTCGCACGCCGCGATCGGCTCGACCCCGCCCTGGATGAGCTGGCCGGCGTAGACCAGCAGGCGCGTCGAGACGCCCTCCTCGAGGCCGTGGGTGCGGAGGTTGCGCACCTTCTCGGCGATCTTCACGAGCTTGGCGGCGGTGTCGTCGTCGATGCCGGCCTCGGCCTTGAGGATCGACTCCTCGAGGTCCGGCGGCGGGTAGTCGAACTCGATGGCGACGAAACGCTGCTTGGTCGAGTGCTTCAGGTCCTTCAGCACCGACTGGTACCCCGGGTTGTACGAGATGACGAGCTGGAACTCGTCGGGCGCCTTGACGATCTCGCCCTTCTTCTCGAGGGGCAGCACCCGCCGGTCGTCGGTGAGGGGGTGGATGACGACGGTGGTGTCCTTGCGCGCCTCGACGACCTCGTCGAGGTAGGCGATGCCACCGGCCTTCACGGCGGTCGTCAGCGGACCGTCCTGCCAGATCGTCTCGTCACCGCGGAGGGTGTACTTGCCGACGAGGTCCGACGCCGTCAGGTCCTCGTGGCAGGCGACCGTGACGAGCGTGCGCTTCAGGCGCCAGCTCATGTGCTCGACGAAGCGCGTCTTGCCGCAGCCGGTGGGGCCCTTCAGCATCACCGGCAGACGCGCGTGGTAGGCCGACTCGAAGAGCTCCACCTCGTTGCCCAGGGGCAGGTAGTACGGCTCCTTGGTGAGGCGGAAATCCTCGACGCGCTGGCTCTCGACCGCCATTCGGGCTCCTCGTGCCGGTTGGCTCAAACGATCGGCTGAGTGTACCGAACGCCCCCCGTGGAGCGCCTCGCGCCTCAGGTCGCGGGCGCCTCGGGTGGCGCGTCGGGGATGTCGTCGTCGGGGCTGAGGGCCCACATCGACGGGAGGTCGATCTGGAACTCGCCGCCCTCGTCGGCGTGCTCGGCGTGCCATTCCTTGAACTGCGGGATCGAGAAGCCGACGACCTGGCGGCTCTGGGGCTCGACCCGCACCAGCAGACCCCGCTCGGGGTCGTGGACGGTCACCGCCGGCACGGGCGGGCCGTAGCTGCAGTGGTAGGTGTCGGACGCGGCGTCGTAGTGGGTGATCGACTCCGACGCGATCCGCAGGGCGTTCTCCTCGGCGAACGAGGGTGCGCCGCCGTCGCCCGCGGGTGGTGGTGTGGTGCTCATGGTCTCAGGGCCTCCTTGGGTCGGGACCTACCCCGGCCGGGTCCTTTACACTCGCTCGCCAGACCTCGTACGACAGGGCGGAAGGACACAGAATGCGCGCGGTCGACGCGACCCTCGCCAGCCTCAAGAGGGCCGGCGTCAATGCCATCTTCGGCCTGCCGGGCGGGCCGGTCATCCCCCTGTTCGACGCACTCCACGACGATCCGGACATCCGCACGTTCCTCGTGCGGCACGAGCAGGGCGCCGGGCACATGGCCGAAGGCTACGCGAAGGTGACCGGGCGGGCCGGTGTCTGCACCGCCACCTCCGGCCCCGGCGCGACGAACCTCGTCACCCCGATCGCCGACGCCTACATGGACTCCGTCCCGCTCGTCGCGATCACCGGCCAGGTCGGCGCGTCACGGGTCGGCACCGACGCCTTCCAGGAGGCGGACATCGTCGGGATCACCCTCCCGATCGTGAAGCACTCGTACCTGGTGAAGGACGCCGACGACCTGCCGCAGGCGATGGCGGAGGCCCTGCACGTCGCCCAGACCGGCCGCCCCGGCCCGGTGCTCGTCGACGTCTGCGTCGACCAGTGGGCACGCGACGTGGAGGACTACACCGAGACCGTCCCGCCGATGCCCGGCTACCGGCCCCCCGACGGCGCCGGCCACCCGCGCCAGCTCGAGGCCGCCGCCCGCGCCCTGCGCGCCGCGGAGCGCCCCGTCATCTACGCCGGCGGCGGCATCATCAGTGGCGAGGCCTCCGCGGAGCTGACCCGCCTGTCGGAGATCACCGGCATCCCCGTCAACACCACCCTGATGGGCCTCGGCGGGTTCCCCGGCACGCACCCGCTGTTCGTCGGCATGCCCGGCATGCACGGCATCGCGGCCGCGACGTACGCCTTCCAGTCCTCCGACGTGATCCTCGCCGTCGGGGTGCGCTTCGACGAGCGGGTCCTGTCCACCGTCATGAACGAGTGGGCACCCAACGCGAAGATCATCCACATCGACGTCGACCCGGCGGAGATCTCGAAGAACCGGTCCGCCCACATCGGCATCGCCGGGCAGGCGGCCCCCGCCCTCGCCGCCCTCGCCGAGGCCTACCAGGCGCTCCCCGAGCCCCACGACGCCGCCCGCCGCGCCGGCTGGGTCGACCAGATCGCCGGCTGGAAGCGCCAGCACCCCTACCGCATCGACGAGGACCCGGGGGTCATCCAGCCCCAGGAGGTCGTCCAGGCGGTGTACCGCATCACCCGCGGTGACGCGATCGTCTGCACCGACGTCGGCCAGCACCAGATGTGGGCGGCCCAGCACTACGTCTTCGACCGTCCCCGCCGGTGGATCACCTCCGGCGGCCTCGGGACGATGGGCTTCGGACTGCCCGCCGCCCTCGGCGCCCAGGTCGCCCTGCCCGACGAGCTGGTCGTCGTCATCTCCGGTGACGGGTCGTTCGAGATGACCCTCCAGGAGCTCTCCACCGCCCAGATGTACAACCTGCCGGTGAAGGTCGTGATCCTGAACAACGGCTACCTCGGCATGGTCCGCCAGTGGCAGGAGCTGTTCTGGGACGGCCGCTACGCCGGGTCGAGCTTCGCGCCGTTCCAGCCGAGCTTCGCCGGGATCGCCCAGGCCTACGGCATCCACGCCGCGACGGTCCACGCCCCCGAGGACCTCGACGGGGCGATCGCCGAGGCGTTCGCCGCCGACGGGCCCGCCCTCGTAGACGTGCACGTCAGCCCCCTCGCGAAGGTCTTCCCGATGGTCCCCTCGGGCAAGGGGCCCGACGGGATCATGGTCGGGCCGGCCGCCGGCCGCCTCGGCGGCGGGGGGACCCCCGCCTAGTAGAACTCGGCGATGCGGACGCCCGAGCGGATGGCCTCGGCGTCGAAGTCCATCTCCTCCTCGAGGTTCGCGGGGACCTTCGCCGGGAGGTTGACCTCGAACTCGCCGTCGGGGGTCTTGTGCGACTCGTAGTAGGCGGCGAACGAGGCGATCGAGAACCCGAGGACCTCGTTGGTGTCCGGGTCGAAGAAGACCGTCAGACCCTCCGAGTTGGTGACCGCGGAGGCGTTGTCGTGGCCACGGTAGATCTGCCGGTAGGTGTCGTTCGCGGAGTCGTAGTTGGGGTCGGAGGCGGACAGGGTGGAACTCCTTGACGGGAGGGGTCGGAGACCGGGCGATCGTACCAAGGAGCACGCGGGCGGGCCGTGGGGTCCGACGGCGCTCCGATCGGGGTCGTAAACGCCCAATTTGCAGGAAAAAGACCCCCCGCTGACGTTCTTGACGCTCAGCTCGTGACACTGGTAGCGTTCGCACCCGTGCGGGCCACCCGGCCTGGTCTCGGCCCTGCGATGCCTCTGGTCGCCTCAGCGGCCGTCGGCCGCCGACGGCCCCGTTTGGCCCTTTCAGGCGACCACGAGGAGGATGGATGAGCGAGGCCACGCCCAACCTGCGCGAAGCACGACGGATGCTCGGAAAGGGCATCGTCATCGCCGGGGTGGGGGAGACCGAGCAGGGCAAGCTCGAGGGGCGCGGGTCGTTCCAGCTCCTCGCCGAGGTCACCAAGATCACCCTCGACGACGCCGGCATCACCCTCGGCGACGTCGACGGGATGGTCACCGCGTTCTCGTTCGTCGAGTCGACGCTGATGCACGCGACGACCTTCGCCGACTACCTCGGCATGGAGCCGGGCTACTTCGCCTCCGTCGCCGTCGGGGGCGCCACCGCCCCGCTGATGGCGGTCCAGGCGGCCCTCGCGATCGACGCCGGCCTCGCCGAGACGGTCCTCTGCGTCCGTGGCGACAACACCCGGTCGGGCATCAGCTCCTCGGGGATGATCGCCATGGCCCGCGAGATGAGCCACGGCGCCTACGAGGCCCCCTACGGCCTCACCACCATCGGCGGCTACGGCCTCCTCGCCCAGCGCTACATGTACGAGCACAACGTCCCGCAGGAGGCGCTCGCCGCGGTCGTCGCGACCCAGTCCGAGCACGCCGCCCTCAAGTGGAACGCGATGCTCCGCGACGTGGTCACCGTCGACGACGTCATGAACGACCGGTGGATCGCCACCCCGTTCCACGCGATGGACTGCTCGCTGGTCTCCGACGGCGCCGCCGCCTTCATCGTGACGACCGCCGACCGCGCGAAGTCGATGCGCCCGAAGCCCGTCTACATCACGGGCATCGGCGAGGGCTTCTCGCACCAGTACATCACCTCCGCGGAGTCGGTCGACGGCGTCCGCCAGGGCCTCGGCCGCGCCGGCCGCCGCGCCCTCGAGGTCGCGGGCGTCACCGTCAAGGACCTCGACGTCGCCGAGATCTACGACTCGTTCAGCTTCACCCCGCTGATCGCCCTCGAGGGCATCGGCGTCTGCGGTCCCGGTGAGGCCGGTGACTGGGTGCTCGAGGGCAACGCCAAGCTCGGCGCCGCCCTCCCCATGAACACCCACGGCGGCCTGATCCGCCAGGCCCACCTCGGCGCGATGCACCACATCGTCGAGGCGACCCTGCAGCTGCGGGGCGAGGCCGACGACACCGCACGCGGTGGCGGCGACCACCAGGTGCCGAACGCCAAGCTCGCCATCACCACGGGCTCGGGCGGCATCCTCGCCGCGACGAGCGCGCTGGTCCTGTCGAGCGAACCGCCGTCGGCGGCCTAGGGCAAGGGGAGACGAGAATGAGCGACGAGACCACCAAGCCGGCCTACACCAAGCCCCTCCCCGACATGCGTCCCGAGGGGGACCACTGGTGGGAGGCGATGCGCAACCACACCTTCCTGCTGCCGACCGACGCCCAGGGGAAGCCGTTCTGGTACCCCCGGGCGCTCGTGCCCGGCACGCTCGAGCCCGTCCAGTGGACCGAGTCGCAGGGGACGGGGACCGTCTACACCTACTCGGTCCACTTCATCGGGCCGAGCAAGGCCTACAAGGGCGACCCGCCGCACACCGTCGCGCTGATCGACCTCGACGAGGGCGTCCGCCTGATGTCGAACCTGGTGAAGGACGAGGAGGGCTACCCCTCCATCGACCCCGACGACGTGAAGATCGGCATGAAGGTCCGCCTGGTCTTCCACGACGTCACCGACGAGATCACGCTGCCGAAGTTCGTCGCCGCCTAGGCGCGAGGCGCACCCGGGTACCGCAACACGCATCCAAGGGGGAACGAGGAGACATGGGCGAGTGGAGTGACTGGTACGCGCGGGAGGACCCCACCAAGTGGGTCCTGGCCGAGGTCCTGAAGACGCGGGCGAGCGAGACGCCGGACCGCGACTACCTCAAGTTCGCCGACAACGCGTGGGTGAGCTACGGCGAGGTCAACGCCCGCGCCAACCGGATCGCCAACTCGCTGATCGCGCGTGGCGTCCAGCCGGGTGAGTCGGTCAGCGTGATGCTCCCGAACTGCGAGGAGTTCATCCCCGTGTGGTTCGGGATCCTCAAGGCCGGCGCGGTGATGAGCTCGATCAACACCGCCTACAAGGGCGACTTCCTGTCCTGGACGATCAACCTCGTCGAGGCGAAGAAGCTGGTCATCTCCGACTGGTACCTCGACCGGCTCGACCTCATCAAGGGCGAGCTCCCCCTCCTCGAGCACGTCATCGTGATGAAGACCGGCAAGCAGGAGGGCCCCGACCCGTCGCTGAAGTGGGAGCCCCTCGAGGCCCTCATGGAGGGCTCCGACGGCGAGCCGGACGGGATCACCTACAGCTGGACCGACGACGCCCGGATCATGTTCACCTCCGGCACGACGGGCCGCTCGAAGGGCGTCATCAAGCAGAACGCCGCCGACTACTTCTCGGCCCGCGGCCTCCTGGAGGTCGTCTCGGCGACCGCCGGCAAGACGGTGGAGTCCCTGGCGGAGGACACGTTCTTCAGCTGCCTGCCGCTGTTCCACTCCAACGCCCAGGTCCTGTCGGGGTACCCGGCGCTCGTCGCCGGCGGCCGCGTCGCCTACGTCGAGCGGTTCTCCTCCAGCAAGTTCTGGCAGCAGATCAAGGACGCCGAGGCGACGGTCTTCAACTCGATCGGCGCGGTCTCCTACTTCATCTGGAACATCCCGCCGTCGGAGCTGGACACGGCCCACAAGGTCCACACCTGCTTCGCCGCCCCCGCCCCGAAGGACATCTACAACGAGTTCCAGGAGCGGTTCGGCGTCAAGTTCATCGAGGGCTACGGCCTCACCGAGACCGGCATGGCGACCTACATGGACCCGACCAAGCCGGGTGTCCCGGGCTCGATGGGCAAGGCGAACCCCGGGTACGAGGTGACGATCGTGGAGCCCGGCACCGACCGGCCGCTCCCCCCGGACACACCCGGTGAGATCGTCGTCGACATGAAGATCCCGAACATCGTGATGCGCGCCTACTACGGCATGCCGGAGAAGACGGCGGAGGACTTCAGGAACCTGAAGCTCCACACCGGCGACCTCGGCCGCATGGACGAGGAGGGCTACTTCTACTTCATGGACCGGGTGAAGGACTACATCCGGCGCCGTGGCGAGAACGTCTCCTCGATGGAGGTCGAGCGCCAGGCGTCCGACCACCCGAACATCAAGGAGGCCGCGGCGATCGGCGTGAAGGCCGGCGAGGGCGCCTCCTCCGAGGACGAGATCATGATCGTCTGCATCCCCGAGGGCGACGCCCCCGACCCCATCGAGTACACCCACTGGATGGCGGAGCGGATGCCGTACTTCATGGTCCCCCGCTACATCCGGTTCGTCCCCGAGCTGCCGAAGACGCCCACCGAGCGCGTGCAGAAGGTGAAGCTGCGCGACGAGGGCATCACCGCCGACACGTTCGACCGTGAGGCCGCCGGCATCACGATCCATCCTCCGGTACGGGGCGTACCTGCCCCGTTACCGGGCCCCCCTCAAGGAGATCCAGTCCTTCTACGGCCGCCCGGGCCGCCCGCGCTCCAAGGCGCTGTGCACCCCGGCGCTCGACGAGGACACCCTCACGATGGCCTACGAGGCCTCCGTCGCGGCGCTCGCCGGGGCGGAGGCACCGGGGGCCGTCATCACGGTCAGCCAGTCACCGCCGTTCGGGCTGCGGAAGCTGTCGGCGACCCTCGCCCGGACCCTCGGCCTCGACGGCGTCCTGCCGATCGACGTCGGCGGCCACGCGGGGTCCCTCCTCGACGCGCTCGAGATCGCCGGGGCCCTCTCCGGTGAGGGCAACCCGCCGGCGCTGGTCGTGGCGGCGGACCACCTGGTCTCCTACGAGGACCGCGTCTGCGACACCCTCTCCGCCGGGGCGGCGACCGCCTTCCTCGTCGGGGCGTCCGGTGGCGTCGCCCGCCTCGGGGCGACGGCCCGCGCGTCGCGTGAGGTCTACGACGTGTGGCGCCTCGGCACCGAACCCGAGGCGCGGTACCGCCTCGAGGTGCTCTTCGACGCCTACGGGGCGACCACCAAGGAGGCCCTGGCGGGCCTCGAGCGGCTCACCGAGCGGCCCACCTCCGGGTACACGGCCGTCGCGGCGAGCCAGCCCCACCCCGCGACCCTGAAGGGCCTCGGCAAGTCGGGTGTGTCGGCGGGGCAGCTGGAGCACACCAGCTTCGTCGGGGAGATCGGCAACCTCGGCGCCGCCTCCGTCGGCGTGGCGTTGGCCCTCGGCCTCGACCGCGCCTCCGCCGGCGACCACCTCATCGCCCTCGGCTACGGCGGTGGCGAGGCGATCGCGCAGGAGATCGAGGTCACCGCCGCACCGCCGTCGGCGGGCACGGCGGAGCAGATCCCGGGTGAGGCGATCGACCTGTCGACGTACTACCGTTGGACCCGCGGCCGCCAGGCCGAACCGCACTAAGGAGGCGTGATGCGCGTCGGCGTTCTCGGGATCGGGAAGACCCCCCACAAGATCCAGCACGGCAAGTCGTTGCGCGACCTCGCGGTCGAGTCGGGGCGGGCCGCGATGGCCGACGCCGGCGTCGAGCCCTCGGACATCCAGTCGCTCTACGTCGGCAACGTCGGTTCCGTCGGGTTCAACTACGAGAACTCGACGGGCCTGATGGTCGCCCACCACCTCGGCGTCGTCCCCGCCGGCTCCGTCCGCGTCGAGGCCGCCTGCGGCACCGGCGCCTGGGCGCTGCACCTCGGGTGCGTCGCGATCCTCTCCGGCCTCTACGACACCGTCATGGTGCTCGGCGCCGAGAAGATGAACGACCTCGCCACCGTCGAGGGCACCTCGATCATCGCCCAGGCCGCCGACTCCAAGGAGGAGTACTTCTCGGGGTTGACGTTCCCCTCGGGTGTGGCGCTGACGGCCCGCAAGTACATGCAGACGTACGGCCTGACGGAGGAGGACCTCGCCCACACCTCCGTCAAGAACCACCACTACGGCGCCCGCAACCCGTTCGCCCACCTGCGCTTCGAGTGCACGGTGGAGGAGGTCATGCGGTCCGCGAAGGTCGCCGACCCCCTGAAACTCTACGAGGTCTGCCCCATGACCGACGCGAGCTCGGCGCTGGTGCTGTGCCGTGAGGAGATCCTCCGGGACCAGCCCGACAAGCCGCAGGTCTACGTCACCGCCAGCCAGATGGCGACGGGGACGTGGTACGCCGCGACGGACACCCTCGACGACGCCCACGCCCTGTTCGCGGCGCCGGCGTCCCGGGCCTACGCGATGGCGGGGATCACCGCCGACGACGTCGACGTCGCCGAGATCTACAACTCCTTCGCGATCCAGGAGCCCCTCGGCATCGAGGGCCTCGGGTTCGCGGAGAAGGGCAAGGGCTGGCAGGGCGCCGCCGACGGCTCCACCTGGATCGACGGGAAGGTCGGGGTGAACCTGTCGGGCGGCCTGCTCTGCAAGGGCCACCCCCTCGGGGCGACGGGCGCCACCCAGGCGGTCGACATCGTCGAGCAGCTCCGCGGCACCGCGCCGAAGGACATGCAGCGCGCCGACGCCGCCATCGGCGTCTCCGCCTGCCGCGGCGGCCCGGGCGCCGTCGGGGCGATCCACGTCTACCAGCGCCTCGAGGGCTGACCGGTGACCGTCTCCGCGATCGAGTTCTCCCGGCTCGGCCCCCCGAAGCTGCGCCTCTACGCCATGCGGTGCGCGAACGGCCACCTCAGCCCCTGGTGGGAGCACCACCACTGCTACTACTGCGGGTCGGACACCCTCGTGGAGGAGGAGCTCTCCGGCAAGGGGGAGATCTCCAACTACACCGTCGTCTACTACCCGCCGCGTGACTTCCTCGGCCAGGAGCCGTACGTCGTCGGGCACATCACGATGGACGAGGGCGTCGCGATGCCCGCCCCCGTCGTCGGGGTCGCCCCCGAGGACGTCGCCGTCGGCACCCGCGTCAAGGCGACGCTCCGCCGGATGAAGCTCGGCCACGAGGGCGACATCTACTACTCCCAGAAGTTCGTCGTCGACGGCGACGCCGCCGCCGCGGAGGCCCAGCCCTCCTAGCCCGCTCCGTGACCCGCCGCCGCGTGGCGGCGGGTCACCAGCAGGACATCCCCCCGTCGACGGGGAGGGTGTGGCCGGTGACGAACCGCGACGCGTCGGAGGCGAGGAACAGCAGCGGCCCCGTCAGGTCGGCGGGCACCCCGCTGCGCCCCATGGGGGTGCGGGCGAGGAGCGCCTCCCGCCGGCCGGGGTCGGCGGTCATCGGGGCGTTCATCTCGGTGGGGAAGTAGCCGGGCGCCAACGCGTTCACCCGGATCCCGCGCGGCGCCCACTGGCGGGCGAGCTCACGGGTGAGCCCCTCCACCGCGATCTTCGAGGAGACGTAGGCGGCGACCCCCGGCCCCGTCGCCGCCCTCCGGCCGAGGATCGAGCTCATCAGGACCATCCACCCGCCCCGGCCGGCGTCGATCATCACCCGCGCCGCCGCCCCCGCGAGGGCGGCCTGGGCGCTGACGTTGACGGCCATCACGTCCGCGAACGCCGCGGGGTCCTCCCGTTCGGCGGGGGAGACGGTGGCGGTCGCGGCGTTCAGGACGACCCCGTCGAGGCGGCCGAACGCCCCGACGGCGGCGTCAACGAGGTCCTGCGTGTGGTGGGGGTCGCGGATGTCGGCGGGGTGGGCGACGGCCCGGCCGCCGGCGTCGGTGATCGCGGCGGCCACCGCCCGGAGGCGGTCGGCGCGGCGGGCGGCGATGAGGACGGCGCACCCGGCGGCGGCGAGGCCGTGGGCCATGATCTCTCCCAGGCCGGCGGAGGCGCCCGTCACGATCGCGGCGGTCCCGGCGAGTGGCGCGTCCCCGTTCATGTGGGGGCGGGGGCGATGAGGTCGGCGACGGCGGTGAGGATGTCGGTGCTCGGTGCCCGCACCACCATCCGGGCGTACCGGTCGTACTGGGTGGGGGTCTCCCCGACGAGGACGACGGGGGCGCCGCGGGTGAGGGGCACCGACGGCAGGAGGGAGATGGGGGCGGTCCGCAGGTCCGAGTCGAGGACCACGAACGCGTCGGCCTCCGCCGCGATCTCCCATGCCCGCTCGACGGCCCGCCGCGGGAGGGCCTCCCCCCACAGGGTCCCCTCGGGACGGAGGGGGTACCCGCAGCCGCTGGTGGTGCAGCGGGGCACGCCGTCGTCGGAGGCGTCGATCAACGCCCCGACCTCCGGCAACCCGTACCGCTCCCCGCACCGTTCGCACCGCATCACCAGCACCGTCCCGTAGACCTCGACGGGGTCGGCGCTGCCGGCGCGTGAGTGGAGGCGGTCGACGGCCTGGGTGATCAACGACGACACCAGCCCCGCCCGCTCGAGCCGGGCGAGGGCGTCGTGGGCGGGTCCGGGGCGGCGCGCCGCGATCTGGAGGGCGGTGGGGTGGAAGTACTCCCAGAACCGCGCGGGTTCGGTGAGGAACGCCTCGAGGCTGGCGCGCTGCGCCCACTCGCCGTGGGCGTGCGTGAGGTCGAGGCTCTCGGGGCCGCCCAGGTGGAGGCCGGTCAGGACGACCGCGCGCTCCGCCTCCAGGAAGACGGCGGCGAGGGCCTCGGGATCGGACACCTGGGCCATCGCGCGCCGAGTCTACCCGTCGCCCGGGGAGCCGACGGGGGTCGGCGCCCCCGGCGGGGACGGCAGGTCGTCGAGGGACCGCAACCCGACGAGCCCCGTCCAGGCGGCGCCGGCGGCGGCGGCGGCCGACAGGCAGGCGAGGGCGGTGGTGAGGCCGACGAGGTCCGAGAGGATCCCCACGACCAGGAGGGGCACGGAGAAACCCCCGAGGTAGCAGGCGACGTAGTAGCTGGAGAGGAGCTTCCCGCGGTCCTGGATCGGGGCGATCCGGGTGCAGAGGTCGAGGCCGCCCTTGAAGACGAGGCCCGCCGCCGCCCCCGTCGCGGCGACGGAGGTGAGGGCGAGGGACGCGGACTCCAGCGGCGCGGACGCGACGACCCCCACCGACGTGACCGCCGCCACCGCCAGGCCCCCGCCGATCGCCCGCTCCGGCCGGATGCGGGGGAACACCAGCTGGCTGGCGGCGCCGGACACGAGGACCAGGAACCCGGCGGCGCCGACGACGGCGTAGTTGTCGACCCCCAACGTCCGGACGAGGAAGACGGGGATGAGCGACAGGGCGACCCCGTCGAACAGGGAGAAGAGCATCCCGGAGGGCACCAGGATCCGCCAGAACACCGCCCGCTCCGCCGCGGGCACCTCGAGGCGGAGGGTGAGGGGCCGCCGTGACCGGACCCGCACCGTCTCCGGGAGCGTCGCGACGATCACCGCCGCCGCCGCCAACGCCAGGAGGTGCAGCTCGAACGGCAGCCGCAGCGGGTCGGCGGCGTACTGGGCGATGACCCCCGCGACCCCCGGGCCGAGGCCGAGGCCGAGGCGCACCGAGAACGACGCGAGGGCCGACGCGAACGGCTCACGCCCCGGGGGTGCGCCGTCGACGAGGAAGGCGGTGCAGGTCCCGAAGAACGCCCCCGTCGCCAGCCCCTGGATGCCGCGGGCGACGAGCAGCCCCGGCAGCCCCGGCTCGGTGATCAGCAGCACCTGGGCGACGGCGAGGGTCCCGAGGGCGCCGAGGAGGACCCCCTTGCGGCCGATGCGGTCCGACAGCTGCCCGAGGGTCAGCATCGACGGGACGAGGGCGACGACGTAGCAGCCGAGGAAGAGGGTCGCGACGGTGTCCGAGAACCCGAGGCGCTCCTGGTAGAGGGGGATGAGGGGCGTGATCAGGCTCGTGCCGAGGGCGAACAGGACGAGCACCGCCCACGTGCGACCGACCCGGCTCACGCCCCCACCCGCAGGCAGCAGAAACCCCCGCCCGCGGCGACGGCGGCGGTCGGCAGGCCGATTGCCGCCCACGCCTCCCCGAGCGCGTCGACCTCACCGGGGCGGATCCCCGACAGGACCGCCGCCCGCGGCGGGGCGTCCCGGTCGACCCGCCGCAGGAGCTCACGGTGGGCGGCGGCGGGGACGTTGGCGAGGACCACCCGGCCGGCGAGCTCGTCGCCGGCGAGGCCGCCGAGCGGGCCCCGCCGGAGCGTCACCGGCCCGCCGCGCCCGGCGACGGCGAGGCTGCGGGCGGCCTGGTCGATGGCGCGGGTGTCGAGGTCGACGGCGAGCACCGGGCCACGGCCGAGGGCGACCCACGCCTGGGCGAGCAACCCCGACCCGCAGCCGGCGTCGACCGCGGCGCCCCCCGGGAGGTGGTCGATGGCCTCCAGGCACATCGCCGTCGTCGCGTGACCGGCGGGGCCGAAGCCCTCCCCGGGGACCTGCAGGAGCTCACGCACCCCCGGGGGGGCGGGGAGGTGGCCGGGGCTGCGCCGGTACCAGCCGCCCACCATCTGCGACGGCGGGTCGGGCCACCCCGGCACCGCCGGCAGGGGCCGCAGCGGCAGGGGGCACCCCGTCAACGCCTCCGCGGCGAGCTCGGGGGCGCTCCGCGGCGCGCAGACGAGGCCCCCGGCGCCCATCCTCACCGGCTGCAGGGGGCAGAGGGCGGCGAAGTGCCCGCGGATCTCGGCGGGGGTGCCCTCCACCAGCAGCCCCGGGGGGAGCACGGCGCTAACCTGCCCGGCCGTGGCCGTCACCCCGCCCCCCGAGCCGGTGCGCCGGGCCGCCGCCGCCCAGCCGGGGGTCGCGGCGCTGACCCTCGACGCGCGCCTCGCCCTGTGCGCGCGGTCACGTGACCGCCTCGCCGCCGCCGCGGACGCCATCGTCGACGAGGCCGTCGCGGAGGCCGGTCAGCCGCGGCGCTTCGCCGAACGCGAGGTCCGGTCGGCCCTCGGCCTCCTCGACGCCCTCCCGGCCCTGGCGGAGGCGATCCGGCCCCGCCGCGTCCCGTCGGTGTCGGGGACGACGACCCTCGAATGGGCGCCGTACGGGGTGGTCCTCGGCTGGCACGCCGCGAACTCGCCGGTGTGGGTGCCGACCCTCGTCGCGGCGTCGGCGTTCGCCGCCGGCAACGCCCTCGTCAGCCGCCCCTCCTCCCGGGTGCGGGCCACCACCGGCCGGGTCCTCGCGGCGTTGACCGGCCCGTGGCCGGAGGACGCCGTCGTCGTCGTCGACGCCCCCGGCCCGGAGGCGGAGCCCCTCGTCTGGGACCCGGGGGTCCACGCCGTCGTCGCCCACGCGTCGACGGGGACCTGCAAACGCCACCTCGCCGGCCTGGGGGCCGCCTACGCGGCGGGGGTGCCGCTGCGGCCCTACATCGCGGAGGGATCCGGGAACGACGCGATGATCGTCCTCGCGGGCGCCGACCTCGACGCCGCCGCGGCCGCCGCCGCCCTCGGGGGCTTCGCGAACGCCGGTCAGCTGTGCATGGCGGCGAAGCGGATGATCGTGGAGCGGTCGGTGTGGGACGACTACGCCCCGCGGCTGCGGGCCGCCGTCGCGGCGTTGCGCCTCGGCGACCCGGACGACCCGTCGACCGACCTCGGGCCGCTCGCGGAGGGCCCCGCCCGCGCCGGGGCCCGCGCCGCCCTCGCCGAGGCGCTCGCCCACGGCGGACGGATCGTGGTGGGGGAGGGGGAGCGGGGGGCGTTCTTCACGCCGACGGTCGTCCACCTCCACCGTGACGCCCTCGGGGTGTCGTTGTGGCGCGACGAGACCTTCGCGCCGCTCCGTGGCCTGGTGCTCGCCGACGACGCCGACGACGCCGTCGCCCTCGCGAACGACACCCCCTTCGCGTTGGGAGCCGCGGTCTTCGGGCCGGGTGAGGCGATCGTCCCGCGGTTGCGCGCCGCGCGGGTCCTCGTCGACGAGGGACCCCTCTACCAGGACGCCCACCTCGTGGTCGGCGGCGTCGGCGACAGCGGCACCGCCGGCGCCCGCCCGAAGATCGAGCAGCTCGTCTTCGCCCGGCGGGTGCACCGCGCCGGGGAGGCCCCGGGGGCCTAGGGGCGCGCCGGCCGCCGCCACCCCGTCAGGCGAGGACGCGCAGGTGCTGCCAGTGGACGAAGGCCTCCAGCCCCGGCCGTCCCAGCTCGCAGCCGACCCCCGAGCCCCGCCACCCCGCGTAGGGGGCGTAGGGCAGCACGACCCGCCACCCGTTGATCGCGACGGTCCCCGACCGCAGCTGCTGCGCCGTCTCCAGGGCCCCGCGGAGGTCGCGGCCGACGAGGTAGTTGACGAGGCCGTAGTCGGGGCGGTTCGCCTCCGCGACGGCGGCGGCGGTGTCGGCGACCTCCACCACGGCGACGATGGGGGTGAAGGGCTCCTCGTCGACGAGGAGCACCCCGGGGCCGGCGCCGGTGACGAGGGCGGGGGAGAGGCGGCCCGGGGAGACCTCCTCGCCGCCCTCGACCACCACCCCGTCGTGGCCGCGGGCCTCGTCGAGGAGCATGTGGTGGCGGGCGACGCCGCGGTCGGTGGTCATCGGCCCGAGGGTGATGTCCGCGATGCGGGCGCGCATCCGCTCGAGGAGGTCGCCCCGCAGGGCCGGCGGCACCAGCACCCGGTTCACGGCGTAACACGCCTGCCCGGAGTTGACGTACCCCTGCATCGTCGCGACCTCCGCCGCGACGTCGAGGTCGGCGTCGGGCATCACCACCAGCGCCCCGTGGCCGCCGAGCTCCAGCGACAGGGCCTTCAGGCGGGGGGACGCCCACCCCGCGATCCGCTCCGCCACCCGCCGCGACCCCGTGAACGCGACCTTCGCGACCTGCGGGTGGGTCGACAGGGCCTCACCGATGAGGGGGCCGTCGCCGGTGAGGCACGACACGAGGCCCTCCGGGAGGCCGGACCGCTCCGCGAGGTCGCAGAGCGCCCACGCCGCGAGGGGCGCCTCGATCGCCGGTTTCACCACCACCGCGCAGCCGGCGGCGAGGGCGGGGGCCAGCTTCCAGACGACGAGGGCGACGGGGAAGTTCCAGGGGGTGATGGCGGCGACGACACCGAGGGGGGCGGGACGCACCCAGCTGCCCGTCGCGAGGGACGTCCCCGGCATCTGCTGCGTCCACATCCGCTCCGCCTCGGCGGCGAAGTGGTGGATCACCTCGGCGGCGCGGGCGACCTCCGCCTGGGCCTCCCCGAGGGGTTTGCCGGTCTCGCGGTGGACGAGGTCGGCGAGGTGGGGCTGGTGTCCGTCGACGAGGTCCGCGTAGGCGGTGAGGGCACGCGCACGCTCGGGGGGCGGGAGGGCCGCCCACGCCGGCCAGGCGGCGTCGGCGGCGCGGACGGCGCGGTCGACGTCCCCCGCCCCGGCCTCGGCGACCTCGGCGATCAGGGACCCGTCGGCGCGGGCGTGGATCGGCGTCCACCCGGCCGTCTCGATCCGGCCGCCGCCGGTGATCAACGGGCGGCGCGGCGGGTCGCTCACGCCCTGCGGCCCCCGGCGGCGCCGCGTGCGCGGGGCGGGTCGAGGCGCGCCACCTGGCGGATCCGCCACGCCGGTTCGTACCCGTCGACGCCGCGGATCTCCTGTTGGGCGAGGCGCCGGGCGCTCTGGGCGTCCGCGGCCCAGACGTCGAGGTGGTGGACGTCGCGGCGGACGAAGCGGTCCTCACCGGCCTCCCACAACGCGAAGACGGCGCGGTACCGGTGCGTCCCCGGGGCCATCGGCGTCAACGGCCGCAGCACCCCCAGCGACCACCGGGACTCGTCGCTGCGGCGCTCCTCGAGGGCGGCCTCGGCGGCCACCTGGGCGTGCGCGAGGTCGGGGGCCTGCAGGACCACCCGCGCCGCGACCCGCGGGCGCTGGGCGCCCGGGGGCCGGCGCAGGAGGGTGACCTCCCAGGAGGCGGTGGCCGTGGTCAGCCCTCCTCGATCCGGACGGTGGTCAGCCGCTGCGTCTCACGCGGGCGGTCGCCGGGTCCGGTGGGGGTCGTGCCGAGGGTCTCGACGACGTCCATGCCGCCGACGACGCGCCCGAAGCCGGTGTGCGCCCCGTCGAGCCAGGGGGTCGCGGCCGCGGTGATGATGAAGAACTGGCTGCCGTTGGTGTTCGGCCCGGCGTTCGCCATCGCGAGGACGCCCTTCACCAGTTTCTCGTCGTTGATCTCGTCCTCGAAGTCGTACCCGGGGCCGCCGGTGCCGGTGCCCTTCGGGCAGCCGCCCTGGATCATGAAGTCGTGGATGATCCGGTGGAAGACCAGGTCGTCGTAGTAGCCCTGCGTGGCGAGTCCGACGAAGTTCCCCACCGTCTGGGGCGCCTTGTCGGGCCACAGCTCGATGCGGATCTCCCCGGCCGACGTCTCCATCACGGCGGTGTAGGAGGCGGTCGGGTCGGCGGGCGGTGGCAGCTCGGGCATGGGTCCCCTCGTGTCGGTTCCGGGAGTGATTCTGGCACCTACCGGCGCCACCGCGCGCGAGCGCACGGGAACCGCGATTATGTCGTTCCGGTCGCCCCCACCGCTCCACCGGGGGTCCCCTCGGCGGTGCCGGGGAACCCGGAGCAGAGCCGTTCGGTCAGGGCGATCACGGCGAGGTGGGTGTTCGCGGACGGGACGCGGGCCATGATCGAGGCGTCCATCACCCACAGGCCCTCGACGCCGCGGACGCGGCCGCGGGCGTCGACGACGGCGTCGGGGTCGTCGTCGCGGCCCATGCGGCAGCTCCCCACCGGGTGGTGGAACGTCTCGACGGTGCGGAGCACCTGGTCGGGGTCGTCGAGGCCGGGCCACGGGGTCAGCACCGCCGCCAGCGCCGGCTGGCGTGCGACCTCCATCAGGCGCGCCCCCGCCGCGACGGCCGCCGCCCGGTCCGACGGGTCGAGGAACCAGCCCATCTCGATGCGGGGCTGCAGCGCCGGGTCGGTGCCCTGGAGCCGCACCGCCCCCCGCCGTGAGCGGGCGTCGGCGACCTGGACGTTGAGGTCGGTGAAGCGCTGGCCCCCGTCGACCTGACCCGAGTACGGCATCACCTGGTAGACGCGCCGCTCCCCGCCGACGTCGTGGGCGCCGGTGAGGAGGCACTGGTACCAGGGGTTCGGCCACGGGGGGGCCTCCAGCGCGAGCTCGAACCGGTACGACACCTTCGGGTGGTCCTGCATGCCCCGCCCCACCCCGGCGACCTCCGCGACGGGGGTGATGCCGTGGCGGGCGACCTCGTCGGCGGGGCCGATGCCGGAGCGCAGCAACGCCGCCGGGGTCGCGTACGTCCCGAGGGCCATCACCACGGCGTCGGCGGGGACCTCCCGCGGTCCGTCCGGCCCCGTCACGACCACGGCCCGCACCCGGTCCCCCGTGACCTGCACCCGGTCGACGAGGACCCCCGTCCGCAACGTCAGGTTCGGGCGGGTGAGCGCCGGGTCGAGGTAGCGGTCGGCGGGGGTCTGGCGGAGGCCGTCGACCATGTTGAGGGGGATCGGGCCGATGCCGACCGCCCCGGGGGCGTTGTGGTCGTCGACCCACCCGTGCCCGGCGGCGAGGGCCGCCTCGGCGAAGCGTTCCTGCATCTCCATCCACGGGCGGGGGTAGCGGCCGACGGGGATCGGGCCGGCGTCGCCGTGCCAGTCGGCGTCCCCGAAGTCGCGGTCCGCCTCGATCGCGCGGAACCACGGCAGCCAGCTCTCCCAGCCGAACCCGTCGACGAGGGCGTCCCACTCGTCGTAGTGCTCCGGGTGGCCGCGCAGGGCGATCGCCCCGTTCGTGACGGACGACCCCCCCACCACCCGCCCGCGGGGGACGTGCACCAGTCGCGGGGAGGCCCCGGCGCGCGCCTGGTACCCCCAGTCGTGGGTCTCCTTGATGATCCGGTGGGAGTGCGCCAGCTCCGGCGGCCACTCCCCCGGGCGGTAGTGGGGGCCGACCTCGAGGAGCGTCACCTCGTGGGCGGGGTCCTCGGAGAGGCGCGCGGCGGCGACGCACCCGGCGGTGCCGCCCCCGCAGACGACGATGCGCACGACCCGGCGCTAGCCGGCGGCGAGCCGCCCGCCATCGACCACCAGCGTCTGGCCGGTGATGAAGCTGGCGGCGTCGGTCAGCAGGAAGACGATCGGCCAGGCGGCCTCGGCGACGGTGCCGATGCGGCCGAGCGGCGACTTGGCGACGAGGCGCTCCCGGAGGGCCGGGTTCGCCGTCATGAGGCCCTCGACCATCTCCGTCCCGATCGTCCCGGGGGCGATCGAGTTGCAGAGGATCCCCGACGGGCCGAGCTCGACGGCGAGGGTCCGCGTGAGCGCGTCGAGGGCCGCCTTCGAGGCGTTGTAGGGGCCGATGTTCGGCAGCCCGGTGAGGCCCGCCACCGAGCTGAGGTTCACGATCCGCCCGCCGACGCCGGCCTCGACGAGGGCGAGGCCCACGGCCCGCGCGAACGCCGCGGCGCCGAGGAGGTTCACCTGGAGGATCTCGTCCCACTCCGCCAGCGGCGTCTCGAGCACCGGGTGGTAGTGGGGGTTGATGCCGGCGTTGTTCACGACGCCCCAGAGGGTCCCGCCGAGCGCCTCGGCCGCGTCGAGGGCCTCCCCGGCGACCATCGTGTCGGCGACGTCGCCGGCGACGGTGGCGACGGGGCCCGGAAGGGACGCCGCGAGCTCGGTCAACGCGTCGGCGGAGCGGGCGACGATCACCACGCCGCCGCCGCGGGAGCTGATGGCGCGGGCGACGTCCGCACCGATGCCGCGGGAAGCGCCGGTGACGATGACGGTGCGCCCGTCGAGACGGAAGGGGTCGCTCACGGGTGGTCAGTCTATCGGGAGGCGCGCGGGTAGACTTTCCGGACCTTTCCCCGTCGGCGCGGCCCGCGGCGACGGCCAACCGACCCGGTCGAGGTTGCCGAATGCTGAGCTACGCCTTCACGGAGGAGCAGGAGGACCTGCGCCAGATGGTCCGCGAGTTCGCCCAGGGGGAGATCCTCCCGCTGGTCGAGGAGGCGGAGCGCAACGAGAAGTTCCCGGTCCAGGTCCTGCCGATGCTGGGCGAGCTCGGCCTCCTCGGGATCGTCTTCCCCGAGGAGTACGGCGGCATCGGGGCCGACAAGATCACCGAGTGCATCTTCGTCGAGGAGATGGCGAAGGTCTCGGCCGGGATCACCGCCTCGGTCAACGCCCACGCCGACCTCGCGGCGTTCCCGATCTACAAGTTCGGCACCGACGCGCAGCGTGAGAAGTACCTGCCGCGGTCGATCGCCGGCGAGATCATCGGCGCCTACGCGATCACCGAGCCGAACACCGGGTCGGACGCCGCCGGCCTCGCGACCCGCGCGGAGAAGAAGAACGGCGGCTACGTCATCAACGGCCGCAAGAACTTCATCACCAACGGGACGATCTGCGACTACTGCCTCGTCGCCGCCTACACCGACAAGACCAAGCGCGGCGAGGGCATCAGCGTCTTCATCGTCGACCGGGACACCCCCGGCTTCGAGGTGACCCGCAAGCTCGAGAAGATGGGCCACCGCTCCTCGGACACGGCGGAGCTGCTGTTCGAGGACTGCGAGGTCGGCGAGGAGGCCCTCCTCGGCGGCAAGGAGGGCGCCTTCGGGGCCCTGATGGAGGCCCTCATCACCGGCCGCGTCTCCCACGGCGTGAAGTCGGCGGCGATCGCGGAGGCCGCCTTCGACGCCGCCCGCCAGTACGCCACCGAGCGTGAGGCGTTCGGCCGGAGCCTCTCCAAGTTCCAGGCGATCCGGTTCAAGCTCGCCGACATGGCGACCCGCATCGAGGCCGCGAAGAGCCTCGCCTACAAGGCCGCCTGGCTCTACTCGAACGGCAAGCCGTGCGTGAAGGAGGCCTCCATGGCGAAGTACTTCTCGGCGGAGGTCGCCGACTACGTCTGCCGTGAGGCCGTCCAGATCCACGGCGGCTACGGCTATGTCGTCGAGTACCCGGTGGAGCGCTACTACCGCGACGCGAAGCTCGCCTCCATCACGGAGGGCACCAGCGAGATCCAGCAGCTGATCATCAGCAAGGAGCTCGGCCTCTAGGACCGCCCCCTCCCCCGGGCCGCGTGTCGCCCGACTCCTTGTCAGAGCCGGGCGTCATGGCCGACGACTCTGTCAGGCGACGCGACAGGGCACGCTCGGCGAAGCCGGGGCGACGTGGCGTGGAGAGGGCGCGCTGCAGCACGCCGACGCGGCCCTCGAGGACGTCGCGCTCGGCGCGGGCCGCGGCGAGCTCCGCCACGAGGCGGTCGCGTTCGCGGCGCAGCTCCTCGGCGTCGGCGCCGCCGCGGCCGCCCTGGAGGGCGTCGACGGCGACGGACGGGATCAGGGTGCGTTGCGCGCCGGGCTCGCCGACGGTCTCACCGGGCAGGCGCCCGGACTTCAGGTACCGCCAGACGGTCCGCTCGGAGACCCCGAGGGCCTCCGCGGCCTGGGCGACGGTGATGGTGTGGGTGGGGGCTGTGGTGTCCATGCCCCCGGGGTTCGCCGCGTGACGCCCGACTCCTTGTCAGAGCCGGGCGTCATGGCCGACGACCTCTGTCAGGCCGGCGTGCGCTGGATCAGCATGTTCCACTGACCGCGCTGCACGACCTTGTCCTCCTGGTTGAGGACCTCGATCTCGTAGATGCACCAGCCCTGAGCCGGGTTCTTGTGCTCGGACTTCTCGCCGATGGTGCGCTTCACCCGGACCGTGTCACCGAAGAAGACGGGGGCGCGGAACGCCCACTCCTTGAGGCCCACGAACGCCGCGGTGGCGATCTTGGGCTCCATCTTCTCGACCTGGAGGCCGGTGGCGACGGAGGTCACCAGCATGCCGTGGGCGACGCGCTTGCCGAACACGGACTCCGATGCGCGCACGTCGTCGATGTGGAACCAGTTGAAGTCGCCCGAGACGCCGCAGAAGTTCACGACGTCGGCCTCGGTGATCGTGCGGTTCAGTGAAACCGCCTCGTCGCCGGGGTTCAGCTCCTCCCAGAACAGACGCTCAGCCACTCGCCACTCCTTGTCGTTCAGGTCTCCGGGCCGCGGTCGAGCATACGGAAGGCCGGTGCACCCCGGTCACGCACCCGGGACGCACCGGCCTCCGTCACCGCCGGGCTAGAGGTTCTCGAGGCCCTTGCGGATGCGGTCCAGGCCCTCGTCGAGCACGTCGTCGGGGCAGGCGTAGGTCAGGCGGATGTGGCCCTCGCCACGGTCGCCGAAGGCCGAGCCGGCCACGACGCCCACCTGGTAGTTCTCGATCATGTAGTCGGCGAACTGCTGGGCGGTCATGCCCGTGCCGCGGATGTCGGGGAAGACGTAGAACGACCCGTCGGGGGTCGGGCACTCGACGCCCGGCATCTTGTTCAGCGCGGCGACGGTGCGGTCGCGCTTGCCCTCGAGCTTCTTGGTGATCTCGATGACGTGGTCCTGCGGGCCGGTGATCGCCGCGAGGGCCGCCAGCTGCACGAACGCGGGCACGTTGGTGACCGAGTTCTGCTGGAAAATGTCCATCGTGGTGATCAGGTCCTTGTTCGCCACGCACCAGCCGATCCGGAAGCCGGTCATGATGTACGTCTTCGAGAACGTGTCGACCAGGATGGAGCGGTCGGCCATGCCCTCGACGGCGGCGATCGTCTTGTGCTCGGCGCCCGAGTAGACCATGTGGCTGAAGATCTCGTCGGTCAGCACCATCACGTTGTGCTTGGTGCAGATCGCGGCGATCTCCTCCAGCTGGCCGACGGTCTGACCGTTGGGCCGCTGGGGGGAGTTGATGATCAGCATCTTCGTCTTCGGCGTGATCAGGCTCTCGAGCGAGTCCAGGTCGAAGTGGAAGTCGGGCTCGACGAGCGGCGCGTAGATGACCGAACCGCCGGCGTACGTGATCCAGAACTCGTCCGGGGGGTAGCCGGGGTTCGGGAAGATGACCTCGTCGCCCTGGTCGACCATCGTCAGCAGGGACTGGGTGAGGGCGTGCTTGGCGCCCATCGTGACGAGGACCTCCTCGCGGACCGTCGGGCGGCCGCGCTTGGTGGCCTCCTCGGCGATCGCGTCACGGAGCTCCGGCAGGCCGGGGCCCGGCACGTAGCGGACGTGACCGTCGGCGACGGCCTTCGCGCAGGCCTCCATGATGTGCGGGGCGGGACGGAACTCGTCGCCCTGGAAGTCGCCCTTCTCGAAGTGGATGACGCGCTTGCCGGTCTCCCGCTCGAGGGCTTCGGCCTTGCGCATCGACGCCCACTGCTTGGGGAGGACGAAGTGCGAGGTGCGGCTCGAGAGTCGCAGGGAGGGATTGCTGGCGGTGGTCGCCATGGTCGTTGGATCTCCTTGGGGGGTGTGTGTCGTGGACTCGGGACGGTGCGCGCTCACCCCGGGGGTGGGCGGCAGCTGCTCACGACGCGCCCGGCCGCACGGCCGGCGTCTCGGATGCAGTGTTTCGGACGCGCAGGGTGGCCGGGGCGTACGCCCCGGACTGGTGCGCGCCCAGACGGCGTGAGAGACCGCTCGCGGCCGCCATCACCAGGCCGGCCAGCTCGTCGACGCGCTCGGGGGTGATCCGGGTGACCGGACCCCCGATGCCCAGGGCGGACACCACGTGCCCGCTGTGGTCGCGCACGCCGGCGCCGATGCAGCGCAGGCCCTCGTCGTACTCCTCGTCGTCGATCGCGTACCCGCGTTCGCGGATGCTCTCGAGCTCGGCCTCCAGCGCACCGAGGTCGGTGATCGTGTTCGGCGTGTAGGCCGCGAGGCCGCGCTCGGACACGATCTCGGCCACCCGCTCACGCGGGAGGTCGGCGAGCAGGACCTTGCCGAGGTTCGTGGCGTGGGCCGGGTACCCGCGGCCGATGGCCGAGGGCACGCGCAACGCCCGCCGCGCCTCGACGCGCTCGATGTAGATGGCCTCCCCCCCGTCGAGCACGGCCAGGTGGCCGGTCTCCCCGGTGTCGCGGACGAGGCTCTCCAGGAACGGCAGGGCCTCGTCCCAGAGGTTCATCTGCTGCATGACGAGGCCGCCGAGCTCGAAGATGTGGAGCCCGAGGCGGTAGCGGCCGGTGCGCGGGTTGCGCTCGACCAGGCCGGCGGCGTCGAGGTTCACCATGAAGCGGTGGACCGTCGACTTGTGCAGACCGACCCGCTCGGCGAGCTCGGTCACGCCGAGCTCGGGGTCGTCCACCGAGAAGGCGTTCAGGATCGCGACCGCCCGCTCGATGGCCTGGATGCGGTAGCGGGGGCTGACGGCCGGTGCGTCCGGCGCCTCCTCCCCCTTCTCCACTGTCTCCACGCCGGTGTCTCGCATCGTGAACACCTGTCTTGTGATTGATGCGACGAACGGAGTCATACGCCTCCGGTGCCCGCACCGGCAAGGAGAGGGCGCACTCCGCGAACCTGCGTATCACGATGCAAGACGTCCCTGTTCGGCACCCGGCGGGCGGAGGCCGCTAGGATCAGCGATCCGCGGGCGGTGCCCGCCCCCGATCCCTCCCGAGGTCCGCGCCGTTCCCCGTTCCGAGGACATCCCCCACGAGGTCGCAGGTGGCGGGGGGACGACCCCGCTCACCGCGCTGCGCCCCGCGGTGCGCGACGCCGTCGAGGCCGCCCTGGAGGGGCGCCGCCTCACCGACGCGCAGGCCCTCGCGCTCGCCGACGTCCGCGGCGCGGAGCACCCGGTCCTGTGGGCCGCCGCCGCCGAGATGCGCGACCGCGGCCGGCCTCCGGTCGTCACGTACTCCCGCAAGGTCTTCATCCCGCTGACGAACCTCTGCCGGGACGTCTGCTCGTACTGCACGTTCGCGCACCTGGACACCGACCCGCGGGCCCACACGATGAGCCCCGACGAGATCCTGCAGGTGGCCGAGGCGGGGCGGCGGCTCGGGTGCAAGGAGGCGCTGTTCACCCTCGGCGACCGTCCCGAGGCGCGGTTCCCCAGCCACCGGGCGGCCCTGCGGCGCTTCGGCCACGAGACGACCCAGTCGTACCTGACGGCGATGTGCCGGATGGTCCTCGAGCGGACGGGGCTGCTGCCCCACCCGAACGCCGGGATCCTCGGCATGCGGGAGCTGCGGGAGCTGCGGGAGGTGTCCGCCAGCCAGGGGATGATGCTGGAGTCGGTGTCCGAGCGGCTCTGCGGCCCCGGGGGACCCCACGAGCACGCACCCGACAAGCGTCCCGCGACCCGCCTCGCGATGATCCGCCGGGCGGGGCAGCTGCGGATCCCGTTCACCTCGGGGATCCTGATCGGTATCGGCGAGACGGTCCGTGAGCGCGTCGAGGCGCTCCTCGCGCTGCGCGAGCTGCACGAGTCGTACGGCCACATCCAGGAGGTCATCGTGCAGAACTTCCGCGCCAAGCCCGGGACCCCGATGGCGGCCGCCGGTGAACCCGGCCTCGTCGAGCTGATGACCGCCTGCGCGACGGCGCGGCTGGTGATGGGGCCGGCGATGAGCATCCAGGCCCCCCCGAACCTGTCGGCCGACTACGGGCCGCTGCTGCTGTCGGGCATCAACGACTGGGGCGGGGTCTCCCCCCTCACCCCCGACTTCGTGAACCCCGAGGCGCCGTGGCCGGACATCGACGGCCTCCGGCGCCTCTGCGCCGACTCCGGCTACGAGCTGCGGGAGCGCCTCACCGTGTACCCCGAGTACCTCCGCGACGACGACTACATCGACGCGGGCGTCCGCGACCACGCCCGCAGCCTCGCCGACGGCGACGGGCTCGCCCTCACCGGGGCGCCCCACCCGATGGCGGCGGTGCCGGCATGAGCATCACCTTCTGCCGCACCCTCCCCGCCGGGGCCGCCGCCGGCGCGGGCCGGGCCCGTGTCCGCGAGGCCGCCGGGCTCGACGACGCCGCCGTCGCCGCCGTCCTGGAGGAGCGGCTCGTGCCGGTCGCGACCGACGCCGCCGCCGCCGCCCTCGCGTGGGTGGTGCCACCCGCCGAGGCGATGGCCCTCCTCGGCCGCGGCGTCGGGGGCTGGCGGATCACGGTCCGCCACGAGGGCGCCCGGGCCGACGTGCTGGACGCCCTGGTGCGCACCGGCGCCGCGTTCCTGCGCACGACCCCCGACGGCCTCGAGGAGGCCATCGAGCTGGGGTGGCTGCCGGGGATCGACACGCGCGTCTCGGTGGTGGTCGACACCCTCGAGGAGGCCCTCGACGCGATCGCCGCCGGCGCGGTCGACCTGGTCGTCGGCGACTGGGAGCCCACCCGGGTCGGGGCGCTCCGCGACGCCGTCGCCCCCCGCCCCCTCGTGGAGCGCACCGCCCTCCCGCCGGAGACCGAGATCGACGACGCCCGCCGCGACCTCGCCCGGCCGCTGTTCACCGCATGGCTCGGCCAGATCGACGGTTCCGGCGCGTCACGGCCCCGCTACACGTGGGCGCCGGGACGTGACGAGGAGCCCCCCGTCCCGGCGCGGCGGCTGTCCGCCGAGTGGGAGGACGACGACTGGCGCGGCGCCGACCCCGACGAGGGCCTGTCGCGCGTCGCCCCGGACCTCGCGGGGATCCTCGGTCGGTCCCTCGAGGGCACCCCGCCGCGGGTCGCCGAGATCGAGCGCCTCTTCCGGGCCCGCGGCCCCGAGGTCGAGGCCGTCGCGAAGGTCGCCGACGCCCTCCGCGTCCGCCGCAACGGCGACACCGTCACCTACGTCGTCAACCGGAACATCAACTACACCAACCAGTGCTACTTCCGGTGCGGCTTCTGCGGCTTCTCGCGGGGCCCGAAGAGCATGAACCTGCGCGGCGACCCGTACATCCTGAACGTCCACGAGGTCGTCCACCGCTCCGTCGAGGCGTGGGAGCGCGGCGCGACGGAGGTGTGCCTGCAGGGCGGCATCCACCCCGACTTCACCGGCGACTTCTACGTCTCGGTGCTGGAGGGGATCAAGGACCGCCTCCCGGAGATGCACGTCCACGGGTTCACGCCGCTGGAGGTGTGGCAGGGCGCCCACACCCTCGGCATCAGCGTCCGCGAGTTCCTCGTGCGCCTCCGCGACGCCGGGCTCGGGACGCTCCCGGGGACCGCCGCCGAGATCCTCGACGACCGTGTCCGGGCCCACCTGTGCCCCGACAAGGTCCGCACCGCCGAGTGGGCGGAGGTGATGATCACCGCCCACGAGCTGGGGCTGCGGGCGACGACGACGATGATGATGGGCCACATCGACGGGCCGCGGGCCTGGGCGAACCACCTGGAGGTGCTCCGCCAGATCCAGCGCCGCACCGGCGGGTTCACGGAGTTCGTGCCGCTGCCGTTCGTGCACATGGGCTCACCGATCTTCCTGCAGGGCCGCTCCCGGCCCGGCCCGACGTGGGACGAGGTCGTCCTCGTCCACGCCGTCGGCCGGATCGCCCTCGACGGCCTGATCGACAACATCCAGGCGTCGTGGGTGAAGCTCGGCCTCTCCGGGGGGGCGCGCCTCCTCGAGGCGGGGTGCAACGACTTCGGCGGGACCCTGATGGACGAGAACATCTCCCGGGCGTCGGGCGCCGCCCACGGGCAGCTCGCCACCCCCGAGGAGATCGAGGCGACGATCCGCGGCGCCGGCCGGACCCCGGCGCGGCGCAACACCGTCTACGACCTCATCGGGAGCGCCGCCTCGGCCTAACCCTCCGCCTCGGCGCGGGCCTCCTCGGCGGCGGCGAGCTTGCGCTCCTGGAGGGCGTGGAGCATCTCCTCGACCTTGCTGAACTTCACGCGGGGGGCGCCGCTCGCCTTGCCGCGCTCCTGTTCCAGCAGGTCGATGAGCTGCCAGTCCTCGTACGACACGAAGTCGCGGCGGCGTTCGCTGAGGAGCCGCTCGAGCACCGCCCGCGACGGGACCTCCTGCTTGTGGAGGTTCCCGGAGGTGAGGTCGGCGAGGAGGGAGTCGACGGTCTCCTGGGAGTCGGGCTTGTTCGTCCCGATGATCCCCTGGGGTCCGCGCTTGATCCAGCCGACGACGTACTCCCCCTCGACGGGGCCGCCGGTGGCGGGGTCGATGATCCGGCCCTGCTCGTTGGGGATGACGCCGCGCATCGCGTCGAACGGGATCCCCGGCAGCGGGACGCCCTGGTAGCCGATCGCCCGGAACACGAGGCCGAGGGGGATCGTCGTCACGCGGTCCGTGGGGCGGGGCCGGATCGAGCCGTCCTCGCTCTCGTACAGCTCGTTGTGGACGATCCGGAGGGCCTCGACGCGTTCGGTCCCGACGATCTCGACGGGCGACACGAGGAAGTGCAGGACGATGCGCCGCGGGGCGCCGGTGAGGGGACGCTCCGAGAAGGCGCGGAGCAGGTCGAGGTTGCGGTCGCGGGTGCGGTTCGGGGTCCGCTCGACGGCGGCGGCGCTGAGGGGGTCGAGGGCGACGTCGGCGGGGTCGACGACGACGTCGACGCCGGGGAGCTCACCGAGTTCCTTCAGCTCCTTGTTGGTGAACGCCGCCTGGGCGGGTCCCCGGCGGCCGAGGACGTGGATCTCCTCGATGCCGTTGCCCTCGAGGGAGTGCAGGGCGTGCTCGGCGATGTCGGTCTGGGCGAGGACGTCGCGGGGGCTCGCGAGGATCCGGGCGAGGTCCATCGCGACGTTGCCGTTGCCGACCACGGCGGCGCTCCGCGACGTGAGGTCGAAGCCGAGGCTCCGGAAGTCGGGGTGGGCGTTGTACCAGCCGACGAACTCGGTGGCGGAGTGGCTGCCGGGGAGGTGCTCGCGGGGGATCCCCATCCGCCGGTCGGTGCGGGCGCCGACGGCGTAGATGATCGCGTGGTAGTACGCCGACAGGTCGGCGTGGGTGAGGTCGCGGCCCATCTCCACGTTCCCGTAGAAGCGGAACTCCGGGTGGGCGGCGATCTTGTCGTAGACGCGGGTCACCGACTTGATCTTCTGGTGGTCGGGGGCGACGCCACCGCGGACGAGGCCGAACGGGGTCGGCAGGCGGTCGTACATGTCGATCTGGACCTCCAGGTGGTCCTGCTCCTGGAGGTGCTCCGCGGCGTAGAAGCCCGAGGGCCCCGATCCGATGATGGCCACGCGCAGCGGCGCGTCCGGGGTGCCGAGATCTCCCTGCATGGATTCTCCGGGGTCGGTCGTCGGCAGTCGACGGTGTCGAGTGGCGCACATTATGCGCGCGCGGGGGCCGCCGCCAGACGCCGGGGGTCAAGTGCGAAAGAGGTCATGCTCCGGGTCGCGGACGAGGAGGTGCGCCCCGCCGGGGGCCGGTTCGGTCGCCACGCCGGAGGCGACGACCGCCGGGGTGCCGGCGTCCTTGCCGAGGTAGATCCCCGCCGCCGCGGCGAGCTCGTCGGCGATCGCCTGGTCGGTGGCGACGAGGACGCGGCCGGAGCGGTCCCGCTCCCCGCGGTGGTCGATGACGGGCGTGAACCCGGCGACGCCGATCGCGACGTTGACGAGGCCCCGCCGGAAGGGGCGGCCGTGGGTGTCGATCACGACGACGCCGACCCTCCCCCCCACCGCGGCCGCGAGGCGGGCCTGCAGGCCCCGGGCGGAGGCGTCGGGGTCGACGGGCAGCAGCACGACGGTGCCCTCGGGGGCGTTGGAGGAGTCGATGCCGGCGTTCGCGCAGACGAAGCCGTGGTGGGTCTCGCAGACGAGGAGGCTCCGGCGGCGGCGGACGATCCGGCGGCTCTCGGAGAGGATCAGCTCGCAGAGGGCGGGGGTCTTGCCGGTCTCCTCCGCGAGCGCCCGGGCGGCGGGGCCGGCGGTGACGTCGGCGAGGGCGACGATCCGTCCCTCCGCCTTCGAGACGACCTTGTGGGCGAGCATGAGGACGTCCCCGGGGGCCATCCCCTCGGTGGCGGCGCGGTCGGCGAGCATGCCGGCGAGGTCGTCGCCGGGCACCACCTCCGGCAACGCCGACAGCGGCCAGAGCCTCAGTGGACGCTCCCCGCCGCGAGGCGCTCCGTGATCCGGAGGCGGGCGCAGACCTCGAGGGTGGCGCAGGCCGCCCCGATCCCGACGAGGGCGGTGAGGTCGGCGGGGGTGTCGATGTCGAGGGCCAGGCGGGGGAGGTCGAGCCGCGTGACGGGCAGGCCGCGGCGGGCGGCCTGGACGCTGTGGCGGGCGTAGGAGTCGGGGCCGAGGCGGGGGGCGAGGGCCGCGGGGGGCCGCAGCAGCATCGCGTTGGTGCCGGTCCCGTCGGCGGAGGGGACCAGCAACGCGGACGGGACGGCGGGTCCGGCGGCGATGATCGCCGCGATGTCCTCGGGGCGGGCGAGCGGCAGGTCGGCCGTGAGGACGAGGGCGGCGTCGGCGCGGTGGGCGGCGACGGCGACGAGGCCGCGGGCGACGGCGGCGTTCATGCCGCGCGGTGGTTCGTGGTCGGGGACGACGCGGGCGCCGGCGATGGCGGCGCCGAGGGCGGCGGCGTCGGGGTCGGAGGTGACCATCAGGACCCCGGCGAGGTCCCCCGCCCCGGCGCAGGCGCCGAGGACGTCGGTGAGCATCGCGACCTGCAGCTCACGGCGGACGGGGGCCTCGAGGGCGGAGGTGAGGCGCCGCAGCGCCCCCCGCAACGGCTTCACGGGGATCACCGCCCAGACGCCGCCGGTCACGCGAGCGCCTCGAGGGCCTCGGCGGCGAGGCGGGCGCGGGCCGCGGGGTCGGGCATGAGGACGTCGGTGAGCACCGGCCGGACGTCGAGGGCGGCGACCGCCGCGGCCTCGTCGGCGTCGGAGGAGTCGAGCACGAAGACCGCGGCGACGTCGGCGTAGATCCGTGCCATCTGGGTGGCGGAGCACTCGGGGTAGCCGGCGCCCGCGAGGAACCGGGCGGCGGGGCCCTCGACGGGGGCGCCGCCGATGATGGGGGTGACGGCGACGCAGTCGGCGCGGCGGGCGGCGAGGGCGGCGCGGACCCCGGGGACCGCGAGGATCGTCCCGATCGAGACGACGGGGCTGGAGGGGGCGATGACGATCCGCTCGGCGTCGGCGATCGCGGCGAGGAGGCCGGGGGCGGGGGCGGCGTCGGCGACCCCCTCCATCACGATCCCGGTGATCTCGTCGCGGGCCCCGTCGCGGACGAGGTACTCCTGGAAGGTCCGCTCCCCCCCGGGGGTGGTGATGCGGGTCCGCACCGGGTCGTCGGTCATCGGCAGCAGCGTCGCCTCCACCCCGAGCCGGGCGCAGATCTCCGCCGTCACCGCGGTGAGGCCGGCGCCCTCGGCGAGGCGCAGGGTGCGGTGCAGGTGGGTCGCGAGGTCGCGGTCGCCGAGCCCGAACCACGACTCCCGGCCGTAGGTGGCGAGGCCCTCGAGGCACCGGAAGGTGTCGTCGGCGTACCCCCACCCGCGGTCGGAGACGACCCCGGCGAGGACGTAGGTGCAGATGTCGAGGTCCGGGCAGACCCGCAACCCGTAGAAGTCGCCGTCGTCGCCGGTGTTCACCACGGCGACGAGTCCCGCCTGGCCGTGGACCCGGGCGAGGCCGTCGACCATCTTCGAGCCGCCGGTGCCGCCCGACAGGACGAGGATCACGTGCGTCGAGCGGGTGGTGGGGTGCTCACGGCGGTGCCGTCGAGTCTACCAACGCCCTCCCGGGGCGGCCGTGCCGGATCCCCATCACCATCCACAGGCCGGCGCAGACACCGACCATGCCGGCGAGGATCTGGGGGGTCGGTTCCTCCCCCAGCAGTGGCCAGGCGCTGAGGACCCCGATCACGGGGACGAGGAAGAACCACGCCGACACCTCCGCGGCGGGGGCGCGGGTGAGGGCGAGGTAGAACAACGCGAACGGGGCCGCCGACCCGACGACGGCGAGGGCGACGACCAGTCCGAGCTCCCGCGCCCCCGCCACGTCGGGGGGCCCCTCCCAGGCGAGGCCGGCGATGCACAGCACCACCCCACCGGCGAGCATCTGCCACCCGGCGAGGGCGAGGGGGTCCCCCTCGGCGCGGACGCCGCGGGCGACGACGACGGTCCCGATGCTCCACGCCACCGCCCCGCCGACGACGACGAGGGCGGTGCCCGACACGGCGGGTGGCCAGAGGGGCCCCTCCCACACCACGACCGCCGCCCCGGCGAGGCCGACGAGGAGGCCCGCCCACTGCACCGGCCAGAGCCGCTCCCCGAGGACGACGGCGGCGAGGACGGCGACGAAGAGGGCGTCGGTGTTCGCGAGGACCGCCGCGAGGCCGGCGCCGGCGTGGGCGATCCCCCAGAACGTCGCCCCGTAGAAGAGGACGGACTGGGTGAACGCGAGCCACCCGACGGTCCCCGCCCCCACCCCGGGCCGCAGCGGCCGGTGGAGGGCGGCGAGGAGGCACAGCAGCAGCAGCCCACCGAGGCCGAGGCGCGCGCCGGCCGCCACCAGCGGCGGCCACGTCTCGACCAGCCAGGCGGAGGGCACGTAGGCGACCCCCCAGCAGACCATCGCCCCGGCGCCCAGGGCGGTGGCGGTCCTCACTCGAGCAGGTTCGAGAGGACGAGCACGGCCTCGCTCGGGAGGTAGGTGATCAGGAACAGCACGAGGAGGCTGACGGCGAGCCAGGGGAGGATCATCACCGACAACCGCTCCACCGAGACCTTCGCGATGCTCGACACGAGGAAGATCACCAGCCCGATCGGCGGGTGGATGAGGGCGAGCACCAGGTTGAAGACCATGATCAACCCGAAGTGGACGGGGTCGATGCCGTACTCGAGGACGGCGACGGGGGCGAGGAACGGGGCGAGGATGTAGACGGCGGGGAGCGGCTCGATGAAGATCCCGACGGCGAGCAGGAGGACGTTCACCACCAGCAGGAACACGTACTTGTTGTCGGTGATCCCGGTGAGGAACTCCTGGACGTCGGTGCCGAAGCCGTTGATGAACAGGGCCTTCGCGAGGATCGACGAGTCGCCCAGCAGGAGCATCACGATGCCGGTCTCGACGGCGGCGGCGACGATCACCGCCGGCAGCTGCAGCGGCGACAGGCTCGCGTACCAGAAGAGGGCGAGCCCGATGGTGACGAGGGCGGCGATCGCCCCGGACTCGGAGGGCGTGAAGACGCCGGTGAAGATCCCGCCGAGGATCACGACGGGGATCGCCAGGACGGGGAGGGCGTCGAGGCCGGTGCGGCCGACGACCCGCCACCCGGCGAACGGCCGCGGGACGAGGAAGTCCATCCGCCGGACGACGACGTAGACCGTCGCCGCCTGGAAGATCAGGAGCAGCAACTCGGCGACGACGCCGGACAGCAGGAGGGCGGAGATCGACGCCCCCGCCGGTCCCTGCACCACGATCCCGTAGACGATGAACATGATCGACAGGGGACCGATCGGGCCCTTGATCGACGCCCCGGCGACGACGGCGGCGGCGACGTCGCGGCGGTAGCCCTCGCGCTCCATCGCCGGGACGAGGAGGGGGGTCATGATCGCCGCGTCGGCCTGGGCGGACCCCGAGATGCCGGAGACCACCGCCGACGTCAGCTGGCAGACGTAGGCCATCCCGCCGCGGAGGTGGGCGACGAGCGACGCGGCGAACGCGATGAGGCGGGTCGACAGGCCGCTGGCGTTCATGACCTCGGCGACGATCAGGAACATCAGGATCACCAGGAGCTCGCTGCCGCCGGACAGGCCCATCGTCGACTGGCTCTGGAAGAACGGGGTGATCGGGTCGACCGTCGGATAGAACGTCAGTCCGAGGAACGACGGCGAGAACATCGCGATGATCCCGACGATCGCGAGCATGAAGACGATCGGGGTCCCCGCCAGCGTCAGGGAGACGAACAGGATCCCGAGGGCGACGAGGGGGGCGGCCCCCAGGGCGAGCACCGTCCACAGGGCGAGCCACACCAGGCCACCGATGACGAGGCCGCCGGCGAGGCCGGTCGCGGCCACCGTGAGGCCGACCCGCCCCCGGGTCGCCGCGACGTGGGCCTCCCCGGCGACGGAGTGCAGGTAGTGGAGGGTGATGAAGTAGAAGCCGACGGCCATCGAGACGACCGGGTAGAACCACGGGATCTCGAGGGCGGAGGTGACCCCGGCGGGGGCGCCGCGGCCGAGGGCGAACTCGGTGGAGCGGTAGCAGGCGTAGGCGAGGAACACCGCGAGGCTGAGCGCGGAGAAGGTGCGCACCGACCGCTGCCACAGGGCGGGGCCGTTGTGCGACAGCAGCGTGATGACGGTGACGGCGCCGCGTTTCACGGCGAGCGACACCCCCATCCAGATCGTCCAGAGGAACGCGAAGCTGGCGAGCTCGTTCGCCCCGAAGATCGAGAACCCGAGGACCTGGCGGGTGAAGACGTTGCCGACGACCGCGAGCAGGGCGATCGTCGCCGCGATGACCGCCCCCACCGAGGCGATCCGGACGGCCGCCTGGGAGTAGACCCCCAGCCACCGCTCGACGCCCGCGAGGACGGCCACCGGTGCGGGGCGGGGCGCCCCGACGGGTTCGTGGGCGGTCGTCGTCATCGGTGCCAGAGCCTAACCCCGGCCCGTGCCGGCCCGGCCCCGAGGCGGGGCCGGGCCGACGACGCGCCCCGGGTCAGCCGGCGGGTGCCGCGCAGCCGTCGGGCAGGGGGGCGGGTGCCGGCGGGGCCGGCAGGCCGTCCTTCAACGCCTGGATCTGGTCGATGAAGCCCTTCGTCTCCGCGTCCTTGGAGAGCTCGGCGACGACGGTGTCCGACACCCGGCCGAAGGCGGTGAGGTCGGCGTCGCTGGCGATCGCGAACTTCAGGCCCTCACCGCAGAGCGTCGGGACGAGCTCGCTCGGCGCCTCGAAGAAGTCGATCGAGAAGCCGGCGATGTTCGCCGCGGCGTCGGTGATGGTCGTCTGCTGCTCGGCGCTGAGGGCGTCGAACTTCGCCTGGTTCATGACGAGGACCGTCGGGAACGGCCAGAGGTTCACGTTCGTCGTGACGAAGTCGGCGACCTCGTACAGCTTGACCGTCTGGATCAGGCCGAGGTTCGCCTCCATCCCGTCGACGGTGCCGTCGCGGAGGGCGGCGTAGGTGTCGGGCAGCGGGATCGCGGTCGGGTCGGCGCCGAGGGCGCGGATGCCGGTCTCCAGCACGCTGGACTCGGGGGTCCGGATGGTGAGGCCCTCGAAGTCGGCGGGGGCCGTCAGGGCCTCCGTCGCGCCGAGCGGCTTCCGGAGCCCGCCCTCGTGGATGCCGAGGCCCTTCAGGCCGACGGAGTCGGTGCAGGCGAGCATCTCCTGCCCGATCGGGCCGGTGATGACCTCCCGCTCGAGGTCGTAGCGGGTGATCAGCCCGAGGGCCTGGAGGGCGTCGAAGCAGTTGACGCCCTGGGTCCCCCAGACGGCCGAGGACACCGAGGCCATGTCGACCGCGCCGCCGCGGGCGTCCTGGAGCAGCGGCACGTCGCCGCCCTGGTAGTTCGGGAGGGCCTCGATGGCGATGGACCCACCGGAGGCCGTGTCGACCTCGCTGATGAAGTTGTCGATCGCGATGCCGTACGGGTGCTCCGGCGCCGTGACGTATCCGAGGCGCAGCGTGATCTCGGCGTCGCCGCCGGACCCGGTGGTGTCGGCCGCGTCATCGTCGTCGTCGCCGCATGCGGCGACCCCGACCGCCATCACCGCGCAGGCCGCCATCGCCGCAAGGCGCCAGCCCCACGAGCGTGTTCTCACCGTCGTCCCCCTTGTCGATCGATCACGCGGAAAAGAGGAGCCGAGACACCCCGTGCGCCGCCTCCGGGAGGGGGCTGCGGACCGCCGCGAGGACCCTCGGATCGGCGCGACCCTACAGGAGCGTCTCCCACGGTTGTCAACATCGGCACGAAGTCCGTCCTACCATGTGCAACACCGCATTGCCATGGGGATCTCGGGGCGCTCCCCCCTCGTCCCGACGGGTACCGATGGCGTTGACGACCCCCGGTACGTGACATATGCTGCTTGCACGTTCTCGGTGACGTCCGGTGCCTGCCCGCCCCTTCTGGGACGGGGTTCGGCGATCGGATCCCCGCCGGGGGCAACGTGCAGCTGCCCTTTCCGAATAAGGGGGAAGCCCGTCTATGGCCGATATGTTCGCCGTGACGCAGGTCCCGGGTGCAGAGACGGGGGAGATTCCTCCCTCGCCTGTTGACCGTGACGAGAAGACCGCGTTCATCTACTCGCTGGTCGACCCGATCTGGGACATCGACACTCTGCCGCTGACCTACACCAACTCGCGTTGGTCAGCATTCTTCTACCGCGCCGATGAGAAGCAGCTTCGGCGCGTGCTTCCCGACTGCCTTGACCTCGAGGACGACATCGTCGAGTTCTGGTACGTCGACCACAACCACACCATGCTCGGCCCGTACGGCGAGATGGGTGTGACCGTGGCCGC
>LNFM01005002.1_pt1 | contig 42485 bp, 37 predicted proteins | sample 596031 | NCBI WGS metagenome assembly LNFM01 (sample SAMN04254537, study PRJNA301005) | activated carbon metagenome | isolation source: dual media filters at the Ann Arbor, Michigan drinking water treatment plant | place: USA: Ann Arbor
CCCGGCAACGCCGCACCCGTCGCCCCCTCGGCCATTGCGGCCAAGACCAAGACCGTGCTCATCAAGGACGGCGCGCCCGCCTTCGTGGACACCTCGGTGCCGCGCGCGCTGGAGCTGGCCGAGATCCCCGGCATCGTCGAAGACTACCGCCGTGCCGCCCGCGCGGCCATCGAAGCCGGTTTTGACGGCGTCGAAGTGCACGCCGCCAATGGCTACCTGATCGACCAGTTCCTCAAGACCGGTAGCAACCAGCGCACCGACGCTTACGGCGGCAGCATCGAGAACCGCGCGCGCCTGCTGGTCGAGGTCATGGCCGCCGTCACGGCCGAAATCGGCGGCGGGCGCACGGGCATCCGCCTCTCGCCCGTGACCCCCGCCAACGACGTGGTCGACGCCAGCCCGCAGCCACTGTTCGAGCATGTGGTGCGCCAGCTGGGCCCCATGGGCCTGTCGTACGTGCATGTGATCGAAGGCGCCACCGGCGGCCCGCGCGAGGTGGAAGGCCGGCCGTTTGACTACCCCGCCCTCAAGGCAGCGTATGCAGCCGCAGGCGGCAAGGGCGCGTGGATGGTGAACAACGCGTATGACAAGGCCCTGGCCGAAAAGGCGATTGCCGAAGGTGCCGACATCGTGGCGTTCGGCCGCCCGTTCATCGCCAACCCCGACCTGGTCGAACGCCTGAAAACCAACGCCCCGCTCAACGAAGTGCACCGCGCCACGCTGTACGGCGGTGGTGCCGAGGGCTACACAGACTACCCGGCCCTGAACGCCTGAGTTCGCTACCGGCGGGCAGCAGCCGCCCTCACCCCAGCCCGATGGGGCTGGGCGCCCGCTGCACGATGCGCGTGAACAACCGGTCGTACGCCGGGTCGCGCACCTGGCCCGACGCCAGCGGGTTGCTGTTGCCCGCAAAGGCGGCGTCGAGCAGCGCCCAGTCCTGGGCCGTCAGGTGCTGCTGGGCTGCGGGCAGCACCACCGCTTCTTCCAGCCGCATGTGCTCCAGGTAGAAATCGATGTAGCGCAGAAGGGCCGTGGCAAACGCATCGCGGCGCACTGCGCCCATCAGCTCCCACGCCAGCAGCAGGTGCTGCAGTTCGCGCACGGCGGCCTCGCCACCGGCATGGTCCCGTTCAAGCCGCTCGATCGCCTGCGCCGCCTCGGCCGAGCGCTCGGCAACCTTCGGAAACAGCCATTCCGATTCCTTGGGATGGTGCTGGCGCTCGGGCACCTCGTCGATGTAGAACAGCATGGCGCGCATCACGTCGAAGAATGCGGCCGGGTCGTCGCCCGGGCCACGGTCCAGCATGAGGCGCAGCGACTGCAGCACCGCAGCCAGGGAGGAATGTTCTTCGCGGATGGCCCGCAGGCTGGTGGGGGACATGGTGGGTTCCTGATCTGGTCCAGGCTCGCACGTTGCCACTGCGGGCTGTTTCAGGCCATGACGCAGATCAATCCCGCCACACTTGCAGGGCGCAGGCGCGCCCTGCTGTCACAGGCTCTTGCGCAATTGAACAATGGCCGAGCCGACCTCGCTTGATGCACGGGAGAACGGCGTGTTGCCGTCCAGCGCCTGCTCTGCTGCTGCGTAGTTGCCCAGGTTGATGGTCTTGGCAATACCGCCTGCCACGGCATGGAACTCGCGATGGCGATCGACCAGTACCTGAAACGCTGGCAAACGGCCATAAGAGCCCTGTCCGCTGCCATGAAGCCAGCGACCCAGTTCACAACAGTCGTCGCGGCCTATGGTTTGTGCATCCACGTGCTGACGCTGCCGGGCTGCGTCACGCAGCTTTGCACGCCATGCCGCATGGGCCTTGATGGCCGATTCCAGATCAATGCCCTGCGCCGCAGGGGCCGCAAGTGCTGCCGCGACCGAGCGAGAGGGCTGCGCAAGTGCGGGCCTGGCAGCAGCACCGCCCGTCGAGTCGCCTGACAAGCGGAACTGCTGCACCACCTGCGACAGCAGCGCGGCCTGCTCGCGCAGCGAGGCAGCAGCGGCGGCCGATTGCTCCACCAGCGCGGCGTTCTGCTGCGTCATGCGGTCGATCTCGCCCACCGACTGGTTCACCTGGCCGATGCCGGCCGACTGCTCGGACGCAGCCGCCGAGATCTCGCCAATGATGTCGCCCACGCGCTGCACGCTGGAGACGATCTCGGTCATGGCCGCACCGGCCTCTTCCACATGCTTCACGCCGCCGCCCACGGCCGCCACGCTGTTGCTGATCAGGCCCTTGATGTCGCTGGCGGCCGCTGCCGAACGCTGGGCCAGGCTGCGAACCTCGCTGGCCACCACCGCGAAGCCGCGGCCCTGCTCGCCTGCACGGGCGGCTTCCACCGCGGCGTTGAGCGCCAGGATGTTGGTCTGGAAGGCAATCGAGTCGATCAACCCGATGATGTCGCCGATCTTGCGGCTGGAGGCCGAGATCTCGTGCATGCTGGCCACGGCCTGCTGCACCACCAGCTGGTTGGCCATCTGCGACGACGTGGCCGTCTGCTGCACGGTGGCCGTGAGCTGCGTGAGCGAGGACACGGCCTCCTGTGCATTGCTGGCTGTCTGTTCGGTGCGCTGCGAAAGGTCCTGGTTGCCGCTGGCAATCTCCTGGCTGGCGGTGGCAATGTTGCCGCTGGCATCGCGCACCTGCGCCACCAGCGTGCCCAGGCCCTGCTGCATATCGCGCAGCGCGCGCTGCAGGTCGGCCACTTCGTCCTTGCCATCCACCACAACGTTCTGCGACAGGTCACCGCCCGCAATGGCCTTGGCCATCCGGCGTGCATCCTCCAGCGGGCGGCAAATGGAGTTCATGTTCATCAGCGTGGTGGGCACCACCACCACCACGGTGATCAGCACGGCCAGCACAAACAGCCACTTGGTCTGGTTGGACACCGCCTGCTGTTCCATGGTCGATTTCTCGACCTCGGCCTGCAACAGCCCGTCCAGCTGGTTCATCAACTTGTCGGCCTCGTCAAACTCGGCCACGGCCTTGGCACTCATGCGGTTGGCGATGGTCGCTGTGTCATAGCCGCTGGCCTCCAGCTGCCGCGCCACATGCGCAAAAAGGTCGCGGTAGCTGTCGAGCCTGGTGGCGATGTTGCGCACCACGGGGTTGTCGGTGTCTTCCTCACCGGCCAGGAACTTCTCCGAGACCTTCTTGGCCTTCACCAGGCTGGCCTTCCACTTCTCGTGGGCGACCTTCACGGCCTCGGGCTTCTCGTAGCCGATGATCATGTCCTTTTCGTGCTGGCGGATGGCGCCCATCTCGCCGCGCAGTTCGGCCATGTAGCCCACTTCGGCAAAAGAGTGCGCCATGAAATCGTCGCTCATCGCATGGATGCGGAACATGCCCAGCATGCCTGCGCCACCCAGCAGGCTCAAAAGGCCCAGTACCACGCCGATCGCTCCGAGCATCCGCATGCGGATGGTGAAATGCCTCATGAAATTCTGCATGACCTGTCTCCTGAACTGTCTGGGGTGCACACCCGTGCCTGCACACAAACGCTACAAAATGTTTATCAGTCTGACAGAGAACGCGGCCCGGTCAACTACGTAGTTTCACAGGCGCCAGCGCTTGAGCAGCAGCGCATTGGCCATCACGCTCACCGAGCTGAGCGCCATCGCAGCCCCCGCCACCACCGGGCTCAGATAGCCCAGCGCCGCCAGCGGAATGCCTGCCACGTTGTACGCAAACGCCCAGAACAGGTTCTGACGGATCTTCATCACCGTGCGCCGCGAGATGTCGAGCGCAGCAGCCACCAGCATCGGGTCGCCGCGCATCAGCGTGATGCCTGCCGCGTGCATGGCCACGTCGGTGCCGTTGCCCATGGCCATGCCCACATCGGCAGCGGCCAGTGCGGGCGCATCGTTGACGCCATCACCCACCATGGCGACGGTGTGGTGTGCAGGATGGCCCGCAGCGTCGCCCTGTTGCAGCGCACGCACCGCTGCCGCCTTGTCGCCGGGCAGCACCTCCGCCATCACCTCGCCGGCATCCGGGTCCAGCCCCAGGCGGCGGGCCATCACCTCGGCAGCGCCGCGGTTGTCGCCCGAGATCATCACGGTGCGGATGCCGCGGGCCTGCAGCGCGGCCAGGGCCTCGCGCGCGCCGGGCTTGGGCTCGTCGCCAAAGGCCATGATCGCGCGCAGCGCAAGGCCCTCGGCCGTGCGCTCGGCCACGGCAGACACGGTGGCGCCTTCACGCTGCAGGCCGGTGGCACGGTCGGCCAGCGGGCCCTGCTTCAGGCCCTGCACGCCCAGCTCGTCCATCCAGCGCAGGCTGCCCACCAGCCAGCCCTGGCCCTGCACCTCGCCTTCGGTGCCACGGCCGGGCACGGCGCGCACGGCGTCGGGCGGCTGCACCGCCAGTTTTTGCTGCGCTGCCGCAGCCGCTACCGCACGCGCCAGCGGGTGTTCGCTGCCGCTTTGTACCGATGCCACGGCCGCCATCACCCCAGCGGCGTCCAGCCCCGGCACGACTTCAAAGGCCGACAGCCGCGGCTGGCCCACGGTGAGCGTGCCGGTCTTGTCAAACGCCACGGTATCGACCTTGTGCGCCAGCTCCAGCGCCTGCGCGTCCTTGATCAGAATGCCGTGCCGCGCCGCCACGCCGGTGCCCGCCATGATGGCTGCGGGCGTGGCCAGCCCCAGCGCGCAGGGGCAGGCAATCACCATCACGGCCACCGCGTGGATCAGCGCGCTCTCCAGCCCCACGCCCATGGCCAGCCAGCCGCCCAGCGTGATGAGCGCAATGCCCAGCACCACCGGCACAAACACGGCCGAGACCTGGTCCACCAGCCGCTGGATGGGCGCCTTGGCAGCCTGCGCGTCTTCCACCAGGCGGATGATGTGCGCCAGCACCGTCTCGCTGCCGACAGCCGTCACTTCGATGACCACGCGGCCATCGCCGTTGATGGAGCCGCCCGTCACCGGCGCGCCCACATCGCGCGGCACTGGCAGCGGCTCGCCGGTCAGCATGGATTCATCGACCTGGGTATGACCCTCGCGCACCAGGCCATCCACCGGAAAGCGCTCGCCCGGGCGCACCACCAGGCGGTCGCCTGCCAGCACCTCGGCCACGGGCACGTCCACCTCGCCGCCCTTGCCCAGCAGGTGCACCACATCGGGCCGCAGTGCGTGCAGCGCGCGGATGGCGGCGGTGGTCTGCTGCTTGGCCCGGGCCTCCAGCCACTTGCCCAGCAGCACCAGCGTGATCACCACGGCCGACGCCTCAAAGTACAGGTGCGGTGTGTGCCCCGCATGCGCCGTGAGCCACAGCCACACCGACAGCCCCCAGCCCGCGCTGGTGCCCAGCGCCACCAGCAGATCCATGTTGCCCGAGAACGCCCGGGCCGCATGCCAGCCCGCCTTGTAAAAGCGCGCCCCCAGAATGAACTGCACCGGCGTGGCCAGCGCAAACTGCGCCCAGGCGGGCAGCATCCAGTGCTGGCCGAACAGGTCGCCCAACATGGGCAACACCAGCGGGGCCGACAGCAGCAGCCCGATGGCCACCGGCAAGAAGCCCGCCCAGGGCGATGCATCGGCGGCAGCCTCTGCCGCTGCGGCCGTCCGGGGCTCGTAGCCCGCATTGCGCACCGCGCGGCGCAGCAGCGCATCCATGGCGGCGGTGTCGGCCGCAGTGGATGCCGCAAACGCAATGCGCGCCGATTCGGTGGCCAGGTTGACCGATGCCTCCTGCACCCCCGGCACCTTGCGCAGTGCGCGTTCCACACGGCCCACGCAGCTTGCGCAGGTCATGCCGCCGATGCCGATATCGAGGGCCTGGGCCGGTGCGTTGCCGGGCAGGGATGAAGGGGTGGAGGGCGTGGCGGAAGTGTTCATGGCGGTGATGGTGATCCTTGACGCGATGGCAAGGTCAAGCATTGACCTGGGTCAACCCTGATGGCGAGAGTGTCTTGCACCCTGTTTGACTCTGACACGATGTCAAGCTTCATCATGCACCCAGGGACCTTCTGCACACGCAGATGGCCCGCAGCCTTGTTCAACCCCCACTGAAAGGACACACCATGCAGACGACCACATTCCAGGTACAGGGCATGACCTGCGGCCACTGCGAGCGCGCCGTCACCCAGGCCGTGCAGCAGGTCGACCCCGCAGCCACCGTGCGCATCGACCGCGCCAGCGGCAAGGTCGACGTGGCCAGCACCGCCCCGCGCGAGGCACTGGCCGCCGCCATTGCCGAAGAAGGCTACACCGTCGCCGCCTGAGCGCCATGCCTTCGCCCCGGTCAGCCGCCCCGCCCTGCGCAGCCACAGCACCCCATCACCGCGCCACCCCCTGGCCCGTGGCCATCGGCACGGCAGCGCAGCGCGCAGGCATCTCGGCCCGCATGGTGCGGCACTACGAATCGCTGGGCCTGCTGGCCGGCGTGGGCCGCACCGACAGCGGCTACCGCCAGTACACCGAGGCCGATGTCCACACCCTGCAATTCATCCGCAGAAGCCGCGACCTGGGCTTTTCGATGGAAGAGATTGCCGAGCTGCTCACCCTGTGGCGCGACCGCAGCCGCGCCAGCAGCCAGGTCAAGCGCATCGCGCAGCAGCACATCGACGACCTGAGCGAACGCATTGCGCAAATGCAGGCCATGCAGCGCAGCCTGCAGACCCTGGTGGCCTGCTGCCAGGGCAACGACCGGCCGGACTGCCCGATCCTGGATGACCTGGCGGCGCCGGAAGCGGCGGCGCAGGCAAGGCCCGCGGTGCGCAAAGCTGGCAAAACGCTATTAAATAAATAGCAAATCAGGCATTTAAATCAAGGACCACAGGCCGATCTGACCAAAAATGACGCCAGCGCCGGCCTGTGAGCCCTTATCGCGAACGGGCCCGGGGTGCTGCTTTCCCCACCGCCTCGGTCGGGGCCACTGCGGCCTTGTCGGTCACCGCGCTCTTGCGCCGCTTCGCCGCAGGGCGCGCCGGCGACTGCGTGCTGGCCGCAGGCCTGCGCAGCACCCCGTTACACAGCGTGGCAATGCACTGCTGCGCCACCTGCTCCGGCGTGTACTTGCCGCCCGGCTGGTACCAGCGGCCGATCCAGCTCAGCGCCCCCGCAATCACAAAAGCGGTCATCTTCGGGTCGCAGGGCTCTATGGAGCCCTCGGCCACGCCCGCGGTCACCAGTCGCCGCAACTCCTGGTCGATGGCCGACTTGAGCCGGCGCAGTTCCTTGCGGCTTTCGGGGGGCAGTTGCTCGTCGCCGACGCGGATCACGCACATGCCGAAGTCCTGCGTGACCACACAGGCATACACCTGCATGCACGCCATCAGCTGATCGATGGCCTGGCCACCAGCCGCGCGCGATGCATCAATGCCTTCGAGGATCATCGCCAGGCCCTGGCCCACGCACTGCAGCAGGATCTCATCCTTGCTCTTGACGTAGTAGTACAGCGTGGGCTTGGTCACTTGCAGCCGCGCTGCAATGTCGTCGAGCGACGTGGCATGAAAGCCGCGCTCGTTGAAAAGCTGGGCTGCAGCCTGCAGCACGGCGTGGCGCTTGGCTTCGCGCTGCCGCTCGCGGTGCGACACGGGCTTGGACGGCGAAGCCGCGCCATCGGCAACCGCCCTGGCATCTGGCGGGAAGGGCCGGGGCGCTGCCTTGCTGCGGGCGGGCTGCGCGCTGCGGGGAGCCACGGCTCGGGGGTTGGGCATGGGGCGATTTCCTCAGGAAAGTACGTGCCGGCTACAGTGACCGGCTCCAGAATTCACTGGCGCGCACGCAATCGATGCACGGGCAAAAGTTTTTGTGACAGGGACCGCCCGCATTGTCCATCGGGTCTTCGTCCCCTGAGGCGCGTCTGCGGCGTTGCAGATCCTTGCGATGGCGGAAACGATCGCCGGGGCTATTGCTATTGAATAAATAGCATTCAGGCGTGGAATACAAAGAGCTACAGGCCGGTTTGACATGAAAAACACCACACAGGGCACTTCGCCCGCCCCGCTGCTGCTTGAACGCAGCGGCGCCATCGCCACCTTGCGGTTCAACCGCCCCGATACCTTGAACGCCATCGACGCCCCGATGGCCCGGGCGTTTCTGGCCGCCGTACAGGCGGTGGCGGCCGACCCCGGCGTGCGCGCCGTGGTGCTGTGCGGCAACGGCCGCGGTTTCATGGCGGGCGGCGACCTGGCCACGCTGCGTGCCCAGCCGGTACAGGGTGCCATCGACATCCTCACGCCGCTGAACCAGGCGCTGCTGCTGCTGGCGCAGACCAACGCGCCCGTCATCGCGCAGGTGCACGGCGTGGCCGCGGGCGCAGGCCTGAGCCTGCTGCTGATGGCCGACCATGTGCTGATGGCGGAAGGCACGCGGCTGAACCTGGCCTACATCCACCTGGGCACCAGCGGTGACGCGGGCGCAACGTGGGCCCTGCCGCGACTGGTCGGCCTGCGCAAGGCGCTGGAGATTGCCCTGCTGGGTGACGCCTTCACCGCCGACGAAGCCCTGCGCCTGGGCCTGGTCAACCGCGTCGTCCCGGCGGCAGAGCTGCAGGCCGCCACCGACGCCCTGGCCCAGCGCATCGCCAACGGCCCCACGCTGGCCTACGGCGCCATGAAGCGGCTCATGCGCGAATCGATGGACCGCACGCTGGCAGCGCAGCTGGAGGCCGAAAAAGATGCGTTCGTGGCCTGCGCCGCCACGGCGGACTTCCAGGCGGGGGTAGAGGCATTCCATGCGCGCCAGCCACCGGTTTTCAGGGGCTGCTGAGTTCAGGGGCTGCTGAGGCGCAGCGCCCACCGGCAGCCCGTCAGTGGGCCACCGCCCGCTTGTTGCCGTACATGGCGGCATCCGCTGCCTGCACCAGCGACTTCGGGTCCGCTTCGGCGTCGGTGAACAGTACCACCCCCAGGCTGGCCGACCCCGAATACGGGACAGCGCCCAGCTGCGCCGGCATGGCCAGCGCCTCACGGATCTTGGCTGCGATCACCCGGGTGGCGTGCTCGGCAGTCTCCCGCTGCGTCCCCAGGTCTTCCAGCAGCAGCACGAACTCGTCTCCACCCATGCGCGCCACGGTGTCGCTCTCGCGCACCACCTTGCGCAGCCTGGCGGCCACCTCCACCAGCCACTGGTCGCCCGTTTCGTGTCCGTGCGCGTCATTGAGCTGCTTGAAACGGTTCAGGTCGAGCAACAGCACCGCTCCCAGCCTGCCATCGCGCTTGTAGCGCCGCAAGGCATGCGTGAGCCGGTCGTTGAAAAGGCGGCGGTTGGCCAGCTGCGTGAGCGGGTCATGGAAAGCGATGTGTTCCAGCTCCTGGGCCAGGCGGCGGCGGTCCGTCAGGTCCACCATCTGCACCAGCAGCTTGCGCTCGCCCTGGGCCTCGATGGGCAGCAGATGCATTTCCAGCCACAGCTCCCGCCCGGTCGAAGTACGCACCGCCAGCTCGCGGTGCGCAGGCTGGAGACCCTGCAGTGCGCCGTGCGCGTCGGCGGCCAGGCCGGTCGCGTTCCACATCCCGATGGCGTGAAAGTTCTGGGCCAGCAGGGTCTGCCGGTCCACGCCCACCAGGCGCGCGTAGGCGTCGTTCACCTGGATGCACTGGCCCGACCGGTCAAAGATCCGCATCGGCACGGGCGAGCGCTGCAGCACCGACTCCGTGAAATCAAGCGCCGAGGCGAGCCGGTCGAGCAGATGGGCTTCGCGCAGAAAATCCATCTCATGGTTGCGGATGAGCGAGTGCGTGATGATCGCCGTCAGGCCGATGATGAACAGCCAGACAATGATCCACACGTCGATGGGCCGAAACGGGGTTTTCATGACCCACCAGCCCTGCACTTCGACCTGCCACATCAGCAAGAAGGCCACGACAAGGAAGGCGCTGACCTGCCACATCGCACGGCGCCCGAGCAGCCAGCCGGACATCAGCACGAGCACCGGCACACTCACCAGAATCGGTGACCTGATGCCGTTGAGCAAAGGGACCAGCACCACCAGCGCCATGCACACCGGCACGATGAACAGCCAGCGCGCCAGCTGGAAGCGTCCGCGGTGCAGGGCGTACCGGGCGGCCGCCGCCACGGCCATCACCAGGGTCGCGCCGTACATCACATAGGGCGCCAGCACGGCGCTCAGGATGGCCAGCACCAGCCCCATGGCAATCCACGCGTTGAGAAAAATGCGCAGAAACTTGTTGCTGGTATCGGCCACCCGGGCACGGGTTGCAGGGTCCAGCGCCGACGGCGCTTCAGGCGAAACCACCAGGCGCGACGCCAGAAACCCGGTAAACCTGTGGAAAAGCATGCAGGGGACGAAGGGGCGCACGCCCGTGATGAATGCGAGGGAGTCCGTCCATTCTATGGATCGCCCTGTGTCGCAAGCTCAGGGTTGCCCCGAACTGGTGCACGGCAGAACGCTGCACTGCCGACCGCGCAGTGGCATGGATGCCATGCAGCCCAGGGCCCGACCGCCGAGACCGGGCCTGAGCCGAAAGACCACAGCGCGTGGCGTGCAGGGGTTTACTAGAACGGCGCCGAATCCGGATCGGTGTCCACCGGTGCCGTCGCAGGCCCGGTGACCGCACGCCCCGCCACATCCTTGCCGCGGGGCGCAGCCGGTACTGCCGCTTGCAGCGCCGCCCCGGGTGTGGCGCCCGTGGCCACCGCCTGCGCCGCACTCGCCACGCCGCTTTCGGCCTCGCCGCCCAGCGCCTCGATCAGGTCTGGAATCAGCTTGCTCAGCTCGCCCGTGGCGATGGCCACGTCGGTGTCAAAGCCGCCGTCGTCGGCCTTGGTGCCCTCAAAAACGGTATCGAGGAACGCCACCTTCTTGATCTGCAGGCCTTCGGTCAGCATGAAGCTCACGCGGTCGTCCCAGGTCAGGGCCAGCTTGGTGGGCAGCTTGCCCGCGTCGATGTGGGCCTGCACTTCCTCGATATCGAGCGGATGGCGGGCATAGCGCACCACGGCCTTTTCCTCGGTGGCGCTTTTCAGCTCGCACTCGCGGTCCACCGTGAAGCCCACCGGGGGTTCCTGTTCCTTGAGCCAGTGCGACATCGCTGCCTGCGGGCTGGTCTGGGTGTTGATGAGCGACACCGACAGGCCGGGCAGTGCCTCCACCAGCAGCGTCACCACTTCATCGGCGCGGCCTTGGGCTGAGGTATCCAGCACCAGCAGGCGTGACGCGGTGTCGATCCACACCCACATCGATCCCTGCTTGGTGAAGGCCATGGGCAACAGGTCGAGCTTGGCTTCGTCCTTGAGCTCCTTGCTTTCCTTCTTGCCGGGCTTGCGGCCGGTTTCCTGCTCGATGCGCTCGGCCTTTTCCTTGACGCGGCGGGCCAGCACGCTGCCGGGCAGCACCTTGGACTCGACCATGAAGCGCAGGATCCACTGCCCGCCCACCGATTCGGCCAGCGGCCCGTGCGCATCGCCGCGGGGCGGCACCCAGCCCAGCGACTTTTCCTGCGTGGCACCGCATTCCATGAACGGGGCCTTGGCCAGCGCTTCTTCAACCTGCGTCAGTTCCACCTGCCATTGCGGCGCAATGCGGTACACGATCATGTTCTTGAACACGGAAAAACCTCTTGGATCTGGAAATGGGGGTGGGGTGAAGCGGTGGTCGCCGGCGTGGCACCGGCCCGCTGCCCCTGCAACCCGCCATTGTCGGGCTTGCTGCGGGCGCCAGCGGCGCGCGCACTGGCGGCAGGAAACAGCGCCCCAGGTACAAGGCATCTTTTACTATTTATTTGATAGCAAAAGGGGCAATCAAATCCTGGGCTTCCGGCAGTTTTTGCGCCAGATCATGCCTGTGCGGCCCTGCAGGCACCATAGTTCTTGTCACAACTTTACACAGCGGCATTCATCCGCCACGGCACCGATACATGCGCGGCCGACACTGGTTGCCAATCGCCTCAACGGTCGTTCTGGCGAAACCACCACTGCACAAGGAACCCGACCATGGCCCGCTCCCTCACACAACGACTTGCCACCACCGCCACCCTCACGGCCCTGGCCGCGGCACTGGCGCTGCCTGCCCTGGCACAGCAGGCACCCGCTGCAGCCCCATCGGCAACGCCGGGCGCCACGGCTGCACCCGGTGCGCCCGGCCAGCCACACCACCGCATGGGCCAGCACCGCGCTGGCGCCGACGGCAAAGACCGCCACCAGCAGCGCCAGGCCCACATGGCAGAGCGCATGGCCCAAATGAAGACCCAGCTCAAGCTGACCGCCGCCCAGGAGCCCGCCTGGAACTCGTTCACTGCCGCCATGCAGCCCGGTGAACGCAAGGCGCGCCTCGACCATGGCGACATGGAAAAGCTGACCACCCCCGAGCGCATCGACCGCATGCGCGCCATGCGCGCCCAGCACGGCGCCGAGGCCGACCGCCGCGGCGAAGCCACCAAGGCCTTCTATGCCACTCTCACGCCTGAGCAGCAAAAGACCTTTGACGCCCAGCCCCACCACCGTGGTCACCCTGCCATGCACGGCAGGGGCGGACGCCACGGCGACGGGGCCCGCGCACAGCACGGCACCCAGGGTGGCGGGATGCACGGCAGTGGCATGCGCGGCGGCCCCATGGGGCAGGCAGCGCCAGCACCTGCCCAGATGTAACCACCCCCACCGCACAGGGGCCTGGCAAGCCGTCTGGCAGCGCTGACTCTTGAGGTCCGGCACTCCCGAAAGGGGTGCCGGACCTTTTTGCATGGGCTCCTGACAGGGCGCGAACCAGAGCAGCTGGACGCCCTGATACGCCTCCCCACCAGCCAACCATCGCGCCCGCTGTGGACAACTCTGTGCGCAGTTCTGGCACAACCGCATGGTTATCCACAGCAGGAGGCGCACGCGCAAAGTTGTTGTATGCCGGCGTGCATGCTTTGTGCACACCGCCGCACAGGGTTCGGCACCCTGCAAGTCCGCGCCACCATTGGACAAAATAGGCTTGTCCACACAGAACGCCGCCTTCTACTACTACTGCTATTGATTCATAAAGATATAAAAGAATAACCAGAACCCGGACTCCCTGCGCCTGTGAACGCAGGTTGGCCCGCCTGTTCGTGCCCCGCATGGGCCGGTTTCGAAGATGGCCGCAGGCAAGCGCATCGAAAAAAATGCATGCGATTGCTGGCAGCACGGGAAGGGCCTGCGCCTGGCCGGCGGCGCATGGGCCGGAAAGAACCGGCATCGCACCGCTGGCGGGCAGCAACGCCGCTACACCCGGGTTGCGGATCCGGATGAACGGCAGTCGCCGTGATGAACTGTCCGAAAACACCACGATGGACGCACCGGCCGGTGAACGACCGGCAGGCACTGGATCACGTTTGGTATTTAAATAATAGCTGTCAGGCATTGATTTACCTGAGCTTGATGGCAATTTGGCTTGATTTCAGGGTTCTGAGGCTGTCAGTGCGCAACCCTGTGGAGAATTTTTGCGCAACACCCTGGTTATCCACAGAAGACGGCCATGCCGCGCTTTTGTCCCCGCCTGCACGACAGCAGGAAAAGGGCCGGGTGCACAGGGTTCAGCGCCACGCAAGTGCGCGCCGCCACTCGGAAAAATGGCCTTGTCCACAGTTTTGGGGCGCCTCTACTACTACGACTATGTATTTATAAAGAAAGATAAGAAGAAGACAGGGGGACAACTTTGGTGCCGGAACCACCCCCGAGTGATGCGGCGGCATGCAGTGTTATGCGGTACCTGAATGGGGTGGGGTCAACACAGGCGTCACGGTCGGCACCGATGGTGCCGTCACCCGTCAGGGCGGATCAATGCGTGCCAGAAACCGGAGGGCAACACGCCCAGGCTGTGGAAAACCTTTGGGGGAAGTGTGGGAGAGGTGTGGGCAGATATCGGCCAGTGCCGGCATCACGGATGTGACGCCCCCCAGCGGCTGGCTTTTGCACCGGTCTGGCGGTGATGCCAAACGGGATCGCAGCCATCACCACAGCGCCGTACAGCCCCGCAGACGCCTTGCAGCTGCACCCGACCACCCCGGGTCAGCCCGGTCGGGCGCCTGGGCCTCTGCAGGGCTCTCGCAAGCCTTGCCGGGCCTTCATGCGTGGGATGGCGGGCGGTTTCGGGGGGCAAGTGCCAGCGTGCGGGTACGCCCAAAGGGGATCAGGTGCCAGGCGGGAAGATGCCGGCAGGGTTCACAAGGCTTCGCAGGGGCGCTTGTCTCGCCGGGAAAGGCCCGTGACCGGCCGGCGGTGGCTGTTCAGGAACCTGCCCGGTCCCCGCACAGGGGCCGCACGAAGGCCTCCAGCACGTCCACAGGCAGGGGGCGGCTGCACAGGTAGCCCTGGTAGTGCATGCAGCCCGCCTCGCCCAGCATTTCGCGCTGCTCGGCGGTTTCCACGCCTTCTGCAATCACTTCCAGCCCCAGGCTGCGCGACAGGCCCACGATGGTGAGCACGATGGCCGCATCGTTGGGGTCGGTGAGCAGGTCGCGCACAAAGCTCTGGTCGATCTTGAGCTGGTCCAGCGGCATGCGCTTGAGGTAGCTCAGGCTCGAATATCCGGTGCCGAAGTCGTCCAGCGAAAACCCCACGCCAAAGGCCCGCAGGGCGGTCATGGTGGCAATCGTGGCCTCCATGTCTTCCACCAGCACGCTTTCGGTCAGTTCCAGCTTGAGCTGGCTGGCGCGCGCACCCGTCACGGCCAGCACGCGCGCCACGTCGTCCACAAAACTGGCATGGCGGAACTGGCGCGAGCTCACGTTCACGGCCATCGTCAGGTGTGTCAGTTCCGGGTCGCCCTGCCAGCTGGCCAGCAGCTTGCATGCCGTGTGCAGCACCCAGCGGCCCAGCGGCAGGATGAGGCCTGTTTCTTCGGCCAGCGCGATGAAATCGCCCGGCGGGACCATGCCGCGCTGCGGGTGTGCCCAGCGCACCAGTGCCTCCACCCCCACGCAGCGGCCCGACTGGTGCAGCTGCGGCTGGTAGTGCAGCAGGAACTCTTCCTGCGCCAGTGCCGAGCGCAGGTCGGTTTCCAGCCCGGCGCGGGCCGTCACCACGGCCTGCATGTCGGGGTCGAAAAAGCGCAGCGTGTTGCGACCGGCGGTCTTGGCCTGGTACATCGCCAGGTCGGCCTGCTTGAGCAGTTCGCCCACGCTGGTTTCATCGCCCGTGAAAGGCGCCACGCCGATGCTGGGCGTGCTGCGGTACTGGTAGCCCTGCAATGCATAGGGCACGGCCAGCAGGGTGAGGATTTTTTCAGCCACACCGCGGGCGTGCATGGCCAGTTCCTGCGGGCGGGCACTGAGCTCTTCCAGCATCACCACGAATTCATCGCCGCCCAGGCGCGCCACGGTGTCCACCGAGCGCACGCAGGTGTTCAGCCGCTGCGCCACCTGCTGCAGCAGCAGGTCGCCCTGGTCGTGGCCCAGGGTGTCGTTCAGCGTCTTGAAGTTGTCCAGGTCGATGAACAGCAGTGCTCCGCCCTGCTGGCGCCGCTGGGCTGTGGCCAGGGCCTGGTGCATGCGGTCCATCAGCAGCATGCGGTTGGGCAGGCCGGTCAGTGCGTCGTAGAAGGCCAGGCGCTGGATCTCGCGCTCGCTGGCCTTGCGCTGGCGGATGTCGGTGTTGATGGCCAGGATCGACTGGGGCTGGCCGTCGTCCCCGCGCACCAGCGTCCAGCGCCCTTCCACCTCGATGGTGCTGCCGTCGCGGTGGCGCTGCACGATTTCGCCCGTCCACTCGCCATGGTCCAGCACGGCCTGCGTGGCATGGCGGAAATGCGTGGGCTCTTCGTACAGCAGGGTTTCGATCGACTGGCCCAGGACCTGCAGCTGGGTCCAGCCGTACAGGCGCTCGGCGCTCTTGTTCCAGAAGATGATGCGGTTGTCCAGGTCGCGCACCAGGATGGCATCCTGCGCCTTGTCCAGCAGCGAGGCCTGGTGCCGAATGCGTGCATCGGCCAGTTGCCGGTCGATTTCGGCCGATGCCCGCGCGGCAAAGATCTGCAGCGTCGAGGTGATGAAGCCGGTGTCGGCAATCGGCTGGCGGAACACCACGAAGACAATGCCCACCACCTCGCCATCGGCATTGCACAGCTGCTGTCCGGCATAACCCTGGGCCCCCACCTGGCGCAGCACGGGCGCAGCGGGGTAAAGCTGCTGCACTGCGTCGGTCACTGCGTATTCGCGCTGGCTCAGCAGCCGCAGGCTGGGGGTGCCGGTGAGGTCGTATTCAGAGTTGGGCAGCATGTTGCCGTCCAGCACGGCCGCCAGCGTGGTGACCCGCGGGGGCTTGCCCTCCGCCTGCGGCAGCAAGCGCACCACGCAGCCACCCTGTGCGCCCAGTGCGTCAGCCATGTTGCGCACCAGCTGCACAAAAAACTCGGTCCCGGTGCTGGCCGATACGGCCGCGGCTACTTTGAGCACCGACGCCTGCAGCTTTTGCTGTGCCTTGTGCGCGCGCAGGCTCATGATGCCGAAGGCCACGTCGTTGGACAGCTCCTGCAGCAGTTTGGCCTCTTCTTCGCTGATCTGCAGGATTTCGGGGGCATACAGGTACAGCAGGCCGAAGGTGCGGTCGCGATCCCGGTCGCGCAGCGGCAGGCAGATCACGCCATGGAAGCCGTTTTGCAGCATGCGCTCCGTCCAGCCGGCAAAGTCGCCATCGGTGCGTATGTCCTGCACGATCACGGGCTCGCCGGATCGCACGGCCATGCCCGCCGGGCCACGGCCGTACGGATGGTCTTCGCTCCAGGACAGGTGCAGACTCTCCAGATAGTGCGGGTTGTACCCCGCGTGCGCCACGGGCTGGATGGTCTTGTCGTCATCATCCAGCGCGAAACCCACCCATCCCATGCGGTAGCCGCCGATGTCCACCGCAATCTGGCAGATGGCATGCAGCAGTGCCGTTTCAGAGGTGGCGCGGACCAGCGTCTCGTTGCAGGCACTGAGCAGGCGCTGGGCCCGGCCCATGCGCGCAAGCTCGTCCTCGGTGCGCAGGCGCTCGGTCACGTCGGTGGCCAGCACCTGGCGTGCGGGTCGGCCATTGAAGCTGATGCTGCCCGCAGTGATCTCCACATCCATGAAGCTGCCATCCTTCTTGAGGTGGCGGCTGACCACAGGGCGGCTGCGCTGGTCCATGTCGACCGCATCGATGGCCAGCCGGATCGCTGCGCGGCGTTCCTCGGGCCACAGGTCCGTCATGGACATGGCCAGCAGCTCTGCCTCGGAGTAGCCGTAGTGCAGCACCATCGACTGGTTCACGGCCTGCAGTTTCAGGGTTTCCTTGTCGTACACCCACATCGGGTGCGGGTGGTCACTGAACAGCATGCGGTATTGCTGTTCAGACACATGCAGCCGGTCGGTGATGTGGCGCAGCTGCACCATCGCCCCGAGCGATTCCGCCAGGATTTCCAGGTGCGCCATCTCGCGCCGCGAGAACGCATCGGTCACCCGTGAGGTCACCACCAGTGCACCTACGATCGTTTCTCCGGTGCGCAGGGGCACGCCCATCACCGATTGCACGTCCTGGCAGTAATCGAGTGCTGGCATGTTCCAGCCGCGCGCTGCGGTGTCGTTGCACAGCACCGTGCGGCCTTCGCGCAGCTCGGCCCACAGCAGGCTTTCGGCCGAAGGCAGGCGGTGGCCCACCGGGCGCACGTTGCGCCCTGCCGATGCCTGCGCCACCAGGTCGTCGCCCTGCAGCACCTCCACCATGGCGCCGCAGCCCTGCGTCTGGCCCAGCACGGTATCGGCCACCAGTTGCAGCACCTCGGGCAAGGCCATCGTCAGCGACGAAATGCGCTGCTGCACCTGCAGCAGCTCGGCATGGTTCTGGGCATCGCGCACGGCATCCAGGTCGGCTTCCTTGGCAGCGCTGATGTCGGTCATGCCACCGACCATGCGCACCGCCTGGCCGGCGGCATCGCGGATGACGAACCCACGGTCCAGCACCCAGGCATAGCTGTCGTCGTAGCGGCGAAAACGGTATTCGGCCGACCAGTGGTTGGCCTGTCCTTCGATGGTCGCCTGAATACTGCCCACAGCGTGTTCGGTGTCGTCGGGGTGCACGCGCAGCGTCCACGACGTGCTGTCTGCAGGCAGCTCGGCGGCGGGCACGCCGAACAGGCTTTGCATGCCCTCGTTCCACCACATCTCGTCGGTGCGCAGGTTCCAGTCCCAGATGCAATCGGCAGTGGCGCGCGCAACAAGGTGAAAGCGCTCCTCGCTCACGCGGCTGGACTCGCGGGCGAGGTGCTGCGCCGTGATGTCCTGCAGCGCACCCTGGATGCGGACGATCTGGCCCTGGGCATTGCGCGCGGCCAGCCCGGCGGTGCGCACCCAGAAGCGCTGCCCGTCCGGTCGCTCAGGCAGGCATCGAGGGCCGCCCGGATATGGCTGCGGTGTGGCTCGGCGTACAGCATCAGCACTTCGTCCACCGGGCTGGTGCTTTGGGCGAGCCGGTAGGTGGATGCAATCTCCTGGGACCAGTTGAGCAGCATGCCGGGCAGCTCGATCGTCCAGCCGCCGACGCGCGCGATCTGCCCGGTCACGCGCAGTGCCTCGCTCTGGGCCAGCACCTCGCGGTGCATCTGGTTGCGTTCCTGTGCCAGCTGCGCCAGCAGCATCCGTTGGCGCCGCAGCTCCAGCTGCGCCATGGCCTGGTCGCCCAGAATCTTCAGGGCCTCCAGCTGCTCGCCCGACAGCGTTCGCGGCACGGTGTCGAGTACGGCAATCGTGCCCAGCGCATGACCGTCGGGCGTGACCAGCGGCGCACACGCATAAAAGCGGACATGCGGCGGCCCGACCACCATCGGGTTGCCCGCGCAATCCGGGTGCTGTGCCGTGTCGGGGATGACCAAGGGGCGGGGCACCCCGCTGATGGCATGCGTGCAGAACGACAGTGCGCGGTCGGTGTGGTCAAAAGGCACGCCCACGGCCGCCTTGAACCACTGTCTTTCGCTGTCGAGAAAATTGACCACCGCCATCGGGCAGCCACACACGTTGGCTGCCAGGCGGGCGAGCTGGTCAAACCCTTCTTCGCGCGGGGTGTCCAGAATGGCGTACGAGTCCAGCACGCGCAGGCGCTCGGCTTCGTCAGGCACCAGAACAGTGGACATGCGTCAGACCGCCGCTGCCAGGTGGCTGTTGGGCGCAGTGCCACGCTGTGGCATGCGTGGGACAGGGGCAGCATCGTTGAAAAGGGTGCAGGCGGTGAGGCGGATGGACGGTCTGTTGCTAGGCCGGGCGTGTGTTGCCGCGGTGTTCCAGTGCGTGACTGTACGGGCCGCAGCCTTGAAACGCCAATGCTGTTTGCGCGCGCGTCCATGCGGGCTTTTCATATCCGGATTCGTCGTGGCAAAGGTGGCAGATCGAACGCGCTTTGATCCTGCGCGCCCGGTCCGCAAGGCGGCTTGGAGCAGGTGCCTGCAGTGTGTCCATCCTGGTATCCGTGCGGGCGTGCGTCACGGCGCGAATGCTACACCGCCCAGGGGCGCGCGTTGGCCTGCGGCAGTGAGGGTTTCCCCGACGCTGCGTCACACATGCAACCCTGGTGCAGCGCTAGCCTTGCTACGCTGGGGACATGCAAATCTCCGAACTTGCCAGTCGCACCGGGGTGTCTGTGCATGCCCTTCGCCACTACGAGCGCCTGGGGTTGCTGCAGCCGCTGCGGCGCCCCAACGGCTACCGTGACTATCCCGAATCGACCCGGCGCGAGGTGGTGTTCATTGCCATGTCGCGGCAGCTGGGCTTTGCCCTTGCCGATATCGGGCCACGCCTCCTGCAGTACCGGGCGGGCCGCCTGCCGGTGCAGGAGATGGTGGATGCGCTGGAGGAACGCGCCCGGGAACTGCAGACCCAGATCGACCTGCTGCAGGCCCGCAAGCGGCGCGTGACTGACCACCAGGCCTGGCTGCGCGAGCGCCTGCACAAGCCTGCCCCGCCCGGGCCGGGCCCCGGAAAGCCCCCTGCCTGGCCCGGCGTGCGGTCTGCCGCGGTGCCGCCTGCTACCCCTCCTGAAGATTCCCGACCCACCCGGAGACCACGATGAACCCACTGCCCCCTTCCCCGGCCGATGCTGCTGCTTTTGGTTCAGCACCTGTCACCGACACACACCGTGCCATGCAGGCGCTCAAAGCGGTCGTGCTGGCCATGCCCATGGCGCAAACCCTCGGGCTGGAGTTCGTCCGCGCAGAACCCGGCGCGGTCGAGATTTCCATCCCGGTGAAGGATGCTTTTTGCCACCGGCCCGGCGAGCTGCAGGCCACCGCGGTGTTTGCGGCCGCTGATTTTGCTGCCGTGGCCGCAGCGGGCAGTGTGCTGCCACCCGGCTGGGTCAACGCGACGGTGGACGCCACGCTCAAGCTGGTGGCGCCCGCCCGCGGCACCAGCTTACGCGCCCGTGGCAGGGTGGTGCATGCGGCGCGGCTGCTCACGGTGTGTGCTGCCGATGTGTTTGCAGTGGACGCCAGCGGTACCGAAACCCTGTGTGCCACGCTGCTGGCCACGGCCCGCAACATCGACATGAGCCGCGGTTAGCCTCACACCCTCGCTTCAGCCGCAAAGAGCACGGCGCGCGCGCACCGCGGCCGCCAGGCCCTCCAGCACGGGCACGGTCTGCGCCATGCTGATGCAGGCATCCGTCACCGACACGCCGTGCTGCAAGGGCTGGCCGGGCACGATGTCCTGTCGGCCCTCCTGCAGATGGCTTTCAATCATCAGGCCGGTGATGCGCGCATCGCCCGCCGCAATCTGCAAGGCCACGTCTTCGGCCACCGTGATCTGGCGCTGGTGCTGCTTGCTGCTGTTGGCATGGCTCACGTCAATCATCACCTGCTCGCGCAGGCCGGCAGCCCGCAGCACCGCGCAGGTGGCATCCACATCGGCCTTCTGATAGTTGGGCTGCTTGCCGCCGCGCAGGATGACATGGCAGTCGTAGTTGCCACGGGTCTCGAAGATGGCGGCCTGGCCCATCTTCGTCATGCCCATGAAGGCGTGCGAGGCCTGTGCGGCCTGGATGGCGTCGCTGGCCACCTTCACACCGCCATCGGTGCCGTTCTTGAAACCCACGGGGCACGACAGCCCGCTGGCCAGCTGCCGGTGGCTTTGGCTCTCGGTGGTGCGCGCGCCAATGGCGCCCCAGCTGACCAGATCGCTGATGAACTGCGGCGACAGCAGGTCCAGGAATTCGGTGCCCACGGGCAGGCCCAGCGCCAGCACATCCAGCAGCAGCTGGCGCGCCAGCTCCAGCCCCTCGTTGATGGCAAAACTGCCATCCAGGTGCGGGTCGTTGATGTAGCCTTTCCAGCCCACGGTGGTGCGGGGCTTTTCGAAGTACACGCGCATCACCACCAGCAGGTCGTCCTTGAGCGCATCGGCCTGTGCCTTGAGCTGGCGGGCGTATTCCATGGCCTGGCCATGGTCGTGGATGGAGCAAGGCCCCACCACCACGATGAGCCGGTCGTCCCGGCCGTGCAGGATGCGCGAGATGGCAGCGCGGCTGGTCTCCACCAGCATCTGCGCGTGAATGGACGCGGGCAGCCATTCCTGCAGCAGTGCAGGCGTGATCAGCGGCCGGACGGCGCCGATGCGCGTGTCATCGATGCGCGTGGTGTCATTGGTGGAAGCAGAAGCGGCGGTTCGGTGTGCGTGGGTCATGGTGGCCCCGATTGTCGCGGAGCGGATCATGGGGAAGCGGCGCAGCCGCTCAGGGGGTGTCCGAGCGACCATCAGCGGCAACACCGCATGCCGATCTGCAACGCGGGCGTGAACCAGGCGAGGGACGCAGAGCAAGGGCCGCCCCGCAGCGAGTGCGTCGTCCCCCTGCCCGCATCGCACGGCGATGCGAGAGCGGGGGGAAGCGGCGCAGCCGCTCAGGGGGGTGTCCGAGCGACCATCAGCGGCAACACCACGTACCGATCTGCAATGCGGGCGTGAACCAGGCGAGGGACGCAGAGCAAGGGCCGCCCCGCAGCGAGTGCGTCGTCCCCCTGCCCGCATCGCACAGCGATGCGAGAGCGGGGGGAAGCGGCGCAGTCGCTCAGGGGGGTGTCCGAATCACGGCCGCCGGAACGACGCGTTCTGTCGCACCCAGTGGCGCGACTGCAGGTGGTCCATGCGCACCTCGCCGCCGGTGGACGGGGCATGCACAAAGCGCCCCTCCCCCACGTAGATCCCGGCGTGCGATGCGGTGCGGCCGTTGCCGAACACCACCAGGTCGCCGGTGCGCAGGTCGGCGCTGTCGATCGACCTGCCCCAGCCACTGAGCTGCGCCACGGTGCGCGGTGGCGCAGTGCCCACGCGGTGGCGGTACACATAGCCAATGAGGCCGCTGCAGTCAAACCCCGACTCGGGCGTGTTGCCGCCAAAGCGGTAGGGCGTGCCCACCAGGCCCAGGGCGTGAATGGCGATGTCGTGCGCCTGCTCGTCGGTCAGGGGCGAGTACACCGGGGCCCGGGCAGGTGCCGTCGATGCGGGCATGGAAGGCGAAGGGGTGGTGCTGCAGCCGCCCAGCACCAGCAGGGCAGCAGCACACGTCAGGCAGGAGAGGGCGGCACGCATGGTTGCCAAGGGTAGCGGATCAGTCGCGCTGCGTGCCAGTGGGCCCGCTGGCGTTGGGGATATGCCAAAAGTGGCCTGTCGTCCAGTCAATCATTGCCCCCAATGCTATACAAAAAATAGCAAAAGGCGGCTGCCCCATGGGCGTGCCGGGTGCGGTCAGGCGGGTCCGGGCGCCTGGTCGTGCTGCAGCAGGGTGTGCAGCTGCTCCACCGGCATCGGCCGCGCAAAATGGTAGCCCTGCAGCATGTCGCAGCCCTGGCGCACCAGGTACCCGGCCTGCTCGGGCGTTTCCACGCCTTCGGCGGTGATTTGCAGGCCCAGGCCGTGTGCCAATGCCACGATGGCGTTGACGATGGTGCGGCTGTGCTCCTGGCCGGGCAGGTCGCGGATGAAGCTGCGGTCGATCTTGAGCCTGCGCATCGGCAGCTGCCGCAGGTAGGCCAGCGACGAGTAGCCGGTGCCGAAGTCGTCGATGGCCAGGTGAATGCCCAGCTGGCTGAGCCGGTGCAGCGTCTGGGCACCCGCTTCCATGTTGTCCATGAGCACGGTTTCGGTCAGCTCGATCTCCAGCAGGTGTGCGGGCAGGCCGGTCTCGCGCAAGGTGTCCATCACGCGTTCCAGAAACAGGGGGTCGGCCAGCTGGCGGGCCGACACGTTGACCGACACGCGCATCGCCTTGCCCATGCCCTGCCAGCGGGCCGCATCGGTGCAGGCCGTGCGCATCACCCAGTAGCCCAGCGCGGTGATGAGGCCGCAGTCTTCGGCCACCGTCACGGCCTCCAGCGGCGACACCGCGCCCAGTTCGGAATGCGTCCAGCGCAGCAGCGCCTCGGCGCCTGCCAGCGATGTGTCATGTGCTGCGTACAGCGGCTGATAGTGCATCGCCAGGCCCTCGCCGGTCTGGAGTGCTGCGCGCAGTGCATGCTCGATGACCTGCCGGCGCACCATGGCCTGGTTCATGGATGCGTCAAACCGCACGCAGCGGTTCTTGCCCATTTCCTTGGCGCGGTACATGGCCGTGTCGGCGTGGCTGATGAGGCCGTCCATGTCGGACGCGTCCACCGGATACGTGGCGATGCCTGCGCTGCAGGTCACCGTGAACTGGTGTCCCACCTCGGTGAATGGGGCGCGAAACACGCCCACGATGCGCTGGCCATAGTGCTGCAGTGCCGCATCGTCCAGCTCGGTGCGCAGGATCACGGCGAACTCGTCTCCGCCCAGGCGCGCGATGGTGTCGGTGCTGCGCACCACGGACTGCAGCCGCCGGGCCACCTGGCGCAGCAGCCCGTCACCAGCGGCGTGGCCGAAGGTGTCGTTCAGGGTCTTGAAGTTGTCCAGATCGATGTAGACCAGGGCCAGGCGGGTAGACAGCGTACGCGCCCGCTGCACCTCGGCCGACAGGCGCTCGTTGAACGCATGCCGGTTGCCCATGCCGGTGATTGCATCGGTGTGCGCCAGCGCATGCAGGCGCCGCTCTGCATCGCGCACTGCTGCGCGGCTGCGCAGCACCATCGCAGTGGCCAGCCCCATCACGCCGATGGCAATGAGCAGCGCCGTGCCAAAACGGATGGCCAGGCGCATGTACACCGCCCGCATGGATTTGCGCACGTAGAGCGTGCCCGACGCGTTGCCTGCGACCATCACTGTGCGCGCCAGCTCCAGCACGGCAAACCCGTGGCGCTCGGGCTGGCCGTCCATGCCGGCGCCGGCCAGTGTGGAGGCCAGCGGTTGCTCGAAGTCCTGGCGGTACTGCGCCAGCAGCGTGCCGCTGGCATCGTAAGCGGCGGCTGCCTGCACCATGGGTGATGCGCGCAGCGCCCCCAGGATCTCGTTGGCCGTGTTGGCATCGCGGAACATCACCGCGGCCGACAGGTTGTCTGCCACGATGGCGGCCTCCACCCGGCTGTCCTGCAGCATGGACTGGCGGGCGCTCCAGTAGTCCACCGCCGTGAGCGCCAGCACCACCGTCATCAGCGCCATGCCCGCAGCCAGGATGCCCGTGAACACCAGCCGCGACGACAGCAGCGGCGTGGCGTTGTCGTTGGCAGCCCGCGCAGGGGCATCGGGCCCGGCATCGGGCACGGCCTCGTGCTCGGTGGGGCGCATGGCAGCGCGCCGCTTCTCAGGCCGCGATTCGTGGGTGTTCATCGGGCGGCCCTGGCCAGGCGCAGCAGGCGCGAACTCACCGTGAGTCCGCCACGCGTGGCGGCGTCGGTGTTGATGGCGAACACCACGCGACCGTCTTGCGGTGCCAGCGAAATCATCACATCGGCATTGCCCGGTGGGCTCAACCCGCCGTCGGCCACCGTGAGCACGCCGTGCTGCGGCGGCAGCGTGCGCAGGGCGCGCAGCACCGCCTCGGGGGTGCCGGTGTGCAGCACCAGCACCTGGCAGTCGTCGAGCGCCGCGGGCTCTGCCAGCCTGACCTGGATGGGCCGCCCGTTGCGTGCAGGCCGTCCCTGCAGCGCCGTCAGCGCGCGCTTGAGCGGGCTGAACGGAAGGATGCATACCTTCCAGTCGGCCGATGCAACGTTGTCGCTCTCGGGCCACTCGATGAACTGGATGAAGTTGAAGACATAGGCCGCCTTGAGGTCTGCCTCGTCCACCGGCTCGGCGGCGTGCGCCGGCGTGGCACCCAGCAGCAGCCACAGCCCGGACCACAGCAGGGTTTGCAGGAGGCGTGGCGCAGCGTGCATGGTGGCAGTGCCTGGCGCTCAGTCCGCGCAGCGTGGCATGGCGGTGCCGCGTGGCGACGCCGTCCGGGCCGGTGGCTGCGCGCTGGGGGGGTGTGGATGGCGGCGCATGTGAGAAGCAGTGCGGTCTAGAACGCGTAGGTCAGTTTGGCACGGAGCGTGCGGCCGTCCTGGCGCACCGTGCCATCGCGGATGTCAAACGATGCAGGGTCCGCGTACTGGCGGTTGAACACGTTGTACAAACCCAGCAGCAGGTCGGCGCTGCCCAGCCGCTGCGTATAGACCAGGTTGGCCACCAGCTGGCCGGGCAGGCGTGCGCCGGTCACCGTGTGGCGCGGCCCCACGCCAATCGCTTCCAGGGCGTACCGCCCGGGCTGCCCGGTCAGGCGGGTGGCCAGGGCGAGCGTGTCGGACCACTGCAGTTTCAGCAGGTGCCGTGGTGCATTGGCCAGGGGTTCTGCTGCATCGTCACTGGCCTGTGCCTTCTGCCAGCCGTAGGCCACGCGAAGGCGTGCACCGCCCGACCAGCGGCGTTCCATCTCGGCTTCCATCCCCCGTACCCGCACCGCCTGTGCGTTCAGGAAGGTCAGCCGGTCAGGTACCCGTGCATCGGTCGTCAGCGCGAGCAGGTCGCTCATGTCAGAGCGGAACACCGTCACCAGCATGCGCGAGACGGAGGTCGGTGCATGCTCCAGAGCCAGTTCGGTGGTGCGGATCTTTTCGGACCGCAAGGTGCCGGTGCTGGCGGTGCCGCCGGGCAGGTCCACCCGGTAGTCGCGCTCGTACGCATTGGGGGGGCGGTAGGCGGTGCCGTGCAGCAGCTTGACGGCGGTGGACGGGTTGAGCAGGTACACCAGCCCCAGGCGCGGATTCACGCTGCCCGCGCTGCCCGACTGCTTGCCCCAGCGCAGGCCCGCGTGCAACGTGAGGGCAGGTGCCAGCGCATATTCGTCCTGGAAATACACCCCCACCGCGTCACCCTGCCGGCTGGCATCGAGGTAGCGCACCGGCGTGGGATCCACGTCGTCATTGACCTGCCGGATGCGGGTATCGCGCCGGTAGTCGATACCCCAGGAAAGCTTGTGCCGCGCCACCGCGGTGCTGACCCATTGCAGCTCGGTGCCCCACCAGCGGCCGTTGCTCGCGTCGCGGTTGACCGTGAGCGGCGGGTAGTCGTACACATAGTCGCCCACAAAGCGGTACTGGCCGGCGTGCAGGCGCCCCGTGAACTCCAGCGCGGGCGCGATCTGGCGGGTGTATTGGGCACCCAGGCGGGTGCTGTGGTCGGAAATGCGCGAGCGCGGGTCGTTGAACACCTGCGAGAACGACGCCGTGGGCGTGCCCTTGCTGCGCTCGCCGTGGGCCAGCGTGAGGACCAGGCCTTCGCGCTGCATGCGCGCAAAAAGCTGGGTGCTGCGGTCGAAATCAAGCCCATGGGCGACGCCGTGGTGGTTGGCGGGCGTATCGAACGCGGCCATGTACAGGTCGTCGCCCCGAGTGTTGCTGCGCGTGGCCGACAGCAGCCAGTCGCTGCCAAAGCTGTCCTTGGCGCCCAGCGAGAACCGTGCCCGTGTCGCCCCGTGGCTGCCTGCCTCCACGCTGGCATGTGGCCCGGCCAGCTGCCGCCCGTTGCGCGTGATGACGTTGATCACGCCGAAGAAAGCGTTGGCGCCGTACACCGCGGAGCCGGGGCCGGGCACGAATTCCACGCGCTCCACCAGGTCCAGATCGATCGGGAAATCGGTGCCGATGGTGGCCTGGTCGTACACGCTGTCGTTGAAACGCGTGCCGTTGACCAGCAGCAGCACGCGGGTGTTGTAGTCGCCCGGTGTGGAAAAGCCGCGGGTGCCCAGGTAGTGGTAGCTGCGGTCGTACGACACATACAGCCCGCGCATGCTGCCCAGCACCTCGGCCAGGTTGCGGTAGCCAAACGTGCGGATGTCCTCGGCCGTGACCACGCTCACGATCGCGGGCGCCTCCAGTGCGGTCTGGGCGTAGCGGCTGGCGGTGGTCACCTCCATCTGCATCAGCTGCTCCAGCGGCAGGTGGGCGATGTCGGTCTGGGCCAGCGCAGCAGACGCTGCCAGCGCAATGCCCACGGCCAGGCCCACATGCCGTGCTGTGCGCAACAGGTTGCTGGATCGTTGGGTCATGTGGTGGGGTGGGCAAACGGGTGGCAACAGCACACAACCAATGAGGCGCTATGGGGAAACTCTTTACAAAGTGTATCCACTGGGGCACCTCCGCACGAATCAAGCGGCCATTGACCGCTGCCAATCAGGATGGTTGCAAGGCGCAAGGCGCAGTAATGGGCCAGCGACTGCGCCTTGCGCTGAAAAGGTCGGAGGGAGCGGATGGAAGCGGGTGTTGGATGCGCCCGAGGCCGCGCGAGGCAAAAACCCTCCACCCCCGCGCCGCGTGCCCCGCCTGCGCGGCCTTCACGCATGGCGCGATCAGGCGGAAGGTTTCTTGTGCGGGCGCTTCTTCTTGCGGTGGCTGCCACCGGCCGAGGCAGGCCGCGTGTGCGGCTTGGGGGCAAGCCCCACGGCCGCGCGGGCCAGTGCATCGGCTTCGGCATTGCGGTGGCGCGGCACCCAGGTCCACTGCACGGCGGCAAAGTGCCCGAGCGCGCTGCGGGCGTCTTCAAACAGGCTCGCCAGCCGCGCAATGGGCGGCGGCGCTGCCGTGCCGCTGGCGGGCGAGGCCAGTTGCTCCAGCAGCACCCGGCTGTCGCTGAAGAGGGCCACGGCGTGGGCATCCCGCAGGCGCGCCTCGGCCAGCGCCAGCAGCAGGGCGCGCAGCTCGGCTTCGTTGTTGCAGCCGGTGCCGGGGGCCTGCAGCGAAAGCGCGGTACGCACGCCCGCCGGCGACACCAGCACGGCGCCCAGCCCCATGCGGCCGGGGTTGGGCAAGGCGCTGCCGTCGCAGTGGATGACCCATGCGCCCGGCTGCGCCACGCCGCTGCTGCCGGGCGAGGGGCCCGTCATCAGCGGTAGAACGCTTCCACCGTGCCCTTGAGCTTGATCATCAGCGGCTGGCCCTTGCGGTCCACCGTCTTGCCGGCAGGCACCTTCACCCAGCCTTCGCTGACGCAGTATTCCTGCACATCGAAACGTTCCTTGCCGTTCAGGCGGATGCCGATGTCGTGCTCGAAAACTGCGGGCGCGTGGTGGGGGCTGCGCGGGTCTACCGAAAGGTGGTCGGGCAGGGCTGGGCGTGCGTCAGTGGCAGGGGTCTGGATGTCGGTCATGCGGATGGCGTGGTGATGGATGGGGCGGCTGCGGCCACGTCCCGGTGCTGGGGATGGCCTGTAGACGCATCAGGAAGGCCGAGATTGTCCGGGATTTATCGGTGGAGGCACCACTGCGCCCCTTGGCCGGTAGCGGCCTTCAGCGCCCCAGCGGTGCCACCCCGATCAGCCACGCATGGGCCCAGAATGCAAACGCAGCCCATGCGGCAATACCCACCACCACCGTGATGCCCGTGGCCGCCGCCGTGCCGGGCGCATAGACGGTGCCCTGCACACGGTCGCGCTGGCGCGCCGCGCGAAAGCTGGCAATCGCCCACAGCAGGAAGCCGCCAAACAGCAGCACATCGGCCACGGTGCCGTTGGACAGCAGATGCGCCAGCGCCCACACCTTCACGCCCAGCACCATCGGGTGGTGCAGGCGTGCGCGGATGCCGTTGCGCGGCACGTAGGTGGCTGCCAGCAGCACAAACGCCACCAGCGTGAGCAGCGCCGCGGCATGGCGCATGCCCACGGGTGGCACCCACAGCACCACCGGCTGCTGGCGTGCCAGGCCATAGCCCCACACGATGAGCGCCAGCCCCACGGCCGACACCAGCGAATACAGGCCCTTCCACGGCCCCTCCCCCATGCGCGCCAGCGTCTGCGTGCGCCAGCCATCCGACACGATGCGCACCGAGTGCACGCCGAGAAACAGCACAAGTCCGATCACCAGGAACAGCATGGAAGAGCCTTTCGGGTTTCGCAGGAAGGGGCCCGGCGGTGGCGCAGCGGGGCAGCACCCGTGACCGGTCTCCCGCCATTATTTGGCAAGGCGCTGGCTGTGCGCACCGGGCATGCCCCGGGTGGCTGCATCGCTTTCCTGGCCCGTCTGTCCGAAACCCCGCTGCAATCGCTCTCCAGCCTTGGCCCGGCATCGGTGCGCATGCTGGGCGCAGGCCGGTTCAGGGGCGTTCTGGGGCCTTCTGGGGCAAAAATTCAGTGAAAAGTGCCGGAAGTCCAGGTTTTTATTGCCTGTATTGCTATCAAATAAATAGCATAAAGGGGTGTTCCTGCGGTGCGGCTGCGGCGGGCGTCACGCGACCGCATGCTGCGCCAGCAGCGCCCCCACCGTGGGTTTCGCGCAGCGCTGCACCAGCTGCAGCAGCGCATGGCTGGGCTCGCCCACACCCCACTGTGTGCGCAGGTCGTGCTGCATGCGCGCCAGCAGGGCGGCGGCCATTTCGGCATCGGCCAGCGCCCGGTGGGCCTGACCGGTGCGGGGCAGGCCATGAAAGTCCACCAGCGTGCCCAGCTTGTGGCTGGGGGCGTGCGGGTACAGGCGGCGCGAGAGCAGCACCGTGCAGGCAAACGGGTGTGGTGCAGGCCGGTCGGCACGGGCCAGCTCGGCCTGCCAGAACTTGCTGTCGAACGCCGCGTTGTGCGCCACCATCGGTGCGTCGCCCACAAACCGCGCGGCATCTGCCATCACGGTCGTCGCATCGGGCGCAGCATCCACCATCGCGTTGGTGATGCCCGTCAGCTGCGTGATGAATGGCGGAATCCACGCGCCAGTTTTCATCAGGCTCTGAAAGCGATCCACCACCTGCCCGTTTTCCATCAGCACGATGGCCACCTCGGTGGCGCGCGCGCCCTGGCCGGGCGAGATGCCGGTGGTTTCAAAGTCGATGACGGCAATGGGAGACATGGACGCGAGGTGCCTGGTGGGTGGCGATGGTGCAATGCCTCCAGTATCGCTGCCCGCCTGCGGTGCCTCGCGTGATAGCGCTCAGCCGGGCGCGTGCGCCAGGCCCCGGGGCCACGCCACTGTCAGCGGCGGTGTTCCATGAAAAACCGCAGCATTTCCGCCGTGGCATCGACGCCGCCGGGGTCGGTGTGGCTGCCCTGCGCACTGCCACCGGCCCAGGCGTGGCCGCTGCCGTGCAGCACCCAGTGTTCAGCCATGGCAGGCCCCGCCACTGACGAAGCACCCTGGCGGTAGACCGTGCGCGTATAGGCTTTCCCGGCGGCCGAGCGGCCCTGCTCCACGCGTTTGTCGACCGTGCCCTGCGCGCCTGCCCCCGTGCCCAGCGCCGCCGCCACGGCCTGCTCGCCGTTGCGCGCGTGCACGGTAGCGTCGGCGTCGCCGTGGAAAACAATCGTGGGCACCACCCGCTGGCCCGGTGCGGCCACCGGGGCGGACCGGCTGTGGGGCTTGGCGCCGTTCTTCATGGCCGACAGCGCCGCCATCACGTTGTGGGCCGCACCGGCCTGCAGGCCCGAGTGCACGCCCACCGCAGCAAACACATCGGGGTACTCGCGCCCCAGCAGCGCCGCCATGGCGCCCCCTGCCGAGAGACCTGCCGCATATACGCGCGCCGCGTCCACCGGGTGGCGCGCCATCACGTCACGCACCATGGCCACCAGCAGCCCGGGCTCACCGCGGCCGCGGTGCTGGTCTTCGGGGCGAAACCAGTTCCAGCAGCCGTTGGGGTTGGCGTTCTGGGGCTGCTCGGGGTACAGCACCAGCGCGTTGACGGGCGCTGCGGCACTGTTCATGCGGGTGCCCGCGGCGAAATCCACCGGGTTCTGCGTGCAGCCGTGCAGCATGAGCACCAGCGGCATCGGTGTGGCGGCGTCCGCCCCGGGCGGTACGTACAGGTGGTAGTGGTGCACCCCGTGCCCCACGCCCGGGTGGCGGAATGCCACGCGCGTGAAGCTGCCTGGTGCTTCTGCATGGCCGTGCGCAGCGGCCCGCGGAACAGGCGCGGGCGCCTGCACCGGTGGCGGTGAAGGTGAAGGTGCCGATGAAGGTGAAGGTGAAGGTGAAGGTGAAGGTGAAGGTGAAGGTGAAGGTGAAGGTGAAGGGTCAGGGGTGGATTCCCACACCGGGCCGACTTCGCTGGCCGCGTCCCGGCGCGGCTCCACCAGCACCGCGTCTTCGATGTCGGTCGCTGCCGTGGGCCGCCAGCGCGCGGGTGCAGGCGCGTGGCCCGGGGCCGCGGCGTCCGGCGGCGTGTGCGTCCTGGCCGCGGGGTTACCCAGGGCCTGCTGGATGGCGTGGGTGGCTTCGGTCAGGCGGCCATTGCGCACCAGTTCCGTGGCTTTCCCCATCAGCTGCTTCATCGTGTCATTCCATGGCATGGGGGCTTCTTTCTGGTTTTGGGGCGGGGCCTTGGGGGTGCGCAGCGCCTGCAGCGCAGCCGCGGCGCACAAAGATGGGCGCCCAATGCACATATCTTGGGGCCGCTGGCGCAAAAAGAAAGGAGCCCGCAGGCTCCTTGCAGCGAATGCCGTGCGCGAACGGCGCACGCCAGCGTGGCCGCGTCAGCCAGCGCCCCCTGCGCCGCCGCCACTGCCTGCACCACCCTTGCGCGACTGCGACTGGTTGCCGCTGCCGATCTGCGATTCGCGATCGTGGCGGCTGTGGGGCGTGCGCTGGTCCTGGTGAAGCTGCGTGGCGGGCTGCTTGCCCGCGCGGTTGTGGTCGTTGGCCACCTTGCCGGAACCCTGGTCGGTTTTCAGGCCGTCGTCCTTGGGCGATGCGTTGTGCTTGTCTGCCATGGTCTGCTCCTTCAGGTTCGGGAAAAAATGGGCCAGTGCCCTGACGGCCGCGGGCCCGCAGGCCGCATGCCGCCAGACGCGTTCACGAGATCGACAGCTCCTGGTGCTCGCCCATGCTGTGCGGCGGCTCGCCGGTGACGGCAGCCTTTGCCATCTTGAAGAGCTGCACCATCTTGGTTTCCTTCACGTCCCAGTACTCGGCGTGGCGGATGCGCACGGCCAGCAGGGCCAGATCGGGGTCGGTCACGCCGCCGGGGAACCAGGCCTTGGCCATGGGCGACCACAGTGCTTCCTTCTGGGCCTGGTCTTCCACAAAGCGGGCCTGGCCCGACAGCGATACATAGCTGTCTTTGCCGGGGTCCGAATACGACACGTTGACCTCGCCATCGGTCAGCAGGCGCTCGTACAGCTCGCCCGAGCGGGAGATGAAGAAGTACAGCTCGGTGTTTTCGTGCAGGCGCTTGTTCTGTGTGGTCAGCGGGTGCGAATGCAGCATGCCCGATGCCGTGCTGTGCGTCACCATGCCGAAGCGGATGTCCTTGATCAGCTTCCACAGGGTTTCGTGGGCGGGTGTGTCGTGTTGCATGGCGGCCTCCGGCTAGGGGTGAACAGTTGAATTCAATCGAAACGGATTGATGCAGTCACTGTAGGCAGCCCCCGCCCCGCCCCGCGTCGGCTGGCCCCGCGGATGGGTGTGGGCGTTTGTCTGACACGGCGGGGACGGCCCCTGGCCGCCGGCACTGTGGTGCCGGCCTTTCAGAGCGGCGCGCGTTGCTCCAGCGCAAACGGGGGCAGCCCCTTGAGCAAGCGCTGCCCGTAGCTGGTGCGCGTCAGGCGCTTGTCGTAGCAGTACACATGCGCCTCGTCTTCTTCGGTGCGAATCGCGCGGCCCACCCACTGCGCCAGACGGATGGCGGTGGCGGGCACCACCAGTTCGCTGAACGGGTCGCGTCCTACGGCGCGCAGCCACTCGGCACGCGCCTCGCCCACCGGGTCGTCGGGCGGGGCAAAGGGCAGCTTGGTGATGAAGACCGATTCGCACAGGCGGCCCGGCAGATCCAGCCCCTCGCCAAACGACTGCATGCCGAAGATGACCGAGGGCTCGCCGCTTTCCACCCGCTCGCGGTGGCGCTTGAGCAGCTGCGTGCGCGGCAGCGCGTTCTGCACCAGCACCACGCTGCGCATGGCGGTGGGCAGCGCCTCCACGGCCAGGCGCATCTGCTCGCGCGAGGTGAACAGCACCAGCGCGCCGTATTCCACGCGCGCGATGTCGTGCAGCAGCGCATCCACCATCTCGGCCGTGAACTGCGCGGCGTTCTTGGGGTCGGCCCGCGTCTCGGCGGCAATCAGCGTGCCCTGCGCGGCGTAGTTGAAGGGGCTGGCCACCTCCAGCGTGGTGGCGGCCTCGTCGCCATGCAGGCCGGCCTCGCGCATGAAAAAGTCAAAGTGCCCGCAGCTGGTGAGCGTGGCCGATGTCAGCACCGCACCGCGCACCGCGCTCCAAAGGTGGTTGCGCAGCGTGGTGCCGGGCAGGATGGGGCTGGCATGCGCCTTGACCACGATGAAGTCGCCATCCATCTCCAGTGTGAACCACTTGGCCGCCGGCACCGCACCCTCGGGCGCATCCTGCAGCAGCAGCTGCGCGGTGGCGTGCAGCTCTTCCAGGCGCGGGGCCAGCATGCCGATCTGTGCATACAGCGTAGAGAGGCGCTTGGCCTCGTCAGGCTTGTCGCGCATCTCGGCCCGCAGCGCCTTGCTGATGGCGCGCAGCGCGTCGAGAAAGCCCTCGGCACTGGCGGCCAGCAGGCCCAGCGGCGCAATCAGCTGCTCGGGCAATTCGCCCCGCGGCACGCGCACGCGTGCTGGGCCCCAGGCGTTGGGCTGGCTCTTGAGCTGCGCGCCATACACGTCCATCACGATGCGCGCGAGATCCTGCAGCGTCTGCCGCAGCTGCGCCGCGTGTTTGGGGATGTCGGCAATTTCTTCCACTTCCAGCAGCGCGCCAATGCGCAGGCCCCGGCTGGAGAGGCGCTCGATCCAGGTGATGCGCGACAGGTCCATGCTGCACGCAAACTGGTCGAGCGCGGTGGCGGGCAGGTGGTGGGCTTCGTCCAGCACCAGCAGGCAGTTGTCCAGCTCGGGCAGCACGCGCGCACCCAGCGACGACAGCAGCAGATCATGGTTGGCCACGATCACCTGCGCGCCCACCAGCTCCTTGCGCTTGTCGTAGTAGGTGCACTGGCTGAAGGCCGGGCAGTGCTTGCCGGTGCACGAGGCACCCTCGGCCGCCACGGGGCTCCACACCTCGGGCTCGGGGGGCGTATCGAGGCTGTCGCGGTCGCCATCCCAGGCACCTTTCGATAAGGTCTGCGACATGGTCGAATAGAACTGCATGCGCGCCTCGGTCTCGTGCCTTGGGCGCTTGGCGCGGGCCGCAGCTTCCTCGTCGGCAAACAGGTCGTCCTCGCAATCTTCCTCGGCCTCGCCGGTGCCGGCCAGGCGGTCGAGCTTGAGCTTGCACACATAGCGCCCGCGCCCCTTGGCCAGCGCAAACTTGAAGGGCTGCGGCATGCGTGCAGCCAGCGCCGGCAGGTCCTTGTTGACCAGCTGTTCCTGCAGCGCCACCGTGGCGGTAGAAATCAGCACCCGCGTGCCGCGCGACAGCGCCAGCGCAATGGCCGGCGCGCAGTACGCCAGCGACTTGCCCACGCCCGTGCCCGCCTGGATGACGGCAATGGCCCGCGTGGGTGCGGCCTCGCCGCCTTCTTCATCCACCTTGCCCAGTGTGGCCGTGCTGAACGTGCGCGCCACCTGCTCGGCCATCAGCCGCTGGCCGGGCCGGCCACGAAAACCTTCGGTGGCGTTCACCACCGCATCGAACGATTCCAGGGCAGCGTGGGCCCACTCACTGGAAGACATGTGGGGAGTGTGGCATGGGTGGTGGGCTGACTTGGTGAGTGAAAAGTGGCCCCGGCCCCTTGAGGGCAGGCGCTAGCGGCAATCCAGCCTGTAGCAAAGGAAGGAGGTAGTTGCCTGGTTTAGCGGTGGCGGATATGCTCAAGAATAGCTGATTTTTTATACAGCCCATTCTTGCGCATGAAGGTGGAACTCCCATGAAAATCCTGCCTGCTGAATTCGATGGTCAAGCCATCCGCCGTGTGTACGACGAGAGCACCGAGACGTGGTGGTTCTCGGTGATTGACGTGGTGCAGGTGCTGACGCAACAGCCCGACGACCTGACCGCCCGCAAGTACTGGAACCAGCTCAAGCGTCGGCTTGGCAATGAAGGCAGTCAACTGGTGACAGCTTGTCACCAGTTGAAGATGCCCGCTGCAGATGGCAAGCAGCGCCTCACCGATGTCGCTACCGCTGAAACCTTGCTGCGCTTGGTTCAGTCCGTTCCCAGCCCCAAGGCCGAGCCCATCAAGCTGTGGCTCGCCAGGGTAGGCTACCAGCGCATGCAGGAGATGGCCGACCCCGCCCTGTCGCTCGATCGCGCCCGCCAGACCTGGCAGCAGCATGGCCGCAGCGACAAGTGGATCCAGCAGCGCATGACGGGGCAGGAAACCCGCAACAAGCTCACTGATTATTGGAGCGAGCACGACATCAAGGCGGGCAGCGAGTTCGCAGTTCTCACCAACATCATTCACCAGGAATGGGCTGGCCTCAGCGTGGCCCAACACAAGGCCAAGAAGGGGCTGACCAGCCATAACCTGCGCGACCATATGAGCGAGGCGGAACTGATCTTTACTGCCCTGGCCGAGCTATCGACCCGCCAGATTGCCGAGAGCGTGCAGGCCACCGGCATGGCCGAAAACAAAGCCGCTGCACACAACGGGGGCCGCATTGCGCGGCAAGCCCGCAACCAGCTGGAGGCGCAGACCGGCAAATCGGTGGTGACCGGCGCCAACTATCTGCCCCCGTCTACACCCGCTGCGCCTGAGTTGCCAAAGGCGGCAAAGGCGGGCGGTGCCGTCAAGCCAGCGAAGCCAATGCAGGCCAAAAAAGCACCCAAGTAGGTCATGTTGAGGCGGCAGCGCCCCATGGAACCGTTCACGCTGAGCTTGTATCGACTGAGCGCTTCCTCCTACAGCCTGCGATAGACAAGCGTCCTAGCATGAAGTGTGCGCCGCACCTTCCTCGTTGCGCTTTCTATGGAGGCACCCCATGAGCCCACCCCCGGCCCACAAGACCCAAGACCGCGATCAGGACAAGACCGCGTCCGCCCCCGTGCCCGCCCGCACCGAGCGCCGCACCGACACCACCAGCCGGCCGCAAACGCCGGGCAGCGGTCCTGAAGACCTGTCGGGCCCCGAAGGCCGCCTGCCGCACGAGCGCGATGAGGCCACCGCCATGACGGGCGGCATCCAGTCTGAAGAAGGCAAGCAGGCTTTCAAGGACCTGGAGCGCGGGCTGAAAGACACCGACAAGGGCCCGCCGATGGACCGGGCTTATCAGCAGCAAAAAACGTAGAGCGCCGGTGGGCGCGCATGGCCCGCATGGATGAAAATGCTATTGAAATAGTAGCATTAAGGGCAAATAAAAAAGCGCTTCAGCGCGATTTGGCCTGATTTATCCGCCTGCCGGCGCTGCGGGCCGAGCCAGCGCAGACCGCAGGGGGGGTTGCAGACGGTCCCTAGCCCCGCTCGCGCAGCGCCCGCTCGATGCGGTCACGCCGCACCGTGGTCTTGGGCACCTTGAACGGGAACCAGGTGCGCACGTCTTCCTCGAGCCCGATGCCGTGCATGTAGTTGTAGATGGCCTTCTTGAGCGCGCCGCCCAGCGCGTCGTGGTCCACGCCCGTGGGGTCGATGAAGGCCACGTCGTTCTTGGCAAAGTCGCCCGGCGGCAGTGGCGCCAGCGTCACGCCATATTCCTCGGGATTCTTGCCCACGGGTGAGTGCACGGTGCAGGCAAAGCGGTGGAAAAAGCCGCTCTGGATGCAGCCGTTGGAAAACAGCTGGCGCACGTATTCAAGCGCGTCCACCGTGTCCTGCACCGTCTGCGTCGGAAATCCGTACATCAGGTACGCATGCACCAGGATGCCCGCGTCGGTAAACGCCCGGGTCACGCGCGCCACCTGGTCCACCGACACGCCTTTTTTCATCAGCGTGAGCAGGCGGTCGGATGCGACCTCCAGCCCGCCCGAGATGGCGATGCAGCCGCTGTCGGCCATCAGCTCGGCCAGCTCGGGGGTGAAGGTTTTTTCAAACCGCACATTGCCCCACCAGCTGATGCCCGCGTTGCGCGCGATCAGCTCGGTGGCCAGCGCTTTGAGCGCCTTGGGCGGCGCGGCTTCGTCCACAAAGTGAAAGCCCGTCTGCCCCGTCTCGCGCACGATCTGCTCGATGCGGTCGGCCAGCACCTCGGCGCTGGCGCCCTCGTAGCGGCTGATGTAGTCCAGGCTCACATCGCAGAAGCTGCACTTTTTCCAGTAGCAGCCGTGCGCCACCGTCAGCTTGTTCCAGCGCCCGTCGCTCCACAGGCGGTGCATGGGGTTGAGCATGTCGAGCAGCGAGAGGTACCGGTCCAGCGGCAGGCCGTCCCACGTAGGCGTGCCCACCTCGGCGAAGGCGATGTCGGCTTCCATCATGTTGATGTACTGGACCGTGCCTGTGTCATCCCGCACAAACGTGCGCACCAAGCGCTGGCGGCCACGTTCGCCGCGCAGGTGCTCCAGCAGCGCCAGCAGCGGGCGTTCGCCGGCGTCCAGCGTCACGTAGTCCACATGGTCGAACACGCGCGGGTCGGCCAGCTCGCGCAGTTCGGTGTTCACAAAGCCGCCGCCCAGCAGCAACGCCACGCCGGGGTAGCGCGCCTTGACGGTCTGCGCAATGCGAAACGCCGCGTACACCGAGCCGGGGAACGGCACCGACAGCAGCACCACGTCGGGCCGGTGGCGCTCCATGGCCTCCAGCGTGAGCTGGGCCAGCATGTCGTCCACCAGCGTGGGCGGCGCGGCGAGTGCATTCGCCAGCGGGTCAAACGTGGGCTGGCTGCCCGCCAGCGATTCGGCATAGCGCACAAATTCAAAGCGCTCGTCCACCGCGTCGCGCAGCACATCGGCCAGGTCGTTCAGGTACAGCGTGGCCAGGTGCTTGGCCTTGTCGTGCAGGCCCAGGGCGCCAAACGCCCAGCCCAGCGGGTCGCCGCCCTCGTCGTCCACGTACACGTCCAGCGTGGCAAAGCGCGGGCCCTCTGGCAGGTAGTTGCGGCCTGCGATGCGGTGCGCCAGCGTGCTGTCGCGCCCCTGCAAAAACGCGATGGCGGGGCCGATGGTGGCGAGGTAGCGGTCCTTCTGCGCCGCAAAGCTTTGCACGGCGGGGCTGCGCTTTTTGGGGGGCAGTGCATCCACCTTGTCGGCCACGGCACGCAGGCCTTCAGGCGACAGCAGGCGCAGCACCAGCGCCAGCGCCAAGTCTTCCTGCACCGCATCCACGCCGCGTGATCGCAGGAAGCCCGTGAGGTAGGCAGTGGACGGGTACGGCGTGTTCAGCTGCGTCATCGGCGGGATGACGGAGAGAACGCGCTGGCTGGGAACGGGGGCTAAGGCGGCGGCAGACATGGTGTGGGCGGGGGCGGTGCGGTGCCGCCGCGGGGCCGGGGGCAGGAAAGGCCCTGATTATCCGGGCGCGGGCTTATCCCTTGCCTGCGTGCGCCACGGCGCGATGCCTTCGCTGGTAGTAGTGATGCGCCGTGTCAGCGCCTGAGCAGCCCGCCCACCACACGCGCCGCGGCGCGGATCTCGTCATCGTCATACCCCGCATAGCCAAACAGCCAGCCCCGGCGGGGCGCCTGCATCACGTAACGCGACAGGGGCGCCAGCATCACCCCCGCGGTGTGGGCGCGGCGGCTCAGGGGCTCGTCGTCGGTGCCTTCGGCCACTTCGTGCAGCAGCTGCATGCCGCGGTCGCTGGGTTGAAGCTGCAGCGCGCCGTCGCTGGCATCGGCCAGGGCGTCGATCAGCACGGCCTGCCGGTGCGGGTACAGCTCGCGCATGTGCCGCAGGTGGCGCAGCAGGTGGCCTTCGGCAATGAAGCGGGCCAGCACGGCCTGCGTGTCGCCGGGGGCGTGCCGGTCGGTGATGGCGCGGGCCATGGCAAAGGCATCGACCAGCGCGGGCGGCACCACCACAAACCCCAGCCGCAGGCCGGGGTGCAGCGTCTTGCTGAAGGTGCCCACGTACAGCACCCGCTCGGAGCCCGGCAGGCTGCACAGGGCGGGCACGCGCTGCGCAGCGCCGCCGTACTGGAACTCGCCGTCGTAGTCGTCTTCCACCACCCAGGCGTCGTGCGTGCGGGCCCACTGCAGCAGCGCCTGCCGCCGGGCCAGCGGCATGCCCACGCCGGTGGGAAACTGGTGCGTGGGCGTGACCACGGCCATGCGCGCGGCGGGCCACAGGGCCGCACCTTCGTCAATGCGCAGGCCCTCGCCATCCAGCGGCAAGGGGCGCGCCAGCGCGCCGTGGCCCAGCAGGCTGGCGCGGATGCCGGGGTAGCCCGGGTCTTCCACCAGCACCTCGTCGCCCACGTCCAGCAGCAGCCGCGCAATCAGGTCAATGCCTTGCTGCGAGCCTGAGCACACCACCACCTGCGCCGCGTCGCACCGGATGCCGCGCGATGCCCACAGCCACTGCGCCACGGCGCTGCGCAGGTCGGGGTTGCCGGCCGGGTCCAGGTACTGGGCGCAATCGCTGCGCTGGCGGGCGCTGGCCTGCCGGGCCAGGCGGTCCCACAGCGCAAACGGAAACGTGGCCACCTCGGGCGCGCCGATGCGAAACGCCCGCGCCGCCACATGCGGCGGGCGCCAGCGGGCCGCCGTGTCGGCAATGAGCTGCCCGCGGCGCGACAGCCCGCGCGGCGGGGCCACCAGCCCCTGCGCCTGGCCCGCCGTGGCCGTTGCGGTGACGGCCTGCGCCACATAGGTGCCGTCGCCCACACGGGCCTGCACATAGCCCTCGGCCTGCAGGCGCTGCACGGCCCACAGCACGGTGTTGCGCGACACGCCCAGCGCACTGGCGTGCTCGCGCGAGGGCGGCAGCCGCGTGCCCGCGCGCAGGCTGCCCTGCTCGATGGCGCGGCGCAGCTGCTCGTACACCTGCTGGCGCAGCAGCGGGGCTGCCGTGGCGGTGTTTTTGCTGTGAGGATTGGCTCCGGCACGCGGCATCGATTGGCCCTCTCATTCGCTGAATTCGATCCTAGACTGGAGGGCCATTCTAGGCGGCATGCCCACCGGCAGGCTGCATTCCTTCACGCATCTACACCGGTATTGCCCATGGCCTCCACCCACACCGCCACCGTTGCCTGGCAGCGCGGCACCGACGATTTTCTGGACAAGCGCTACCACCGCGGCCACCAGTGGCAGTTTGATGGCGGGGCCACCGTAGCGGCATCGTCGTCGCCGCATGTGGTGCCGCTGCCGTATTCCGACCCCGCCGCGGTCGACCCCGAAGAGGCCTACGTGGCCGCGCTGGCCAGCTGCCACATGCTGTGGTTTCTGGACGTGGCCAGCCGCGCGGGCTGGCGGGTGGACGACTACACCGACGACGCCGTGGGCACCATGGGCCACGACGACCAGGGCCGCCTGGTGGTCACCCACGTACAGCTGCGCCCCGTCACGCGCTTTGACGCTGCCCACGCGCCCACGCAGGCGCAGCTGCAAGACCTGCACCACCGCGCCCATGCGGCGTGCTTTCTGGCCAACTCGGTGCGCACGCAGATCGACTGCGCACCGGTGCTGGCCATCACCGCCACCGAAAGCCAGCCATGACCGTTGCCAACCGCCAGTTCCAGGTCACCGACCCCGCCGTGCTGCACGCCCTGGTGCGCAGCCAGCCGCTGGCCACGCTGGTCATCGCGCACGAAGGTGCCTTGCACGTCAACCATGTGCCGCTGTATCTGGACTCCACGCGCGGCCCGCACGGCACGCTGGTGGGCCATGTGGGGCGCGGCAATGGCGTGTGGCCACTGCTGCCGCAGCACGCTGTGGCCGTGTTCCACGGGCCGCAGGCGTATGTGTCGCCCTCGTGGTACCCGTCCAAGGCCATCGACGGCAAGCAGGTGCCCACCTGGAACTACGCCACCGTGCACGCCCACGGCAGCCTGCGCGCCTTTGACGATGCCACCCGCCTGCGCGCCGTGCTGCACACGCTGAGCGAGCAGCACGAGGCCCACCGCCCGCACCCCTGGCGCATTGACGACGCCCCGCCCGACTACATCGACAAAATGCTGGGCGCCATCGTGGGCGTGGAGCTGGCGGTGGAGCGCTGGGAGGGCGTGTGGAAGATGAGCCAGAACCGCAGCGACGCCGACCGCGCTGGCGCGGTGCAGGGGCTGATGGATGAGGGCACGGCGAGGGCGGCGGAAGTGGCGGGGCTGATGCGGTGCGGCTGATGGGGTGAAGCGCTGCAGGGAGCAGGTGCGTGCGCAAACCACCGCGCGCTTCCTGCACAGCGGTTGGCGCGCGCCCAGGTAGAACGGTGAAACCCGACCGCGTGGGAGCCGTGCAGCAGGTCTGGCAGTTGCGTTGGCATCGTTTGTGATGAAAAATGTCATCTACTTTGATGCAGGAGTCAGGAGCACACCATGCGGACGACCGTCTCGATTGATGACGCGCTGTACGAGCAGGCGCTGGAGGTCGCCGACCCCCAGATGGACAAGGCGGATCTCTTTCGGGAAGCCATCAAGCTCTTTGTGCGCGTGCGTGGTGCGCAGCGCCTGGCCGCTCTGGGTGCGAGTGCGCCTGACTTCAAGGACATACCCCGCCGCCAGGAAGCCCCATCCCCATGAACGGGGTGCTGGTGGACACCTCGGTCTGGGTGGACCATTTCCGCGCCCGCAATGCAGGACTCGTCGAGTTACTGGGGATGGACCTGGTTCTGATCCACCCGCTGATCGTCGGAGAGATTGCGTGCGGCACGCCACCTGCCCGCGCCCAGACCCTCGCGGACCTGGCCAACCTTCAGCCGGCAAACCACGCCACCATGGCAGAGACGATGGCGTTTATCGAGCAAGAGCGCCTGTTTGGCCTGGGTTGCGGACTGGTGGATCTGCAGTTGCTTGCCTCCACTTTGCTGACTCCGGGTGCCAGACTCTGGACCTTGGACAAGCGACTCGATGCGCTTGCACACCGTCTGGGTGCCGCGTACCAGCCCCGCATCCACTGATTTGCGTGTTGACCCCGCTGCGGACCAGCGCAAGCGGGGTGCTTCGATCAGGGGTGCGGTCGGCACTGTCCGCCACAGGCCTCTGCGGCCATCACCCCTCCAGCATCTCCACCCGCAGTGTCACCACCGGCCCTGCCACCGCCGGGTGCGCAGCCAGCGCATGCACGGCCAGATCCACGGTGGCTTGCGCCACGGCATCCGTCAGCACCAGCACCTGCGGCTCGGTGTGGGCGGGCAGCGCCTTCTCGCACGCCAGCTCCACGCGCGCCACGGGCAGGTTCTGCGCGGCAAGCCATGCCGCCACCTCGCTGACATGCTGCGCGCTGTGCACGGGCACGCGCAGGTAGTGGCGCGTGTGCACGGCGGCGCGGGGCAGCACGGCCAG
>LNFM01002156.1_pt1 | contig 42481 bp, 51 predicted proteins | sample 596031 | NCBI WGS metagenome assembly LNFM01 (sample SAMN04254537, study PRJNA301005) | activated carbon metagenome | isolation source: dual media filters at the Ann Arbor, Michigan drinking water treatment plant | place: USA: Ann Arbor
CAGGATGAAGCCGCGGATCTGGCCGCCGTCGTCCTTGGCCCAGACCACGAACACGTCGGCGATCGGGCTGTTGGTGATCCACATCTTGGCGCCGCTCAAGGAGTAGCCGCCGTCGACTTTGCGGGCGCGGGTGATCATGCTGCCGGGGTCGCTGCCGTGGTTGGGTTCGGTCAGGCCGAAGCAGCCGATCCATTCGCCGGTGGCCAGCTTGGGCAGGTACTTCTGCTTCTGCGCTTCGGAGCCAAACTCGTTGATCGGCACCATCACCAGCGAGCTCTGCACGCTCATCATCGATCGGTAGCCCGAGTCCACGCGCTCCACTTCGCGCGCCACCAGGCCGTAGCAGACGTAGTTCAGACCGGCGCCGCCGTACTGCTCGGGGATGGTCGGGCCCAGAAGGCCCAGCTCGCCCATCTCGCGGAAGATGGACGCGTCGGTGGTCTCGTTGCGGAAGGCCAGTTGCACGCGGGGCAGCAGCTTTTCCTGGCAGTAGGCGCGGGCGGCGTCCTGCACCTGGCGCTCGTCGTCGGTCAGCTGGGCGCTCAGGTGGAAGGGGTCTTCCCAGCTGAAGGTGTTCTTGTTCGATGCCATGGTGCAGGTCTCCGTTGAATGGGAATGTGGCTGAAGCTGGGCCGGATTGTCGCGGTGGCATGTGATCAATACATAATGCATATCCATGGAATTCCGCCACCTGCGTTGCTTCACTGTGCTGGCCGAGGAGCTGCATTTCGGTCGCGCGGCCCAGCGCCTGGCGATGACGCAGCCGCCGCTGTCGCTCAACATCCAGCAGCTCGAAGCGGACGTGGGCGCTCGCCTGTTCGAGCGCAACAGCCGCGGCGTGGCCCTCACCGCCGCCGGGCTGGCGTTTTTGCCCCGCGCCCAGGCGCTGCTGGAGCAGGCGGCGCTGGCCGCGCGCGAGGCGCGCGACGTGGGGCAGGGGTTGGCGGGGCAGTTGCAGATCGGCTTTGCCGGCACCGTGCTGTACCGCGGCCTGCCGCAGGTGCTGCGCGACTTCGCCGCCGCACACCCCCGGCTGCGGCTGGCGCTGCGCGAACTCAGCAGCAGCGAGCAACTGGTGGAACTGGTGCACGACCGGCTGGACCTGGGCTTTGTGCACACCACGCGCGTGCCGGCCGGCTTCTCGCAGATCCTGGTGTCGAGTCAGCCGTTCATGGCCTGCCTGCCATCATCGCACTCGCTGGCGGGCGAGGCGGTGATGTCGCTGGATCAGCTCAAGGGCGAGGCCTTTGCCATCGTGATGCGCGCCGTCTCGCCCGACTACCACGACCGCATCCTCGCGGCCTGTGCCGACGCGGGTTTTGAGCCTGCGCTGGCGTTTGAGTTGCGGCACTGGCTCAGCGTGGTCTCGGTGATCGCGCAGGGGCTGGGCGTGGGGCTGGTGCCGGCTGCGCTGCAGCAGGCCGGGCTGCCGGGCGTGGTGTTTTTGCCGCTCGAACAACCGCTGGCGCCCTACGACACGCACTGCCTGTGGCGCACCGGACGCGACCAGACCGCGCAAGGGGCACTGGGGGCCTTTCTGGCGGCGGTGCAGAATGCGGCCCCGCCCGGTTGAAGGTGTATGCGCGAGCTCCGGCACACGACAGGCTCTGGTGCGACACTGAGATCGACGTGAAAAACCCGAGACAAGGACCTATCGATGGAAACGCTGGTACTGGGCGGTGGCTGCTTCTGGTGCACCGAGTCGGTTTACAAAGAAGTGCGCGGGGTGACGGACGTGGAGTCCGGCTACAGCAACGGGCAGGTGCCGCAGCCCAGCTACGAAGACGTGTGCACTGGCACCACCGGCTGCAACGAGGTGGTGAAGCTCGAATACGACCCGGCGCTCATCAGCACCCGCGAGATCCTGGAGATCTTTTTTGTGATCCACGACCCGACCACGCTCAACCGTCAGGGCAACGATGTGGGCACGCAGTACCGCAGCGGCATTTACTTCACCAGTGAAGAGCAGCGCGCCACCGCGCAGGCGCTGATCGACGAGCTGACGGCGGAGAACGCGTTTGGCCGCCCCATCGTGACCGAACTGCTGCCGCTGGCGCACTACTGGCCCGCCGAGGCCTACCACCAGGACTTCTTCGAGCGCAACCCGCACCAGGGCTACTGCATGGCGGTGGCGGCGCCCAAGGTGGCGAAGTTTCGCAAGACCTTCACGCGTCTGGCGAAGTGAGGCCCATCAAGACGCTGTCGGCGCGAATGGCCTGAGCCAAGGACACGGCGGAACCGGCTCTGCCGGGCCGCGCGTGTCGCCCCCTAAAGGGGGTCGGGCGAAGCCCGCCGGGCGTGAGTCAGCTTCGGCCAGAAGATGATGATCGCCAGCCCGCCCAGCACCAGTCCGCACGCTGCCAGCTTCCAGCCCGGCATCGATTCCCCCAGCAGCAAGGCCGAGGCGCCCATGCCAAACAGCGGAACCAGCAGCGCCATCGGCGTGACGGTGGCCGCCGGGTGGCGCGACAGCAGCCAGTTCCAGGCGCCATAGCCAAACAGCGAATTCCCCAGTGCCTGCCACAGCACCGTGGCCCAGGTGGCGGCGCTGGCCGCCTGCAGCGCATGGCCGATGGCGGTCGGCCCCTCGAACACCAGGCTCAGCGCCAGCAGCGGCGGCACCGCAAACATGCTGCTCCACACCACAAAGTGCAGCATGTTCACCCGACCCGCCGACTTCGCCACCAGGTTGGCGCAGGCCCAGAAGAAGGACGCCGCCAGCACCAGACCCAGGCCCAGCCAAGTCACCTGGCTGCCCAGGTTGAGTGCGATCAGCAACAGCCCGCCCAGTGCCATCAGCAAGCCCACCACCTGGAAGCCGCGCACCCGCTCTTTGAGCAGCAGCAGCGACAGGCCGATGGTGAAGAACACCTGCAGCTGGATCACCAGCGAAGCCAGGCCCGGCGAAATGTGACCCTGGATGGCGAGATACAGCAGGCCGAACTGCCCCACGCCCAGCAGCACCCCGAACCCCGCCAGCCTGGACCAGGCCACCGCCGGGCGCGGCATGAACAGCAGCCACGGCAGGGCCGACAGCGCAAAGCGCAGCGTGGCGAACAAAAAGGGTGGCATGCCCCCGTCCAGCCCCCAACGGATGACCACGAAGTTGGTACCCCAGACAAAGACCACCGCCAGGGCGAGCAACAGGTGGTTCAAGGGCAAAGCGGGACTCCGTCAGCAAAGGGCCGGCCAGTGTAGTCCTGTGCTGCCGGGTGGCCGCGCAGGGCGGTCACTGCCCCTGGACAGCCTGCGTCAGCGCGGTCGTGTTGGCTCGCATCATGGCCAGGTAGGTGGCCGCCGGCCCTTTGCTGTCAGACAACGCATCCGAGAACAACGCACCCGCCGGTTTGACGCCGGTCTCGCGACCGATCTGTGCGATCAGGCGGGAGTCGGAAATGTTCTCGACGAACAGGGCTTTGATCTGCTCCTTCTTGATCTGGCGCACCAGTTGCGCCACGCCCCTGGCCGAGGCCTCGCTCTCGGTGCTCACGCCTTGGGGCGCCAGAAAGGTCACGCCGTATTCCTTGGCGTAGTAGCCAAACGCGTCGTGCGAGGTGATCACCTTGCGCTGCGCCGCCGGGATGACCGCCCATAAGGCGCGGATGTCGGTGTCCAGCGCCTTGAGTTCGGCCGCGTAGGCAGCGGCGTTGCGTTTGTAGCTGTCGCAACCGGCGGCGTCGGCGGCGCACAGACCCTTGGCGATGTTGCCCACAAAGGCGATGGCGTTGGGCACGCTTTGCCAGGCGTGCGGGTCGATCTCGCCGTGGTCGTGTCCATGGCCTTTCTTGCTGTGGCTTTTGTGGTCGTGTCCGTGCGCCTCTTCGGCTTCGATGGGTTTGATGCCTTCGCTGACCACCACATGGCGACCCTTGTAGCTGGCGGTGTTGAGCAGGCGGCTCATCCAGCCTTCAAAGCCCAGGCCGTTGGAGAACACGATCTGCGCCTGGCCGATCAGCCGGGCCTGCGAAGGTTTGGGCTGGAACACGTGCGCGTCGCCACCGGGGCCCACCAGGACCTCCACCGCCACCCGGTCGCCGCCGACCCTTTGCACCATGTCACCCAGGATGCTGAAGCTGGCCACGGCCTTGATGGGTGCCGGGGTTTGGGCCTGCAGCGCGGGGCTGAGGGCGGCGATGGCCAGACCCATGACAGACAGAAGGCTGGCGCGGCGTGAGATGGCGGGCATGGTGTTTCCTTGGGGTTTTCAGGCTTGCAGGTGGGACGAAGCAGGCCGCTGATGGCGCAAAGCGCCGTGCGGGGCGAGCAGCAGCGAGAGCAGATAGGCCGCGCCCAGGCTGAGCACGATCACCGGGCTGGTGGGCAGGTCGGCGTGGTACGAGACCAGCAGCCCGCCAAGGCTGGCGGCCAGCGCCAGTGCGGTGGCCAGCAGCAGCAGGGGGCCGAGGCGGCGCACCCAGAAGCGCGCGGTGGCGGCGGGCAGCACCATGATGCCCACGGCCATGAGCGTGCCCAGCGCGTGAAAACCGGCCACCAGGTTGATCACCAGCAGGCCCAGAAAACCGTAGTGCGCCACCGGGCTCCAGCGGCTGACCTGGCGCAGGAAGCCCGGGTCCAGGCATTCGAGCACCAGCGGTCGGTAGAGCAGGGCGAGCGAGACCAGCGTGACCGCGCTGATGCCGCCGAGCAGCAGCAGCGCCGAGTGATCCAGCGCCAGCACCGTGCCGAACAGCACGTGCAGCAGGTCCACGCTGTTGCCACGCACCGAGACGATGAGCACACCCAGCGCCAGCGAGAGCAGGTAGAAGGCCGCGAGGCTGGTGTCCTCGCGCAGCACGGTGTTGCGCGAGACCAGCCCGGAACCCACCGCCACCGCCAGCCCGGCGAACACACCGCCGATGGTCATGGCGGTGAGCGACAGGCCCGCCACCAGATAGCCGATGGCCGCGCCCGGCAGGATGGCGTGTGCCATGGCGTCGCCGGTCAGGCTCATGCGCCGCAGCATCAGGAAAACGCCCACCGGCGCCGCACTCAGCGACAGCGCCACGCAGCCCAGCAGCGCGCTGCGCATGAAGCCGAACTCGACCAGAGGACCGAACAGGGGGTTGGCGAGCAACCAAGCCATGAAAGGAGAAGCAGCAAGCTCGTTCACGGCAGCGCCTCGGCTCTGTGGGTGTGGGCTTGCGCTGTACCGTGCGGGTGGCGGTGATCGTGGTGTTCGGTGTGGCGAACCTCGGCCTCGGGCTGCAGTGGTGCTTCGCACAGCGGGGCGTCGTCGTCAAACGCTTCGTGCATGCGCTGTGCCTGCGCCCAGTGGGTGTCGTTCAGCACGTCAGCGGTGGGGCCGTAGGCCACCAGCTCGCGCGCCAGCAGCAGCGTGAGGGAGAAGTGCGCGCGCACCTGCGCCAGGTCGTGCAGCACCACGATCACCGTCTTGCCCTGCTGCTGCCAGCGGTGCAGCAGCGCCAGCAAATCCGCGCTGGTGCGGTTGTCCACCGCGGCAAAGGGTTCGTCGAGCAGCACCACCGGCGCGTCCTGCAAGATCAGCCGAGCAAACAGCGCGCGCTGCAACTGGCCGCCCGAGAGCGTGTCCAGCCCGCGCGACTCGAAGCCGGTGAGGCCGACCGCAGCCAGTGCCTCGTCGCACAGTCGGCGGTGTTCGGCTGTGAAGCGTCCGAGCGCACCCACCCGGTGCCACAGGCCCATGGCCACCATGCGCCGCACATCGATGGGAAAGCTCGCGTCCAGCCCGTTGTGCTGCGGCAGCCAGGCGATGCGTTGCCCGGCCAGACCGCCCACGGTGCCGCTGATGGGGCGCAGTTCACCTGCCAGCGCCTTGATGAGGGTGGACTTGCCCGCGCCGTTGGGGCCGACCAGCGCCACCAGCGAACCCGGCGCGATGCGCAGGCTCACATGGTGCACGGCGGGGTGGCGGTCGTAGCCGAGGGTGAGGTTGTGCAGCTCCATCACCGGAGCGTGTTGGGGGTCGGGCATGGGTTCGGTGGGATTAAACTGTTGCAACTGAATTGCATTAACCTGCGAGAAGGCCGATAGTAACGCAACTCAGTTGCAATAAAACAAGGCAATCCGATGTCCGTCCGTCCCGTCAAAGAGCCCGCCGCCGTGCCGCCCGAGATCCAGACCCGGCTGGAAGCCGCCGGCTTGCGCCGCACCTTGGCCACGCGCGCGGTGCTCGGCCTGTTTCTGGCGAATCCGCAAGGCACGCTGAGCCACGCGCAGGCGCTGGCCTCGCTGACCGCGCGTGGGATGGACGTCAACCGCGTGACGCTCTACCGCTTGCTCGACCGGCTGGCCGCTTGCGGCGTGCTGGAGCGCCACGCCGACGATGGCGCGCGCACCTGGCGCTTTGGCCTGGCCGACACCGGCGAAGGCCTGGCGCCGCGCTTTGAATGCGACGCCTGCCACCGCCAGTTCCGCCTGACCCAGGCGAGCGCGCCGACCCAGGCGGTGGCTAGCGACCTGTTCCGCACCCTGGCCAGCCTGGGTCATCAGGGACAGCGGGTCGACCTGTCCATTCATGGCACCTGTGCCAGCTGTGTGCCGGGTGCAGGCACCGGTCCGGAACCGGAGCCGCAGCCTTGATCGAGACGCGCGGCCTGCGGCACACCTACCCCGGCGGGTCGACGCTGCACTTTGATGACGTGGCGGTATCGCAAGGCGACACCTTGCTGTTGCGCGGCGCTTCGGGCAGCGGCAAATCCACCTGGCTGGCCCTGGCCGCCGGGCTGCTGACGCCGCAGGTGGGAGAGATGGTCGTGGCCGGTCAGCCGGTGGCCGCACTCAGGGCCGGTGAACGCGACCGCTGGCGCGCGCGCTGCATCGGCTTTCTGCCGCAGAAACTGTTGCTCAGCGAGGCGCTCAGCGTGGCCGACAACCTCGCGCTGGTGTATTTCGCCAGCGGCCTCGGGGTGGACCATTCGGCCATCGCGCGGGCGCTGGCCGCGCTGAATCTCGGCGCGCTCGCCGCGCGCAAACCGGCGCAACTCTCGGGCGGTCAGGCGCAGCGCGTGGCCCTGGCACGGGCCCTGTTGCTGCGGCCCCAGGTGCTGTTGGTCGACGAACCCACGGCCAGCCTGGACGACGCGGCGTGCGCCGCTGCGCTGGGCTGGCTGCAGCAAGGCGCGGCGCAGACCGGCGCCACGCTGGTGATCGCCACCCACGACGCGCGCGTGGTGCAGGCGCTGCCGCAGGCCCGCACGCTCGGCTTTCGCGCGACATCGCCGGAGGCCCTGGCATGAACGTGCCCGGCCTGTCCTGGCACTACCTGTGGTCGCGCCCGCTGGCCTCGGCGCTCAATCTGCTGCTGCTCACGCTGGGGCTGGCGTCCATGGCCTTCGTGCTGATCGCCAAAGACCAGATCGACAACGCCTTCGAGCGCGACCTGGCCGGCATTGACGTGGTGGTGGGCGCCAAGGGTAGCCCAATGCAGCTGATCCTGGCCGGGGTGTTCCACATGGACGTGCCACCCGGCAATGTGCCGCTGGCCGAGGTGCAGGCGCTGGCCTCGCACCCGCAGGTGGCGCAGGTCATTCCGCTCAGCCTGGGCGACAGCGTGGCGGGTTTTCGCATCGTCGGCACCCACACCGACTACCCGGCGCACTACCGCGCCACGCTGGCACAAGGCACGCTCTGGACCAAACCGATGCAGGCGGTGATGGGCGCGCAGGTGGTGCAGTCCACGGGCGTGCAACTCGGCCAGACCTTCACCGGCACCCACGGCATGGGCGGCGGCGGCGGCCACGAGCACGCCGACATGCCCTATACCGTGGTCGGCCTGCTCGCGCCCTGCGCCTGCGTGCTCGACCGGCTGGTCCTCACCGACACCGCCTCGGTCTGGGAAGTGCACGAGGGTCTGGCGCCCGGCGAATTCGAGAGCCTGTCGCCCGAAGACCGCGAAGCCATCCAGGCCGAGCGCGAGGTGACGATGGCGCTGGTGCGCTACAACACGCCCATGGCGGCGATCGGATTCCCGCGTTTCATCAACTCGACCACCAAGATGCAGGCCGCCGCGCCCGCGCTGGAAATCACCCGCCTGCTGTCGATGGTGGGCGTGGGCACCCGGGTGCTGCAGGGCATGGGCGCGGTGCTGTTGCTGGTGGCGGCGCTGTCGGTGTTCATCGCGCTGTGGAGCGCGGTGCGCGAGCGCCGGGCCGACATCGCCATGCTGCGCATGCTGGGCGCGCCTCCGCGCAAGGTGGGCGCGCTGCTGTTGTGCGAAGCGCTGTGGCTGGCCCTGTTGGCCAGCGCACTGGGCCTGCTGGCCGCGCAGGGCCTGACCGCCCTGGTCGGCTGGTGGTGGATGCCCGAGCAGGGCCTGACCCTCAGCGGCTGGCACTGGCCGACTGCGCTGCTGGGCGTGCCGCTCGCGGCTGTGGGGGTGGCGCTGGTCGCCGCCGCCGTGCCGGCCGTGAGCGCCTACCGGGTGGACGTGACTTCCCTTCTTCAATCGAGGTAACCCGCATGAAAAATCACCTGATCTCCCTGACCCTTTCCCTGCTGGCGGCCACCGCCTTTGCCCAGCATTCCGACAAAGAAATCAAGGAAGATGTGGCCCGTCACCGCGCCATGGCCGCCGCCCACGAAGGCGCGGCCAAATGCCTGGAGGCCGGCAAGGGCGAAAAAGTCTGCATGGCGGAACTTCAGGCCGCCTGCAAGGGTCTGGCGATTGGCAAGTACTGCGGCATGCGGCATGTGCACTGAGCCCACCCTCATCGCTTGCTCGCTGCGCGTAGCCGCTCCGCCCCTCAAGGGGCAACGCTGGCGGCCTGGCGGAGCCAGATCCGCGGCGTTCCCGGTTTCATACACTTCTTTCGCATGAATCTCTTTTCACGATCCGTTGTGGCGATGCTGGCGCTGGCTGCGTCACCGGCCTTCGCGCAGGTGCTGAGCTCGCCCCTGGGCACGCCCACCCAGTCGGCACCCGCAGGCACGCCGTCGGCTTTGCCGCACGGGCAGGGTGCTGGGGTGCACAGTCCGCTCAGCCCGTTCGCGCCGCTCAAGCCGCGTTCCGATGTGGTGGCCTGGTCGGTGTTGACCGATGTGACGACGGTGGTCCAGAACAAGCGCATCGTGCCGGTGTACCCCGCCGCGGTGAAGGCGCTGGACCAGAAAAAGGTGCGCCTGCAGGGCTTCATGATGCCGCTGGGCCCCGGCGAGCAGCAGCGGCACTTTCTGTTGGCATCGGTGCCGCTCACCTGTTCGTTCTGCACGCCCGGCGGGCCCGAGAGCATGGTGGAGGTGCGCACCATGCAGCCGGTGAAATACAGCCTGCAGGCGGTGGTGGTGGAAGGCAAGTTCCACGTGCTGCAGAACGATCCTTACGGCCTGTACTACCGCTTCACCGAAGCGGTGGGTGTCAAGTGACGGTGCAACCAAGACCGGTCGTGGCTTTCAATCGACTGGCGGGAAGGGCACCGTCGGCACCACGCCTTTGAGGCGCTCTCGGCACGGTCGCTGACGCCGCGCCACGTGCGATGGCCCAGGCCCTTGGCGACCAGCCTGGGCAGCGAACTGAGCGTCGGCAGGCTGCGGGTTACGATCCACCCGGTGAACCTCAGCAGCCACCCCGTCGTCGCCTCCCTCACCCCCGTTTTCCTGCTCATTGCGCTGGGCTTTCTGGCGGGCCGCCTGAACTGGATCCGGGAGTCCGCCGTCAAGGATCTGTCGAACCTGGTGTTCTTGCTGCTGATCCCGGCGTTGCTGTTCCGCACCATGAGCGCGGTGCATCTGGAATCGCTCGACCTGCGCCCGCTGGCCGCGTACTTTCCAGCCGCGCTGTTGCTTTTGTTCGGGTCCATCGCCTGGCGCGGCTTCAACCGCAGCAGCGTGGTGATCGCCCTGGGCGGCGTGTTCTCCAACATGGTCATGATCGGGATCACCCTGGTGGAGCTGGCCTACGGCAAGGCCGCGCTGGTCACGCTGCTGACCCTGGTCTCGGTGCACGCGCTGATCCTGCTGACGCTGGGCTCCGTGGTGCTCGAACTGGTGGTGGCGCGTGAAGCCCGCGAGGGCGGCGGCCGTGCGCCGCACGTGCTCGCCACCGCCTGGTCGGCTTTCAAGGGCGCGCTGATCCACCCGATCCCGCTGCCCATCATTGCCGGGCTCCTGTTTGCACAGACCGGCCTCACGATGCCCGCCGTCGTCGACAAGCCGCTGCAGCTGCTCGGCAGCGCATTCGGTCCGATCGCCCTGGTGCTGCTGGGCGTGACCCTGTCGCGCACGCCGCTGGGGGGGCACCTCAAAACCGCGCTGTGGATCACCCTGTCCAAGAACCTGCTGCTGCCCCTGATGGTGGGGCTGTCGGCATGGGCCTGGGGCATCACCGGCCTCCCGCTGACCGTGATGGTGGTGGCCGCGGCCCTGCCCATGGGCGCCAACGTGTTCCTGTTCGCCCAGCGTTACGACGTGGCGCAGGGCCTGACCACGGCGGCCATGGGCCTGTCGACGGTGCTGGCGCTGTTCACGCTGAGCTTGGTGATGCTCACCATGGCGCATCTGAACTGAGCACCGTCGGGTGCGATGTGACTCCCGCGCAGGACACTGCGGAACCGGCTTCGCCGGGCCGCTGGTGTCGCCCCTTGAGGGGTGACGCACCGCAGGTGCGGCGCGGGGTGAGCCTCTACTGGCTGATCTTCATCGCTTCTTCGATCTGGTACTCGAAGTAACGCTGGATGCCGAAGGTCAGGCTGCCGGTGAACGCGGTGGTGCCCACCAGCAGCGACATCACCAGCGCGCCGATGGTGAGCCAGTTGGTGCCACCGGCCACCGATTCGGCCTCCAGCCCAGGGTTGAACCAGGCGTTCCATTTCGGACGGTCACAGAGTGCATAGACGATGGCGGCCAGGCAACCGGCCGCGATGCTGATGCCCAGAAAGGGAATCAGCACCCAGGAGACCTTGTCGTCCTGCCCCAGCGTCAGCACCCGGTCCACACCCCACCAGCCGAGTGCGGCGGCGATCGGGTGCAGCCAGCCGATCCAGTCGCCCAGGCCGCGCAGGTAAAAGCGGTGCAGGCCCATGCTGCCGCCGAGCAGCGCCAGCCAGACCGCCAGGGTCTTGTTTTTGCCAGTTTTCATTTTTGGGTTCCCACAGGTTCGGGGGCGGTGCTGTCGCCCGCACCCAGGCTGCGCTGCATGAGCACGATGTCGAGCCAGCGGTCAAACTTCCAGCCGCACGAAGCGATGACGCCCGCCCGCTCGAAGCCCAGTGTGGTGTGCAAGCCGATGGAGCCCGCGTTGTCCGAATCGCCAATCACCGCCATGACCTTGCGCACCCCGGCCCGCTCCAGAGCGGCCAGGAGCTCGGTCAAGAGGGCGCGGCCCAGGCCTTTGCCGGTGGCTTCGGGCGCCATGTAGATGGAATCTTCGACCGAAAACCGGTAGGCTGGGCGCGGCTTGAACCAGTTGCCGTAGGCGTAGCCCAGCACCTGCCCAGCGTCTTCCACCACCAGCCAGGGCAGGCCCTTGGACAGCACATCGGCGCGACGAGTGGTCATCTCGGCCACGCTGGGCGGGGTGGTTTCAAAAGTGCCAGTGCCGTGCAGCACGTGATGGCCGTAAATGCGGGTGATGGCGTCGAGGTCGGCTTCGCGGCTGGGGCGGATCAGGGGCATGGGCGGTGGAGCTTGATGGGAAGAAACGCTGAGGTTACAGCAGGCGGGACACGGGCTATAATCGCGGGTTTTGTGGTGTTTCGCTGGCCGGGTGGTCAGTCGTGTGTCTCAACCACCGCAATGAATCGGGTTTATTCAGCCAAAAAAACCCATTGAAGCACCCATGTCGGGGCTTCTCCACCCGAAGGATAAATCATGGTCGTCATTCGACTCTCCCGCGGCGGCTCCAAGTCCCGCCCGTTCTACAACATCGTGGTTGCCGACAAGCGCAACCGCCGCGATGGCCGCTTCATAGAGCGCATCGGTTTCTACAACCCGCTGGCCCGCGGTGGTGAAGAGCCCCTGCGCATCGCCATCGACCGCCTGACCTACTGGACCGGCGTTGGCGCCGAGCCGTCGGACACGGTGGCCCGTCTGGTCAAGCAAAACGCCGACAAGGCCGTCGCCGCCTGATCGGCCTGGTCAGTCCGCACAGGGCTGGCCGGTTTGCCTCTCTCCTGCATGTCCAACAGCCCGTTCGCCGCTGCGTCCCTGCCGGACGATGCCATCGAACTGGGCCGGATTCAGGAGGCCTGGGGCATCAAAGGCTGGGTCCGCATCCAGCCGCACAGCGCCGACACTTCGGCCCTGTTTGAATCAACCGAATGGTTCCTCCAGCCGCCCGAAGCCCGCTTCGCGCGCGGCTTTTCTGCGTTTTCAGGTGTCGTGCGTGTCGAGGTGGCCGAAATCAAGGCCCACTCCGACGGCATCGTGGCCCGCCTCGAAGGGCTTGACGACCGAACCAGTGCCGAAGCCCTGAAGGGCGTGCGCATCAACGTCCCGCGCAGCGCTTTCCCCGCCACGCCCGAGGGGGCGTACTACTGGGTCGACCTGATCGGTCTGGAGGTGGTCAACCGCGAGGGCGTGCACCTGGGGGTGGTGCGCGATCTCATGCCCACCGGTCCGAATTCGGTGCTGGTCATGGAATTCACCGACACCGTGGACGGCCAGGAAAAGACCGCCGAGCGCATGATTCCCTTTGTCGGCGCCTATGTGGACGAGGTGGACCTGAAAACCCGTCGCATCTCGGTCGACTGGCAACCCGACTACTGACGGAGCGCGCCATGCGCTTCGATGTCATCACACTCTTTCCGGAACTGTTCGAGCCGTTTTTCAGGTCCGGGATCACCCGGCGCGCGTTCGACTCGAAGCAGGTGGATGTTCGCCTCTGGAACCCGCGCGATTTCGCGGATGGCAACTACCGGCGTGTGGACGACCGGCCCTTTGGCGGCGGCCCGGGCATGGTGATGATGGCAGAACCTTTGTGGCAATGCCTGCAGGCCATCCGTGCCGACCGGGCTGAGCCCGAAGGTGGCCGTGCCCCGGTGGTGTTGTTTTCGCCCATCGGCCAGCGGTTCGACCACGCCGGCGCCTCGCAGTGGGCCGCCAGCATCGGCGCGGTCCTGGTGTGCGGCCGCTACGAGGGCATCGACCAGCGTTTCATCGACGCCTGTGTGGACCGGCAGATCAGCCTGGGTGACTTTGTGCTGTCGGGCGGCGAGATCGCTGCGCTGGCCTTGCTCGATGCGGTGGCCCGCCTGATGCCCGGGGTGCTGGGCGACGAGGGCAGTCACCAGCAAGACAGTTTCAACCCGGCGCTCGATGGCCTGCTGGACAGTCCTCACCACACCCGCCCCGAGGTGTGGAACGGTCCACAAGGGCCGATGGCGGTGCCGGAGGTGCTTCAGGGCGGGCACCACGAGCGCATCGCGCGCTACCGGCGCGACCAGAGCCTGGCGCTCACCGGGCGCCTGCGGCCAGAGTTGCTGGATCGGGCCAGAGAGGCGGGGCGGCTCACCCCGGCCGACGAAGCTTTCCTGCGGCAGCCGAAAAAGCTATAATCCATGGCTTTTCGATCCTCTGACCGGCCGCCGTGACCGGGCCAGCCCGCAGACAGCCACGATCAATCACAATTGGTCGCTGCCATCTGGACAGGGCCCCTGCCGGATTCGTGGCCTTTAGTGCAGCGCGGGCATGATCGTGAAAACAGGAAACCATGAACCTCATCCAGACCCTTGAGCAAGAAGAAATTGCTCGCCTGAACAAGACCATCCCCCCGTTCGCTCCTGGCGACACCGTGATCGTCAGCGTCAACGTGATCGAAGGCACGCGCAAGCGCCTTCAGGCTTACGAAGGCGTGGTGGTGGCCCGTCGCAACCGTGGCCTGAACTCCAGCTTCATCGTGCGCAAGATCTCCAACGGCGAAGGCGTCGAGCGTACCTTCCCGCTGTACAGCCCGCTGATCGCGGCGATCGAAGTCAAGCGCCGTGGTGCCGTGCGCCGCGCCAAGCTCTACTACCTGCGCGAGCGCAGCGGCAAGTCGGCCCGCATCAAGGAAAAGCTGGGCGCGTGAGCGAACGGCCAACAGCCGGGTGTCTGATGGCACTTGCTGGCTTGAAAGAAAGCCGCTCCCCGGAGCGGCTTTTTTGTGCCCGCTCGCGGGTCTCCTGACTGACCTATGCTCGCTTTCATGTCCAGCAACACCCGCTACCCGCCGGCGTTTGATCCGCGCCAGATTCCGGTGTTGCCCGCAGAGGATGCCGAGGAGTTGCGCTCCCCGGCACCGCAGCGTCTGACCGCAGCGGGTCTGCGGGCGCTGTTTGCCCGCCCGCCGGTGTGGACGCCCGAGTTGCTGAGAGAAAAGAAGTTTGGCGACCGCGCCCCGGCGCACGCCGCCGTGCTGCTGCCGCTGGTGATGCACGATCGCCCCACCGTGCTGCTGACCCAGCGCACGGCACACCTCTCCACCCATTCCGGGCAGATCGCGTTTCCCGGTGGCAAGCTCGACGACACCGATACCGATGCCGTGGCCGCAGCCTTGCGGGAGACGCACGAAGAAATCGGTCTGGCGCCGCCCCGGGTGGAGGTGCTGGGCACGCTGCCGGAGTACATCACCGGCACATCGTTCATCGTCACGCCCGTGGTGGGGCTGGTGCAGCCGGGCTTTGTGCTGCAACCCAATCCGCACGAGGTGGACGATGTGTTCGAGGTGCCGCTGGATTTCCTGATGGACCCGGCCAACCACCGGCGCCATGGCTTTGAATGGGACGGCGTGGTGCGCGAGTGGTATTCCATGCCCTATCGGGACGCGACGCATGAGCGCTTCATCTGGGGGGCCACGGCGGGCATGCTGCGCAACTTTTACCGGTTTCTCAGTGCCTGACCGCATCGACGCAGCGGTTCCCGATACCGCTCCGGGACGCACCCGGACGGCAGGGCGGCCCACTATGATGGGCGCATGAGTTTCTTCGCCATCCTCATCGCCTTGCTGCTGGAGCAGACCCGCCCGCTGGCCTACGACAACCCGGTGCACGCCGGCTTGCGTGGCTGGACACGTTCGGTGCGCCGCAACCTCGACGCGGGACAGTCGGCCCACGGCTGGGTGGCCTGGTTGCTGGCGGTCGGCGTGCCGGCGCTGATCGCCGGCGGGGTGTATTGGGCGCTGTGGGCGTTCAGCACCGTGCTGGCGTTTGTGTGGATGGTGGGCGTGCTGTACGTGACGCTGGGTTTCCGCCAGTTCAGCCACCATTTCACCGGCATCCGGCAGGCGCTGGAGGCCGGTGACGACCAGGGCGCACGCGAGCAGCTGGCCGCCTGGCAGCGGGTGGATGCGGCGAGCCTGCCGCGGGCCGAACTGCTGCGCCAGGTGATCGAACATTCCGTGCTGGCTGCGCACCGCCATGTGTTTGGCGTGCTGGCCGCCTTCGTGGTGTTCTGGTGGCTGGGCCTGGGTCCGGCGGGTGCGGTTTTCTACCGCATGGCCGAGTACCTGTCGCGCAACTGGCGCGAGCGGCCAGACGGCACGCCCAGCGCGGCCTTGCAGCAGGCCGCGGCGATGGCCTGGCAATGGGTGGACCATCTGCCCGTGCGCGTCACTGCGCTGGGCTTTGCGGTGGTGGGCAACTTTGAGGAGGCCGTGGCCAGCTGGCGAGGGGATGCCGCTCTCTATGCCAAGGGCAGCGACGGCGTGCTGCTGGCCGCCACCTCGGGGGCGCTGGGCGTTCGGCTGGCGCAGCAAGCCGGGAACGACGAAGCGGAAGAGGCCGAAGGCGGCGGCGTGCGGGCCGAACCCCAGATCGCGCACCTGGCCAGCGTGGTTGGCCTGGTGTGGCGCAGCGTGGTGCTGTGGATGCTGCTGCTGGCGCTGCTGTCGCTGGCGCGCCTGCTGGGCTGAACCCGTTCCTCAGTAGCTGCGCCGTTCCGAGAGTTCGGCGAACAGCTCGGTGTAGATGCGGTAGCGGTTCTCGCCGATGCTCCGTCCTTCCCCGGTCGCCTCGGGACTCTCCACCTGAGCCATCACCGCACAACCGGGCTCGTGCAGGTGCGTGCAGTTGTAGAAGCGGCAGTGGCCCAGCGTGCCGCGCAGGTCGGGCATGAGGTGCGCGAGCTGCATGGGTTCGATGTGGTTCAGGCCGAATTCCTGGAAACCCGGCGAGTCGATCAGCGCGGTGCTGTGCGCGTCGTCCACCCAATACCAGGTGGTGCTGGTGGTCGTGTGTTTGCCCGAGTTCAGCGCGCGCGAGATTTCACCGGTGAGTGCCTTGGCGTGCGGAACGAGCCGGTTCACCAGCGTGCTCTTGCCCACGCCCGAAGGGCCGAGCACCAGCGTGGTCTTGCCGGCGAGGTGCAACTGCAAGGTGTCCAGCCCTTCTTCGCTCCCCGCCGCGGTCGCACCTTTCAGTCTCAACGGCAAAACGGTCGCGCCCATGCGGCGGTAGCTCTCCAGCCGCGCCCAGGCTGCCCCGAAGGCGGGTTGCAGATCGCTTTTGTTCAGCACGATCAGGACCGCAATGCCTTCGGCTTCGGCCGCAATGAGTGCCCGAGCGAGCTGCCGCTCGGAAAACTCCGGGTCGGCCGCGATCAGCACCAGGATCTGGTCCAGGTTGGCGGCGAACGACTTGGTCCGCATCTCGTCCTGCCGGTAGAACAGGTTGCGCCGCGTGTCCACCCGTTCGATGCTGCCTTCGTCGCCGGTGGGCAGCCAGGCGACCCGGTCGCCCACCACCACCTGGCTCTTTTTTCCACGGGGGTGGCAGATGCGGCGTTCGCCGTCCGCGCTTTCGACCAGGCAATGCCGCCCGAACGAAGCAACGACCAGGCCGGGCAGGGTGTCGCCGCTGAGCGCCGCCGGAGCGGGCGTGTAGCGGCTCAAGACGGGCGCCTCTGGATGCGCGCCATTCAGTCCTGGAGCAGGGCGTCCACCGCCGCTGCACAGAAAAAGTCGCTCGCCGAGATGCCACCCACGTCGTGGGTGTTGAAGCGCACCGTGCAGCGTCCGAAACTGACCGCCAGATCGGGGTGGTGGTCTTCGCGGTGAGCCACCCACGCCAGTGCGTTCACGAAGGCCATGGTCTCGTGGAAGTTGGGGAAGCTGTAGGTCTTTTCCAGCGCGCCGTCGATCAGCTTCCAGCCTTGAGCGGCGTCGCCGTTGATTTGGGTGAGCTGGGTGACGATCTGCGTGGCCGAGAGCGCGCTGCGGTTCTGGTGGATGGGGTTCATGGTTCAGGCGGTCGCGGGCTGCAGACGCGCGAGGCGCTCGCTCGCTGGCGGGTGGGAATAGAAAAAGCGCGCGTACACCGGGTCGGGTGTGAGCGTGCTGGCGTTGTCTTTGTAGAGTTTGAGCAAGGCGCTGGCGAGATCCCGCCCCTCGGTGTGGGCCACCGCGAAGGCGTCGGCCTCGAACTCGTGCCGGCGCGACAGCTGCGCCATCAACGGTGACAGGAAGAACGTGAAGAGCGGCACCACCAGCATGAAGAGCAGCAGGGCGAGCGCATGGTTGGGCGCATCAAGAGACGGTTCGACCCCCAGCCCGGTGTAGAACCAGGCCTGGCCAGACACCCAGCCCAGCAGCGCAAAGCCCACCAGGCTCAGGCCGAACATCAGCACCACGCGCTGCACGATGTGGCGGCGCTTGTAGTGCCCCAGTTCGTGGGCCAGCACGGCGTCGATTTCGGGCGGGCTGAGCTGTTGCAACAGGGTGTCGAAAAACACCACCCGCTTGGCGGCGCCGAAGCCGGTGAAGTAGGCATTGGCGTGCGCGCTGCGTTTGCTGCCGTCCATCACGAACAGGCCCTTGGCCGCAAAGCCGCAGCGTTTCATCAGCGCGTTCACCCGGGCCTTGAGGCTTTCGTCCTGCAGCGGTTCGAACTTGTTGAACAGCGGGGCAATCACCGTGGGGTAGAACACCAGCAGCAGCAGGTTGAAACCCATCCACACGCCCCAGGTCCAAATCCACCAAGCCGGGCCGGCCGCACCCATGAGCCAGAGCACCAGCGCCACGATGGGCAGGCCGATCAGCGCACCCACCATTGCGCTCTTGAGCAGGTCGCCGATCCAGAACCCGAGTGTCATTTTGTTGAAGCCGAACCGCTCTTCGATGCGGAAGGTGGACCACCATGCCAGCGGCAGGGTGATGAGTCCGCCGATCAGAACGAAAGCGCCGACGAGGGCGAGCTGCTGGAGCATGCCGCCGCCCAGCGCGGCGAGCAGGGACTGGTTGAGCCAGTGCAGGCCACCCAGCAGCGTCCAGCCCAGCAGAATCGCCGCTTCGAGAGCCGTTTCCAGCAGGCCGAAGCGGGTTTTGGCGATGGTGTAGTTGGCGGCCTTCTGGTGGGCTTCGGTCGAGATGGTCGCGGCGAACGCTGCGGGCACGGCGCCACGGTGGCGAGCCACATGACGGATCTGCCGGCTTAAGAGCACGGTGCGGGTGACCAGGCCGACCACCAGCAAGGTGCAGAAGATGGCGGTGAAGAGCAGGGCGGAAGTATCCATACCGCGGAGTCTATCGAACCCGCGATGCACGCAAAGCCGGCGGGGTCGGGCCCGTTGCGGGATCGGCGAAAATCAGCGCATGACGGAATCTGCCCACACGACCCACAGCGCTGCCCCGGCAGCTCCCACCACCCCCGCGCTGAGCAAGAGCGACTTGAACCTGGTCTGGATTGACTGCGAGATGAGCGGGCTGGACCCCGAGAAGGAAAGACTGTTGGAGATCGCCGTGGTGATCACCGGCCCGAACCTGGAGCCGCGCGTGGAGGGGCCGGTGCTGGTGATCCACCAGAGCGACGCTCTGCTGAACGCCATGGACAACTGGAACAAGGGCACGCACGGCAAGAGCGGCCTGATCGACAAGGTCAAGGCCAGCACGGTGACGGAGGAGCAGGCGCAGGCCGAGCTGCTGGCTTTCATCGGCCGCTACGTGCCGAAGAATGGGTCGCCCATGTGCGGCAACAGCATCGGGCAGGACCGCCGCTTCCTGGTGAAGTACATGCCCAAGCTGGAGGCCTATTTCCACTACCGCAACCTCGATGTGAGCACGCTCAAGGAGCTGGCCAAGCGCTGGAGCCCGGCGGTGTACGACAGCTTCAAGAAGCACCAGAAACACACCGCGCTGGCCGATGTGCACGAGTCCATCGACGAACTGGTGCACTACCGGACGCACCTGCTGAAATGAGCGGCTGGCGGCCTTGAATGGGCGCCATCGAAGAAAAAGCTAGGTGAAAACCCTCAAGGCGTGCCATAATTGCAGGCTGCACAGAAAATGCTGTGCAAATGTGCATCTGCCTCACACACAAGGCCCCCCGAAATTGCCTGCTGACTTCACGCCCATGGGGCCGAAATCAGCGAGCCGCGGTTCACACCAGCGGCGCAGCGGGATGGGCCATTCGCACCCCAGCGTCACAGTCTGATTTGTGACCCCAGGCGCGTTGACCGTTTGATGGTTGATGTTTTGTAACCACGAACGGATCAAGTGCCCTGGAGCCCCAATTGCGGCCCTTGGAGCGTCTTTTTTCGATCAATTGCGCCAACAGCGCAAGGACGAACATGAGCGACTCTTTTGAAGCCCGCGGCGATTTCTCGCCCGAAATCTCTTCCACCGACATCGACACCGTGCCTGATCAGGCCGTGGTCAGCGACGCGCCGACGGCGCCCGCGCAACCCAACGGCTTCGAGCTGCTGGGCCTGGCGCCCGAGCTGGTGCAGGCCTGCGTGGACCTGGGTTACACCAGCCCGACCCAGGTGCAGAACAACGTGGTGCCCAAGGCCATGCTCGGCGAAGGCGAAAAGCGTTTTGCCGACCTGATGGTCTCCAGCCAGACCGGCAGCGGCAAGACCGCCGCTTTCCTGCTGCCCGTGCTGCACACTCTGCTGCAGCAGCAAGCCCAGGCCGAAGCCAACGAAAAAGCCGAGTTCGACAAGAGCGTGGCCGACGCCCTGGCCCGCGGCGAAGTGGCTCCGAAGCGCGCCAAGCGTAAGGACCCGACCAACCCGCGCAACTTCAAGGCCGCCACCCCCGGCGCCCTGATCCTGTGCCCGACGCGCGAACTCGCGCAGCAGGTGGCCAACGACGCCATTGACCTGGTGCGCCATTGCCGTGGCCTGCGCATCGCCAACGTGGTGGGCGGCATGCCTTACCAGCTGCAGATCGCCAAACTGCAGAACGCCGACCTCGTGGTCGCCACGCCCGGCCGCCTGCTGGACCTGCAGCGCTCGCAGCAGATCAAGCTCGACCAGGTGCAGTTCCTGGTGGTCGACGAAGCCGACCGCATGCTGGACCTCGGCTTTGCCGACGACCTGGCCGATGTCAACGACATGACCAGCCAGCGCCGCCAGACCATGATGTTCAGCGCCACGTTCGCGCCGCGCATCCAGCAGCTCGCCATGCGCGTGATGCACGACGGTGGCAAGCACGTGCAGAAGGTGCAGATCGACAGCCCGCAAGAGCAGCACGCCAACATCAAGCAGGTGCTGTTCTGGGCCGACAACGCCGACCACAAGCGCAAGATGCTCGACCACTGGCTGCGCGACACCAGCATCAACCAGGCGATCGTGTTTTCCAGCACCCAGATCGAATGCGACGGTCTGGCCACCGATCTGCAGCAAGCCGGCTTCGCTGCCGTGGCGCTGCACGGTGCGCTCAGCCAGGCCATCCGCAACCGCCGCCTGATGGCGCTGCGCAACGGCCAGGTGCAGATCCTGGTGGCCACCGACGTGGCCGCGCGCGGCATCGACGTGCCCACCATCACCCACGTCTTCAACTACGGCTTGCCGATGAAGGCCGAGGACTACACGCACCGCATCGGCCGCACCGGCCGTGCTGGCCGCGACGGTCTGGCCGTGACCTTTGCCGAGCTGCGCGACCGCCGCAAGATCGGTGACATCGAAGCCTACACGCGCCAGCGCATTGCCGTGGAAACCGTGCCCGGCCTGGAGCCGCGCCAGCGCGCGCCGATGGCCGAGCCGTTTGGCCGCAGTGGCCCGGGCGGCCGTCCGGCTGGCCGTGGCGGCAACGACCGTTTCGCTGACCGCCGCGGTGCACCCGCTCCGCGCGGTCCGCGTTTTGAAGGCCGGGGTGACGCACCCCGCTTTGAAGGTCGTGGCGATGCGCCGCGTTTTGAGAACCGCTTCGACAACCGTGGCGAACAGCCGCGCGGCAGCGATGTGCGCTTTGAAAACCGTTTCGACAACCGCGGTGGCGACAGCCGCCCGCCAGCAGCCCGTGGTTTTGCCGATCGTGCCCCGGCGCGTGCCGGCGCCAAGCCAGGTGGTTTCTCCAGCTTCGGCCGCAGCGACAAGGGTGCCGAGCGCGGTGGTGACCGTTTCGCCGAACGCAGCAGCTTCGATCGCCCCGCACCCCGTGGCGACTTTCAGCCCCGCCGTGCCGAAGGCGGCCCGGCCCGCCCGGTGGCGCGCCGCAGCCCGCGCTGATCACTGAGCAGCGCCCACGAAAAAGCCGGACAGATCAAGATCTGTCCGGCTTTTTCTTTGGTTGGTGGCATGAGCAGGATCGAAGATTTTCCTGCAGGCCCCATCAGTGCGGGGATTCGTGGAGAGCGATGTTTCGGTTGCTGATCGGGTTGCTGCGCTGAAAGGTTCGTGGTGCCCGTTCGGTTCCGTTGCCCCTTGTTTCCCCATGAGCGATGCCATGCGAATCAGCAGGAAGGGCATGAACGCTGGAGCCATGGACTGCAAAGTGCGTCGGAACCCGGCCGTTCAACGCTGCGGCTATGTGGGCCCGTACGCGGTGTTCGACATCACCGGAAACCACTTTCGCATCTTCACCGTCATTCACCACAAACGGCAAAAACTGTGCATCCGCGAAGTCTGTGCGCCTGCCGAATACGTCCAGGGGAACAAAGCCAAAAGCGTCTCAAGACAAGAACGCCATGGGCTTCAACCTCAAGACCCATGCCTAAGCCCGTCGAGTTCATGAGCCAGCCGCTTCACGTGTTGGGCAGCGATGTAGAACACGAGTTCGCCGACAGGTTCGAACCGCTAGGGCCGCTGATCGAAGACTGTGAACTCCGCACCAATTCCTGCCGAATTCCGACCCTGCTCAGGTGCTGCGCTTTCTCATGCAACAGCGCGCCAAAGTCGCCATCTCAATGACCGTCTTTTCCCTGCCTGCGTTCGCTTTCGCACATACGACTGCGATCGACAAGCCTATCTTCCGGCTTGCATCGTTGTGAATGGGCAGGATGTCTTGCGCGCAAGACAGCAGCCCGCTTCGCAGTGGTGCATTTCCAAACATCACACGGAGGTGCCATGAAGGGTTACGTACAGGACATCGAAGCCATCGCCATCCGGAACGAAAACTTCCGCCAGGTGCTTTACACCGCCAAGCACTGTCAGCTCGTCGTCATGGCATTGAAGCCGACCGAAGAGATCGGCGCCGAGGTTCACCAGCTCGACCAGTTCTTTCGGGTTGAACAGGGCAGCGGTGAGGTGGTCCTGGACGGCGTTCGCACGCCGGTGCACGCCGGCTTTGCGCTGGTGGTTCCCGCCGGTGCAAGGCACAACATCATCAACACGGGCGCCGAGCCGCTCAAGCTGTACACGCTCTACGCGCCGCCGAACCACCGAGACGGTGTGGTTCACCGCACGCGGACAGAGGCGGAGGCCGACACCGAGCAATTTGATGGCAAGACATCCGAGTAGCTTCAGGGGTCTGTGACGGTGGACAAAGTTTCGGCGTACCAGGCGCAGTTCAGGCCCGGCGACCCTTGATACGACAGGCTGCGGTCGGCCATCTCCAGGCGCGCAGAGTGCATACGCTTTCAGGGTAATGTCTCACCAGAGCCATGCATCACCACCGGCGCGCCCCTGGTGCCAGAGGGCTTGTGCGTGTTGGTAGAGCGGCATCGACAGCACCTCGGCACGCGTCAGGTTGTCGACGTCGGTATGCAGCTCGATCTCGATGCGGTCCGGCTGGTGGCCGCTCGGCCTGTCGATCAGCACATGCGGTTGGTGACCAGGACTCGATCATGGTGATGGATGTGTTTCGCCAGCACCCTTCCTGCTGCGGGGGTTCTGGCAGGCACTGCAATGGCCTGCGCGACACCCCGTGTGTACTGTGGCGCACAGATGGACGCCTTTGAAGCAAGCGACACTGACCGGGCGGACTTCCAAACCCATGATCTGCTTGGGTGTCAATGGACGATGCGGAAGGAAGGACTGAAACGATGCAGTTGCGCGTGGGCTTCGAGATGATTTACCAATGTGTGCAGCCAACGCCAATGGTGTTGATGCTGAGCATCCACCCCTCCCGGGCAGCCGACCTGGCGCGGCTTGATGAACTCGAAACCGATCCCGCCGTCCCCACCACCCGGTACCTTGACGTGTTCGGCAACCGGTGCAGCCGTCTGGTCGCGCCGCAGGGTCGACTGGTACTGTCCAGCAACGCGGTGGTGAACGACTCCGGGGTTCCTGACACCGTTGCGCCACTGGCCGTTCAGTCCACCGTGGAAGACCTGCCCGACTCAACGCTGATCTACCTGCTGGGCAGCCGCTTTTGCGACACCGAGTTGTTGTCCAGCATCGCCTGGCAGCGGTTCGGGTCGGTCCCGGCGGGCTGGGCACGGGTGCAGGCCATCTGCGACTTCGTCCACCACCACATTGAATTTGGCTACCCCTACGCGCGGAGCACGCGCACTGCGATGGAGGCCTATTCCGAGGGCCGCGGCGTCTGCCGGGACTTTGCCCACCTGGCGATTGCCCTGTGCCGGTGCATGAACATCCCGTCGCGCTATTGCACCGGCTACCTGGGTGACGTCGGCACCGAGCCGCCCTATGGTCCGATGGACTTCGCGGCCTGGTTTGAGGCCTACCTGGGCGACCGTTGGTACACCTTCGATGCACGCAACAACACGCCACGCATCGGGCGGGTGCTGATCGCTCGCGGCCGCGATGCGTGCGATGTCGCGCTGTCCAGCACCTTCGGTCCCAATCAGCTGGAAGGTTTCAGGGTCTGGACCGATGTTGTGGCAACCGCATGACCGCCTGCGCCCGAGCAAGGCACTCAACGGGATGGTGACCAGACCGGTGCAGCGCCGACCTGTTCGTCTCGTGGTTCGCACTGAGACGGGGCTTGCCGGCCTGGCCGTCAGCCGGGCGACGGAAGCGCCTGGAGCACCAACAAGTACTGTCCCTTGGATGGCCCGGGAGCGGCCGTGCACAAAAGCTTTCGGGTGACTCCGCCCTGTGGCAACAACTCCAACGCCGAGCTCTCAGTTGCAGCGCCACTTCGTGCCAGCGCCAGCGCCTTCTGCAGAGCTTCGTTACCGGACGCTGAAAGAAAGCCGGCCAAAGGTCTGCCTCGCACGTCGTGGTTTGCAGTGCTCAGCAGTTTCACGCCTGCCAGGTTGATGTCACACAGGATGGTCGCCTCGTCGATCACCAGGAAGGCCGCCGGAGCACGCTCGATCTGGGTCGTCAGGCGGACCAGGTCTCTCTCCAACTCCAAACGGGAACGGCGAAGCTCCTCGTGCTGCATGTCGACTTCGACTTGGTGGACCTGGAGTTCGTGCAGCAGTGCCAAGGCATCACCCGCCGTGGACGGCGAGGAGGCGAGCTTGAACAGCGCAGCCATCGCCTCCGATGTGCTGGCGCGCGAAAGATCGCTGCGTGTGCCGTCCGTCAGCTGGGTCGTCGCACGTTGGCGCAGGTCCGACAAGTAGGAAGAGGTGTCAACGAGGTCGGTCATGATTGCTCCCGGAAGGTGTCGCAGGGATGGGGATGACTGCACTCTACCCCTTGCGCAGGCGGGCTTCGAGCTTTTTGGCCGCGGTGATGTCGATGAGCGTGATGACCACGCCCTGGATCATGTTGGTCAGGGTTCGATAGGGTTTGATTCGCACCAGAAACCAGAATCCATCGGTGGTCGTGATTTCTTTTTCGGTCAATGTCAGTGTCTTCAGGGTCTGCTGGGCGTCATCGTTGAGCGTCGGGTAGTTCAGCGTGCTGGCCAGATCGGTCAGCGGACGACCGATGTCACCTTCTCGCAGGTGAATGATGCGTGTGATCTGTTCGGTAAAACGGCGCACGTTCAAATCACTGTCAAGGAACAGTGTGGCGATGTCCGTGCTGTTGAGCAGGTTCTGCATGTCGCTCTGCGCGAGCGCAAGGTCGTCCAGCTTCGTTTGCAATTCCTGATTCAGCGTCTGAAGCTCTTCGTTCATCGACTGAGACTCTTCCTTGGAAGTGGTCAGCTCTTCGTTGGCCGACTGAAGCTCTTCATTGGTTGACTGCAACTCTTCATTGGCGGCTTGCAGTTCTTCAGCGGAGGCTCCCATCTCCTGGCGCAAAGCGTGGATCTCATCTTTGCACCGCTGCAGTTCTTCAACCATCTGCGGATCGACCACAGCATCAGATTTTCTGCGTCTGCGTTTGGCCGGAAGTGGCGCCATCACTTCGTGAAAAACGATCATGATCAAGCCGGCCAAAGCGTGCGGTTGCTCCATCACTTTGACGGTCACATCCAGCGTGGCACGCGCAGGCTCATCGTTCAACCGGAGTCCACGCAACTCCACACTGGCTTTGTCCAGGATGGCTTGTCGCAACGCGGCTGCAATCTGTGTCCGGATGGTGGGCCGTGCCATCACATGGATGTTCCAGTTGGCTTTGCCAGACGCTGGCTCCAGGTACTTGCCGACGCGGCCATTGATGAAAACGACGTCACCCTGGTCGTTCACCAACACCGCGGCGGGGGCAAACTCCTGAAGCAGCGTTTGCTCGGCATGGGCCTGCAGATTCGCGGGAAGGGCGCTGACAGGGGACACATTGAACTCCTGGGGAACCCGGTTCGTCGACCGGGTTGGGCTGGTCGGAAAGTACACCGTTCCCGCGATGGCGGGATGATCACTGCGCCAGTAGAGGCGTGACTTCGGGTTGATGGGCGTGAAAAGCGCGTGCGAGTTGCCAGTGGTTTCAGACCCGCCCAGCAACAGCGCGCCGCCAGGTCGCAGGCTGTAGCTGAAAAGCGGTATGAGGCGACTTTGCAGGACCGCATTGAAGTAGATCAGCAGGTTTCGGCAGGTGAGCATGTCCAGTTTGGTAAACGGTGGATCAAGAATCACATCGTGCTGTGCAAAAAGCACCATTTCCCTGATCTCGCTGTTCACCAGAAAGCCAGTCCCCTGCGGTGTGAAGAACCTGCCCAGCCTGTCAGCGTCGACTTCGCCCGCGATGCTTTTTGGATAGAGTCCTTTGCGGGCCACGTTGATGGCGTCGGAGCTCAGATCGGTGGCGAAGATCTGAAGCGAGCAGCTTTCTTCACCGGACGCCACTCTGACCACCTCCTTGAAGATCATGGCCAGCGAGTAAGCCTCTTCGCCCGTGGAGCATCCCACCACCCAAGCCCGAAGACGGGAGCCCTGGGGGCAGCGCGACAACAGTGCCGGCATGACCACATCCTTGACCTCCTGCCAGACCGATGGATCCCGGAAGAAGCTGGTCACGCCAATCAGCATTTCTTTGAAGAGCAGGTCCAGCTCTTGCGGGTTCGCTTTCACGAACTGTTCGTACGCGCCATACGTGGTCAGACCGTGAACGCCCAGGCGGCGCTGGACACGACGGCGAAGGGTGTTTGTTTTGTAGTCAGAAAGATCGTGTTTGCTGCGCGCTCGCAGCAATCGAAGAATCGATCCCAGCGCTTGCGCTCCGGCGTCGTCATCCTCCTCGGGCAGCCTGGAATCTCCGTTCCTTTCCTCGATGATGCGAACGATGCGGTCAGGCAGTTCGGAGGCGAGGCCGACGATATCGACGCAACCGGCGTCGATGGCGCTTCTGGGCATGGAGTCGAACTGAGCCGACTCCGGCAGTTGCGCCAGCGTGAGACCACCCTGCGACTTGATGGCCTGCAAACCCAACGTGCCGTCCGAACCCATGCCGGACAGCACCACCCCAACGGACATTTCTCCCTGGTCGCGCGCAAGCGACGAAAGAAACAAATCGATCGGCAATCTCATGCCCCGTGGCAGCACCGGTTCGGCCAGGTGCAACAGGCCGCCCGCCACGGTCATCTCTTTGTTGGGCGGAATGACATAGACCACATTCGGTTCCAGCCGCATCGTGTCAACCGCTTCGACCACCTGCATGGCGGTGGACCGCTGCAGAAGTTCAACGAGCATCGCTTTCTGCGTGGGGTCCAGATGCTGGACCACGACATACGCAAGACCGCTCAGCGGCGGGACATGAGCCAGAAACTGCTCCAGCACGAGCAGCCCCCCGGCAGACGCTCCGAGCCCCACGGCGCGAACGGCACTGGAGGTGCGTGCACCGATGCCGGCGTCTGGGTGTGGACTCATGCTGGATTATCGGGGCTGTGTCGCCGCGGGAGACACCGCTTTGCGCAGCTTGAGCAATTGCGCGGTGCCGCAGGACCAAGAAGATGGGGGGGTAATATGCGGTGGATACTCAGGAAGACGCATCCCGAGCGTCACACTGGTTCGCGCGACCACAGGCACAGGAGGGATTCGAATTGACCGAGCACGCCGACCCGCGTCGCAACCACCTGTTGGCATCACTGCCGGACGAAGAGTGGCTTCGTTGGCAGCCGCAGCTTGAGTTGTGCGAGATGCCACTGGGCAAGGTGATCTATGAGTCTGGAGCGACTCTGCAATACGTGTACTTCCCCACCACAGCCATCGTTTCTCTGCTGTACGTTTTGGAGAACGGCTCCTCGGCGGAGATCGCGGTGGTCGGTCAAGAGGGCGTGGTGGGTATCGCCATCTTCATGGGAGGAGGCTCGACGCCGAACCGGGCGGTTGTGCAAAGTGCGGGCATGGGTTACCGGCTGCGTGCCGACGCCATCAAAGTGGAGTTTGAACGCTCTGGGCCGGTGATGCACCTGATGCTGCGTTTCACACAGGCGCTGATCACCCAGATGAGCCAGACAGCCGTGTGCAACCGGCATCACTCCGTGGACCAACAGCTCTGCCGCTGGCTGCTGCTCAGCCTGGACCGCCTGTCGGGTAACGAGCTGGTCATGACGCATCAATTGATCTCAGACATGCTGGGCGTGCGCCGCGAGGGGGTCACCGAAGCCGCACGCAAGCTGCAGGAGAGCGGTCTCATTCGCTATGCCCGTGGTCGCATATCGGTGAAGGATCGCTTGGGTTTGGAGCAGCGGGTGTGTGAGTGCTACAGCGTGGTCAAGAAGGAGTACGACCGCCTTCTGCCGGATCAAGTGGCGATCTGAACTTTTTCCCCGGGTGCTTCGCCGTCATCGGCCAGGGCGTCAGCTGGCGCCGAGCACTTTGCCTGCGAGCTCGCGGCCTTGCATCGAACCTCCGGCGGCGTGGAGCACGCTGGATGTGCATCTCGCAGCCGGTGCAGCGCGCATTCGGCTGAAAGTAGGTGAGAAGGCGGTCGCCCCGGACGATCGCTCCGACCCGCGGCTCGCAATGTTCGCCACCGAACGGACCTGGCCACTGCAGCCACCTACGCTTGGCCACGGACCATCGCCCTGTTCGGCACATTCAGGACAGACAGGGCGGAACCACGAACAGGCTGAACCTTCCGGAGTTTTCAGATGGTTGTTTAGAGATCAGTTGGCCGCTCGCGCATCGCGATCAGAGTGCTGAAAATCCGTCTTGAAATGACATGGACGTCCCGCGCTCTGCCCTGAATTGACCGCATCAACGTCCTCACCATGTACCTCCACAGTGTCGGAACAGCGACCCCACCGACGCGCTACACCAAGGCAGAATGCCTCGCGGCTTTTCAGGCATCGGATTGGTACGGAAAACTGGACGCACGTGCGCACCTGATTGCCCGCACGGTCTTGCAAAGAAACAACGGCATCGAGGCACGTCGGCTGGCTGTGGACGTCCTGGACGATGTTTTCACCATCGATCCGAACACGCTGGCGCAGCGCTTTCTGACACACGCACCCACGCTGGCCGCCGACGCTGGACGACGAGCATTGGACATGGCGGCCATGAGTGCCGATGACATCGATGCCGTGGTCGTCAGCACCTGCACAGGCTACCTGTGCCCAGGGTTGTCGGGCTATGTGGTGGAACGGCTCGGCTTGCGCGCGGATGTTCAGGCGCTTGACCTGGTCGGGCAAGGCTGCGCTGCGGCGCTGCCCAACCTGCGGCTGGGTCACGCGCTGCTGGCCTCTCTGGCCTGTGAAAACGTGCTGTCCATCTGCGTGGAAGTCAGCAGTGCGGCGATGTACCTTGACAACGACCCTGGTGTCTTGATCAGTGCCTGCCTGTTCGGTGACGGCGCGGGAGCCGCGGTCTTGTCACGGCACCCGCCCCAGTCCGGTCGACGCATCGAGTGGGTGGACAGCACCTCCCACACGGTACCCGGTCACCGCCAGGCGCTCATGTTTGAGCAGAAGGACGGCATGTTGCGCAACATCTTGTCGCGCGAAGTGCCCACACTGGCGGCGCATTTTGCACGGCAGGTGCTGGAGGCGGTGCTGGAGCGGGCAGGGTTGCAGCCAGTCAATGTGAACGCCTGGATCATGCACGCGGGCGGGCGCGACGTTTTGCTCGCGCTGGAGCGTGAGCTGAAGCTCAACTCGGGTGAACTGAACTACAGCGCAGCCATGTTGCGTGAGTACGGCAACCTCTCCAGCGCCTTTGTCTACTTTGTGCTGGAGGCGGCACTGGCCGACGAGGCGCCCGGTGGCTGGTGGTGGCTGTCATCGTTCGGTGCAGGCTTCAGTTGCCACGGTGCGCTGCTCAAGGTCGAATCATGATGCCTAGGAATGTGATGCCCGAAACGCTCGATGCACTGGAGCCAGGGGATCCTGCCGCGATTCGCTCCCGCAGGGACTTGCAGCGCATTCACCGCGTGATGGGCACGCGGAAGATCTTGCATCGCAGTCTGTCCGCCACGATCGCCCGCCATTCGAGCACGAGACCCTTGCGCATTCTTGAAATCGGTGCGGGCGATGGGAGTCTCATGCTGGGCGTCGCCCGGGCGCTGGCGCCGAACCGTGCGGGTGTTGAGCTGACGCTCCTTGATCGCCAGCCACTGCTGGCCTCAGCCACTCGGGACAGCTACGGTCAGGTGGGGTGGACGGTGACCGAAAAGGTCGGTGATGTGATGGCTTGGGCGGCCTATGCCTCCCAGGGCGTGAAGAGCGCGCCTGAAGGGGGCTGGGACCTGATTCTGGCCAATCTTTTTCTGCACCACTTCGAATCTTCACAGTTGGCCTTGATTCTCAAGGGCATCGCGGCCAGGAGCGGCCACTTTTTTGCCTGTGAGCCGCGCCGCCACTGGCTGGCATTGGCTGGCAGCCACCTGGTGGGGGCCATGGGCACGAACCATGTCACTCGGGAAGACGCGGTGCTGAGCGTGCGTGCGGGTTTCAGCGGTGGAGAGCTCACCGCATTGTGGCCCCTGCACGAGGAGCCATGGCGGTTGCAGGAGCATTCTGCCGGCTTGTTCAGTCACTGCTTTCGCGCCGAACGCGCAGGGTTGGCCTGATGGAAACCCGCTTTGATGCTGTCATTGCGGGCGCCGGGCCGGCGGGCTCCAGTGCGGCCATCTTTCTGGCCCAGGCCGGCTGGCGTGTTGCCCTGGTCGAGAAGCAGAACTTTCCGAGGCGCAAGGTCTGCGGCGAATGCCTGGCCGCCAGCAACCTGCCCTTGCTGGAAGCCCTTGGCGTGGGCGACGCATTTGCTGCCCTGGCCGGACCCAAGCTTCGAAAGGTGGCCCTGATGCACGGCGCCGACAGCGTGGTGGCCCATCTTCCTCCGGCCTACGGTGCCGTGTCGCGCTGGGGCCGGGCGCTGGGCCGCGAAAAGCTGGACACCTTGTTGGTGTCCCAGGCCCGCCTGGCGGGTGTTCAGGTCATGCAGCCCTGGGCGCTGCAAAGATTTGATGGTGAACCAGGCCAGTGGCATTGCGAGGTGCGAGCTGTCGACACCAGAACGGTTCTGACTTTGCGAGCGCCGGTTGCGATTGACGCACATGGGTCCTGGGAGGCTCTCCCGGCTGAACGGGTGGAACAGCCTGCCAGGAGCAGCGATCTGCTGGCATTCAAGGCGAATTTCTCCGGCGCGTTTCTTCCCAAAGGTCTGTTGCCGGTACTGTCTTTCGAGGGCGGCTACGGCGGCATGGTGATGGCTGACCAGGGCACGCTCACTTTGGCTTGCTGTGTGCGCCGAGATCGGTTGACGGTATTGCGCCTTGCTTCACCTGGCCTGTCGGCAGGCGAGGTGTTGGAGACCATGTTGAAGCAGAAGTGCAAAGGCGTGGAGGTGGCTCTGCGCACCGCGCAGCGCATCGGATCATGGCTGGCGTCCGGACCGCTGGCACCCGGCATACGATTGCGTTCAGACGATGCCATCTTTCGCATTGGGAACGCCGCTGCCGAAGCGCATCCCATCATCGGCGAAGGCATGAGCATGGCCATGCAATCGGCCTGGCTGTTGAGCAAGCACCTGACTGGCGGGGTGCGCCCTGGCTTGAACGACGTTGACTGGCAGCGTGCAGTGGGCAAAGGCTACGCCCGGGACTGGCATCGGCAGTTTGCGGGTCGCTTTCGGTTGGCATCGGCACTGGCGCACCTGGCCATGCGACCCCGCTGGGCATCTCCGCTGATGAGTTTGATTCGAATCTGGCCCAGCCTCTTGCCGCTCGGCGCGAGGTGGGGTGGCAAAACGCGATTCATCACCCACCCACGAAGGACACCATGACCACCACCTTTGAACGCCTGCAAGCCGTCTTGATCAAAGACTACGGATTGACCCCTGAGGTGCTGACACTTGACGCGCCACTGGAAGCGCTGGGCATCGACTCTCTCGGCACTGCCGAACTCCTGTTCAACATCGAAGATGAATTCGCGTTGACCTTGCCACCGGAGGTCGTTCAGCTCACCACGCTGGGCGATGTGGTCGGATTCATCGACAACCTGATCGAGTCACAGGGCCGAAGCCCCTTGGCGGGGTCACCGCCTTCCAACTTCATCGCACCCGCAACATGAGGCGCGTCGCCGTCACAGGCATTGGGCTGGTCTCCCCGCTGGGCAACGACACGACAGCGGCGCTTGAAGCTGCGTGCCAGGGTCGCTCTGGCGTCCGCACGGTGGAATTCCCGTTTGCCGGGCGCCTGGTGGCACCCATCGCAGCCACGGCGAAGTTCGATGGCGCAAGCCACTTTGACCCCCTGAAACTCCGCATGATGGACCGCGTCAGCCAGTTCGCCGTGGTGGCTGCCAACCGGGCGTTTGAGGATGCAGGCACGCCATGGTCAGAGGTAGACCGCAGTCGGGTGGGTGTCTTCGTAGGCACCGGCATGGGGGGCACCCTCAGCAACGACGACGGGTACAAAACCCTCTACGGTGAGGGTTCGGACCGGATCAAACCCTTCACCGTGCTGGCAGGCATGCCCAACGCTCCCGCTGCATGGATAGGCCTGGAGCATGGCCTGACGGGACCGAATCTGACGTATTCAACGGCCTGTTCCTCGTCGGCGGTGGCCATTGGCGAAGCCTGGTTGCGTGTGGCCGGCGGTGTCATCGACTGTGCGATCGCCGGTGGCGCCGAGGCCCCCTTGTCCTTTGGTTCGATGAAGGCTTGGGAAGCATTGCACACGCTGGCGACTGTCGATGCAGAAACACCATCCGCATCTTGCAAACCGTTTTCGAAGAACCGGACGGGCATGGTGTTGGGTGAAGGCGCGGCCATGCTGGTGCTGGAAGACTGGCACAGTGCCATGGCGCGCGGTGCTGTGATCAAAGGCGAACTGCTGGGGTACGGGTTGACCACCGATGCCAGCCACATCACCCGACCCAGCGTGGACGGCCAGGCAGCGGCCATGGCTGCGGCGCTGCTGTCTGCCGGCATTGAACCGACGGCTGTGGATGCCATCAATGCGCACGGAACCGGCACCCTGGCGAATGACGCCACCGAAACCGCCGCGATCAGGCTTGTATTCGGCGCAAGGGCTGACCGGATTCCCGTCAGTGCAACCAAAGCGATGCATGGGCATTTGCTGGGTGCTGCCGGCGCACTGGAATGTGCGTTGTCCTTCCTCGCCATGCAGCACCAGGTGCTGCTGCCGACCTTGCATCTGCGGTCGTCGGACCCCGACTGCGACCTCGACTACGTTCCCAACGAAGCACGCAGCCAGGTTCCCTCGCGCGTCATGCTCTCCCATTCGTTCGCATTCGGCGGAACCAATGCGGTCCTGGTGCTGGGCTCTGCGGGCTGAAGACGGCGCCTGTCGCGACAGCCGACGTGGTGTCGATGTGCGTGAGCGCACAGACCCACCAGGCTCGGGTGCTTAAGGTGCCCCATGGCGCAAAGCACAGGCCGTCGGAATGTCCGGCACCCGGCTCGCCGCGCGCCGACAGGAGACCCGATGGCCCCAGCCACCTTGACCAACGCCGATGAACTGGCCCGCAACCGTCGCTTCGGGAGCGGCATTGAAAACACGGGCTCACGCTCCAGCGCTGTCTCCTGGGGCGCCATCGCCGCCGGCGCGGCCGCCGCCGCATCGCTTTCCCTGATCCTGCTGATCCTCGGTGTCGGGCTCGGGTTGTCGTCTGTGTCGCCCTGGGCCTGGGATGGCGTGAGCGCGTCGACCTTCGGTGCATCGACCATCGTGTGGCTGACGCTCACGCAGCTGCTGGCCTCGGCGATGGGCGGCTACCTCGCCGGCCGTTTGTGCACCAAGTGGGCCGATGTGCCCACCGACCAAGGACACCGCATGACCACTTCCAGGATCGTCAGCAAATCCGCCACCACGCCCAAGGCGAAGCCCGCACCGAAGGACGACATCGCCATGCTCAAGGCCGAACACGTCGCCGTCGGTCAAGTGTTTGCCGATGACGAGAAGACCCGTTCGGTCCCGAAAAGGAAGGCCCTGGTGGCCGATATCTGCTCCTCGCTCTGCCTGCACGAAAAAATCGACGGTGCCGAGCCCGACGGTGAGAAGTACGACGCCAAGGTCAAGGTGCTGTCGGAGTACGTGAAGCACCTCGTCAAGGAAGAACAAAACCAGATATTTCCGAAAGCCAAAGCCTCGTCGCTGGACATGACCGACCTCGGTGCCCGCATGGCCGCCCGCAAAGAAGAGCTGATGGCGCAAACCGCGTGAGCCTCCACGAAACAGGCGCCATGAACCCCGGCACCGATCCCCACGGCCTGTCAGACGGTCCATGGTTCACCGGCAGTCCAGGGTTGCCGACGGCAGCATGGGTGGTGCAAGCGCCGGGCGACGGCATCGAAATCCCTGGTTCTGCCGGGGACGCACAGTTCGGCCCGGTGAGCCGGCCCCTGATCGAGTGGGTGGAAAGTCTGCGCACCTCCGTCGAGGGCACACCTTTGAATTCCGTCGCGGCGGCGTTCGGACTCGGCCCGCTGGTCGCGCTCTTGCCGGGCTGATGGTGCAGGTAGGCAGGTCGGCCAAGCGGCCCTCTGTCTGTGGTTGTTCCCAATATTCTCAAAGAGGTTAAAGATGAAAACTGAAACTCAAAGCAACGCGGCACTGGCCCACATCGCTGACTTGATCAAGGACATGCAGATCGCCATGCTCACCACCGTGGAAGAAGACGGTGCATTGGCGAGCCGGCCGATGGCTGCGCTCCAGATGGACGCCCACGGTGCGCTGTGGTTCTTCACCGACCTGCGATCGTCCAAGGTGGAGCGATTGAAGGCGATCAATCTCAGTTTCACCGACGCCTCCAGCGGGACCTACGTTTCGCTGTCGGGGCGAGGAGAGTTGGATTCAGATCGGAACCGCATCGAAAGTCTGTGGACGCCTTTCGCCAAACCCTGGTTCCCGGACGGTTCAGGTTCGCCCAACCTGGCGCTGCTGAAGTTTGTCCCCGACGCGGCGGACTACTGGGACGCGCCGAACAGCAAGATGGTCCGAGGCTTTGGTGTGATCGCCTCGATGGTGGCGGGCAAGCCCATTGCGATGGGTGAGCATGGAAGCCACACCGGACTGTCAACAGCGGGAGCGGTTGCGTCGGTGCCTCCGATCCCGTCGTGAGGAACGAAGGCCAGGTGGCTGCATGGACGAACGCACTTCGTCAAGGCCCAGGGCGGCGCTGCAATCCATTCCATCATTTGGTTTGCTTGCACATGGTGAAGTGCTGGTGAGGGAGACGGGCCATCGGGACAGCCGTATGGAGTCCGAACTGCACATCGCGGGTACCCCTGCGCAGAAGACGAGCTAGGCGTCGGCGACATACCGGCTGGAGCGCGCCGCTTCGAGCACCAGATCCGGGTTGTTCGCCATTTCGTCGGCGGGTGACCGGCAGCCGAGAGTGGCGCACGGACAGGCAAACCATTGGGCGGTTTCCCACGGGTCCAGCACGCCATCGAATTCCTTCAGCACCTGACGGACGCACAGGCGAATCGCCAGGTCCTGGCCGCTGAACTGAAACATCGGAAACCAGGTGTCGTGTTGCCAATCGAAGCAGACGACTTCACCTTCCACCACCCACCTCGCCAACGTGCTGACGCTCAGCCCGGTCTTTCTGTACAGGAGCGATGTGACCTCATGGCCGCGGGCCAGTCCGCCCGTGAGGCGAAAGGCACCCAGCATGTTCAGAAACTGTTCGTCCCGTGTCGCGGGTCGGACGGGACGCTCGCCGTCGGGATGAAGGCGCACGCGGGGGGCGCCGGAAAAATCACGGGGCGTCCTGATCACGTTCGCGGGCATGTTCTGCATGGGAGCTCCTTTGGCGGGCCTGGAACTCGGGACGTGCACGGGGGTGGGTGCACGCTTGGGGTTCTGTTCCGACCACCGATTGGCGCATTGGTGAGGTGGTGGGTCTGTTCGGTGGGGTACCCAGTGCGCAAGTCCGGTGTGGCCGACATCGCGTGAACACATACGGTTCGGACCCTGGAGGTGGATGGGTCGGTCTCGATGAATCGCGGCCCGCGTGCGTTGACGAACAGACCGATCGAAGCGTGCGCACTACGGTGCACCGACCCGGACCACCCGGCCTTTAACTTTTTCCTGGAGTACCCCATGAATGCAAGCAAGTTTTTCATCGCCTCAGTGGCTGCCCTCTCTTTCACTGGCGCCGCCACTTTGGCCTACGCGCAAAGCACCACCCCATCGCCTTCCTCTGGTTCCATGAACTCGCCCTCGAACTCAGGCATGCAGCAGCCGATGGCACCGTCCACCGCCGGCACGTTGACCACACCCGTCACCGGCAGCATGGGCGGCATGTCAACGACCCCTTCGCGCAGCTCCGACATGAACGGGACCTCGACCCTGTCTGGCAGCGGGAATGCCATGCCGGCCGAGCGCACCGCCCGGGCTGACCGCAACTGAGCATGCTTTCTGTCGGGCGAAAAGATGGGCCGTGACACGCTGAAATCGGGTTGCAAGATCGGTGCATTGCTGGCAATCGCAGCATTGGCACTGACGCTGCTTCCAGCCTTCAAAGATTCGACCTTGGCAGTGCCCCCCGGTGCCACTGCCAACGCGTCGGTCGGCGTTGGGCTGTCCACCGCCGACTTCGGCGATGTTGAACCCACCGCAGACGCGCGCCGTCTGCTTGCCTGGATCACACAGACCCGTGACCACGGAGGTCAAGCTTTCATCGTGGTTGACAAGCGTGCCGCAGAAGTTCATGTGTTCAACGCGAACGCGCGCCGGGTGGCATCGAGCCCGGTGCTGCTGGGCGTGGCGCTGGGCGACGATTCGGTCCCTGGCATCGGATCTCGTCCGATGGCCATGATCGAAACGCACGAACGCACCACACCCGCCGGGCGCTTCATCGGTGAGCGGGGACGCAACACGGCCGGTGAAGACGTGGTCTGGGTGGACTACGACGCCGCCGTCTCGATGCATCGGGTTCGGCTCACCCAGCCAAGTGAGCGCCGGGCCGATCGCCTCTCTTCACCGTCGGCGGAAGACAACCGAATCTCCTACGGCTGCATCAACGTGCCGATGGCCTTCTACGAACGGCACATACAGCCCGTGTTCGCTCGGCAGCGGGCCAACGTCTATGTGCTGCCCGACGTGAAGTCCCTGCAGCAGGTGTTTGGCGCCGCAGGCCTGGTTTCAACACCGGGCGAGGGATCTGGCCCGGCTGCGCAGGGTGATCCTGCAAATTTCTCAGCAGCCATGCAGCTCGGCGAAATGCCGGAGACCTCGAAGTGACCAGGCACGGCTGACTGGGCTTTCTTCCCCTGCGCTGCACCCGTACCAGCGTGGACGGATGCGCAACGACCCGCTCTTTGAAAGAGCTTTCCTGTTTAACGGAGAACCGTATGAATACACCCATGGCCTCGATCACGCTCTGCGCCGCTGTGATGTTCTTGGGAGCCTGTGACAAAACAAAGCCTGCTCCGCCGGAGCCGATCGTGAACCAGCCCGGGCTCAGTGAACCCGGTCCAACAACAGGGTCCGTGGCCAACCCGCCGGTGCCGTCCGCCGAGTCGGTTTTCCCGCCCGGGAAGGTGGATCCGACGCTGGGGGAAACGGACGGCACGAGGAAGCCGAAGCAGGAATCGGAAGTGAAGCTGATGCCCGGGCAGAACAACGATCACTCGGCTCCGCTCGGCCCAACCAAGTGAACCTGCTCGTCGCACCGCCCGCCGTCACCCCGTCGCTTTCAGAGGTCCACACCATGTCTTTCGCCCACTTCCACAAGCCACCTCACCCGGACAACGACGTGCCCGACAGGTTCGAGCCGGGGGCGCCTCCCGTCGAACCGGACGAGGGGCCGGGTCCCGTTCAGGTCCCGAATGACCCCGAGCCGCCCGCGTCAGCGGCTTTGCTGCGAACCAGGCCATGAAGGCCCGTCCCACCCATTGCACCGTCGAGGCAACCCCATGTCCATGAACCCCCAAGGCCGGCGCCCTGTCGGTCGCCGGCAGCCCACACCGCAGCGTGGCGCGAAACCGCCCAGGTTGAACCCCGACCTGCCGTTGCCTCACGAGCGCGACCGATCCATCGGCGCCACGGCCAAGGCGCCCGATCCCATGATGGTGCAGGCCAAACGCGACATCGACGCCGGACTGGTCGATACCGACATGCGTGCGACCCCCGGCCTGGACGCGAAGCGCCGCGCCCGCCTGGTTTCCGGCCCTGGCGGCAAGCCGCCCCCTTCGGGAGGCTGATCTCTCCCGCATGCGAACACGCCTGCCCTGGTTTGCCTTTCACGCCATGAGGTCCCCCATGAAGACATCCAACAACAAGCTTGCCGCCAACCCAATGCGCAGCAAGCCTCCGCAGGTGCAGCGCCGTGCAGGCCCTCGCAGCGTCCATGCCGCACAACGCCAACCAGGCGCTGGATTGCGGGGCCTGACGCTGCTGCAAGACTTCATCTTGCGCGAGAAGATCACGCACTTTGGCCACGAATGCATTCCAAAGTGCATCGTGCACATGCACGGCTCAGCGGCGCACGGTTGCTTTAAGGCCTCAGTTGCTGTCCGCGGTCACGCGCGCCGCGCCGTTTCAGGCCGCCGGCAAGCTCACGCCGGTGTTCACGCGCCTGTTGAGCGTCGCTGGCGAACGGGGTTCCACCGACACGGCGCGAGACTGCCGCGCATCGCCGGTGAAGGACAGGTCTGAGAGCTTCCGGATCAGTGTCTTGTCCACCCGCGACACCTCGAACTTGAATCCAGCCAAGTCCCTGTGCATGGTGTGACTCCGCTGACTACAGCCTGGTCCGGCTGGCTGTGGGCAGGTCTAATCCCCGGAAATCTCACATGGTGGAGACGAGGAGGATCGAACTCCCGACCTTCGCATTGCGAACGCGACGCTCTCCCAGCTGAGCTACGTCCCCACTGGATGAAATTCTAGTGCGCTAAACAGATCAGCGCATGCCGTTTCGACTGGCGAGTTCCATGAAAAGGGCCGAATGGTCCAGGTCCGCCAGGCCGTGGTCGGCGGCTTCTGCAAACAGCTGTTCAAACAGTCGGGTGATCGGCGCGTCGAAGCCGATCTCGCTCGCGGTGGTCAGGGCATTGCGCATGTCCTTGAGCTGAACGGAGACCGCACCGCGCTTGGCGAAGTCCCGATCCACCATGCGCTGGCCGTGAACCTGCAGGATGCGGCTGTCGGCAAAGCCGCCAGTGATGGCCTGCTTGACCTTGCCCATGTCGGCGCCGCCGCGCTCGCACAGCAACAGCGCTTCAGCCACCGCGCCGATGGTGATGCCCACGATCATCTGGTTGGCCAGTTTGGCGAGCTGGCCGGCACCGTGCGGGCCGACGTGGGTGGCCCGGCCGAGCACTTCCAGCACGGGCAGCGCCCGCTCGAAGTCCGACGCCTTTCCGCCGGCCATGATGGCCAGCGTGCCGGCTTCGGCGCCCACGGTGCCGCCCGAGACCGGTGCGTCGAGATGCATCACGCCGATGGCGGCCAGCCTGGCGGCGTGGTCGCGCGCCTGTCGCGGCTGGATGGACGACATGTCCACCACCAGCGCGCCCGCCCGCAGTCCCTGGTGGGTTCCTTGCTGGAACAACACGTCGCCCACGATGTCGCCGTTCTCCAGCAGCGTGATCACCAGGTCGGCCTGGGCTACAGCCTCGGCGGGTGTGTCGTGCACCTGGGCCCCCAGCGAAAGCAGGCGCTCGGCCTTGCTGCGTGAGCGGTTCCAGGCGTGCAAGGAAAAGCCCGCTTCGCACAGGCGGCGGGCCATGGGAAAGCCCATCATGCCGATGCCGAGCACGGCGACGGTGGGGCGGGAGTGTGTGGTGTTCAAGGAGTGGTTTCGCAAGAGTGCTGTGTTGCCAAAAATTGTAGGGGCGGGAAAGGGCCGGGTGGGTACGGCATTCAGTCGGTTGCAAGCTACAAAAAAGGGCGGACTTCGGGGATGTGCCCGGAGTCCGCCCGAAGTGGTTCAACGAACCACGGAGTTGTTCTTTGCGCGGGTCTCCGACATTTGCCGGGCCAGATAGGCGCTGGCCTGGTCGCTGTGGCGCCGCATCAAGGCCTCGGCTTTTTCCCCGTCACCCTGGGCCACGGCGCGGGCAATCGCCTCGTGTTCGTCCCACACCGGCTCGCGCAGCGCAGCGGTCTGCAGTGCTTCTCCCATGGCACGGCGGATGTGGTGCCAGTGCAGCAGGGCGCTTTGTTCGATCAGCGGGTTTTCCGCCGCCTGGTAGAGCGCACAGTGGAAGGCCAGGTCGGCGTCGATCATGGCCTTGATGTCGCCCCGTGCCACCGCTTTGCGGCCGCGGGCAAACAGGGTCGGGTCCAGCCGGGTGCGGCGCTCGGCGGCCCGGCGCACCGCCAGCGTGTCGAGCGCGCCACGCACTTCGTACACCTGGGCGATCCAGCGGGCATCCAGCGGTGTCACCTGCAGGCCGCGGCCCGGCGCGTCCTGCACAAAACCGTCTTTCTTGAGCAGGCGCAGCGCTTGCATGACTGGCTGGCGCGACACGGCCAGCTGTTCAGCCAGTTCTTCCTGCGTGATGCGCTGGCCCGGCTTGAGCGAACCGGCGCTGATGGCGTCGAGCAGGGCGTTGTAGACCTGCTCGGCGAGATCGGGTGTGGTTTCCAGTTGAAGGAGCTGCGCGGTCATGGGGTGAATTCGTACTCTGTATACAGAATACATCAAACACCGGGACTTGTCCTGGCAGAGGTCAGCGCTCGCCTTTGTCGTCGGGCTGCGTGACACAATCCGCCGCATGAAAACCGCCATCCGCCCCGACCCCGCCTGGCTGGACCGCCAGTACAACAACCGTGCCCTGGTACCCGAGCATGCCCGGCACTTTGAGCGCTGGGCGCGCGATTCGAAAGCCGCGCGGGAGCAGCTCCGCGGGTTGCTGGACGTGGCCTACGGACACGGGGACGCTGAAAAGCTCGACATCTTTCCGGCGCCGCGCAAGGCCGGCACGCCGCCCGCGCCGGTGATGGTGTTCATCCACGGCGGTTACTGGCGCAGCCTTGACAAGTCGGACCATTCCTTTGTCGCACCCGCTTTCGTGAAACGCGGCGCCTGCGTGGTGGTGCTGAACTACGCGCTGTGCCCGGCGGTGACGATTCCCGACATCGTGATGCAGATGGTGAAGGCGTTGGCCTGGGTCTACCGGCACATCGCCGTGCACGGCGGCGACCCGCAACGCATCTCGCTGGTGGGGCATTCGGCGGGCGGGCATCTGGCTGCCCAGCTGCTGACCTGCCTGTGGCCGAGCGTCGGCGATGACCTGCCACCCGATCTGGTGAAAGATGCCTTGTCGATCTCCGGCCTGTACGACCTCGAGCCGCTGCGGCACACGCCTTTCCTTCAGGAGTCCTTGCGCCTGCGCGCCGAGCAGGTGCGGATGGCCAGCCCGGCCCTGTTGCCGGCTCCGCATGTGGGCGAAGGGCGGGGCGTGCTCGTGTCGGTGGCCGGAGGCGACGAAAGCGATGAGTTCCTGCGCCAGAACCTCCTGATCCGGCAAGCCTGGGGCGAAGAGGCCGTGCCCGTGTGCGAAGCCCTGCCCGGCCTGAACCATTTCAGCGTGCTCGAAACGCTGGTGCAGCCGCGTCACCGGCTGCACAAACTGGCGCTGCAGATGCTGGACATTTGACCCACCCCCGCCGCGCTGCGCGCGGCGGGGGTGAGCCAATCCTTTTACATGAACAGGTGTTCGCCCGCGTTCTCGCCACCCAGGATCACGTAGTTCACCTTCTTCAGGTCGAACAGTTTCATGCCGCCGGCGTAGCTGATCGAGCTCTGCACGTCCTGCTCCATCTCCACCAGTGTGTTCGCCAATTTGCCCTTGATGGGCTCCAGGATGCGTTTGCCTTCGACGTGCTTGTACTCGCCCTTGTTGAAGTCGCTGGCTGAGCCGTAGTACTCCTTGAACAGCTCACCGTTGACCTCTACGGTCTTGCCCGGCGATTCTTCGTGGCCGGCGAACAACGAGCCGATCATCACCATGGTGGCACCGAAGCGCACGCTCTTGGCGATGTCGCCGTGGCTGCGAATGCCGCCGTCGGCGATGATGGGTTTGGTCGCCACGCGCGCGCACCACTTCAAGGCCGAAAGCTGCCAGCCACCGGTGCCGAAACCGGTCTTCAGCTTGGTGATGCAGACCTTGCCCGGGCCCACGCCGACTTTGGTGGCATCGGCGCCCCAGTTCTCCAGATCGATCACCGCCTCGGGCGTGGCCACGTTGCCGGCGATCACGAAGCTCGAGGGCAATTTCGCCTTGATGTAGCCGATCATGTCGCGCACGCTGTCGGCGTGGCCGTGGGCGATGTCGATGGTGATGTATTCGGGCACCAGGCCCTCGGCTGCCAGGGTGTCCACCGTGGCGCGGTCGGGCGCTTTGACGCCCAGCGAGATCGAGGCGTAAGTGCCCGCGGCGTGCATGTCGCGCACGAACTGCACGTTGTCCAGATCAAAGCGGTGCATGACGTAGAAGTAGCCGCTCTGTGCCATCCAGAGGCAGATCCTTTCATCCACCACGGTTTTCATGTTGGCGGGCACCACCGGCAGGCGGAAGCTGCGGCCACCCAGCGTCACGCTGGCATCGCATTCCGAGCGGCTCTCCACGCGGCACTTGCGCGGCAGCAGCAGGATGTTGTCGTAGTCAAAAATTTCCATTTGAAACCAGGCTCCAGAAAACTGTTGTGATGGAACAGGGAGAGCGCTTGGCTTGGGTCCGGTCTTCTGTCGGGCGGGACTCGATCCGGCCAAAAA
>LNFM01003831.1_pt1 | contig 42480 bp, 29 predicted proteins | sample 596031 | NCBI WGS metagenome assembly LNFM01 (sample SAMN04254537, study PRJNA301005) | activated carbon metagenome | isolation source: dual media filters at the Ann Arbor, Michigan drinking water treatment plant | place: USA: Ann Arbor
GCACGCACCTCAGGCGAGAACTTGTTCGTCGTCTTGCTCGTCATAGCCCCATCCTCTCAGGAGTTGGGGCCTCCGGCAAAGCCGGGGCGGTTCAAGATCGCCGAGTGGGAGGCTGAGGTCATCGAACTCCTCAAGGCCGGCTACCTTGGGACGCTGACAATCGGCTTCCGTCGCAACGGCCAGTGGATCGAGCCGACGCTGCGCTACACGGCACGCGAATTGGCAGGCACCAGCGCCACCGACGACGACCCTGGCGGGATTCCGCCGCGCGCCAACGTCGAGGGCGCCTCGATTCACAACTACCTGACCTACACCTCCGCTTGGGATGCCCTGAGCTCTGCGGAGCAAGTCGTGTTCAAGCAGAGGATGCCGTTCCAGCGCACGGGCGCTCCAGAGCCCACTGTCAACGGCCGCCTCGTTTCCGACCGGACCTATTCGGCCGGGGGACAGGCCCTCGGCCGCGCCATCGTGAGGAACTCCTGATGAGCATGACCCCAGATCTTGCCGGCCTGTTCGAAGGCGCCTCGACCTATCCAGACGTCGACGCCCGCGAGCGACTCAACAATCTCGTCGGGCTCGACACCCACAAGTCGCGTCTCAGCAAGATGCTTGCCGTCCTCGTCAACCCCGACGGCCTCAGCGCTTGGGCCAAAAAACATCATCCTGCGGCCGAGGCCCTCGTCAAGAACGTGATCCGGCGGCCGCCTCTGATCGTCCTCGCGGGCGACGTGGGCTCGGGGAAGACCGAATTGGCAGAGACCATCGGCGACGATGTGGCGCGGAGGGAAAGCATCCGGATCACCTTGCTGCCTCTCAGCCTCTCGGCCCGTGGCCAAGGTCGCGTCGGCGAGATGACCCAGCTGATTTCCGCCGCGTTCGAGCACACGGTCAGCGAAGCGAGAAAGCTGAAGTCATCGGGCACGAAGGCACGAGGCGCCGTCATCCTGCTGGTCGACGAAGCGGACGCGCTGGCTCAGTCCCGCGAGGCCGCTCAGATGCACCACGAGGACCGCGCCGGCGTCAACGCGTTCATCAGGGGCATCGACCGCCTGGGCAACGGCGCACTGCCTGCGGCCGTCATCATGTGCACGAACAGGGTCGACTCGCTCGATCCAGCGGTGCGCCGCCGCGCGGCAGAGATCATCACGTTCGATCGGCCCAACGACGCTCAGCGCCGCGCCGTCATCACCACGACCCTGCAGGGCACAGGCGTGACCGGCTCGCAGATCGAAGGCCTCGTCGCCGCCACTGGGCCAGCGAGGCCGCGCGACTACGGCTTCACCTTCTCCGACCTCACCCAGCGCCTGATCCCGTCGATAGTGCTCGACGCGTATCCCGACACCAGCATCAATCCGGCCAGGGCACTTGCCATCGCGCAAGCCATGGCTCCCACCGCGCCTTTTCAGGACAAGAGCCGATGACCACCTGGAATCTTTCGACCCTCCTGGCGAACCTCCACACCGATATCCAAGGGCAGCTGAACATCTCGCGCGGATCGTTTGGCCATACCGGCACGAAGGGCGACGCCAGCGAGAAGGTCTGGCTAGAGCTCCTTCAGAAGTACCTACCTAAGCGGTATCAGGCGGAAACGGCGCACGTCGTCGACAGCGAGGGGAACTTCAGCGATCAAATCGATATCGTGGTCTTCGACCGGCAGTACTCACCGTTCATCTTCGACTTCAAGGACCAGAAGGTCATCCCCGCGGAAAGCGTTTACGCGGTCTTCGAGGCAAAACAGACGGTCGATGCCAGCCTGATCGCATATGCGCAGGACAAGGTCGCCAGCGTCCGGAACCTGCACCGCACGTCACTGCCGATACCGCATGCCGGCGGCACCTTTCCAGCCAAGGCGCTCTTCCCGATCCTCGGCGGAATCCTGGCGTTCGAAAGTGAATGGTCGCCGGCGCTTGGGCCGTCGCTGGAGCGGGCGCTCTCCGACACGACCAATCCAGGTCGGCTGGACCTCGGCTGCGTCGCAGCACACGGCCACTTCAGCCGCACCAGCGGCAACGTCTACGAGTTCGTTAACGAGGGAAAGCCCGCAACGGCATTCCTCTTCAAGCTGATCGAGAAGCTACAATTCAATGGCACCGTGCCTATGATCGATATCGGGGCATATGCCCGCTGGCTTACACAGTAATGAATTATGTGATCAATGCTCTTTGATGGCTTAGGTATTAATATTCGAAAAATAAAAGCGCGGGATTTTTACCTTCAAGCTTGATTCCCTTAAACAAATCGATCGAGATCCCACACTTAAAACCGCATATGCAATATTATTCGTACCGCTGAAATCAGTGACGCTGAGGTTGACATCTGAGCACTGTTGTAAATTTCCGAGATGGGTCAAAAACGGCCAGCTCAGGAGGGTCGCTAAGACATGTCTGCTTTCTGGAAATGAGCCAATGTCTGGAAGTGATGCTGTGGACGGCTCTCCACCCCTGCGGGAGCCTAAGCTCCTGCAAGGCAGGAGGAGAGCGTCATGGTCAACGTTGTCACAGTCGCGCGGCCAAGGGCTGCTAGAACAGCGAGCCACCCGACGATAGTGTAGACTAGCCCTCGTGCCGCATAACCGATGCGAGCGAGAACCTCGACGGCAACGCTCATTGCCCGGCACTGGTTCCTGAGCGAGAGCCAAAACCGGGGGTTCGACTGATCAATGTCGGGTTCCGGAACTCGCCTCATCGACTGAAACTGGCGCAACGCGGCGCTGGCGCAATCATAAATACCGATGTTCCGCCTTAACAACCCTGCCCCCCAGTGGGCCTCCAAATCAATAATCTGCGTGGAGCAGGGCCGGTTACTGTCCCTTCGGATCATATACCCAGAGACAGTAGAGGCGGATTCGACGGGCTTTTAGGGTAAGGTCATCGCGTCGCCACAAAGGCAAAACCATGTTGAACCCCGATCAAATCTTGTCCCTCGAAGATCTCGATACGGTCAACGTCGCCACCACCCTGCTGCGCTCCGCCCAGATCTTGATCGGCCGCGACGACGTCCTGGCCCGCGCCCTTCTGGAACACGCCGCCATCGCCATGGCCAGGGCCACCGGCGCCTTCGCCGCCCCGTCGAGGTCCGCCACCGACCTCGCCTTCGTAGCGATTGACGATGGCCGGACGAATACGCCGCCACTGCTGTTCTGGAGGTCACCATGAGCCGTTTCGTCGACCCGGTCTTCGTGGCTGCCGGCCTCAGGACCCCGTTTGGCCGCGGCGGAGGCCCGTTGGCCGCCTACGATGCCATCTCCCTGTCCGTGCCTGTCGTGCAGGCGATGGCGGCGCAGGCGGAGCCCGATCTCCTCGTCTGGGGTACGGTGATCCCGAATCTGGGCTGGAGCAACATCGCTCGCGAGACCTGGCTCGACGCCAAGCTCAATCCGAACGTTCCGGCATTTTCCGTCGTCTTGGCATGCTCGACTAGCATGATGGCGGTCTTCGCCGCGGCAGGAATGCTGGGCGCAGGAACCGACCTTACGATGGTTGGGGGATCGGAGGTCATGAGCCGGCCGCCGGTCGCGTTGACGGCAGCCGCATCGAAGCGGCTCACCGACCTCTTTGCGCAAGATGCGACCGCCGCGCTTGCGGCCCTTCAGTCCCTCACCGCACGCGACTACGTGGTCCCCACGAAAGGCTGGGCGAACCGGATCACCGGCAGGACCATGGGCCAGCACATGGAAGAGACCGCCAAGGCTTGGCGGGTCTCGCGCGAGGCGCAGGACGATTGGGCGCTCAAGAGCCACCAGCGGGCGGTCGCCGGCTGGGAGCGGGGCTTCTTCGACGACCTGGTGGTTTCCCTCCCCGAGCTGTCGCGCGACGCGAACCCGCGCGGCGATACGTCTATCGACCGACTCGCGGCGCTGAGGCCCGCCTTCGATCGGGATAGCGGCAAGGGAACCCTGACCGCCGGCAACAGCTCGCCGATCACGGATGGAGCCGCCGGATGCTGGGTCGCCACCGAAGCGGGTTTGGCGAGACTCCCGGCAGGCACCCCTCACGCGCGGCTCGTCGACTACGAGGTAACGGCCGTCGATTTCCACACCGAGGGTCTACTGATGGCGCCCTCCTACGCCATTCCGCGCCTGCTTGCCCGGCATCGGCTCGGCTTCCCCGACATCGCCCTCTGGGAGATCCACGAAGCCTTCGCAGCCCAGGTGCTGGCGAACGTCGCGGCCGTCACCGACAGGAATTGGGTGCGGGGAACGGCCGGAGTGGAGGCGGAAATGGGTGACTTCGATTGGGACCGCGTCAATCCCAACGGAGGCTCGTTGGCCATCGGTCATCCGTTAGGTGCCACGGGCGCGCGCGACCTCAGCCAGGCGGTGAAGGAACTCTGGACCATGCCGACCGGATCGCGCGCGATCGTCAGCATCTGCGCCGACGGCGGTCAGGGCACCGTCGCGCTCCTCGAACGCGCCTAGCCGGAGGTGGACGACGTGAGGGATGGCTGCTTCCACGACACCGCTGGCGGAACGCGCATTCGCAACGGTGAAGCCGGCGGGACCGGCTCGGCGGAGCGAGGTGGGGAGCGCGCCATCTTCACCGCAACAGGCGGGGCGGCTTCCCACCTCACTTGTCACATCGGGTCCGCAATACCTGTCGGGTGCGCTACTCCAAAAATCGCCGCGAATGATCCTCGGGCGATCGGCAAAGGCGGAGGTTGGAGCCAAGCCGTGAATTTATATTCTGCCATACCGGATGGATCGGCGCACCTACGCGCAAGGGCGCTCGCGGATCTGATGGTGCTCGACTCGCCGGAAGAACAGACCTTCGACGACCTCGTATTCGTCGCGGCAAGGGCCTGCGCCGTCCCCATCGCGCTGATCACCCTGCTCGACGCCGATCGCCAGTGGTTCAAGGCACTGGTCGGGCTCGAAGTCCGTGAGACGGAAATCGACCACTCGATCTGCCAGATCGACATCGACCGCGGCGAATTGCTGGAAATCGCCGACTTGGCGGTCGATGGGCGCACGGCGGCCAACCCTATGGTCTCCGGCGAGAGACACTTCCGGTCTTATGCCGGTGCACCGCTTGTCCTGCGCTCCGGCATCGTCGTCGGACGCCTTTGCGTCGTCGACACGGTCCCCCGTCCCGAAGGGCTGGGCGAGGCGGCGAAGTCGATGCTCCTGGCTCTTGCCAGGCTCGCCAGCGAAAACCTCGAGCTCCGTCGCGCCGCACACGCAACCGACCGCATGAAGAGGTTGCAGACCGCACTGATGGAGATCGACCAGTCGCTTCGAGACAGCCGAGACACGAAGCGGATGGCATCTGCCACCGCCGCCATCGTCGGCCGCGCGCTGTCGGCGGATCGCGCGGGCTTCGGATCGTTCGACGAGGCCGTCCAGACGATCGACGTGGAAACCGAATGGACCGCACCGGGCGTCCGGCGTCACACCGGCCGACACCGGCTCGATGCCGACGGAGACTTGCATGAACCGCTCGCCAACGGCGAGTCGCTCCGCGCGAGGGACGCCCCGAGCGACGAGCGCACTCTCCATTATCGCGAGGGCGCAATGCGCATCGGGGTCCGCTCGCTCGTGGACGTGCCCCGTCCATTCGGACCACCCGCGATCGTGGCAGGCGGAAGAGATGGCATTCATCCGCAGCGCCGCCGACCGCCTTGAAGCCGTGGTCGCGCATCATCGCGCCGAGCAGCAGCAGCGCATCGTCAACGGTGAAATCCTACATCGGCAGAAGAACATTCTGACGATGGTTCAGGCGATCGCGAATCAGACCTTGAGAACGGTCGCTGACCGTGACGCGGTCTACGCCTTCGAGCGGCGTCTGATCGCGCTAAGTGCCGCGCATGACACGCTGCTAGAGTCGAATTGGACGCAAACCGATCTTCGGACGGTAGCCGACACGGTGATCGAGGCCGTCGGGTTCGCCGATCGTTGCGCCTTGGACGGGCCGCCTATCGCGCTCCACCCGAGGGCGGCGCTATCGTTCTCCTTGATCGTGCACGAGCTGCTGACCAATGCCTGCAAGTATGGAGCCCTATCGAACGACGTCGGCGGGGTATCGCTTACTTGGCTGGTCGAGAACGGAGAGGCTGACGATCACCTTGTGATCCGTTGGCACGAAAGCGGCGGACCGCCCGTGACCGCACCCGCCCGACGCGGCTTCGGATCCAAGCTCATCGGTGTCGGGCTGGTGGGAGCTGGCGGTGTCGACCTTCGCTACGAACCGTCCGGCTTCTCGGCCGACCTTAAAGCCTCGCTGCACAACTTGGCCCACGCTTGAACCAGGATGGCACGCGTCGACTTATCGCAAAATTCGTATCCCCGGAACGTCACGCCAAGGCCGCCCGGTCCGGAAAGCCCGCGAACCGCACCAGTTACAATACGAGAGGAGAATTCCATTGGTAACAGCAGTTTGGAAAGACACCACCATCGCCTCGAGCGGCGAGACGGTCGTCGTCGAGGGATACCACTACTTCCCGCCTTCGGCAGTCGACCTGAGCTTGCTTGAGATGAGCCCGCACACGTCCGTCTGTCCGATCAAGGGCCTCGCGCGCTACTTCCATGTTCGCGTGGGCGACGCGCTCAACCCGAACGCGGCCTGGACCTACAACGATCCAAACCCTGTCGCGGAGGGTATCCGGGATCATATCGCCTTCTGGAAAGGCGTGGAGGTCGCCTGATTTCGCTTCCTGGATCCACCGGCGATCCGATGACGCCGTCGCAACGGCCTTTTTGCGCATATCGCGAGAAGAGGTCATGGCCGACAGCTTCACCTGCACCGCGCCATACGACTGAGCATCTCGCGCAAAGGTATCGAAACTATAGCCTTTCGCCATTGGACTTCGTCTGGTGACGATTTCATTTTCTATACGTCGCCACTCGTGGCGGAAGCGGTGCCGGCTCCGTTCAGCCCGGTCTTGAGAAAGTCTAAGCGATGACGAAAACCGTTTCTGCCGCCATTCCTACACCTTCTGATCTCGACGAATCGGCGTCGATGACCGTTTCCGAAGCTCTCAAGATCATCTTGGCGAACAGCTATGCGATCTACCTGAAGACGAAGAATTTCCACTGGCATGTTTCGGGACCCTATTTTAGGGATTATCACCTGCTTCTCGACGAACAGGCTGCGGAGATTCTCGCCGTCACCGATGCGATCGCAGAGCGTGCCCGAAAGACGGGCAACACGACCATTCGGTCGATCGGCGATATCGCGCGCCACCAGACTATCAAGGACAACGACGCCGAGTTCGTGACGCCTCAGGACATGCTGCGCGAGCTCCGCATCGACAACCTCCACATGGTCGAGTCGTTTCGCCGAGCCAAGGAAGTCGCCGACAACGCGAAGGACAATGCGACGTCCGGCCTCATCGACGCCTGGACGGACGAGGCGGAGCGCCGCGCGTGGTTCCTCTTCGAAATCAGCCGCTAGCCCTGTCACTTCGCCAACACGGACGCAGCTTCATGGTCCTTTGCAGTGATCTTTCCCGAACGGGGGCCAAGGTCGGCTTTGGAGGTGGTTGTCACTGGTGCACGGAAGGCGTCTTCCAGGCGCTTCGCGGCGTCGACCAGGTCGACCAGGGGTTCGTCCGATCGGACGCGCCGGCGGACAACTGGGCGGAAGGGGTGATCGTCACCTTCGACCCGTCGGTTATTCCGCTGGCAACGCTTTCCGAGGTGCATCTCAGAACGCATTCCGCCACCAGGGCCCGCTCGCCCCGCGGCAAGTACCGCACCGCGATCTACGTCTTCGATGACAGCCAGCTGCACGAGGCCAAGTCCGCCATAGCGCGCGTCGCCGACGAGACTGGCAAGACTGTGCATACCCTGGTTATCCCTTTCCGAGGTTTCAGGGCGTCGGACGAGCGTTACCAGAACTACTATCGAACCGATCCGAGCAGGCCCTTCTGCCGCCGCTACATCGATCCCAAGCTGGACTTTATCCGCCAGCACTTCTCGGCGGCGGCGCTCCCTGAGGCGGATCTATCGTCGAAGGTGGCCATCGAAGGGGATGATGCACCCTAATTCATCAAACGCCCTGCGATGGATGGCTGCCGTTTTTCAGATCTGGACCCCGGCCCTGTTCAGCAAGTCGCAGCATCGAGACGCTCGGACGCCACCCCTCGCCTCGGCGATTCCAGGGATCGGTTCGGATTGCATCGCCCTTGCGAACCGACCCCCGCCGCAGCCTGACAAGTCGTCTCGCAAGGCGCCGACATTTCAACGTTCGACCGGCGACGGGCAGATGAGGCGGCCGCCACGAAGCTCCAACGATGGCGCAGGAATCTACACGCAGCGGATGCGGCGGTGAGCGAAGGGAAATTCAGATGACGTATCAACTCAAGAACATCCTGATCGGGCTGCTTCCGCTCGACGAAGGTTGCAGTTCGAACACCGCTGCAGTGCTGTTCGGAGTGGGCTTGGCGCACCGCTTCGGGGCGGACGTGACCTTCCAGACCTTCGTTCCGCGTGCTTCCGCGCCCTACAGCGCACTAGGCGGCTTTGCCGCGGGCCTCTCCAATAGAGAGAACAAGCGGCGGCGAGAGCTCGTCGGGGCTGTCGGCACCGCCGCCCGCGCTGCGGCCGGGGAAGCCGGCCTCACCTTCGTCGTCGATGAGCTCGATCTCGACCTGGACGAGCTGACAGAGCGGTTCAACCAGCACACACGACTCCACGACGTCACGGTTCTGGATGCAGGCGACGATCTCCTCGGCAACAATCGTCACGCGATCGAGGAAGCGCTGTTCAACAGTGGGCGCCCGGTGATCGTAGTCCCGAAATCGGGAGGCAACCCCGAGCCTCAGCGGATCGCGATCGCTTGGGACGGAAGCGCCCGCTCCGCTCGTGCGGTTGGCGATGCGCTGCCTCTTTTGCAAAACGCACGACAAGTCACGATCATCATGATCGGCGGGGAAAAGGATCTGAGTCGTATCGCGTCGGCGAATGGCCCGACGACATATCTGGAACGCCATGGCGTCAAGAGCGAACAGGTGACTCTGGAGGCGGTCCGTGGCGACGTGGCCGAGACTCTTCGGGAGTATGTCCGCGGCAGCGACGCCGAGCTGATCGTCATGGGCGCATACGTGCATTCGCGTTTCCGCCAGGCGGTCTTAGGTGGCGTCACGCACTCGCTGCTTGAAGACAGTCCTGTGCCACTCTTGCTCGCCTACTAGAATAGGCTGGACGCCCGAACGCCGTTCCGAGGATTACGGCGGTCGCTTCCCAAAACGCGAACGGCAAGGTTTCGCGCAGCGCAGCATTTCGGCGTGCTTCGATCATGATCGACCACCAGTTCGAACATTTCATCACCTTTGGCTGTCTGATGGTCCACTGACGCGCCCTGCCCTTTAGCCCGGCTGCAAGGTGTTCGGGCCGATCGGGAGGCAGCCTGGCTAGTGGGGGAAGGGCTCCAGGTTCCGAGGCTGCGGAATGACTCGAAGTTCGACAGCTGAGGCCGAGAACTCTATGCGGCCTCGGCGACGGCCGATCGACCTTTCCCGGACCGCTTCGCTGCGTAAAGCGCGACATCCGCGGTTGCCTTGACGACTTCGATGTCGACGCGCGTACCGGCGGCCACGACCTGGACGCCTACCGACGTACCGACACGCGTAGGCGATCCCAGGACGACATAAGGCCTCGCGACGACGGCCACGGCACGGTCGGCTACTTCCTTCGCAGCGGCGGCGTCGGCGCCCGGCAGAACGACCGCGAACTCGTCGCCCCCGAGCCGAGCAAGGGTGTCGCCGTCCCGCACGACCTCCGAGAGCCGCTCGGCCAAACGGTCGTTGACGGCTTTGAAGCCGTCCAGATCGAGCATCAAGAGCGCGAACGGCGAGCAGGATGGCAGGCCGGCCAAGGTCTCGTCGAAGGCGCGTCGGTTGGCGATGCCCGTCAAGGCGTCTCGCCGAGCCGCGATGTCGAGTTCGCGCTCAGCGACGAGAACGGACTCGATCTGCCGAACGATATGCGCCGAGGACTCGTAGACACTGTAGAGATATAAGGCGAGCAGCAGGGCCATCGACTGTAGGAGCAGGTCGCCCGTAAGGAGCATGCAGACGACCAGCGTGCCGAGGGCCGCGGTCGACAACACCGCGCATATCCAGAAACGCATCGTGCGGGCCGACGACCCGGCGGTCAGCGCCATAGTCAGGCCCACCGTCAAGATGTAACCGTCGACATGGCCAGCCTGAAACATGCGGATCGTAAGTGCCGCGATGACCGCGGTGAAGGCGAATGCCGCCCAAGCATAGGCGTCCTCCCACCGGCGCGCTTGCGGCAGCGTCAAGGTCTGCTTGCCCCTTCGGTGGAAGGCGAGGATGCCGACGATGCGAGCCATACTCGTCACCACGGCGGCGACGAGAATCGCCCAGAGTACGTGATCGCCAGTTCGAGCCGCCATGATCGCCGTCCCCGCGACCAGGCCCGCGGCGATGCAGAGGATCTGAGGTAGGGCACCGTAAAGGCGCGAGACGATCTCGATCTCGATCGGGGCGGGCAGATCAGGCGTTCGGTTGCGTCTCAGCATTGGCCTCTCCGGAGGCTCCGTAGGTGCCACAAGGCTGTTACGATCGCGTTCCTATCTGCAGCAAATTCGATGGATCGAATTTTGGAAGCCTGCTGCTAGACGCTCCGGATGCGAAATCCTCAGGCAGCGCACCGCCGCGCGGCAATGGTCGGAGCGAGCTATGTCCTTGGCCTTTAATAGAGGGCGATACAGTTCCCGCTTGGGAACGCTTTCGGTGACGACAGGCAAGACGCCGTTGCTCCCAACAAATTCCCAAACGCCCTCCTTATACGGCCGCCAATGTCGAAAACTGCCGAGCGCCTCGCCTCTGCCTGTCTCGTTAGGTTGATCTTTCAGGAATTTCTGAACCGACGAGCCGGGTCTGCAATTCGCGTAGCAGCCAAGCCCCAGCCCGCCCGAGCGCGCGATTGCGCATGTGAGCGGCGTAGATCATCAGCGGACCGCTCGCGCGGGCCGGGTCGTCTTCGATCGTCAAGGCAACCAGGCGACCATCGGCAAGATGCGGCGCGACGAGATGCTCCGGCATCCGGCACCAACCAAGGCCCGCCAGCAAGAAATCCAGTCGCCGTGCGAGGTCCACGAACCGCCATGCCCTCGTGCCGATGATGCCGTAGCTCGGGCCATCGGGTGCGGCCGGGTCGGAGAGCACGAGCTGGATATGCTCGTCCAGGTCACCGGCTGTCACCCTGTCTAGCCCGGCGAGGGGATGGGCAGGCGACACCACGGGAACGAGGTCGATCCCGAGCAGCGGCAGCGCCGCCACGTCGTCGGGCACGCTTGGCAACAGGATGCAGAACGCCAGTGCCGCGTCCCCGCTTCGCAGCCGTCGCTCGGCTCCGCCTAGGCCTTCGGTGGAAAAACTGACCGGGAGGAATGGGAACGCCCCGCGCAGCGCGTGCAAGCTGTCGATGAAGGCGGCGGTCGGCACCAGCGGATCGATCGCGACGGCCAGCTCGGCCTCGATCCCCTCACGCGTGCTGGCGGCCATGGCTTCGAACCTGGCGGCGCTCGCACCCGGCCCACGTCGGTGAGGACCGGCCGGAAGCCCGATCGGTCGAACAGCACCACCCCCTGCACGTCCTCAAGCGTCGCGACCGCCTGACTGATGGCCGATTGCGCGCGCCCGAGCCTTCGCCCTGCGGCGGAGAAGCTGCCTGTATCGGCGATAGTCGTGAGGACGCGGAGTTGGTCCAGCGTGAAGTTGCCGATCATCCATCAGCCCAGCCGATAAAGATGATCATATCTTTATCACTCCCACGACGCCTGTCCATGACCAATATACTCCTCATGCGACCCACTTTTTTCACCAAACAACCGGGGGAGTCACTGCGGCTTCCCGGAGCCGGAGCCGGGGCCGATACGCGATACCGGGCACGAGTTGGAGACCGTCTTCGCGGATCCATAGCGGCGCTGGCGGAGCAGCGGCGCGCCATCCTCGCCCTTTCCGGCCTTTGGACAATGAGGCTCCTATCAACCCTGGCGCCCTCCGCGCCGCCATGATCGCCGACGCTACGCGCGAAGCTCCGGGCCGCCGAAAACGTGCGCCACATGCCCTGTCGCGCAGCTCCATGCGGACCACCTGCCGCGGCTGGGACGGTCGCGGCAGACGCGCGTCGCGCGACACGGCTTCATTCACTTCCACGCCATCCACTCGGCCAGCCGATGTCCGGTTTCCGGTTCGGCTGGTCGATTTTCCAAGAAGGAATAATCATGACCAAGCTTCTCGTCGTCGAAACCAGCCCCCGCGGCGATCATTCGATCTCGCGCAACATGACGCGTCGCTTCGTCGCCGAATGGCGCGCGGCTCACCCGGATGGCGAGGTCGTCCACCGCGACCTGATGGAAACCAATCTGCAGTTCATCAGTGCGCCGTGGCTGCAGGCCTATTTCACGCCGTCTGAGCAACACTCAACCGAGATGAAAGCCGAGCTGAGCCTGTCGGACGAACTCGTCGGGGAACTGCTCGCCTGCGACCACCTCGTGATCGCGACCCCGGTCTATAACTACAACGTGCCTGCCGTGCTGAAGGCCTGGATCGACAGCATCGTGCGCAAGGGGCTGACGCTCGGGTTCGACGGCAAGGGGCTCGTCGTCGGCAAGACCGCCACGGTGCTGATGGCGAGCGGCGGCGTGTATACCGAAGGTTCGCCCATTCGCGACCGCGACATCGCCACGCAGTACCTCCGCTTGGTCCTCGGCGTGATCGGCATCACCGACGTGACCGTCGTGGCCGGTGGCGGTGCCAAGGCGGTCGATATGCGCGAGACGACTATGGAGGGCTTCATCGCAACCCTTCAGCCCGAAATCGGGGCCGCAGCCGCCTGATAAAGCCGATGGGCTGCGTCCCTGATGCAGCCCATCGGCCAAAAAAACCACATATCCTTCTTTCGTGGAAAGGCACCTTCAACGAGAAGTCGCAGGCAGCACGTGATCTTATCCGGTAAGCGGATGTCGCTTCCGCAACCTGGTCCGCCTCATAACACCCGAAACCACCACTCGACATTGGGAACCGGCAGGCGAGTCGACCGTACTGACCGGTTCTATTGAGCAACGGCGATAGCGGGATCGTGCGCGCCCGAGGACCGAAGGAAGTACCTCGCATCTCGCCGCAGGAAATCGTCGCTGGCGACGGCGGGCCCGCTTTGATGAGCGTCGCTCCTCGTTCTGCATCGTCGAAAGGTGACATGCGGCGCGCCCGCGCGCGCCGCCGCAGGTGCCAGCCTCAGCTCTTGAGGACGTCGTCGACGCGCTCCTCGTAGAACGCCAAGTAACCCTTGATGACCTCGACCGGCTCGTGCGGGTCCTCGTAGGTCCAGACCGCGTTCTTCGACTTCGTGCCGCCGATCGCGATATCGTAGTAGGACGCGTCGCCCTTATAGGGGCAGTAGGTCGTACTATCGCTGCGCTGCAGCTGCTCCATGTCCACGTCCTCGCGAGGTATATACAGAACCGGCTCGTAGGACGCCTCCGTCAGCAGGAGGGCCTGCTTCGTATCGGCGATCGTCTGCCCCTTGACGCTTACCATCAGATGGCCGTGCCATGGCTTGATCTCGATCGGATGCTTGGAGTTAGGCTTCAGTTGCTTGCGCTTCGTCATGGGGACCCTCCACGTTATCCGGCGCCTTATACCCTGAACGATGGCGACGAAAGTTCGCGACACTATGAGGAAGCGCCACCGGCTTGCCCAATGTTCCGCAAGTATAATTTCCATAACCTCGTCAGCAGGCGCAATGGTATCAGTCGGGTCGGTGGTCGAAGATGATACGACAAACCATTAGTCATACAGCGGTGATCGTCGGTGCTCAATTCCGGGAGGTACTCCCGCGTGCACGCGGTTTCCCGGACCGTCTATCGCGGCAGTGCGGCGATCGCCGCGCACTCAGCCGACGTCACCGACGAGCCAACCATTCAGCAGGTCGCCGAAGCGATTGCAGCCGACGGCCCCGTCGGCCTCGCGATCCTTGCCAGCGGCATGCTCCACGGAACGCCGATAGCGAGGGCGTTTGCCGAAATGGCCTCCCGCCCTTCGGCCCCCCACATCGTCCAAGGGCTCTCGCACGCGGTCGGTCTAAGCCGCTCCGCGTTCATGGCCAGGTTCTCGCTGGCGTTCGGCAAAGCCCCCATGGCCTTGCTGAGGCGCGTGAGGATGCGCCAAGCAGCCGCTTTGCTCGCTGCCAATGCGTTTTCGATCGACCAGGTCGCCCTGCAAGCTGGCTGCCGCGTGCGCGAGCGCAGGGTTCACGTGCGATCGCAAGCTAGCGGCGTGGATCTTCCACGCATTCGTCAGCACAGCGAGATCCCCGAACCGATCGGACCTGACAACCGCCGCGACTGCGCGAAGCCGGCGGCGACTGAGACCGCAAGCGACTCGAAGAGGCGCGGCTGACGCCGCGCCCGCGCGGGGTCGGCAAGCACTGCGGCCCCACGTCACCCAACCAGCGAGCCGACGCCCCGAACCACGAAGCCGCCGACCACGATGACGACGTGGATGAGGATCGTCCCCTCATGTACGTGATGGACCAGGCGCCGCGCCTTGGGACTGGTGAAGAGCCGGGTAACTTTCTCGAGGGGAATGAAGCGCCTCGCCGCGAGGCTCGCGAGAACCGAGCGTACCTTTTCCAAAACGGACATGTCTGCTCCTGAGGTTTCATGCGCGGCGCCGTAACCGCGGTGTCTCCAGCAAACACGTTTACAAGCTTCCACCAAGCGGAAAACGAAAAAATGATAATTAAAACAGATAGATAGCTCCCCATTGATCCGACTTGGAGTGTGGTGCCGCGCATAGCCCGTGGCCACTGGATGTTCGGGTTGCCACCGCCGGGCGGCGCCATTCCGGCCCTTGCGGTGGCGCTTTGGCGTCGGCTCCCGCGATGCGGCAGTCGGGCGCTCCCGGTGCGCATAGGCGGGCTCAACTGGCCTTCGCTGGCCTTCGCTGGCCTTCGCTGGCCTGCCGCAGGCTTCGTTGGCCTTTCCAACCATCGAGTTCGTCATGTAAGGTCCAAGCAACAAAAGCGGAGAGCTGGGGATGACGACGACCAATGCGGGTACGCCTGAGCCGGCGCCCAGCTCGTATCCCGACATTCAAAGACTTTTCACTCATCCTTTGGCGGAGCCGGGGGCGGTCCCGGAAGAGAATTACGAAGGCTGGGAAGTCGATCACCTGGGCAAGCCGCGCTTTTTTCTATCGGGCGTCCGACAAGTCTGCGCGAAGCTGAAAACGTTCGAAATGCGCAGCTTCTACAAGAAGGCGGCGCATGCGAACGTAGCCCTCTCGCAACGCCTCGACTGGACGAGTCACATTGGAACCGTCCTTGAGGAGGTCGCCGAGAACCAATTCAACCGGGTGCGCAACGAGCGTCCGATCACCTTCGAACGTGCAGTCTTCATAATGGTGACGTTCGAAGTCATGTGGGATGAGGCGATCAAGCGCGGCGATCTCCGCGGCAGCCGCTTCGATGTGTACGATCAACTGAAGATCCTGCCGGCCTGCTACAATCTCGACGGCTTGACGACTGGATATCTCGAACGGCTGACGAGGACCCACCCCAATTCGCTTCCGGCGTTGGTCGCCGGCTGCGGTCATACCGATCTTTCTATCGTAACCGATCTGGCTGAGGGCTTTTGCGTGGCGCGCCGGACGGCGGTGGGCATACGCAAAGCTCTGGAACAACTGAACGGTGCCGAAGGCATCGGTGCGGTCCGGCCGAGGCCTGGAGCGAAACTTGGCAAGAAGAGCACGAGCGATGCCGAGGACGTGAGACCCCAGGATCTCTAACCGCGGTGGGAGTGCTTGTGTTTGGGAGCCGTCCATGTCGGCACGCGACTTCCGAAATCCAGGCCGCATCGGTTCAGATGGTCGCGGAGATGCGCGCCGATTTCGCGGTCGGGCTCGACGAGATCCCCGAATTCATCGTCTGAAAGTTGGACGAGATTGCCAAGCCGTCGGATACCAACGGCCTCCAGCCGACTGATCAACGGAAAGAATCGCGGCGTCGCCGAGAAATAGTCCGACAGTTCTCTATCGAGAAAATCATGAAGTAACCGGGGCGTAAACTTGACGATGTTTGGCCCGGCGACCCTTCTGTTGACGAATCTTTTTAGCGGGTAACGTTCAGGCGCGTCCGCACTCGAAAGTAAATAATAACAAAACTCGCGAACATCTTCTTTGCTTAGACCATTATCAACGATAAACGCGATAAATAATTCAGACACTGCATTCCTGTCATGGAAATTTGATTCTGAGGATTTGAGATCCTCAGCTACCCAGCGCCGCCTATTAAAAGCAGAGCCAAATTTGCTGGAATATCTATCCCTACGGCCTCCCCCAGGGAATTGTTTCTCGCCAGGTTGGTCGGCGTTATCCGTTTCGACATACCCGTGGGCGAGCCGATAGTGCTTCAAGAGCCCGTAATATTCGAGGGCCAAGGCCTCAGTCGACCAGACGTCTCGGTGGATGCTTCCACCATCCCCGCGCCTGCCCCACTCCTGTTCTACAAACCATTCCCCGAACAGGGTCTGCGACACTGACAGCGCGCAATACCGTCCGTGCGGGTCGGAGGGCGTGACTCTGTATAGGCGACAACGCTCCATACAACCTCGTATTGATCCTGAGGTGAACGATCCCGGAGTACCCTGCCTTTATCGACGTGACATCTCGATCATACGACAGCGCGCCGCAATGTCCATTTGTCGCGACGTCACAGTCGCTACGCGCCAACGTCGTGATAGCCTACCCTCAGATGCACTCTGAGTCCTATGACAGTATCACCAAGCTGGCCAGGCCCGGCCGACGCCGCCGCTGCTCCAGCACGTGCCGGGCGATTTCAACGCCCTGCATCTGGATCTTCGCGGCGAGCTCGCTTTCCCGATCCCGGTCGCCGTGTTCATGTCGGAGCCTGGCCGCGCCTTCACGAGCGACGAGTTCGTCTTGAAGGAGTAGCGCACCCGGATGCGGAGCAGGGCCGAGGTGGTTCCGCTCTGCCAAGGCTGGAGGTACTGACCCTATGGGAGTGCGAGATCCGGCGCTATCCCGCAATCGCGTCCCGGTTGGCCGACTTCCTCCGTTCGCCGCGCAGTCAGGCTGACCGCGTTGGCTCTGCCGAGGCCACGTCTCGAACTTTGGCTCTCGCCGCACAACACAAGGGCGACCAACGGCGGGCCTCGCCGGAAAGCATTCGAATACGTGCGCCCCGACGTCCGCCTCCTTCTGTCGCCGCTTATCCGAAGGGAAAATGGGGTCTAGCGTGTCGAAGCGCAGATAAGATAGGGTCGACGACATCGATAGAACGTTGGGGCATGCAAGCAGATGGAGCACCTGAACTCGTTTTTGAAACGTGCTTTGCTCCGCATTCCGGCCGTTCTACTCGCGCTCCTCTGCGCGCTCGCCGTTTCACAGTCGGGCGACCAGGTCGACGCGCTTTTTCGAATGGCGGCGTTCCCGACCGGGTACCTGCCGTTGTTCGGGATCGCTCTTGCGTCGGGACTCGCCGTCGCCGCTCTTGTCAGCCGCCGCTCGACGTTCTGGGCGGTCGTCGACGGAGCCTTGCTCGCGACGCCCATCGCTCTCGTCGGCTGGGCCGGGCGGTTCCACGGCTCGGCGGCCGGCGTCCTGACGGTGCTCGTGCTCGTCGCCGCCGTGGCGATTTATGCGCGAAGCATCGCGAGCCGGACCGAGCCGTCGTTGAAGGTCGTAGCCCTGTCCGCCGCCGCCTCGGTCCTCATCTGGGTCGTTCTGGCCACCGCGAGAACGATCTATCCCATCGACGGGCCGCGGATGGCCGGAACGCTGGCGATCTGCTTCGTGTTCATCGGTCTGGCGGCCGTGGCGATGCAGTTGGCCCTGTATCGCCCTGCCATCGGCGCGCTTGTCGCCGTGCCGGCAATTCTGGCGTTCCTCCTCAACGAGCAACCGCATCGCCTCGCCACGATGCCAACCACTGCCAAGGAGCCGCTGGCAAGCGAACAGGCCCTCGTCCTGGGCAACGTCTCGCTACGTGAGTCGTTCGCCAAATGGCTGGGCAGCAGGAAGGACCTGGACGCCTACCGATCGAAAGGCGTGCCGTATCCCGTGTTTATCGTCGCGGCGGAGGGCGGCGGCGGGTACGCGGCGGCCCATGCGTTCCTGTTCCTATCGAAGATCCAGCGGCGATGCCCGAACTTCGCCCAGCACGTCTTCGCGATCGTGGGAGTGTCGGGCGGCGCGGTCGGCTCGACAATGTTCTGGCGCTCGCTGTCGGACGACCAGAACCCGCTGACGCCCAAGCCGTGCGCACCCGTCGCAAACTCCCAAGACGACATTCGCATGCTGTCGAAGGATCACCTGGCCCCGGTGGTGGCGTCGCTCTTGTTTCACGACCTGCCGAACCGGCTGCTGTTCGGCGCGCTCGGACCGCGTGGCCGTCTCGACACGCTTATCTCCTCGCTGGCGGAAGGCGCCGCACCGGGTAAGCCGGGCAACCCGATGTATTTCGATCATTATTGGAAGTGGCACAGCGACGGAGCGCTGCAACTCGGCGAGAAGCCAGCCATCATCCCCGTCGCGACCAATGCCGTCTCCGGAAAGCGATACGTCTTCGCGCCATTCACCTTCGCCTACCCGCGATGCCGGTTCGAACAAGGCCGGTACGATCTCTACGCGAACGGGGGCAACGAGACGTGCCCAGAACAGGCTACCGCAGAAGCCGCCTCCGAGAACCCGTCGACTGGGGACGGCGGCCAGGTAAATAAGCCAGTTCCGCCCAAACTTTCCGTCGACGTCGGGCTATTCGACGCGGCCGTGGCCAGCGCCGCCTTCCCGTATGTCACCCCAAGCGTGCTACTGACCGGCTGGCATGGGCGAAGCGTCTCCCTGGTCGACGGTGGCTACCTCGACAACTCCGGCACCGAGGCCGCCCGGGAAATCGTGATGGAATTGCAGGACCCTGTGGCCGAAGTCGACGGCCTGACCTTGGGGCTTGTCACGAAGCCACATTCCTGGGCGCCTCGGACAGGCGACGATCCCACGTTCAAGCCGACGAAACGCCTTTACGAACTCAAGGACGAGAACGGCGGATGCGGAGATGAGTGCGGTACCCCCGCCACGGCTTCCGACGCGTTCGAATTTAAACCGACGGTGGAGTCGTACGCGCTAAGAAGCAAGGAGCGGCGCTGCGTTCAACGCTGTCCCCCGCAACCGCCGCGAGACGTCGTCGAGTTCCACATCAACGTGATCACCATCCGAGCGGAGCCGACGTCGCAGCGATTCGCGGAGGGTCAAAGCTTCTTCTTCGATCCAATCCGGGCACTCGATGCAACCCGCTCTCAGCGTGGCGAGACCGCGAGGCGAGCGCTCGCGGGCCAACTTTGCGGCGGAGTCGACTGCCCGCCCCAAGTGGTGTCGTACAACCTTCCCGCGATCGGATTGATCGAAAGCGTGATCGACACCACGACGCTCACGCTCCCGTTGGGCTGGCATCTTCCTGAAAGCCGCATCCGGGGGCTCGCAGAGAAGGTGGTGCCGGACGAGGCCCAGACCGGCGTCGACGCGACCGAATCCTTCTTCGGCGGGATGCAGGACAATCTCGAAAACGTCCGCCGCATCGAGGAGCTCTTGGCAGGCGGTCCCGGCTGACGTTGCCGCGACGGCCGCTTTCAACAGCCGTTCGGGATCTCCAGAAACTCGACAACCGCGTGGATGCGAAACCCAAGACGGCCCGGAGCGTCGTGGACTGAAAGATCGCCGCGGCGAAGACCAACAATTCCGCCAAGGTCAGCGAGCCGATGACCGCGACCAGGCGAACCCGCGTGTACGAACGAGAAAGTTGCCTTTACGCCGATATGGAGGCGTATGAGGACGGCACGCTGCAATGGAACTCGCCCGCCGCCGGCTTCACCAGCGACTGCGCCGCCTGGTCCTTCACGCCCCCGGCGTTGCGGTTGGCGGAAGTGATGCAGCAGATGGGACTGTTCACGCTTCCCGGGTTGAAGGCGGCGTCCGAGATATGGGCCGCGCTCGAATACCGAGAAAAGGAGGACCACCACGACGCAGCGGTATTGATGGGGCGCCTGTTGGAAAGAGCGCAGGCAGAGGGGCTCATCCTCGGGAGCGCCGCCGACGATCATGTCTCCACGCTGTACCGGGACTGGCAGATCCCATGTACAACCTGGATTTCCGGCTCGTCCCCGTCACGATCGACGAGCTGAGGGCGGAGCAGGAAAGAGAGTACTGGTCGATGGTAGGAGATCCCGACTGACGATGGATCGGCTTACGCTCAGGTGGGTCTGGAAACAGGATTTAGTCCCCGTGATCCTCCGCAGGACCGGCGAGGGGGAGAAGCATCGGGTGCGCTTGCCGTCTCGGAAGGGAACCGCGGGTGGCTGCAGACGGTCGGGAAGTCGAAGCCCGAGTGGTTCGGCGGCAAGGCGTCGTACTGGGAGATCCCGAAAGTCTGGTTCGACGATTTCGTGGAGGCGGCGCTGAAGCGGCACGGCAAGGTCTACATCGTCCAGCCTTTCCGGCAGCAGGAGAAATGCTCTCCCGCCTGCCAGAACGCGGTCGGACACGAATGCCAGTGCTCGTTTATGGGAGAGCACCACGGCGCCGGCAACGACGGCAGCTGGTTCGAGGTGTCGGACGCATTCTCTACGCGCTGGCAACAGCGCGAGCTCGCCTGCCGCCTGCTGACGGCACGCTGACATGTCCGACCCCGAAATTTCCACGACCGTCAACATCGACGTCAACAAGCACCGCGAAGCCGAGATGGCGTTGAGCGGCCTGGCCAAGGCGGACGACGTCTACACGCTCTACTACGACGAGACGAACAATCACCGATTGCTGCGGATCGGACCCGGCGGACTCAACGTGCGCGAGCCGCAATGCTTCGTGCTCGGCGGGATCGCGCATCGCGGCGCCCCGAGGGAGCTACAGTTCGCCGAATTGAAGCAGCGCTTGCGATTGCAGGCGACCGTCAAGGACATGAAGCTCGCCCACTTGGGGAAAGGCGGGTTCCTGGACCTGCTCAAGAGCGACAAGCTCCTGACGTTCCTGGAATGGATTAAGGAGCAAGGTCTCTTCGTCCATTTCCACGCCCTCGATCCGTTCTATTTCGCGTTCGTCGACCTGGTCGACTCCATCATCGTCGCGCAGGGCCAACCCCTGCTCTTCTCCATGGCGATGCCCTTGAAGGACACGCTCTTCTCGCTCATCCGGCTCGACCCGGAGCCCGTCGTAGAGCTCTGCAGGGCGTACGACTATCCGAGCCTCGCGACCGGCAGTTCGGCGGCGTTCCTGCGCGAACTGTGGTCGATCCTCGGAAGGCGCAGGGAGGTCATCGACCCGTATTGGTTCCAGATGCTCAAGGGCATCGTGCAGATGGGCATGCGACAGGCGGAACTGCCGTTCCTCACCGGCGAGGAGCCCCTCGTGCTCATGAGGGAGTACCGCAGCGTCTACATGAACCGGCTCTGCCTGTTCAAGAACTCACGGCACGTCCTGGACGACGAGGGCCAGATCCGTCCGCAGATGGAGGCGTGGCGCTTCATGGACGGCGAGACTCAGCTCGCACACTTCCGGTTCGCCATCTCGCACGACGAGCCCGGCGTGCAGATTTCCGACCCGGTGGCCGGATTGCTGGGCAAGTTCTTCAGCTACCTGTCATCGCGGAACGATGCCGAGCTTGAAACGGACAAGGCACGGCTGTCGATCCGTCAGCGCTCAGCGCTCACAGCGATGGCGAACCTGCTGAACATGTCGATCGAGGAAAACGAGGCGTTCGCGGGATATGTGCTGCCCCTGACCGATCAGTGGCGCGCCGCGAGCATGCTGGAGCTGGATTCCTCGCCTTAGTCCTGAGGATCAAGGCGGGCACATCGGTTCCTCGATCGGCTGCGCGACGGGTCCGTTTGGGCGCGAGGCAGCTTTGAGATACCTTGCCGGGTCGACGCGGAAGCGACGTCGCTCCGATTGAAACGGAAGACCCGAGGCATCATTCGAAGTCAGACTCGTAGTCCTTCGCCCTTCGTATCCTTTCTTCAACGTCTCCATGGGTCTTCTTTGCCCATCGGCGCAGGGGGCGGACGCGATGATCCCGCCATCGCTCGAGCGGAGCGAGGTAGACCTTGAGCAGCGGCACGATGGACCCCGACCATGACGAGGGATTGATGCGCCTCGCCGCAGCAGCAGCACGAGTTCCGTCGCATCGAGGGCTTCGACTTGGCTTGGATGGACGTCGAACATCGGTTCGGGGGGCCGCTGATTCCGGGGCTGCAGTAGGTGTCGATGCTGCCAGGAGACGCAAGTGCCTGGTCGAGTGGATGCCCGTGATCACCGAGGAACACGGGAGGGCAGGCAGCCCGACGCGCCGGAGTCACAACACCGCCCCTTCGGCAGCCGACCGCATTCCGTCGGGCTAATCGCACTAGACAAATGTAATGCCAAGCATTACAAATCGCCATGGATCATTTCAATCCCCTTATCGACTCGATCGGCGCCCGGACTTGGCAAGTCGCCATTCCCGCCGATACGTCATTGAACATTGAGCTTGTCGTCGATGCGGCCATGAAGCGCGCCTGGTCAACCAAGGCTGCTTCGGCAATGTGGCTTCGGTCGGCCGAAGACGCGGCGGCTCAGTATCTCGAGCGCGACTTTATCCAGGAGCTGGTGGGTAAGCTTCGGGATTGGAACGTCGACGCCGGCAGATCTTCCCCCAGGGATTTCTGGGCGGTCAACGACAGCATCGAGCTGGCCTTCGCATCGGGTTTCAGTGGCCGAAATCGCCTTGCGCTCCTCGGAGCCGTGGAAACCGGCCCGCAGACCTTTCTTGCCGCGGCCCTCAAGAGTTCCTCGCCCAAGCTCGCCCACCCGAGCCTCCCAGCCGGCTGGTCGAATGGAAACGGCTCCTTCGAAGAACTCGAACGGAGGCTGTCGCGACGCGCGATGCGCGCGATCTTCGATGCGGCTCTCGATGAAATCGCGCACCTGGCATCCGAAGCTTCGTTCGACGAAACGTTGGGAACGATCCATAGAACCCTCCGGCGCGAAGTCCGGAAGAGGATCGTTTGGCGAATCTCCGATTCGACGCCTCGCGGTCATGAGGGGCGCGAAACGTCGACCCGGGACTGGGTGTTGGGTTTCCTGCTCCTGACCGGCGCATCTCCTCCGTTGCCGTCCGATGCGATCTCGCGCCGGACGGCTTCCACGTTCCTTCCGGCTGGTTCGTTCGATGCGGATAAGCTGGAGGCCGGAAATGGCCCGATTCGAAGACGAGTTCACGAAGGGTATCTACGACGCCGTCCTGACAAGCGGGCTGCCTCCTCATGGTCGAGTCAGGGCGCGCGAGGTGATGGCCGTGGTGGCGGCCGCAGGGTCGCTCCAGGACATCGCGGTGATCGGCAAGATCATGCGCCGGCGCGACATGCCATGCCGGCTCGGGGTCACGGTGGACGGGAACTGGCGGGTCACCTTCGTCTGGGACGATTTGTTCGGTGCCAGTTCAATCCACCTCGAACGCAGGTGAACGAGTGTTACGGAGGCCTTCATGGCCAGTGACCGCCTGCCGGCGCCCGCCTCGCCTCCAGGACCCGGGGCGTTGCTTCGGAACTGGATAATCGACGAGAAGGACATCACGCAGGAGAGACTTGCCGACGCAATGGGCGTGTCTCGACTGACCGTGAGCCAAATCGTCAATGGTCGCAGGAACGTCACCGCCGAAATGGCCCTGCGGTTGGCAAAGGTGACGAGTACGACGGCGAAGGTATGGTTGGACCTGCAGCGCGAATTGGACCTGCACGTCGCGCGTGAAAAGCTTGCCGGCACGATCGACGGCCTTCGCATTCTAAGGGAGCCGCGGTCGGAGGCCGAACTCTTCGACGATGAGTAGTAGTTGCTAAGGACTGATGCTGGGCAACCGCCCCTATCGCCTCTTCGAGGCGCCTGCCATCACCAGACGCCGACGCATCCGCGCTCCGTCGATATCGGCTGCGCGAGCGTTTGCATTTCGGCGCACGTAAGGTAATGCCGCGGCATTCATCTCAGACACGGATTTCCAATGACCAAGAACGAACTCATTGCATCGGTCGCCGCCGAGACCAGCAAGTCCAAGGCCGACGTCACCGCCGTTTTGGCCTCACTGGCAGCCGTCGTCGCGAGGACGTTGGCGGCCGGGGACGATGTCGCACTCGGCGGTGTCGGAAAGCTAACCGCAGCGAAGCGCGACGCCCGTCAGGCGCGTAACCCGTCGACGGGTGCGACCATCGAGGTTCCTGCCAAGACGGTCGTGAAGTTCAAGGTCGCCAAGGACCTCGCGGATCATATGGCGTAAAACGGTAGTCGCCGTTACTCGTCCCGCCGATCAGGCAGCCATCGCGCGATTGGTTGATCAAATCTACTTCGGCCGACCGGAAATTTCCCTCTCCGCGTACCAATAGCCTTCCGGGGAGGTTCCCTTGCCTTGGGCGACGGAGTTCCATTGCTGGATTTCGTAGCGCCATTCGGATCCCTGCCACAGATCGAGCCGAGCTCCTTTTCAGCGCCGGACAAACTTGCGTTCCTCTATGGACGGTTTGAAGGGATTTCCGCTCGCTCTCGGACGCGGAAATCGGCCTAAATCGAAACGACACTTTCGATGCCGGCTTCATGCGGCCGCCGAATGTCGCTCTAAAAATCGACGGGCAAATCGATGCCCGGTACAGCCTGGTCGAGTACTCATCAAACATCGACGCAGAGACGAGGCGTGATGGTGGGTTCTACAGGGGCTGTCTCTCTGTTCAGACAACCTGCCGATCATTTCCACCAGCGCGCACCAAATTAACAAGAATCCTATTTTCGGACAGAAACATGTACGTGGGCGCTGTTCTCGAAAAATACCCAGTCAAGACCCGCGTCGACGGCCAGCCGGCCTAAACGACCAAGCTTATTCCCATCGACTGGCGAAGTTGTAATGTCGGCCGCGCGCGCCTCATAATGAAGCGAATCGCCGGAATGCTCGTTGTTCTCGTCCCAAGCTTCGGTTACCCGCAGTTTCGCACTCGGCCACTCGGAAGTGACAAGCAGTGCTAGACGATCCAGCCCGGATACGAGGCGCTGGGACATCATGCGATCGGCACCGGTGCCTTCTTCATCTTTGAATGCAATGCTAGCGCTAGTGTTCTTGATGAGGGTCGCAAATTCCGGGTCGGTTCTCCTAATCTTTTTGTCAATCGCACCACAGACATTGAGTTCACTGTCATTCGGCACTTTCTGGCCGATCGCCAGTTCGTCACTGGTGCCTTTGGCCGCGATAAGATCTGATCGGTCTTCGGAAAGGTCGATGGTGACGGATGCCAGAGTGCCGGCATCTTGATACGTAACCTGAAGTCGCGATGCTACGCCTCCAGATCGCTTCACGACCGCGAGGACTTCCGCCAAGAGTTCGGTCTGCTTGGACCTCGCGGCTGGGAGAGCCGCGGCCAGTGGATCGCCGAACTCGGCCAGCGCAGCGACGATCCGGTCCCTGTAATCGGTCACGCCTCCCGCGTTGTAAGATACCGCCCCGTCAATCAACCGATCCCTCGACAGGTCACCGCATTGGTAGCTCGGGTCGCCGGCAGCATGATTGATCCGATGGAGCAGGTATAGAATGCCCCAAACGTAACTGTGCGCCGGAGCGAAAGCCGTGTTCTTGTGGCCGTCGCCGGGGGTCCCCAGAAGGCTGCGCTTCGCAACGGCCGGAAACGAGGCTGCTTTTTCAGCACCGTCACCTACCTCGTTTGCCCAGTAGTTCTGCTTGTAAGTTGGATGTCGAATGAAACGCGAGCCTGTCCCAAGTTGACCGGTGAACTCCTTCCACCACGCATCATTCGGGTTTCCGCACTGTAACGGATCTCGCTTCGGTTGGCTCTTACCTGCTGTGCCATGTCGGCTTTCGACGAGCGACACGGCGCGTACTATCGTCAGTAGTCGATCTGCCGCGGTATCGTTGAGCAATTCACCGTCGCTGCCGTTCATTCGGCACCCAAGGAAATCAATTACGAAACCCAGCGCTTTCTTCGCGGTCGCGGACTGAACCTTCCAAAGGTCGCTTTCTGCGAGTGCCGTCGTCGGCTCGATCCCTCGATGTTTCTTCGACACAGTCACTCTCCCCACAGATTTTTATGCCTCGACAACTTCGGCATGGTCGGTGCTTCGCGTCCTTTACGGAAGGACAAGTTACCGCGCCAATTGCGTAGTTCCATTATGCATAATACAACTAGTGCGGGTAGCGCTTTTATGCTCAGATCGTGTACCGCGATGGCAACATGGCGGCTCTCGTCCCGAGGAGGTTGGAGTGCCGCGACGCTTTCTCGCCTTACGAATGCTCGGGGACTTTACGTGGCCGCCGGTTCCAGGCCAGGCGGCTGTCCGCACAGTCCAAGGTGCGGTGGAGGTATTCTACCTCCCGGACCCTGTGAGCGGCGAGTATTTCGCGTGCGGACGCTGGACTCCCAAGTCCGGTTTCTTCGGCGGGGACGAGCCGACGAGTACGATCTGGCGAGCCAGCGATGAGCCATATCCCGAGAAGGATATCTATCAGCTCGGCGGCGCGGGGCTCACGACGCTTGTCGGCGACGGAACTCGGCCGTTCTTCTTCAGATTTGCAAGTAGGAATACCTTACGCCGCGGCGTAAAACTGCGGTTCGCAGGCGGCTTGCTGTTCGAACAGTTCAAAGTGCCGAGATCGAACTTGCTCGGGTCGGACAAGCCGGCAATTTCCAGTGATTTGACCCTCGACCTGCGACTTCCCCTTGTCCGCCAGGTCGACGGAGAGGATGACGGCAAGATCATTCTGTCCGCTCTTGAGTTCGGACAGCCACAAAATACTGGCCTCGGACTTGATCTGGCACTTCCCGTTCCGCTGCCCCTTAAGATGTCCGGCTCCGCCGGGGGCCTCGCCGACGTGCTGGCGTTTCGCGGCGTCAGTTCAGGCAGAAATTTGATTTTAGACAAGCCCTCGGATCTTGCGGGGCAGGCAATTCCTTTCGAGAATCTGTACCTCGGCAGAAAGGGGTCGAGCGCATCCCTCGACAAACCGGGGCCGTACCGCATCTGCGACGCCCTCTTCGCCCGAGCCGCAGACCCGGACGATCCCTATCGGACAGCAGGCGCGGCCAGCGTCTGGCTCGGCAAGAGCGCCGTGGGCGAGGTTCTCGAGCGGATCGGCCTCAAGGCCGGACCGGCAACGCTGGGTGCGCTGACGTTCGCCGCGGATGCCGGCTCGTTTCTCGTTCCAGCGAGCGCCGGTCTCTGGACGGGATCCGACACGAGCGAGAATAAAGTTCCCGCCTTTCGCCTGCTCCGCCGGCATCGTCTCAGCGTCACCGGATCGCCTTCGAAGACCGGCCCCCACGACGACCTACGCATCGTCTCCGGCAAGATCGAAATCCGGCGGCGCAAGGGCCATGACGATTGGGTCACGGTCGGCGCAGAACTTAATATCTTCGCGGACTACAATGGCGTCGTCGAACACCAAGACATCTGGAAGCACACCCATTCGCTTACGCTAGACGTCAAGCTTGCCTGGCGGGACGAGCTCGTCGCGGCCCTGCCGTCGAATGGCGCCAGTTGGGCTTCGGCGCTCGGCGGGATCCGGGACCGGATGAAGCGAGCTATCGAGAGCCTAAACGCGCTCGAAGGCGCACAACCGTCGGCTCTGTTCGCGGAGATGACCTCAGACAACACGCGCCTCATAGCCTTCGCGACCGGCTATCGGCCACGGAAGGTCATGGCGATAAGCGCGGGCGAGCCGGCCATGCGCCAAATGGAACGGCCGCAGACGTTCCAGGGCACGTTGCTGCCGGCCGACGACGTGCCGGCCACGCCCGGCGGAGTCGTGCCGAACGATGGCCGGGCGGCGCGCCATCCGCCCATCCTCAAGCTCCGGTTTCCGCACTTCGAGCGCGCCGCAGGAAAAGCGGCAACAACGTTCGAGGCTAGCCTCCTTCCCGATCCAGAGATCGCCGAGAAAGACGCTCCCGACGACATCCTGTTCTCGGTCGCGATACGGGGCGGCTCAAAAAAGGCGTCGCTATGCTCGATCGGTGGGCTAGGATTCGACGGGGTGAGCCTCGACGCCGCGACGCCGAGGAGCGGATCCAGCTATTCCCGCCTGCGGCTCCGGGAGGCCGCGCACCCTGACGACGAGCCGGTGATGAGTTTCCAGGCAGTCTTCGTGATGGACCTCGTGCTCCCGCTTGCCATCGACCGCCGGCGCGGCGATCGGCGAAACACGCCGATGCCGACCTTGCTGAACGAGTTAAAAGAGGTGAACGGCCGCTACCGGCTCGTTGGGATGGAAAACCTCGCCCCCGACGAGGACCGACGGCTCGTCGCGACGCTCAGCGAATTCGACGAGACCGACGCGCGGGCCGGCTCTTTCATCTTGCTCTCGGAGTCACCCTTCGGCCTGAAACGGTCCATTGCGGAACCACTTTCCTCGAGGGGCGATGCCGAGACGGTAGAGGTCGCGCAATACGACAGCGACACTCGGCAGTGGCTGACCCGCACCGTCACGCGTGCCTATCGCTACATCCTGCCTCCGCAGTCGATCGGCGAAAGCATGGACAAGCCGCGTAGGCTCGAACTGCATGACGAGCCGGCCGTGCCCGGCATCACGCCGTCCGGCGTGGAGAAGCAAGTAGCCGTCGCGTTCCGCCTGACGCCGCCTGCGGAACTCTGGGTGCGCCCCTCTGACGTTGAGCGACGCTACACGTTGCCGGAATGGGCGGCCTCCGAAATCTTCCGTCAGCGCGGCGAGCTAGGGCTCGGGGCGGCGTTGGCCGGCCTCAGGGCGGAATTCGTCTACGGCCTGCCCGTCGGCATCGACCCGGCGCGGGAGTCCGGGCCGAGTCGAGGCGCGCGCGTGGCCGAGATCGAGGCGCTGGTGGGCCGCCCCATCACGTACGACAACGCCCGTTGGAAAACGCTGCTGAGGGCTTACGACACCCGGCCGGAGAGGCTTGAGATCTGGGCGAACGACCCTGACGCGTCGATGCCGTTCGCTCCGGCACGGTTCTCGGCCGGCGCACGCTTCGCGCTCCGTCGCACCGCTCTTCATCGCCACCCGATTGCGGATCAGCCCGCAACCCCAGGGGAGCTGCCCGAAGTCGACACGGGCGGCCCGCTCCGGCCCAGGTTCCACTTAAACGGCTTGCCCGGCGGCGCACTCTGGCCAATCGAATCCAGGAACGTCTTGGCGATGGTCACGCGGTCACCAATTGCCTCGAGCGGTTCGGTGGAGCGCATCGCGCTGTCCCCGCTCGGCGGCGACGCCGACCAGACGGCGCGCTTCGCCAACAACCGTGCTGCGATCATTTCCGAGACCCGCGGCGGTTATGTCCAGCGACAGAAGGTCGAGGTGATCGGGCGTATCGCCGTGCTCTGGCACCGTGCCAAGCACGTCATCGTCTATGAACGCACGGTCAATCCGAGCGCGCAGTTCGCGCCCCTGGACCAGAGCGGTACGGGGACCCGGACGCGCCGGCCTGTGCTGCGCAAGATCAGCGAATATATCGAGATCCTGGAGGCCGAAAGGCGCTACCCTGACATGGCCGCGGCCGCAGCGAGCTCCAACGCGATGCTCGCCGCGGTACGGTTCAACGGGCGCATCATACCCGTCGACAGTGGTTGGGGCGAAGACGTCGGCGACGTCGGCTTCACGGTGCCGCTATGGAACCGCTACGCCGCTCGGGAGCGCCCTCAGGTCTATCGGCGCCCCGATGTCGCCTTCGTCACCCATGCGGAGGGGGCGGCCGATCAACCCGAGGCGGCGCAGGAGTGCCTCAACCCCGAGAACCTCTACTTCTTCGCCGACACGACCGATAAGGCGACCGACGACACCGACGCCTGGGTTCCGCGAGTGGGCATCGACACCACGCAGCTGCCGCCGCCCCGCCATCGGTGGAAAAACGCGATGGGGACATCGCCGTCCAACGCAGCCGCGGCCGGCTCCGTTCTCGAAAGCGAGGCTCGGGTCCCGCTGGGATTCGCACGCTTCAGTTGGCGCCTGGCGCCCCCGACTGCGCGCACCGCGATCAATGCGGGGCGGGCCGACATGCCGGTCTACGCGGCGCTCGAAAGCCTGACCTTCACCCGCGGAGTCGGGCAGGCGGGCGATGAGCTCAAGGCCGCTCTCGCGAAGGCCGCCGATTATCAGCCGACGGTCGACCTCGGCGCCGTCTTCAACGGCGTCTGGACCAAGGACGGCGCGCCCATTTTGGGATCGGAGGACGCGTATTTGCCCGATCTCGCGGCGACGCTCCGCGACGTTTCGGATAATCTCCCGCGCGAGCTCCCAGCCGACGTCGGACCTCTCAGAACCGCGCTTCAGTCCCTTAAAGCCAAGGTCGACTCGAACGGCGGCCCGGAGTTCGCGGCTTTCAAGAAGAGCCTCGTGGATGCCGGCGGGCACGCGGACGCGCAGCTCGGGAACTTGATGGGAGATCCTTGCAAGCGGCTCAAGGACGACTTCATCGCCAAGTTCGCCGCCCGGACCCTTGCCCTGCGTCAGGAGCTTAGCGCCTGGGAGGCCGACCTGTCTCGTCGGCTCGCCGTAGCCGGGGCGGCGGCCGACAAGGTCCTCGCCCAGATCGGATCGCCGCCGGATGTCCGCAGGTTCCTGACAGCCGAGCTGGTGCGTCTCGCCAGGCCCGCTTTGAGCGGTGCCACCAACGAGGTGGGCCGGCTTCAGAGCAGCATCGAGACAGCGCTAGCGACGATCGCGGAGGTTCGGGCGGACGCCGAGGCCTCGATAGTCCTGCTGAAAGCGGACCTAAGGGCAGTGCGGCGGTCCATCGAGGATGCCAAGCCTTGGTCGCAAAGCCGCGTCGAGCGTTTCCAAGAGCAGTTGCAGACGGAGTTCGCCAGAGGCGCCAAACGACTTTCGGCAACCATGAGGGACGCGCAGCGCCGGCTGACGACAGAGCTTGACGCGTTGGCCCAGAAGATTGCCGGTGCCGGCGGCCAGGGCCTGGCGATGGTCTCGACCGCGGCCGCTGAGCTCGAGCAAGCGCGGGACACATTCGCCGGGTGGAGGATCCAACTGGCGGCGTTCGCCAAAATCTACGCGGCCTATACAAGCCTTGCCGAAAGGCGGCTGAGGGAGGCACGTGCTGTCCTTGAGAGGGCCCAGGCGAAGAGCGAGTATGCAGCCTTTGTGGCCAAGGCCGAACCGCTGCTGGCGGCCGTGGAAGAGGTCGTTGGGAACGGGGGCGCTAGGGACTTCAGCGTTTTCGTCGATCGTCTTGCGCGTTTTGAGCTCGAAATCGCAGTCGGCGCCCAAGGTCTCGGGGACAAGGTCGCGCATTTCATACGGACGGCCGGTACGGAGGCAGCCGAGGTTCTCAGGGAGCTGGCGAAGGTTGTCGACGAATCGGGCGACGCCCTGAAGCTGGAGCTCGCGGACCTGTTCGGTGCCCTGGGAGTGGAGGTGGGCGCAGAACTGCGAAATCTCGTTGAGCCAATCGCTCGCGACATCGAGAAGGCGTGGCGTTGGTCGGACTCTGTCTTGGCAACCGAGATCGACGCGGTTGACCACTTCCTGACACGACTGAACGGCAAGATCGACGAGACCGCCGGGCTGATGGATGAGGCCGCCGGCTCGCTCCTGAGCTTATCCAGATACGCGATCGAGGCGCTCGAGCCCGACGCGCTGGCCGGGACGATCGTCGAGGCGCTGCTCGGCGCCGCCGCGGTCGAGGAGGCCATCAAGCGCGCCGAGGCCGCGATCTTAGGGGCAGGCGCGGCGAAGGATCAGCAGGTCGCGCTAGCGGCATCCACCGTGACGATGCTTGCTGATGAGCTCGAACGCCAACTCGATGAGGTCGGCGACGCCGTCTGGGATCTGCTTCCACCCGTCAGTGCTCTTTGTGGTCAAATTTCGGATCAAGCGAGAATCATCCTTGACGGAGCAACGGACTTACTTGCCGAAAAGCTAGTATCTCTCTCGGACAAAATCCCGATCGATCTCGATGAAATAACAACGGATATCGAGAAGTATAAAGAATTTTACAGCGCGTTTTCCAAAGTCGAAGGTGAGTTGCGCTCGGCGGGAAACGAGATCGCCCAGTCGGCACATCGTCTTGAATCTTGGGGCGACCGAGCGATCGACGCCATCACGCAGATTGGCAAAGGCGGCGTGTCCTCGGCTCCAAACAATGTGCTGAAGGCACTCGCGGCCATCGGTTCAGGTCCGGAACTGCCCAATCTCGACTTCGCGGCCGAGCGCATCGGCTATTATTACGGTCTCCTTGACTCCGCAGTCGATACCACGCCGGTCGAGGCATGGTTCGGCAAGCTCGGCGACGGCCTTAAGGCCATGGGCATTAGCCTGCCGTTCAGGCAGATCGGCGAGCGGCTCATTCCGGACGATCTGGAAAATCTCAACGTGAGCCGCGTGTTCGGCGGCTTTGCCGGGCTCGACCTATCGCGGTTCTTTGGGGCCGTAAAGCTGCCGAAAGGCGCAAAGGACGCGATCAAGGTCACGCACGACTTCGACCGCAAGACGTTCAGGGCTTGGGTGCAGGTCGACATCGCGGTCGACCTGCCGGGCCGCAATCCGATGTTCTCCGTCGGGCCTTTCACGCTCGACACGGTCAACGCCAAGCTGAGCGGATTCGTCCGACTCGAGGCCTCGAAGGACACCGAAACGGTCGAGCAGACCGGCGAGGCCAAGCTAAAGACCGACCTCGACGCGGTCGTGGCCGGACAGAGCATGGTCACGCTCCGCGAGATCGAGATCCGCTACGGCAAGTCGGGCGGCCTGAATGTCGATTTCGACCCGAAGAAGCTGAAGCTCAACCCGTCCTTCCAGTTCATCCAGAACACGCTGCAGTCGGTGTTCGGCGACGAGTTCGGCGGCTTCGAGATCGTCAAGAACAACGGCGTGCCGGTGGGCCTCAGGCACATTTTCGCCATGCCGCCGCTTTCGCTAACCTTTGGCACGAGCGGCGTTCAGAACATCCAGATTTCTAACCAGTTCGAACTCACGGCCTATCCGGATTTCGTCATTGCCAACAGGTTCGCACTCGCGCGGCCGGAATTGCCGTTCATCTTCACGATCTTCATCATCGGCGGCACCGGCTGGCTGACCGTCGATGTGGAGTATCGGCCCTTCGAAGGACGCGGCAAGTTGATGGTCGTCGTGGAGGCGGCGGCCGGTGGGGCCGCCTCGCTGGCCTTCGCGTTCGCGGGCGTCACCGGCTCGGTCTTCATCACCGTCAGCGTCGCGCTCTCATACCGCAAGCTGATCGGCGATGCAGGCGGAGGCCTCACGGTTTCGCTGGTGGTGGTGATTACCGGTCTGGTCGACGTACTGCGCATCGTCTCAGCGATGATCACCGTGATGCTTCGGCTTTCCTATTTCGAGAATGGCGACATCGACGCGGTCGGCTCGTTCCGCATCACCATCCGCATCTCGCGCTTCTTCAAGGTCTCGGCCGGAGGTCAGGCCCGCTACCGCATGACCGGCGGCAAGAGCCAGACGACCAGCTCTTCGAGCGCCGACTACGAGGTGACTGATCCGAATCTGCAGAAAGCCGAAAAACTCTTGAACAAGAAAAAGGGAAGCTGAGACAATGACGTCGATCGTCCACAGCTTCGCAGACGAAGAACTCGAAGTTTTTGCCTCGACAGGCCGCCGCTCCTTCGCAGTACGGCTTTCGTTTTCTACCGACGCGATCGACACAGTGGTCGCGCAAGCTTCATTCGAGCGCTTTCTAGATCACGCGTGCAAGCTCGAGGAGGCTGGCGAAGCTGGCGTGGAAGTATTCGCCTATCGGGACACGAACCTCACGAGGATCGACCCAAGCAAACTCAAGCTGTGGTTCGAACCAGCCGCGTCCATCGACTTCCTCGGTCAATTCAAGTCCTGGTTCAAGAGTCGTGCCGCCGCACTGTCCAAGCCTGACCAATTCTCGTCTCTTACGACTGCCGGTGATGCGGAGAGGAGCGAGGACGAACTCTCGGCCCAGGACATCTTGGCGGGCGTCTCCACCTGGCCCGCTCCGGCGCCGCATATCCTCGGCCTTGCCTTCCGGGTCGACGTCGACGAACTCGATCTGGCTGACGCCATCGTGGTCGTGCCAACTCTCGGCGGAGCGACGACCGGCGTTGCCATCGGCGGCTCGTTGCAGGTGGGTACCGCCGACAAGGAGCAGATCGACGTCGACTACGGCGTGACGGCGCCCCCGCGGGCCAATTACGAGTTCTGCAGGGCGGGTGTCAGCAGCCTTCCTGATATTTCGGACGGGAAGACGCTCGTTGATGCCGGCACCGGCTTCGTCGCGAGCGCATTCGCCGACGACGAACTGGGCCGGGCCATGCGGCGCATCGAGCAACGCGGGGGCTCGTTGTTCACCGGATATCTCGCCGCCACCGGTATCGCTTGGCCCGAGACCCTCTTCGAAAAGCCGGCGTCTCCCGACGATGAGCCGATCGCCGCTCCGTACTCTGACCAGGTGAAACTCTGGCTCGTCTGTCTGGCCTGGCGCGCGGCCTCTACGCTCGAGGCGTCACTCGACACGTTGCTACTGGCGCTGCTGATGCCCGGCCGAGAGAAATTTCGGGACGGTCTGGTCCTCGGGCCCCTCCTCGATTTGCTGATCCGGAAGGGCTTTCCAACGACAGCGACGTCGGCATCCCAGAAGCGGCGTGAGCTCCGCGCGGCGGTGCGCCAAGGACTGCTTGACTTCGTCCGGCGCAGCAGGTCGGACGACAGCAGCGGTCTGCAACTTGTCATGCGACTCTGCGATCTCAAGCAAAACGGCCACTTCGCCCACAAGCTCCTCCTGTTCGGTTCATGGTCAAGTGGCGCCACGATCGAGCAGCTCGTCGAAGCAGCAGAGGAAATAGGCAAGGCGGCGAAGCGGCCCGTTTCTTTCGACCTCCTTCGCTCCCAACTCGATGTCGAGCTGACCAAGCTGAACGAATCGGTTCTCGCGGAGAAAGGCGCCGAGCGGTCGATGATCGAGCTGCTCCGGACCGCTGACGTCGTAGCGTCCATAGCGTCCGGCGACCTCGATAAAGCCAGCGAGTACAACGTCGCCGTCGATGAGTTCGCGGCCCTACTCGATGCAGGACTTAACGGTGCCGAGGCCGCACGCCAGTCGGTCGGCATGCTGATCGCGGACCTCGCGGCCAGCAAATCAGCCAAAACCGGCGATCACTCTGCCGACAACCTGAAGAGAGTGATCGAATCTTGGGATTTTTGGACAACTCGGCTCGAACGCGGCCTCTTCTCGCCCGATCCCGTCGACGACCCGCAGGCAGAACGGCCAGCGCCAATTCTCGTGCGGGTCGTTCGGCCTTTCGCGGATGTCTGGAGAAGCGCCGGACTGTCCGCTGACTACGATCGCGAACTTGGATCCGCCGAAGGGAAGATTTCCGCTGCCGCCGTCGGGATGACCCTCCGGTGCCTCGACGAACTCTTCCCGTCGGAACGGGTGCGCTTCGTTCCCGATCATGCGCCGCAGCCATTGCTCGTACCGATCGCGGTCGACCCATTCATCGACGACGAAACATCGCCTGACAGCTTTTCGGTATCCTTCGCCGGGTTAGGCGTGCTTGTCCGGCAGGGCCAGCAGAACTGGGCTTACGCCTGTCTGAGTGAATTCATCGACCCGTCGCCGCCTGTGAATGCCGGAATCTCATCCATCTTCAATGGCATGCCGTTGACGATCGCACCGCTGCCGACTGCTGTGGTCGACGGCCGCCGTGAACTCTTCATTTCCTATACAGGCCGTCCATTTTCGTCTGCCGCCTATGTCGACTCGATAGCGGCGGGCGACAGGGATCCAAGCGGCGACCCGTTTTTCACGCTCGACCATCCTGGGGCGTTGCGCCTCGCCGAATATGACGACCTGCCGGCGCTCGCCTACGGCAGGCGCTACCATTTCGCGGCGCATGTAGTCGGCCGCTCCGGAAGCCTCCCAGACATCTTACAGCGGCCGAAATCGCCGCCATGGCGGCCCCGCGTAACCGTTCCGGAGAGCGAGATCGGGTCGGTGTTGATGAGCCTACCCATGTCCCGGCGCACCTCAATCGGCCGGGTCGTTATCGCCGACGACCCGACTGCCACGCAGAAGCGCATCGGGCTAAGACCGGATGGGCTGCGGCCGCTTTCTGCGGATTACCGGCGCATTGCGATCGCTCCCGGCGCCGCAGTCGACATCCTGCGTAACGCGGACGGCTCCGGCGTTATCGACCTGCCGGCGCTGGGGTATCCACCCAAGCGCGTTGTGCTGCGCGACCTGCAGTGCTGGGGAAGCCACGGTGAGCGCATGGAGCTTGCTATCGTCGTATCGACGCGGACCGATGCGACGCTCGATCCTGCCGACACAAGCGGCATGGCCAGCACGTCGATCAAGATCGGTGCCGGGCACGTGGGCGACGTCACCGTGGCGTTCGATCGCAAGACCATCAACGAGGCAGCCATCGTGGTCACGTGGCGCGCCGACGACACCGAGAAGACAGTCACCGTCACGCTCGCGCTCCAGTCGCGGGAATCCTGCTGGATGAGCTTGGCAGTCGTCAGCGGCATGAGCGTCAGCCTCGCGGACCCGACGCTCGAATGGGATGGACCGCCCGGCACTGGGAGGGGCGAACCCGACAATCTACTGCTGCTCGGCGCGCCGTTTACCGACGCGAGCGGGAAGCCGCGGGCCCTCTGGCGACAACCATTCGACGCTGCCGCCGAAGTCGACATCGTGCTTCCCCGCATGACGCTCGGTGATTTTCTGCGCTGGACCGACAATGACGAACTGCGCAACGCGGCGCTGGGCATTCCGCGAGAGGAGACCGAGCACGACCGTATCAAAGAGTTCGACCGCTTCCGGGCCTTGCTGGTTGCGCTCGACATTGACCGGCTCGGCAATGGACGCGCCGCCGAACGGCTTGATCTCCTTCCGGATCTCGCGGTCGTCAGCGTCGCACTCACCGCCGCGCCGGCCGACAGCCTCACGAGATCACCGTCCGAAATGGCGACCGGAGACAGCCGCGCGCGTGCCACCCAAGCCGAGATCGAGATGCCGAACCTATGGGCGCTCATCTCCGACAAAGGCGTCCGCGAAAAGATCGACCAAAAGCGCATCGTCTCCGCACTCGATCTTATCGACACCAAGTTGCGCCATCGCCTGACGGTCGCCACTTCAGAGCCGGACCCGAAGGGGGTATCTAACGGTGCCGGCGCAATTGAGTTCATTCGCAAGGCCGGCTCGTTTAACCTGACGGTCGGAGGCGGCCTAGTGGCGCGCCTTTCCGCACGCCCCGTGGTCGCCAAAGAATTCTTCATTCCTACGCTCCACCCGCACGATGCACCGGTCATCGATAGGCGCATGCTGCAGTTCGCCGTTGGCGAAACGAAGGTCGGTTATGTCTTCGACGGCGCGCATATCACTGTGGAGACGATGATTGGGCCACTCGTCCACGTCGGCGCAAAGCGGCCCTGGCTAGCCTCACGTGCCGACTGGGCACGCGAGCGGGGGGAGGCGGTGCTTCACCTGCCGGCTGGCTCGTCACGCATCTATCAGCTCGCCCTTTCAACCGCGCCAGAGCTGCATTGGCGCTGGCGCCAGGTCGGGGCGGTGACGACCTGGACGCAGGCGTGGCGTTTCTGCGGCCGACCCGTCCGCACATGGATCAAGCCGCTTGACCATGTCGCAGATGCGACGGCGGCGCCTCGTGACCAGGCATCTCTTCATTTGCAGAAGATCGACCAGTCGTTCCTGAGTTTCGAGGATGACGCCTTCAATCCGAGGGACGATCTCGACGCGATGCCCGAAACGGTGACCCTCGACCCGCTCGGCCGAAACACGACGCTGGCAACCGTGGAGGCGGACGAGAAGAAGGGCGCGACGATGTTTCGTCACGCCTTCACATTGAGCTCCCGCTACGCATCCGCGATGCGTCGGTCGGAAACCGACGGAGCCGCCGAGGCATGGCAGCTGGCCCTCGACGGCCAACCAAACGCGGCCGACCGCTGGATGCGCGTCGCCGTGCTCGGCACGCGCCAGAATGAGATGACGCGGCCGCAACTGCGTGCGCTCATGCCGCTGACGCGCCGAACCGGACAGGATGGACCGCCAAGCTTCGCCCCGCCTGTCCTCGCGGTGCTCAACGAGGTACCCTTCGCCAATGGCGGCCTTGCGGCGCGCATCGCTTCCGAGATCCGCACCGGCGTCGGCTATGGCGGCGATCCGATACGGCCGCTCGATTTTCGCAAGGAGGTCGGGCCGGACGGACGCCTGCACCTCGTTCCGATGAGTTCCGCCTACGCACGGCGCGCGGTGCTCGCGAACGAAGGCCCCATCGGCCTCACATTCGATAGCGACGCGACGACGGCGCCGGCTTTCGCCAACACGGCGTTGATGCTGCATCCTTCCATCCTGCCCGATACAGCCGTCGGTAAATTCAGTAAGGGATCGGCGGGATCCCTCGACGATCTTTCAAGTGAAGGCATCAGCGAAGAGTCGTTCATAAGCGTTGCCCTGCGCCGCTATCTCGACCCGCATTGGCTGGTGCCAGACGCGTCGGAATCACAGGACTTTACGCTGCAAGACGGCGCGCTGTGGATCGCTGCGCACGATGACATCACGCTGCGTTTGACCTCATCGCAAGACAGCACGAACGCTTTCGATGGTGTTTCAGCCACCGCCGATAGGGTTGAAATCGATGGTATCTTGATCGATTCGTCGGTTCATAGCGGTTCCATGCTCCAGCTGTGCGGTAGGCCGACCGCGGAGCTCGGCCTGCTGATCGTGCCATATGGCGGGCGGCGGTTCACGCTAGGCGTGTTCTGTGCGCCGTCTGCGACCGAAGGGGTGTCGGGGAATCTGCCGATCATGCTGGCGAGCGCCGACTGCCAGATCCCGGACGACTTTATGCTCGAGTTCCAATACGACCGCGATTCGACTGCCATCCGTCGAACCACCGCGAGCGCGCTGACCAGCCTTGAGTGGGTTCGGACCAACCAGGACTTCGACTTCGTCACCATCGCTGACACCGCTTTCTCGGGAAAGCGGGCAAAGGTCGAAGACCTCGTGGCCCAAAAATCGAGCAAGCCGCAGCGCTTGACGTTCCTCTACGGCGCAAATGAAGGATGGGTGCGCGCCCAGCACTCGACGCGCACGGATGCGACGCACTGTCAGCGCCACATGGTGTGCCTTTTCATCAAGACGCTGACGGGTCTCGGACCAGATATCGAAAGTCCTATCGGCGCGGCGCTCATGCCAGGCCGCGCTATGCCGATCAGCGGCCGGTTCGCCCAAGCGGACGCCGTCCGCATCGTCGAGATCGAGACCCCGGCGCATCCGGCTGCATTTCCACGTGATGCGGTCCGGCCAGAATTCGCCTGGGCCTATTTCGATCTCTTGTCGATCGGGGCTGCGACGGCAATCAACGATAGCCGACGATTCCTCTTTCGCATCCTCCACGTCGGAGACATGGCCGGCTTTCCAGGCGCGGGGACCGGCAGCGTCTCCTTTGACCTCGTGGTGGGGACGGAGAAGCCGATCGATGTGGCCGCTGCGAACCTGCCCGACGACACGTGCGAACTGCTGCTGGTCGTCGATATCGTAAAAGCGGCGGTCGATCCCGCCAAGGCAGAGGCAGGAAAGGCGGAGGTCGCCTGGCGCATCTTCGTCGTCACAAGCGCCGGCGCCGTCTCCGAGCATGGTGCTGCGTCCCGCGCCGTCCGGGCGAGCCTTCAGCCGATCGAAAGGCTAGGCATTTCGATCCGCGAGTTGAAGACCGGAAAACCTGCCGATAACGCCGTTACGTTTGTCGAGATCTCCATGTTGACCAGCCTCCGTCCGCTCAATTTCGACGTCACGCTCGGGTTCGACTTCGATTTCGACTGGCTGTTTGGCGTCGTCCCCCAGCACGACGCCAAACCAGACGACCCTGCCGCACTGGCGGATTGGCATGAAGCCCAGGCACGCTGTGTGTCCGTCTCGCAACGAATACCGCTTGAGACGGTCCCATAAGGCGGGAGTCTTCGCTTCGTTCGTTCAGTGCAACGCCACCCCGCAAGGAATGCACGGCCGATAGCCAAGAAACCAATGCTGACCAACCAGCGTGCTGGTTCGGCGTTGGATTGTGGGCGCCCCAATGCGTCTACCCGAGATGTCTCGGGATTAACCAATTCGCGGCTTTTCGTTGACTGCAGGTAAGGCCGCCTGCGAGTCTAGCGGGATGAATTCGAAATTCGTATTCGATCTTGGCAGTATCGACCTCAGCGACGGTCAGGCCGAACTTGCCGCCCTCGCCGGCGACGATACGCCCTTGCCCCTAGAGCTTGCAGCCTGGACCCCCGAGATTGCGGGCTTGCTGGGCTTCCCGGCGTTTACGGTGCTGGATATGCGCGGGGCGATAAAGCGAGGCGAGCTTCGACCGGAGCGCCATGGCCACAGAATTCTGGTCACGCGCCGCCAGCTCAGAGAGTGGAGAGACCTATGCCGCGCCCCCGCAAGCCAGCCCGCCTCTGGTACGAGTCCGGCCGAGACACCTGGTGCATCCTCGACGCAGGAAAGAAGCATCGCCTCGAAGGATGCCGCCTTGGCGATCGCTCTGAGGCTGAAAGCCGGTTCGCGGCCTATATCGTAGAGCGCGATGCCGAAGCTGCCCGCGTAGCCGCCGAGGCGGCGCAGACGCCTGCCGTCATGCGACGAAATCCGGACAATAAGAACCCGGAGAAGGTTCTGATCGCCGACTGCATCGCGCTCTATTGCAAGACCAAAGAAGGCACGAAGAACGCGGGCCTGACGGGCATCCATGCAGTGCACTTGCTTGGATACTGGGGCGACATGTACCTCATCGATATCGATGAGGACACCTGCCTCGGCTATGCCGTTGCGCGGACGTCGACGTTGTTCAGGTCGAAGGGCTCCAAGGGCGAAGGTAGGTTCTTGAGCCCGCAGACTGCGAGGCGCGAATTGGAAACGCTATCTGCCGCGCTCGGCGTCTGGCACAAAAAATTCACGCTCTCCGCGCTGCCGATAGTGACCAAGCCCCCGAAGGGTTCTGCGCACCCGGACTGGCTCACCGTGGAGGAATATGCACGCCTACTCCGCGCCATCCGTGGTGAGCGTTGGGTCGCTACCGACTTGGCAACGCGAGAGCCCATCTGGGAATCTTGGGTCACCGAGACGTTACAGCCGCAGGAGCATTTAGAGCGCTTCACCGAAATCGGGTACGCTACGGGAACACGCGCCGGCGCGATGCTTCGCCTTGGTTGGAAGCCCGCTAGGTTGAACGGTTACATCGATTTTTCGGCGACGACCTTGCATAGGGCCGGGGCTGATGAGGAGGTCACGCGAAAGCGCCAGCCGGCGTGCCGCATTCCCGACAGCCTTGTGCCTAAGCTCCGCGCATGGCGGGAGGCCGATCAGGCCGAGGCGCGCAGGCTGGCCTTGCAGGCCCCGCCCGTCGAGATGGTTGACCGGATCGTCCGCTATGAGAACGAGGAGGTCGAGCGCATCGGCCAGAGCTTCGAGACGGCTGTTCGCAGAGCCTGTCTCGACCGCCGCGAGATCGACGGCGCTCTTCGCGTCGGCAACGCCAATCCGAAACACGACATGGGATGGCCGACGCCGCATATTCTCCGTCACACGCGGGCGACCCTGCTCTTACAGGCGAGGCAGAGCCCACACGACGTCGGGCGCTTCCTCGGCATGAGTACGAAGATGGTCGAGGACGTCTATGGGCACCACCATCCCGACCACCAAAAGGAGCTGGCGAAGGTCGCCTAAGCGGGAACGTTATCGCCTTAAATGGGAATGAAACGCCATGAACGGCCATGAACGGCCGCCAACGAATATCCTACAAGACGTTGTATTTACTCAAAATAACCTTTCTGGCTTACCGTTTCCGAATTATTAAGTTACGTTGACATCGTAGGGGTCACAGGTTCGATCCCTGTCGCGCCCACCATTTTCGAAAACCCTGCGAGCCTCCGGCTTGCAGGGTTTTTGTTTGGCCGGGGTCCATGCCCGCGTCAGCCGGGCAGCTGCGGGCCGGGCCCGGCATCGGCCGAAGGATGAGCCTGGCCATTGGCGCATTGACACCACCGCCCGGCGTGATGGTCTCTCACCACGGCCCCCATCGGCAGGGCCCGTATGGTAGACGTCGTCCGGGCGCTCCCGTCCTTCGGCTGAGGCGCCGGTGACGGTGCCGAGCCCCTGCAAGACCCTCGCTGACGCTGGCGCTGCTGTGCTGGCTCGGCCCCTGTACCGCGGAGTGAGAGCATGAGCAGGCTGCGCATCGGGATCGTCGGGCTCGGCATGGCGGTGACGCCCCATGCCCGGGGCCTCGTCGACCTCGATGACCGGGTCGAGGTCGTCGGCGCCTATAGCCCCAGCGCCGAACGGCGGGCGGCCTTCGGCGCGCGCTTCCCCTTCCCGCTCTGCGACGATCTGGAGGCGCTTCTGGCCGACGAGACCGTCGAGGCGATGCTGGTGCTGACGCCGGCCAACACGCATCTCGACATCGCCCGGCGCTGCGCCCGGGCCGGCAAGCACA